>Ga0182016_10001655_pt1 | contig 27064 bp, 33 predicted proteins | sample 712S2MmetaG_FD_120491 | JGI IMG/M metagenome (GOLD analysis project Ga0182016, IMG submission 120491) | Permafrost microbial communities from Stordalen Mire, Sweden - 712S2M metaG | ecosystem: Environmental > Terrestrial > Soil > Wetlands > Permafrost | place: Sweden: Stordalen | collected...
ACATCTGAAGCATTAAAGGCCGATTTCGTTTCCATGCAATAATTTTATATTTGAATATATTCTAAATAAATTGTAATAAAAAATGATAAACAGTTGTGGTATTCAATTTTATTTCGTGACTTGAAAATTACATTTATTAAGAATATATTAATTTACAATTAATATGACGTATAAGGGTTATTATAACATCTAACAATGTTATAAATATATTATGTGTAATTGCACATAGCCAAATGACTAATTGTAATACTCGATGAAATGCCAACTTACGATATATATGAATATGCAGGTGATTACACAATGTATGAGTTATCAAGTTGTAATATAAAAATAAATAATAAAACATTACATAAATATTATAAAATTTCCACGATCGAAGCCGATTTAACAAGAAATACAAGTTACGAAGCAGGGCGTTTTCATTTGTTCCGATATGATAATGATAGCTATGATTTAATAATGGTTGATACAAATGGTATGTCGGCATGCAATTACGGTGGTTCATATAAAATGTTTAAAAAAAATTTTGTATTAAATCATGTAACATTTGACGATTTAAAAACATTTTCTGATAAACTTTATGATCTTATAGGTTTTGCAAATGAACAAATAGTAATTGCTTTACCTAGCGACGCTCCAGATGATACGACAAAATTAATTGATTTGTCAAGAGATGTATTAACGAGTACCTATCTGGATTTAAATAAAAATTGTTCAATAATTGATTTCACATCATAAATTATATAAATCATATAAATTATAAAAATTATAAAAATTATAAAAAATTAATCAAACCAATAATATAATATTTCAGTAATAATTTTCTTTTTTTTATCTTTATCATACAAATCAATCCAATTATTATTTGCGTAATCGATTTTTTTAATGAGTGATGCTAATTCTAATAAATCAGGACCTTCATAAATAACATATTCGGTTCCTGTAGAATATTTTTGAAGAGTGAATTTATAAACAGAATTATCTATCTCAGTCAGGGTAAATTTATGATCATTACATTCTCTATCGACATTAATATAAACATCAAAACACTTTGTTGACATATAAACTTTTTAATAATTGTATATATCAATAAATATGGTTATTTATTATATTTTCATTTTTTATTACTTCAATAAATTTTTAACAATAACATTATCATTTTTTAAATTTTCAAAAAAAGTATATAACATACCGTTTTCAGTTATTTTTATATAATTTACAATATCTGGATATTTATAAAGAAGTATACTAAATATACTTTCTTCTGTACCCATACAACCATCTGTTAATGTTTCCATCAATAAATTATAATATATTGAATTAATTTGCGGTAATGTTTTTGTTGGACCACCAAAGAATCCTCCTCTTGCGACTTTATTTACTTTATCATTTGCATATTCGCATATTTTATCATATTTGAATCCATGTATTTCTGATGTTGTTTCATAGGGAAATGTAATAAAAGTAAATTTTGATATATATTTGGGTAATTTGGGTAATACCATATCATGTGTAAAATATCCAGGATGAACAGTAAATGAGAGCCCAGCATCTATCCAAAACATATAATCAGAATTGAATTTATCACAAATTTTAGCATCATTTAATAAAAACATTTTACTCATGACAAGTGGATTGTACATATCGAGTTTTGCTTGTGGTGAATTCATTAACCAATTAGCCTGACTGTACCATTTCGGATCATTCCTAATTTCTTGTATCTTGTCATAGTAATCGTTCATTTTGAACCAATCGAGATTTCGTACAATGAATTGTGTATTATGGTGTTGTCTTCTTTCCCAAATAAATGATTCTAACTCTTTATCACCGAATATGATTATATTATTATTTACTTCAAGTAATCGAGTAAATTGAGCTAAGTAATCTTGATATTTTCTAGACCAATTTTCTTCTAAATTTGATCTACCAATGTTCCATAAACCCGTTACCAAGGTTACATTTTGTTCATTATTGTCGAAAAAATTATTCATTATAATATTATATAAGTACATTAAAAATACACATTTTTACCCAACAATGAAATATTTTCATATTTGAACAATATGATTTATTACAATAAATTTTATTTTATATATAATTTATATAATGCATAATAAAAAAAGTACAAATCCATGTGCCGATAAAAATGGCGATTGTAATGATAAATGTAATCATCTTGATGTAAATGATTTGATGTTTTACAGGATGTTAAATAAATCAGATCCTGTATCTAAACCGACACCAACACCAACACCAACACCAACACCAACACCAACACCATCAGCAATAGTTCCAACACCAACACCAACACCAACACCAACACCTACACCTACACCGACACCAACGCTAACACCGCCACCAACACCAACTCCATCAGCAACACAACCACCAAATTAATCTAATATAAAATATGAATAAGTGATTTATAGTATTTTAATTTATCCTCACATAAATTTATTTTATGTTTCATTTTCAGTATAATGAAAGATGCACTTATTAAGAACGAGTCTGAAGACTCCATTAGAGAGGTTGTTTTAAAATATGACAATGTTAAAAATACAATTGTTACAGCCATATATTATTCTTCTTATTTTTCACGAATGGGAGGAAGAAACTATTCATTCGAGTATTACGAAAATCCATTCAAAAATTTATTAAGTCTCGATGCAAATATAGTCGTATTTAGTCATCCGAGTGAAATTAATAAAATTTCTACATTTTTTGAAAAAAACAATTTCTCTAATTATAAAATTGTCGACTATGATCTTAATAATTATACATATTCCGATCAAATTTACAGAATGAAGGAACAAAAAGGTATTATTGATAAAGATGGACTAATATCGGGTAATTCCTTCATATTGAATGATAGAAATCATCATTTATGTTTATCTAAAATTGATTTTTTAAATATGGCAATCGAAAGCAATTATTTTAATAGTGACAATTATTATTGGGTGGATGCTGGATTATTTCATAATGGTCTTATACCAAATTCATTTGGCGGAATGGAAAGATTTATTAAACCTAATGATGAAACTTTTTGGCCAATAAATAAAAATAATATATGTAAACCAGAACTTATCGATAAACTCATGCAAAAAAATGGCAATACAGGACTTGTTTTTTTAGGATTGAAGTGGTCATATGGGGTTCCACAGTGGTGGAATAATATAACAGAAATTAATAAACCAGTGCATATTGTCGGAGGATTTTTTGGTGGTAAGAAAGATGAACTTTTGAAAATATGTTCAATATTTAAAACATTAACGAAGCAAGTAATAGAATTAAATGATATAACTCTTGAAGAGGATTTATTAACAATTATTGTTTTAAAAAATAATTATAATTATTTAAAATTTAATACATGGTATCATGACATACCATCTGATTCGTGTTATTATGGTGTTCGCTCTGACGAAAAATGTTTTTATAAAATATTTTCTGAGTAATTTAGTTTATTTTAAACAAATGTGACCATTGTACATTACAAAAACTTAACATAAAGATATGAATATATAAATATATAAATAAATTATATATTGATAGTACGACATGAATCCTATCACTATTGTAACAGGTTTATGGGATATAAATAATGATATCGAAAAATTCAGTAAATTGTTAAAATGTTCAAACAATATGTGTATATATGTTGACCCATCAGATGAAGCACATATATGGAAATACAGAAGTGAAAGTAATACAAAAATTTATTATAAAAAAAAAGAAGATTTTAAATCTTGGTTTGAATTCTATCCATTAATACAAAATATAAAAAATATTAAAAATTGTTTTGAACAAACAGACGATGTAGATTATTCGATAATGATGAGCAAAATGTTTTTATTACACGATATCAAAATTTATAATCCATTTAAATCATCACATTTTTTTTGGATCGATTCGACAATATCAAATAAAATAAATAATGGATTTTTAGATAATTTATTGAATTATGGGAATTGCATAAATAAATTTATTTTTTTATCTAACTCTCATGAAGATAATGACAAAAATTTTACAAAATATTGTAATGTTGATTCTGTTAAATATTTATGTTCGGGAGAAATATTCGGAGGTCCTGATAATACAATTACTGAAATGAATAATTTATATTACAATTGTTTAAAACAAATATTAAATGATAAATTAATAGAAACTGATGAATATATTTTTACTATTCTTTGTCATAAATATTCCAATATTATTCAACGTTTTGATCTAAATGAAATTGATTCGATATTATCTTTCTTTGAAGAATTGAAAGAATGCGATAATACAACAAATAAAAATCAAAATAAAAATAATGAAAATAGAGAACTGAAAACAAATTTGTACGTATTAACATATAATTTTCCTGATCAATTTGGATATTTATTGGAATCATTTACAAAATCCGATGTTAATTTTATTAATAAACCCAAAAAATATTTAATAAATAATTCTACTGATGAATCTACTTTTGAAAAATATGATATATTGTGTGAAAAATATGGTTTTGAACAAATTAAAAAAAATAACATAGGGATTTGTGGAGGACGACAATTTGTTGCGGAACATTTTGATCAAAGTGATGCAGATTATTATATATTTTTCGAGGATGATATGCTCCTGTATGAAAATAACAATACTTTTTGTCAAAATGGTTTCAGAAATTGGGTTACCGATTTATATAATAAAACATTGGACATAATTCATAAAGAAAAATACGATTTTTTGAAAATGAATTTTACAGAAGTGTATGGAGGAAATGAAGTTCAATGGTCATGGTACAATGTTCCAGATCATGTCAGACATAAATATTTCCCAAATAAACTACATAAACCATTAAGTGGATTAGATCCGAATCCGCCATTGACACAATTCACGAATATAAAAAAATATAAGGATGTAACGTACATAGAAGGAGAAATATATTATTGTAATTGGCCTTTATGGTTTAGCAGAGACGGTAATAGAAAAGTTTTTTTAGAACCTGCATTTGCACATCCATTCGAACAAACATGGATGAGTTTGGTATTTCAAAAACAGAAAGAAAACTTATTTAATGTCGCTGTATTATTATTATCTTCAATAAATCATTCCAGAATATGTTATTATGAAAACGGTGAGAGAAGAGAAAATTAAATAATAATTTAAATGGTGAGTTACAAAATAAAAACTATTATATAAAATATTTATATAATAATGAATTCAGAAAAAATATTTATTCAAATAGCATCATACCGAGATAATCAACTTTTGCCAACAATTAAAGATTGTATTAAAAACTCGTATAATCCAGATAATTTAGTATTTTGTATTGCATGGCAACATTGCATTGAAGACACATGGGATACTTTAGATGAATTTAAAAATGATACAAGATTTAAAATTATTGACATTGATTATAAAGAATCTCAAGGTGTATGTTGGGCTAGAAATAAAATACAACAATATTACGATAATGAAGAATATACATTACAGTTAGATTCACATCATCGTTTTGTTCCTAATTGGGATTTGGAGCTTATTACCATGATAAAAAATTTGCAAAATGAAGGACATAAAAAACCATTGATAACGACATATTTGCCTTCTTTCGATCCCGAAAATGATCCCCAAGGACGTATATTAAAACCATGGAAATTAAATTTTGATAGATTTACACCAGAAGGAGTTATATTTTTCATGCCATCAACAATAGATTATTTTGAGTCATTAACATCACCTATTTCCTGCAGATTTTATTCTGCACATTTTTGTTTTACACTTGGAACTTTCTGCAAAGAAGTACAACATGATCCCAATTATTATTTTCATGGAGAAGAAATTTCTATAGCAGTCAGAGCATTCACATGGGGATATGATTTATTCAGTCCCCATAAATTAATTGCATGGCATGAGTATACGCGCAAGTACAGAAAAAAACATTGGGATGATTGTAAGGATTGGAATGATATAAATGTTAAATCACATCAGCGATTACGTAAATTGTTCGGTATTGATGAAACTATTAATGATATTGATTTTGAAAAATATGGTTTCGGACCAATTAGGTCGTTGAGCGATTATGAAAAATATGCTGGTATTTCCTTTAAAGCAAGAGGCGTACAACAATACACTCTTGATCATAATTTACCTCCAAATCCTCTAATCAATGATGAAACAGAATATCAAAAATCTTTTCTTAATGTATTCAGAGACTGTATTAATGTTCACAAATCGTCAGTTCCGTACGATGATTACAAATTTTGGGCCGTAATATATGAAGACAAAGATGGAAACTCACTGTTTAGGGAGGATTTATCACAAGATGAAATTATTAAATTAAAAGAGGATCAAGATGATTTTTGTAAAATATGGAGAAATTTTAATTATATACAAAAACCTTATAAATATATTGTGTGGCCCTTTTCTGAAAAACATGGATGGTGTGATAAAATAGAAAATATTATATACAAATAAATTAAATAAATTAAAAAATTAATTTTGATATATCATCTTTGTCTAATTTTATGAATTCGGAAACTTTTACCTTCTTCCCTTTTATTAACATATGATTATTACCAGATCCTTGTGCTTTTGATTCATATTTATACCAAAATACGTTTGGATTTGTTGTTGTAACAAGAAATGTTGTTCCGTATTGTATTGTATTTTTGAATTCTCGTTCTATAGCACTAGAGAATACCTTATCAAATTTAATGCCGACTAACATTAATTTTATCGATATTAATTCAAAATTTTCCATCTGATGATCGAATTCAAAATCATCAACATTACCATAAAACTTATTTACTGTTCCCTTATGATATGGGTTAGTTATTTTCTGTCTATCTGCTATTTGTATATAATTTGGTATATCCATTGTTCAATTGATGTATAATCCTGACTAATATAAAATATGTATATATTCTTTTAACAACAACTTTTTATATTATTATGCGGATTTTATTCTTTCCATATATTCTGGACACAAAGAACATAGCCATCTAAGTAAATCGAATTGTTTACCTTCATATGCTCTTTGAGCTATGTAATCATCTTCATCCATAATTCCGATTACTTTCAATGAATAGATCCACTCGGCCAATTCCTGGTGTCCCATATAACAACATTCACCCCATCCTTCACGAAGATTTTTTGTTGTAATCGATCCTTTTGAGTATATTTTTTTAGCTTCATCAATATTTCCAGTATGACAAGCAATTACAAACCAATAACCATCTTTATTGTCCATTTTTTATTAAATAGTATTATATAATTGATTACAATCAATGTTTAAGTATTTAATTTCAACTTTTTGATGTTTAAAATATTAATATAATATTCTGATAAATATATATATATATGTATGGATTTTAAATATTATGTTGTACACCAACCGCCGCTACAGTGTATAAATGGTAGTCATATGCGATTTTATAATGAAAAAGACTTTGTAAAAAAATACGGAAAATTTATTGAAAAGAAATATAATGATGACAATGATCAAGAAATCTTTTATTGTCCCCGTGTTGACATAATCACATTTCCTTTCTCTATTGACGAATATAAGGACGAAATATATTGGATGAACAATGAACATTTGTTCGAAATTTCGTCTTTCTATACACATAGAGAACATTGGAAACTAAGTCAGAATGATTTATTGAATCAATTTACCGGAGGATTTCCGTTTGAGAAAAAGTCATCAAAATATTATCCAATTAAACAAATTGAGACAGATAATGAACTAACCGAAGAATTGTTCAATAAAGATAAAAAACTTTATTTTAAGAAAATGATTACAAAATATGCGAAAATTCAAACCGTTCGCCTATATAATTTTGATAAATATAAAAGAGGTATGATGGAACCGTAAAATTGATATTATCATAATATGCAACTCAATTATATATATATTTATTTTAAACAAAATAGATATACAAAATATGTCAGTGGGTAGTGGTTTTCCTAATGTAATTTATCATAATCATAATTATGTTTATGATGAAAACTATAGAAATAAATATGATGAAAATGGCAATAAAATGTATCATTATACATTTCCCGAGGATGAAGGATATGTTTGTGTTGGATGTAATGATACTGATCCTCCAACAAAAAGTTTAGAAGTATTAGGTTCCGAAGAAAAAAGGATATGTCGTAAATGTTATGACAAGACTATCAAAGGTGAAAATAAACAAAATTATATACAGACGTCACCAGCAGAATTGGTGTCTTACCCAAAAAACACAACATGTTTTGTGAAATATAATATTCGGATTCATGATGATGATAGTTCTAACTCGGATGGTATAATTATGACAAATGTATTGCCATGTTATGAATGTAATGGAAATATATATGATGATTATACCAATGGCTATTTGGGACATATCAGAAATGATTTTTTTCGTGTTTGTAAAGAATGTTACAAGGATGCAAACGAATTAATATCAAAAAGGATATACATAAAGCATATAGGTGTAGATGCATTTACATGTTTAATATGTAAATCGAGAATAAATAAATCTGTAAATATTATTGTAGAGAAGTGCGGAGGAGGTAGTGATAATTTTTGGTATGATCAAGATAATCCATATAATCAAGATGATCAAGATGATCCACACGGTCAGTATACGATTACGTCTGAAGCAGAAATAATTCAATTAATTAAAGATGAAGATGATAAAATAGCCGAATATATAAAAAATAATTACAGAACAGTTGATTTTAAGTGGTCTGGTGAAGGAAACAACATTCTTTTATACGGGAATTTTGATAATTGGTCACAAGCACATGTATTACACAATAAAACTATTTCCATGGATTTACGTCGTGACGATAGTGTTATTAAATACAAATTTATTGTTGATGGAGAATGGAAACACGATCCAACATTACCAACAATTGATGATGGTCATGGTGGCAAAAATAATATTATTGTAATTTTGTAAAATATACAAAACTATTTAAGAGGTATATTAGTGCTACATTGTATGAAATTGTTGTATTGGTATGTATATTTATGCATAGATGATTAAACATAATATAGAATAGTTGTTTATTAAAAAATTGAAATATAATGTTATATTTAAATATCAGAAAGTAATCAATGTTGTTTATTTAATGGGAAAATGTCTAAAATCATAGAAGCTTGTAAAAATGGTAATATCAACACTGTTAAGAATTATTTATCAGATAAAAATTTCAATAGTTTGAATAAAAAAGATAATGATGGTCGTACACCGTTTCATTTTGCTTGTTTTAACGGTCATAAAGAAATAGTAGAATTATTAATGAAAACGAATGGATTTAATAGTTTGAATGAAAAAAATAATGATGGTCGTACACCGTTTCATAGCGCTTGTTATAATGGTCATATAGAAATAGCAGAATTATTAATGAAAATGGATGGATTTAATTCTTTGAATGAGAAAGATAGTTATAGTTGGACACCGTTTCATATGGCTTGTTGTAACGGTCATAAAGAAATAGTAGAATTATTAATGAAAACGAATGGATTTAATAGTTTGAATGAGAAAAATAATTATGGTCAAAGACCGTTTTATTTGGCTTGTTATTATGGTCACAAAGATATAGTTGACCTATTAATTAAAACAGAAGGATTCAATAGTTTGAATGAGAAAAGTAATTATGGTTCAACACCGTTCCATCGGGTTTGTTCTAATGGTTATACAAAAATAGTTGAAACATTACTTAAATGTCATAATATTATTGTTCCTGATATTATTAAAACAAAAGACACAAAAATAAAAGAACTAGTTGAAAGATACAAAAAGGATCCGGAAACTTGTCGATCAAATTTAATACTGAAAAGCAATATTGATTTATATCGAAATATTGTATTTTTGTGCGACGAATATTATAAACTAAACGAAGAAACGGACAATAAAAATGGTTTACGATTCATGAAAATTGCATCAAAATTGCCTTTAGAACTTCAAATGACACTTATTCATAGGCTAAGTAATTCACCAAGGACAATAATAACAAGTAAACAGTTTGATGAAAATATAATGGAATATGTTAAAGGTTATTTATAACCTACCAAAGGTGACTTCTCTACCAAGATTGTTTTTTAAGTTCCTCTATACTATGACAAAAATGTATTCCAGGTTCACATAAATTACTGTTCACAATATAATTATTTATAACTATCTCATCTCCTACAGTATATTTGAAATCTTGTATATATTTTCCTTTTGCCTCAAGATAATCTTCATTAGTTAACGGATCATAAATTCTTAATACGATACATTTATTTATTCTATTTTTGTTGGATCCTGAAACAATTTTTGCATTTTCAGGTAATTCAAGTTCAATAATAACTTGTTTATTGTCATCCGTGGTACCGTATTTGTAGCCATATTTAATGGGTGTAATCACGTGTTCTTTTAAATCAAGTTTAATTAAATCTGTTGAAATATCATTTTCTATAATTATACCAGATAAATCATTCATTATGATTTCTTTGGTGTTCAAATCTATTTTCATATTAATTTCATAATCATCAAAATTGACATATTCTGTACTGCTAGAATTAGAATTAGTATCATTCTTAATCGTCAAATTATCAACATCGCTATTAGTCGCCAAATTATCTGGTGCATCAAAATCAAATTCTCTTAAACATAAATGTTTTTTCATTAAATAATAGTCATTTTTTTGTTGTATATCATATTTTTTATTTAACTTATTGTGACATTTTTTTTGAAAATTAATTTGCCGAGTTTTTATATCGCATACCATATTAATAGATTTTTTACTATCTTGTTTGTCACCTTGTTCCAAATAATCTTTTTTTAATACGTAGAAATCTAGAAATTTATATATTGAATCTGGTGATGGATTAAAAATAATTTTATCAATACCATCAATAGATTTAATTAATTTATTGTAATCAATATGATTATATATGTATTTTGTTATGATATTGTAATTTTTATCAAACTTCATATGCAATAAAATTGTTGAGTTAAATTTTATTAAAAGACTTTTTTCGGAATTTACCAAATGCAAATTAATAAACATTTTATAATTGGTATCAAACGGTGTCATTTTTGTAAGGATATCATAAGAATCAATATGTGATCTGGATGTGTAAGACATACGTTTTGTAAAAACATCATGTATAACATTTTTAATAACCCTTTTATAACAAATGGATGGTATAATTTTTGTATTATCAAAATCTATTATGTCATAATCTAAACTCAAGTCATAACCGAGTTTTGTAATATGATCGCATCTATCAGGATGATAAATATTGTCATGAATAAATGTTCTTGTATCACTCACATCTATTAAAACTTCATTATTTTTCTTAACATACATTTTATTCTTTGAAGCAAAATATATTAGATCACCTGGCATATATTCAAATATATCATCACTAACTGAATAATCTTTTTGTTTACCTTTCTCATCATATTCCCATATATATAATGATAATGCATATTTTTTTAATAAATTTTTAATAAAATCGTTGTCGATATTAATTTTATTGTGTAATTCAAATATCCAATGGGAACCGTTAAATATTTCTAATATATTCTTATCAGTGTGATGAATAAAATAGAAATAATTCTCCCAAGCATATGGAACAAAATTACCATATTTTGTTTTTGTTCCATGATAATCAACATCTGTAAATTGAATATATTCGTATATGATTTTATTATCTGATTTATTATCTAATTTATTTTCAACCAGATGGGAACTAAGATCCCATTTTTTTACAATACATTCTTCATTAATTGTATCAGATGGAACAATATCTTTTGTATTATGTGTTATAAGTGTCGTTTTGAATCCTTCACGACAATAACACACATAATGATCATTATTACAAATGTAATATATTTCATTATCGTCAGATTCAAAATACACAATGAATTTCTTTTCTTGTTTATCACTTTTATTAAAATATTTAAATGTACCATACACGTTGTTTTCAAAAAGATTCCAACTTTTGTCATAATTATTTATAAAGTTATGGTAAAATAATTTTATGACATGTACATTGCTTTCATTAAATTTAATGTTTAAAAAAACGTCCCAACTGTCTAATTCAAAATTCCTAACATCATCAAAATGAAGTTTAAAATCTGAATTAATAATTTCCATGCTATGTAATTGTTTTAAATAAATTATTTAAAAATGTAACTATACTTATTATTTATCAATTTTTTATTTTCATTTATTTGCAAAACACTTTATATTGCTATATTGCCATATTGCTATATTGTCATATTGTTTATAAAATTGATTTACTAATTTTCAGACTAGAGTTATAATTTATAATGTTTCAAAGTAATAAATAATAAATAATAAATGGTTAATCCGAATGATATAATGAGTTCATTACATAAATTATGTGAAAAAGGTGATCTAAAAATTATAAAAGAGTATACGTCAAATACAAATTTTAATATCAACGAATTAAATAAAAAAGATATCATGGGACACACACCTATATTTTGGGCTTGTTGGATAGGACATTTACATATTATACAATTTCTAATATCAATTCCTGGTTTTGATATTAAAAGTTTAAATGAAAAAGATGATGACGGTAATACAATTTTTTCAGTTTGTTGTGAAATGGGGCACATTCATATAATACAATTTCTGCTATCAATCCCAAATTTCGATATTAAATTTCTACTTAACGAGAAAAATATTTATGGCAACACACCATTTTATTGGGCGTGTGACAATGGAAATGTTGATGTCGTTAAATTACTAATTGAACATTCTGATTTTAATATGAATAATCTACACGAAAAAAATGCCTATGGTAAAACACCTTTTTATTGTGCTTGTCGTCGCGGAAATGTTCATATGGTTAATTTTTTAATTTCAAGTCCCGACTTTAATAGTAAATCAAAAACGTCCTTTTCTTTTATGAATGAAAAAACTGATGACGGATCAACTCCTTTATTTTCTGCTTGTTACAAGGGGCATATCAATGTTGTAAAAGAGTTGCTAAAATACGATGATGTAATTATTTTGTGTAAATTAGAATTTTCTGATTTTGTTGACAATAAAGTTCAAAATGAAATAACACGACTATTTGAATCATATAAACAAGCTCGATATGATTATTACGAATCATCGAATGTTGTCATAAATGATTGTTACTAACAATTATTGAATTTCGATTAACATTTGGTGACGTTTTATAACATATTCCATCATCAAATAATAATACATTTTTGTTAAATATCGATATATTAACCCAATTGTATGTGACTGATTCATCACTGTCAAATTCAAATGATATCTTTAATTTTTCGTTAAAAAAATTTACATCAGTATGTTGTAATTTTGTATGATGTCCTTCGCAAAAAATACGTTTAATATCATTTTTAGATGTCAAATTAAACGGCAGTCTTGTCGCCTTTGGTAACGAAACCATGTAAAAACGTGTATTCAAATGACGCATTGTAATAATATCATTATCGCATATATTCCATATAAATATTTCTTCGTTATCATGTGATAATTTAATTTGTCTGAGTTGGTTATAATTTAAATCTTGGTCTCTATCCAGGGATTCTCCGTAAACACATTCACTTATTCTTTCATTTTCTTCGAATTTAATCATCATCAAATTGCATGAGGTGTGATAAGTTCGATAAGCATCATAAAATTGTAAATTGTATGTATGATCAACATTATGTTCAATATTAGATTCACGACAGTCGTTATATGTTAATAATTCTGTGTTAAATATTTCTATATTTTCTCTAGGATAATACCTTATTATATTATATTTTTTATAGCAAAAACCTATATCAAAATCACTACAAATCCCAACCAAATGAATTGTCGTAAATTGATTCATCAATAAACATATGGGAAATTTTGTTCCGAAATATCTATTTTTCATGCTCATATCAAATATTGGTATGGGAATTTTTATTATGTCATTAGATTCAATTATTTTTTTGTCTAGAATCTTCGCAATAAATAAATTATCCTCGAGAGATAATCTACTGATCCGCTGACGTCCCATTATTAAAGAAATATATGAAAATACATCTAAGATACTTCTTTCACCAAGTTGTGATCTTTTAATACATATATACAAATCAGATATAATACATGGACTATATTCAATTTCATGATCTATTTCCCAACGATATTTATAAAAACCCGATTCAACTAACTCGAAGTTTTCTGTATCATAACATAAATCATCATCATCATCATTATTATCAAAATCCATGTTAATTAATAGAGTGCTTCACCATTTTAAATAATTATGACAAATTATGACAAATTATGACAAATATTTAATAAACAAAATTAATAAAAAAATTAATTGAACCCCCACATGAATCCTAAAAGTTTTCCGTCAGAAAGTAATAGATCAGTCTTTTTCAATTTCAGGACAGAATGATTTTGGACTGTCTTTTCGAGACATTGAGCAAACATCATAATTTGATCAATTTTGTCGATTTTGCTCTGTGGAAGTAGAATTTCGTTGACAAAATCAACAACTTCTTTCTTTCCATCTTCTGAAACAACAGATACATCAAGATCGATTTCTGATGTCGATGACACAACAATTCTCTCAAATAGGGCTCGCAAAATACCGATTGTGTCGACTATTTTTTGAAGTTTTTTCACGCGTTTGTCGCATTCTGTGGGCTGGCGGTAACGAAGAAGATGCAAACAATCATCACAAAGGATGTTAAAAGGATCATTGTCCTCGTCCGGAAAACACATAGTGCATGAAGTCCGTTTTTGTGAACGTTGAGTGTTTTTGCATGTGCTGAGTTCTGAAGACAAACTTTCGTAACAAACATCGAGTGCACATTCAAACTGTTTTGTGTCGATTTTGATACTCATTTTGATGATGTGTCGTGTTGTACAGTACTGGAATGAAAGCTTTTTTACGAATTCAGGCGAAAACGAATGGCAATCAGTGTTCAAAATTAATGAATCTTACAGTAATTTTATCTTATCAACTTTTTGATAGAGATAGATGCTATATTATGGAAATTTATTTATAATCAAAAAGTTGATTTCATTAATGGACTGTATGTTTCATTACTTTTTGAAATAACTATGACTACTGAAGGTGATAAAAGTACCGTCAATTCTAGCTTTTTTGAACTCAAAAATGGTTAACCCAGACATCAAAGACAAACTGAAACAGAAGTCAGCCAACGCGAACGTTTGCGTCGAAGACTTAAAATGCGTTTACATGTGTATTTCTATGTTGTCTGAGGCTTTTTTCAAAGGGGATGATGGTGAAGTTTACGGACCTTGCAATCTTGCGTGTATCAAGATCGGGAAGACGCATAGGAGTATGTACAAACGCATGATTGAACACACTTCTGAGCACGATACTTTTGTATCAATCCCTATCTTGCAATGTACCCCAAAGGGCAAAATGGAAATTGACGAGTTCGAGAAGTTGATCAAAAAGGAATTGGCGAAATACAATGTGAAGATTGCTTGTTCGGTTTCAAAGAACTTCAAGATTCCTCAGGAGTTGTTCATTGTTTCTATTGATGTCATAAATTCCTTCAAAAAGATCGCCAAGAACAACGACATGCATGTTAAAATGGAAAGTACTGACATTTTTGATTTTTCCAAACTGAAGAACAATGACGATTTTTTGACGGCTTACGATGAACACATTGACGATATGTTTGAGGACGAGGATGATCCCATTAATTACACAACCATAACATCTTGTGATGATTCCTTGACGGCGGAACAGATTAAAATTTTCAGAAACAATATGGAGGATATTGTTAAAAAAAAATTGGGCCTTCCACGTGAACTTTCTTTATCGGAGTAACTTTTATTTATTTTATTTTATTTGATTTATATACATAGTAAAAAATTTTGATCAGATGATGATAAAACGTGTATTTTTACACATCAAATTTAATTAATTAGGTCATCATTAAGTGTTAAGATTTATTGATGCTATTACTTTAAAATATAAATATCTGTGTTAAATTTATTTTCTATTATTTTTTTTATTTTTTATTTTCACTCCCTCCCCCTTTCATGATTTTTTCACAAATGTGTATCACGTAAACAAAATGACAAAAAGATGACAAAAAATAATGACATAAAATTGACAAAAATGACAAAAAAATAACAAATATATATAAAGAACATAATCTAATGTATATAATAAATATAACAAAATCTACAAATGGTAGAATATAAATGCGATAAGTGTACAAAAATCTTTACAAGAAAACAAACTTATGACTATCATATCAAGAGAAAAAATGCATGCAAATCAACTGCACCACAGGACACCGAAAAAACACCGATTCGCACCGATGATAGGAAAAATACAGAAAATATTGTGTGTAATTACTGTAAAAAAACATTCAGCCGACAATCATCGTTAACAAGACATATTAATGATAGATGTGATATAAAAAAAGATGATACAAATAAAAAAGAAGAAATATATCAAATATTAATGAGACAAATGGAAGAAAATAAAAAGCAAATACAAAAATTAGAAGAAAATCAAAAACAGTTAATGGAAGAAAACAAACAATTAAAGAAGCAAATAGACAATAAGAATATAATAAATAGTAATAATGTAAACTCGAATAATACTAATACAATTAACACAAACAATCAGCAGAATAATATAAAACAATTAAATATAAATTTAGTTGCCCACGGAAAAGAAGATCTTTCATTTATTGATGAAGAACGTCTCAAGAAATTATTCTACAAAGGATTTAAATCGATTGAAAACCTCACTGAAATAGTACATTTTGACAAGAATCGTCCAGAAAATCATAACATTTATATCAGCAACATCAAAGATTCATATGTAATGAAGTATGATGGTGATTGCTGGAAATTGATGAATAGAGAAAATTGTTTACAAGATATGTATGAAGATAAAAGTGATTATCTGGTTGAAAAATTTGATGAGTTACAAGGTAAATTGGATGAACAAACAATAAAACGATTCGGAAATTTTCTTAATAGGAGGGATGACGATAAAATAATAGAACAAACAAAGAGAGAAATTAAGTTGATTCTGTATAATAATCGCAAGATCCCGGAAGATACAAGACGATTATTGAGATTGAACGATGATAATGTAATCGAACAATTATGTTAAATTAATCATAATAAATTTGGGGTAAATCTTTTAGTTTGTCCCATAACATAATCGGACCCCTCCAACCAACGCGCGTTATATCAGAAAATTCGGTCCAATGTATGTGTTTACCAGTCTGATCTAATGGAATTTTTCCATCTAATTCATCTATTGGATACCATGTCCAATTTGTTTGAAGGCTTGATATATCGAGATGTACTGGATGAGTGTAAGTATCACCAAAATCATTCGATTTTTTATGTAAAACATTATTTATGTTATTGTCGTTTTTACCAAAATCATTCGATTTTTTATGTAAAACATTATTTATGTTATTGTCGTTTTTACCAAAATCATTCGATTTTTTATGTAAAACATTATTTATCTTATTGTCGTTTTTACCAAAATCATTCGATTTTTTATGTAAAACATTATTTATCTTATTGTCGTTTTTACCAAAATCAAAATAGATATCTCACTGCATATCACCTTTGTATGTTATTTTACAACGATTTGATTTAAAAAATACACAAGGATCATAATATGTATTTTCCTTAGCATTTTCCCAAATCCCCTATGACGACATCAATAACATCACCGACAGACATTAATTTAACATCTCTAATTGTGAGGTGTTTATCTTTACAATTATCTATAAAGTTATACATTTTGTTTATTTACAACTAAACAAAATAAAATAAAATAAAAGTTGAATGGTTTAAATATTTAAATAGTTGATTGTACTAAACTAAGATTAAATTGAAATTAACTTAAATTAATAAATCTCTCATCGACATCATGAATTGCAAAGACGCCGTTATCGCAGAATTCGCCAAACAATACAACAATCATGGAATGACAAGAATGTATACATCACATGTCATGAACATTAAACAAATCCCGGAGTGCTCAAAACTGGACAACATTCAAAAATACATAATGTTTGATAACAATACTGTTTATGTTGGTTATAGACAATTTCTAGTTCAAAACAAAGGGAACGACAGCGTTTCATTTTTTGAAATGTAAAAATTTTTATTTAATTTTTTTTATTTATTTAATGAATAAATTTGGTATATACGTACAAACTCAATCTTTTTAAATTTTTTTCATTTTGTCTACTCATATTTTTTCCATACTCCTCTCCACACATCTCTTCATATTTTCTTTTAATTGAAACTAAAAGTTTAAATCTAACTTTGTCACTGATATCATCAAATTTATATCTACGATATGCTTTCAGATATTTTTTCGCAAAATAAATTTCATATTTAATGATACTCCTTAATATTTTTATTTGACAATGAGTGGTTCTTATCATCGACATGATATCAGACGATTCCTGTCTGATTATATTACAAATAACGATATATTCGAAGTCTTTATTAAAATATTTTAGTAATGCAGCTGAAATTTTCATGTTGATATTCATGGAATCATCTTTAATGATGTCTGCCATAATTTTTTCTTTTAATTTATTAAATAGTAAATATTTCAGCGTGTCATTTGATAAATAGTGATTGTATAATCCCTTGCATGTAAATGCAATATTCATGTAATCACTTACTGATAGATGTTCAGTTACACATTTCATTAAATCATCATTTCTCAATGTGGTAAATCCTAACGAATTATTGTTAATTCGATATGTGTTTTTGTTAGATCGATTATTTTGATTATTTGCGATCAGACGTTTTTTGTATTTTGATTTATTTGATTTTATTTTCGATTTATTGGCCAATAGCGCATCCATTTGAATCGCTAAATCCTGACAATCGTATCCATCCATCGAACGAATTATCAGATATTATAAATATACGTGATTATAAATAAATTTAAAACAATAGATGACATAGCAATATTAATAAATCAATTTTTTATATAAACGTATATATATGACGATATATGACCATTATAATGAATTATTCAAAAAATTACAAATAAAAAATAGAGAAAACATAATAAATAAATTAATGTATGAAGATTATGAACTTTGTAAAGGATTGATTACATGTAAGAATAAAAAAAACGAACAGATATTTGAACAATATGGGGGAGCCAAAAAAATAAAATACAAATTTGAAGGATATACATTTGTTATATATGAAAGTGAATCGACAAATAAGATATCATATCATATAAATAATAAATCGATCGAAGACACAATGGAAATATGTGTGCATATAATAGTATTAAAAAAAGAAAAATATGCATATATACAAAATGTAACCAGTTTCGACAAATGTACACTAGAAGGAATGCCAAAATCCAAGGGAGGCTCAATGTTATTACGATTGTGTATACAATTTCTCAAGGAATTAAAGGATAAATATGATTTGACATATATACAATTGAAAGACAACAGCTTTATTTTCTGTAATCAAAATAATACACGAATAGATTTTGATTCATTTTATATGCTAACTCATGGAGACACATGGTATGGTAAATATGGATTTATACCATATGACCCAGAAAAAGAGATAGTTGACATCGAAAAATATAGTGATTATAAATTAAACCAAAAATTAGTCAATATCATAAAAGTTGGGTGTATAAATATGAAACCATTAATAAAAAGAGCGGTGGATAAATTAAAATTGCATGATCCATTCAACGATAAATTTATAGATAAAATGATGGAAAAATATAAAGATAGATCAGTAATGATATTTATGGACGATTTGGCGAAAACCCATGATTTGACTTGTGGAATAATAAATAATATATATATAGATGTTATGAAGGAAATAGGAATGACTAATTTGCATGGAAGCACATATTATTTGCCGTTGTAACAAGCAAAATAGAAAATAGTTATATAACAAGCTACATGATTATATTCGGGAAGAACGACAAGGTTTCGTAATTGGCATTGATATATAATCCCGTAATTATTTATTAAAATTAATTAAAATAAATTAAATCGGTAATGTTACATTGATTAAAATTAATTTCATCATTTAGTGTTTTAGTTAGTATCAAATCCTTTGATGATCCACGTAGACGATTAATTACCACCATCACCAATTCCAACGGTAGATTTTTCACAATATTAAAAAATCGTCCTATTTTATGTTTACACTTAATATTTTTTACATCAAAACATCCATCACTCGTCAACAAAACTAACAAATATATTAATAGATATTCTTTTTGTTTTTGTTTTTTAATATTTTCATTAATCTGATTTTCAAATTTGAAGATCCGAAACCTATCATAGCGAGCGTTATTTATGTATGTCGGTGAAAGCTTAATTGCTTTCGGTAATATCAAATGTTGGCTTTTTAACATCAAATTCGCCACAGAAAAAAATTGGTTCTCAAAGGCTACATCAAACGGTGTTTTTCCATCAAGATCACGTTCATTTATTTTAATAAAATATAGTTCCACAAGATGGTTAGTGACTTCGCGACATTCATTTTTACACGCAAGATGTAAACCCGTCTGTTTAAAATCATCTGTGTCATACAAAAACTCATTTTTGAAATCTTTTGCTGACATAATAATTTTGATAATGGATAGTTTATTATTAATACACGCAATCAAGAAAGGTGTTCGTCCATTTTCATCTTTAACGTGAATTGACATATAGCCATATTTTTTTATTTGTTTTTTGAGTGGTTGCGTATATCCATTTTCACAACATCGAAGAAAATATGAATCATCGTAAAACACCATAATATTTTGTGATCAAAAGATCAGAATAGTAATACAAAAAATATATTGATACATACAGTACACGCATTAAATCAATTTTTTATAAATAAGTATTTAAATTGTAAGAATTATAATATTTTACAGGAGTTGATAAATATAATGATAATCAAAGTATGAATCATAATATTAGCAATAATACAAACCAATAAACGAAATCGCCATATCATTTATTTAACTCATATTATGAACCATTTATTTGTCATTTTGTTAAATCATTATACATATCGACTCCTTATTATCCAGATAATATCAATAAATATTTAAAATAAAATAAAATAGTTTATGGGGATGCAAACGGGTTAGAATATTTGTTAGTTTGTTGGTTTTGGCCATTTTGGATATTTTGAAATTGGCGAGTTTTCTGTTCATGCGATCTTGAAGAGCATTTGTATTTTGATTCATTTGATGAATTGGAAAGGTTTACAATTCCTGAAACCAATGAAGAAACCAGTAGAGAAAGCATAATTTATTATTTTTGTCCATGTGAATTAAATAGATATATTTCAATTTTTAAAAATTGATTTTAATATATCGGACTAATTTATGTTAATATATAAATAAATCAATAAATCAATAAATCAATATGGAAAAAAAATTATTTGATCACACTTTCGGATCTGTGACGGGTGCAGACAAATATACCCATTTAGGCGACTATTTATTTAAAAACAAAGATGAAATAAAAAATGTAGATGTTATAGAGGATAAAAATATGACGAATAATAATAAAACGAATTTATTTGATCACACTTTCGGATCTGCGACGGGTGCAGACAAATATGCACATATAGGTGATTACTTATTTAAAAACAAAGATGAAATAAAAAATAAAAATGATTTAAAATAATGTGTGTAAAATAATAATAAGTATGAATTTATTTAGTTATCCAAAAAATCATGGCATGCGCTGGGATTATAATAATACAAAAGAATGTATCGACATGTTTGATAAAAATTTAACGGTTAATATAATTGCTGAAAAAATGGGCAGAAGCGAGGGATCAATAAATGCATTGTTAGAAAGATATCTTTATAAATTGTATTCTCAAGATAAAATCCCATTTGATAATTTAAGCAAAAAGTTTAATCTCGATATTGACGAAGTTAAAAATATTTGCGAAAATGCAATGAAGAAAAATAGATCAAAACAATACAAAAGCAACGATAATTATAATTTGTCACATATAAAGGAAATAATTGATGTGTATAACTTCATCAAAAATGAAACAACAGATACAATATTGATGGATTCGCTAAAGGAAAAAATAATGATCAATGTAAAAGAATATATTCAAAGTGATCACACAACAACAAATTTACCTGAAAATAAAATAGTTCCATTAGATGATGTATCACAAAAATCTATCAAAAAAATTAAAATGAGAATAATTAAAAATAAGAACGGAGATATAATAAGAAAAGAAATTATTAAACAATAAATATCAACAACAATATTAAAAATATAAAAATACACAATATCGGTAAATACATTGAATCTATTGATGATAAACCTTTTTTTGAAGAATATATGGCTGATTCGACACATTATTCAAAAGGCTATGATAAGATTAAACAATATCTAATTGAAAGAATATATTGATTTTATTTTGGTTAATGAACAATATAAATAAATGAAAATCACATTAACCGCAACTCAAAATTTCAGTAATGATATTGTTTTCATCAGTTTTGACATTAATTCTGGATTCAGTATATTTCCATGCCATATTAGGAGGCAGACCGTATGGATAATTTACTAATGTTATGTCTCTACTCCTTGATCTGGCTTGATTAAATGGGGTTCCAATAAGATAATTATATTTTTTTTTGGCTTTATCATTATTATCAATGAAGGTTTTGCCGAGGTATATAGTCAAAGGTACACCAATTACAATACCCAAAAGAATAGCAATGGCACTCATTGATTTTAAAATATATTTTGTTTAATTTTACCCAGATATTTTATTAGATTATTTAAATGTTGTGTATTTCAATTTTAAATTAAATAAATAAAATAATATTCATTATTTGATCATTAGCGAACGTATCTTTCATTTTGATGTTTTATTTCATCTTCATACTTTCTGTGCAACTGCTCCAAATGTGCGAGCCGTCTATTGGTTGTTGGGGAATTAGGGGAAGAGTTTTTCAGCGCTGTTGTAGACGATGTCGTAGCAGACAATGAACCCGATGGTGTTATAATTCCAGTGTCAATTCTCAAATCTGGTGCACTCGCATGAAAATCGTCCTTTCTACGGGTATTGATTTTGAGTGAAAATCCAATTTTTCTTACTCTTGTTTTTGTTTTTGTTTTTGTTTCCATTGTATTCATAGTTTGAATGGTTTAGTTAAATAAATAGAAATCAAAAAATATATAGACTTCATAATCATAATGAATTATCAATTTTTTTGATTTCTATTTTGTTAGAACGATTATAATCAGAAAATTGAAAAAATATATTTGCTGTATAATCCATAAAATTTTATAATTGTGAACTTCTCATTTTGTCATTCAGCGTCAAATAACAATAATTATGACTCATCGTTACCACAGAACAAAGGGTGATCCAGTGGAACCAACCATTAAAGAAATGTGTCTGAACAACAACATTTTGTATCTTGGAAAGGGCGATGAGGATGAAAATGACAAAACTTTGTACCAGTTTCAGTGTTCTTGCGGATTTTCGTGGGAAGATGTTGCGGAAGTTTTCTTCAATATGATCCTCAAAAAGGAGAATTTTGATGAAAGTTACACACCGTGTCCATCATGCAACGAATACAGGCGCAAGGCGATTGATCCGGAACTGTTGGATGAAGATTACGAAGAATCTGATGACGAAGAATCTGATGACGAACAATCTGATGACGAACAATCTGATGATGAACAATCTAATGACGAAAAATCTGATCAAGAAGAATCAGGAATGGATTTTTGTCAACCCGTTGTTGAAATCATCAATCTTGATTCTGATTCTGATTCTGATTCTGATCCTGATCAGGATGATTACCCACTTCCTTACATCAACAGAAAGCGTAAAAGGATTATTGTCGATGACGATGATGATGATGATGATGATGATGATGAATCTAAAGGTAAGAGGTTCAAGAAACTTTGATTTTTTTGTTTATTAAATATTATTTGAAAAATTGAATAATTTTTAAATTCATAAAAAGTTTATATAAATCACATACTAAAATGGTTTTCAATCAATGGATAATGATAAATGTGCGATATGTTTAGAGGATAAAAATAATAGTTATTTCCTTCCATGTTCACATAGTTTTTGTTATAACTGTATAACAAACAATATAACAAAGTGTCCGTTGTGCAGACATGAATTTAACTTATCTAATCAGATCGAATATCATCCAATGTATTCACAATTAGACCATCCATATCCGAGACAATATCACCCGATGAAGGGGAACGCCCATTTTAGTTATAGTTGTAATAATCGTCAAATGGATATAGAAAATGGATGTTTTGAACAAAGATTAATAAAAATACTTACAGCAGAAAAACAAAAAATATTATCCGTTCAACATCCCTTAAGTAAAAGAGATGAAAGAAGAATAAATAAAATTAATGATGAAATTGAGAAATATTCTTATCCACTGTATAATTAAATAATTAAACAAAATAAACAAAATAAACAAATAAAAATAAAAATAAAAATAAAAAAAATATTCACAATGTAATAAATTCGGTAAGTGAACCTTTCATTTGGCGTCTGACTTGGTCCTCATACTTTCTATGTAACTTCTCTAAAAACACGAGCTTTCTATTGATTACAGAAGACGTCGGAGAATGGGGATTTTTCAATGTTGTTGCAGACAATGGCGAATCAGGTGGTGTTACCATTTTAGTACTGAGTCTCAATTCTGGTGCACTGACATGAAAATCGTCCTTTCTACGGGTATTGATCTTGAGTGAAAATCCAATTTTTCTTGTTCTTGTTTTTGTTTCCATTATACTTATTGTTTGAACCTTTTAGTTGCTTTATCACCTGTTAGTCCATTAAATGAATACCTCAGGGTCAAAAATATATGAACTTTATAATCAAAACATATTATCAATTTTTTGATTATAAAGTTGTACTCGATCACCCGCATTTATAATTAAATTGTTACTTGTATATATACATATATATATGAGTTGCTGTAATAAAGATAGTGATAAAAATAGTGAAAAAAATAGTCATACAAATATTGGACATTTAAATTTTTTGACACCTGTTCAAAAAAAATCTGGTCTAATGTATCTTGTTGGTGCGTGGGTTGATACTGCGACTGATTCTGATCCTAATGTAAATCCAAATTACACTTTCATTAATTTTTTACAAGGAATAAATTTTATCCCCCAAAAAGGATCACAGATTTCATGGCTAACCCAATCAATACAAAATATTAATGTAGGTTTACCGGGCATTATTAATATACCGGCTCCTGGTCAATTTTCAATACCTTCACAAACAATACAGGGTAATCATTGGAATATGCAAGGACCAACATTTCAACCACAATTTCAATTTCCTCTTTTTCCTTTGCGAGTTTCTGATGGTGATAAATTTGAATTTGTTGTGCAAGGAGTTGTTAATGCAATTGCAGTTGCGATCAATATAGATGGTATTATTTATAGAACTTTTAATAATCAAAATCCAAATCAAAATACCAATAAAATTACTCTTGTACCCAAATCAGGAACAATTACAAGTCCAACATATAATCCAGTCCCCGATATAGTAACATTTGTAACAACTCCGAATTTTGTTGCGGTTAATAATAGTATAACTACTCCTACGATATTAACGTGGACTGTTAAATTATAAATTTTTTGAACTAATTTACCAACATATAGATTATATTGGATAAACCCTCCGAAACAAAAAATTTCTGTGATTTATATATATAACATATACGTAACATTAAACAAATGGCACATAATTTTACTAATATAGTTGGAAGACCTGGGTTTATAAAAGGTTGTTCAAATTATTATCCATTGACTTATCAACCAGTCGGACGCAAAGGATTTATAAATGGCTGGCAAGAATTCCCAGACCCAAATTATACACCCAGTTATCCAGTATGTAACGAGGGTTTATGTGATGCTAATGCATTCGCTCGTCGATATGCTGAAGTTCAACATTTGAAACGTGGATTGAAAAATCAAATCGCCGCAAATAGATGCATAGATTATGCCGATGTGCAATGCGCCAGAGAACAAGGATTTATGGGTATACAAGAAATGGTTAATTTTTCTCAAAGACAAGCTCAGATTTTACATTTAGAACGTGGATTGAAAAATGTAGAATTTAGTGGTGTTGGTGTCGGTGTTGCTGGTTGCGGTGTCGGTGTCAATGGTTGCGGTGTCGGTGTCAATGGTGTTGTCCCTGGCTACGGTGTCGGTATCAATGGTTATAGAAGATAATTTAATAAAATTCGTAAATTAAAAATTGAAGTTTTGTTGAAAAACCATAATTTGTTTATTTACTCCTTAAAATTCGTAAATTAAAAATTGAATATTGAAGTAATTAAATGGCTCAAATCATTTTATGTTTTGTGTTACTATTTGAATAAATGGATTGCGTTTTTATTAAAAATCATAATGAACATGTTCCTGTTTTAAATGAATTAATTAAATTTTGTAAATCAGATCAAGTGTTCGGTACTAGTTGTGTAAGTTCAGGCGAGTCATATCGTTCAAATAGATATTATGTTGTGTGTTTTGATGCTGAAAATAAAAAATATAAACTTATGTTGTACAAGTGGGAATGTGATAGGTCTGAACATATACTTCGAAGCGTAAATTTTTATGAAAAGGACGGTTATATTTATTATGAAAATAACAATATCGATGAAATATGTCAATACAAAACAAATTTTGAGTTTGACGAAAATGAAATTTCAAGATTTCATTATTATATTGAAGATGAAAACAAAGTTAGTTTCGAAACAATGGTGTAATACTTATTTTTTTTTATTTTTTGTTTTAATATCTACAAAATATATATTAAATACTGTTATAAAAAAATAATTAAGATAATGTTGTTAAAATGTCTTGATCTGCTATCCGATATATATAACTAGTTACTTTTTTAGCATATGGTTCATGATTGAGATATTCATCATACCATTTTTGATTGTCTGATGAACCTTTGAATACATAGTTAGGTTTAGAATGATATACTTTCAAACAGTTATCTTCATTTTTCCAACCGACTGATATATAATTAATAATAT
>Ga0182016_10001658_pt1 | contig 27053 bp, 16 predicted proteins | sample 712S2MmetaG_FD_120491 | JGI IMG/M metagenome (GOLD analysis project Ga0182016, IMG submission 120491) | Permafrost microbial communities from Stordalen Mire, Sweden - 712S2M metaG | ecosystem: Environmental > Terrestrial > Soil > Wetlands > Permafrost | place: Sweden: Stordalen | collected...
GCAGTTTTTCATTTTCACCGATGGCTCGGCCATCGGCAACCCAGGTCCTGCCGGCTGGGCAGCTATCGTGCTGCACGGGACAAGACGGCAGGAGATCGCCGGATCAGTCCCTTGGTCAACAGTCTCTGAAATGGAGCTTCGCGCCGCAGTCGAGGCCCTGCGATTGACGCCACCCGGCGCCCGAATCGAACTGCGCTCTGACTCGGAGTTGCTGATCGACGGAATGCGGTTTCTGGTTTTTCGTTGGCAGCGGTTTGGCTGGCGCAACAGCCGTGGCTTTGAGTTGCAGCACCAGGAACTGTGGCGCGAACTCCTCGCACTCAGCGCACCACGAACGATTTGTTGGCGATGGATCAGAGGACACAGCGGCCACCCAATCCAGTCCCGCGCCGATGCACTGGCCTACCAAGCAGCCAGAACAGCCACCATTCAGGAACAAATTGCTGCCTGATGCCGCTGGCACACCACAACTCCAGTGAGAAAAAGAACCATGTCAACAATTGCTGATACAAATTCGCTTTTTGAGATCGACACAGAACTGGATGGCCTTCTCGATGAGATTGAGGAGCAAACTGCACAGGGCGGCGAACCCGCCGAGGAGATCGTCGCCCGTTTCCAGCAATTCTGTTCGGCCCACGGTGAAAAGGTGGACCGGATCGGGCGCTTCCTGCGCCGGATGGAAGCGCGTGAGCAGTTCTGCCGCGCCGAGATTGTTCGACTTAGCGACCGGGCCCGTGCCGCCGTCGGAAAGGTGGAGCGAACGAAGAACATGGTGCTCTACTACCTGATGAGCCGCGAACTCAAAGTGATCGAGGGACGCGAGTTTACCCTGCGAGCCCAGAAGAACAGCCAGGACTCCGTGCGAATCACCGACGAGGCGGCGCTGCCATCTGCCTTTCGCAGGATCGATGCCCGCATTGGCGGCGTCCTCTGGGAAACGGTTCTTGCGAATCTTCCCGACGAACTTGGCAGAATACTTGAAAGCGCAGTAGAAGAATCAAGGCCGGACACGGATTCCATCAAAGCTGCCATCCTGCGTGAGGAACAGGTTCCAGGAGCAGAGCTGCGGCGCGGATGGCACCTGAGAATCAAGTAGCAGTGACCCAGTCTCTGAGAACATGGAATTCTCAGAGACTGGCAGGCCCAGAGTCTCCCAGGGGATTCGCGAACACATGGTGATTTCCCACTATACTTCGCCAGATTCGGATGATCTCAACCACAAGCAAGCCCTCTCCCAGCACGATTGCGTTTGGTAGCGCAGGCTGGCACTATTATCCAACCGTCGTTTCGCTTGGCTGAAGTGGCATAACGAAAGAACGCATGAACCCCCTGTGTTCAAGGTTGCCATCCTTGCTTTCTTCAAAGTCCCATAGCTTTACAAGTTTCTCATTCACTTCAAGAACGACAGTCCAAGGTTCCACTCGATTTGGCACGTAGGCGTATCCTCCAACTCTGAAGTTCGCAGTTTCGTCCCTAGAAATCGTCGAGGTTCCTGGTTTCAGTGACCTGCCGAGGATGAGGTTTCGGTCGAGCCATGCATCCGCATCGGCCTTTTCCTTCGGGGCCGGATCAATTGTGCTTAGTACCGCCATCTCCAGAGACTTTGCGAGATCGTCAGTCACCAAACGGGGAAAGAGCTTCCCTAGATAGCCGTTTCCAGCAAGTAGAAAGTCGTGTTCGCCTGGATCTTCGAAGGTCCACACTGGCGGGACATCCTGCACATAATCATAGCCATTTTCCCAAGCAAGCCAACTTAGTAGGACATTCAAGCTGCATAACTCCTCGGTGCCAATGTCTTCATCTTCGACCGCGCGCCAAAGCGCATGAGTTGAGGAGAAAAGATAAAACATCGATTTCGTCATCAGTTTGTTCATGGAATTCTGATCGACAAGTGCAAAATCCCGATCCTTCCACCGCCCCTGCATCTCTAGGTGTTTTAGCTCTTTGATGATCGCGAGTACTGCCGTCAATTGCGCCAGCATCTCCGTCACTCGCTCTGGCTCAGCCGCGGCGAGCGCTTCCCTCGTGATCATTTTATTGATAAGCGAACGGGACTTGGCAAAAATAGCTGCGGCAATTGCTTCTTCTTCGATAGCTGAAGGTGCACTCGGGGCCAAATCGTCGTCTTGACCTTCCTCTGGATTACCGGCCGCGGCATCCGCGATAGATTTGGGGCTGGAAGCCTTTGGGATATGGAGCCTCTGAATCAAAATGTCCAAAAGGTATCCCAAGTCGCCGCCTTCAAGAAGCTTTCGTTTCCGTCGTTGAGTGGAGATCTCCTCCACGCTCATGGATAAGGATGTAGGGCGCTCCTTGTCTATTGCTTCCTCGTGGGAGCCTGATGAGCGCATGACGGAAGTCGCGTGCTTGGTCACGTCCCCAGAGAAGATCACGCTGCTTACCTGCTCAATCAAACGGGAGATGTCGGTTCCGGAGTCGCCGAGTTCTCCGAGGGCTACACGAATTTGGTGCTGCTTGCTAGACGCTGAGGTGGCGGCTACCATCGCTGTGTGATGAACAATCACTCGGGCAATAGCTGTTAGGTCGCTCTTTAGGAGCAATGACCTGATCGCACCCACACTCTCCTCCATGAGGATCTCGAGAGTTGAAGCTTCCGCAGTGAAGGTCAGATGGATTGGGAGGAGTCCATCGTTGTCGTCTAAAGGCGAGATACTCTTAACCAACTGCGCATCTGGAAACCTCACTGTGATCCTTTTCGCCTCCCCATCCGCTGTCCCAACAACAACGCGGGGGCCGCTCGGCTGGGTCGAGATTCTCAACTTACTCGCCTTATCCGTCGTGGATTTCAATTTCTCTGCGGACAGCGCCGGGACATCGAATAAACCCTCCAGCCCAATCCTTTTCAGAGCATCGAGGGCGTTCTCGTCTTTGAGCAACATGACCGCTTCGGTATTGGCCGCCGCTGATTCAAGCCCCCAGCCTGGACCGCTTGGATTCGCGCTGCCAGAGAGAAACACCTTCTGCGATTCGAAACCCTCTATGTATACCGCCTTGGCATGTAGGTATCTTCCATTCTCTTCACCCCACAGTGCACCCATATCGACAAACCGGGTTTTAGCGTCTCCAAGCGGATGGGGAAGGTACACGGTGTCCGGGTCGATTCCTACTACAATTTCGGCCCCAGGCCATGTTGAGCGGATCGCCCTCAGAAAGGCCAGCTTTTCATCAAAGAATGCCCCAATGACAAGAACGCGACGGACTCCAAAGTTGACTGCCTCTTTCAATTTGGCAAATAGACCTATCTCACCCGCTGTCTGAGAAAGGAAAATGGCTGAGTTATGAACTGCACCTGGATTCAAAAACGTCTTTAGGTGCTTTTGAAGCGAAAGGGCCTCTTGGATGAGTTCGGGCGGACAGTAACCAGACGCTTTTTCGAGCCAACTGGAGAGAGAACCCCAAATGTCGTTCAAGATGTTTCCCGCGTCGTCTTGCTTCTTGGCCGAGAGCTCGATCAAGTTCGTCAACTCTCGGTTGTACCCGAAGCCAGCAACGGTGAGGTTGTGGCTTCCAACCAGAATCGACGCTCGTTTGGGGCCGACAAAGATTGCGATCTTGGGATGAAACGCCGCGCTGGAACGTACTGGGATCAGTGAGTAGTCGTACCCAGCAAGTCGAGGACGTGTACCCTCTGAAGCCCATGCGGCCGAACACTGCGCGGCATCCATGAGCACGACGTTTTTGCGACATCCATTGGCGCGAAGTCGACGCAGTACGATCTCTTCATAAAACGGCAAGGATGCGTTGAACGTCGTGATCAGCGAAGCCTCAAACCCGATGCTCTCCGCAATGTCAAGGATAGAAATCTGATCAGGCAAGAGAGTTCTCCAAGAGAGTCTTTCCGAGCGGAGTGAGCAATAGGCGCCCAGCATCAGTATCATGCTCTCGAAGAGCGCCCAGATCCTCAAGAATTCGTATGCTCTGTCGAATGCGGGGGAGTGTCCGTGTCGGCGGCGGAATGTCTCCGACGACTTGTAGACCATTTTCGGCTGGCCTAACGTGGAAGCTACTGGTCCTGGTCTGCCACAGCTTCCGAAGTGCCACGGTGAGATGGGTGTTCAAACACCAGGCAATCAAGTCCTTCACAACATCGTTTAGCGGCATCGACTCCCACGCGGAAACACGTTTGTGGAAGCTGAGGAGATTAATTGGGTAGGTCTCCAAATCCTGGGCTTGGATGAGCAAATTCCCGTAAGCGTGGGGAAAATTGGTTTGTCGCGCCGCAAGCGATGCGAGCAGCAGAATTGCATTGGCGACGAAATGGTGTGGCGGCTTCGCTTTGGCGTACCAGTCTTTGACTAGTTGATCCTCCAGCGAATACTCGTGCATCGGATCTTTCCAATTTGCCAATAAAGGGCCAGCGCTGCGCACATGCGCCACCAACTCGCCGAAGGTCCTCCCGCTCAAAGAATCAAGGACGCCTTTGACGCTGGCATTTCCCGAATAGTGTTCGGCGAAGCTCTCAACAGATTCATAGTAGGTGAAGTCGTCTGATGCCTCCTGGCGCAGGCGACTCAAGCTTGCGGCAAAAAGTATTAGACAGGCACTCGATAACAGGTCGTTACGTTCGTAGATTGACCAGAGTCTCCGGGTCTCAACGAGTGCTGGAGGAACATCCCATGCCATGCCAGACGGCAAAGCCCCGGAATAGACGATAGGTCGAAAGGTCCATTCGGAAAGCCTTGTCTCATCGAGTGTGGAAAGTGACTCTCCGAGATGCAGAATGAGGGCAAGGGTATGGCGTCTCTGTATACCCTTCACGTCACCGAGACGGTCAGTGTAAGCCTTCCGAACAAAAAACATATCGAGAAGCAGGTTTTGTTCGTTTGAACTGTTTGGTAGTAGATGGGGGGAGAATTCCCTCAATGCGATCAAATCCTCAACCGTGATTACGTCGCTCTCGACGGCAGTCCAGAAAGATTTCGATGGGAGCGCAGTTTCGATCGTGTTTGCCAGCACCTCGCCGAACTCCTCCGTGTATTTGATCCACGGCCCCGACGCCGCCTTCGCGCAAATTCCGAGTTCAGCGAGTGCGCCGACGTAATACTGACCCAGTCCCCCCATACGGTTCTTGAAATATCGCGCCTCTGATTCCTGCTGAATCGCATAGTCGGAGAGGCGTAGCGGCGTGCCGCTCGTCAACCGGTCGAGAGCGGGGAGTAGCCGGAGGCGACCGATCATCGCTTCGGCTTGCCTAAGGTTTTCCGATGTCTTCGACTCTTGAGCAGCGATCAGGGTATATAGACAATCCGCCCTGCGATACAGTTCGACGTAACGTCCCTCGCTCATCGTTGTGAATCGCTTATCCAGCGACCATGTGACCCACGCGTAGAACGAGAAATAGCGGGCGCGATCCGTGACGTTTGTGATGCCTGGGAGAAGTTGGGAATAGGTGAGCTCGCATGGAGCTTGGCAACCGAGCTGGTCCTGGCCCCGAATCGACCGAGGCGCGGAAACCCAATCTGTCTCTACCTGCATTGTGCTGTTTGGCATCAGGTCCATCCCTATTGTTTAAATCGGTTACTCCATATTCGATTCTGGATCGTAGCCTCTAACGCAGCTCAGAGTTCAACAAGGTCGACTTTGTCCCCTAATGCGGAGATTGCTAAGTCAGCAACAAAGCGATGATGAGTGAAGAGGATGGGTTGAAGATCGGCGCTGAGGGCGGATAACGCCAACAGGCCAGCCCGAGTGCTCGTTTCATCGAATGTTGTGAATATGTCGTCCCCAATGAATGGAATGGGCTCGCTCTTTCGGCCATAGTCAGCGAGATATGCGAGCCGCAGAGCCAAGTAAAGTTGATCTCGTTGGCCATCGCTCAGGCCGTCGATGTTTACCGTCTCGCCTGTTTTGCGAACGGCCACAAGCTGCGGGCGATCATCGGAATCGAATTCCTGGTCAATAGTCGTGAACATGCCGTCGGTGAGATCCCGGAAGAGCATTTCAGCCGATTCCATGAGCGGTGCGGACTGCATATTTCTGTGTTTCTCAACAACATGGCCAAGCATCACACTGCTCAGTTTCAGAGAGATGTATTCACGACCAGCAGAGTCAAGCTCTGCTTCGGCAATCTTCATCTGCTGATTTGCAAACTCTGCCCCGAAACCAACCTCCGCGTCTTCCAGCGCTTTCAGAGAAGTGGATTTTCTGGAGAACACCTCGTTAATTTCATCATCTTGTGCCTGAAATCGCTGTGCGAGTTCCTGAATCGTCGTAAGCGCCGACGCGCTGTCAAAGCCTTCCAGGCTCTCGCGGATTTGAGTTTCCGAAAATCCCTCAGACTGAGCAAGGAGAATAGATCGGGCCGATTTAATACCCGCGCGGATCGCAGAAGCTCGTTCGATCCGTTCTAAGGCTAATGCTGGCTCTCCGAGCAACTGCAATTCAGACATACGAGTGCCAACCAATTTTGAATCGCGGGCGGCGTCTTGCGCAGCAGCCTGTAGAGCGGCTTTCGTTATCTCAACCTTGTCCTCCGCACTTATGTAGAGAAGTTGTTGACCTGCCTGATGATCCAAGATAGCGCCGAGCCGACGCGCCTGTTCGACGGGAGCAAGAGGTGGCTCGTCGGGTGAGATCAGTTGGGAAAGTCTTGTGACCTCGTTCTCGAAATCGCTTATATCCCGTTCCATACCGCGGACGCGCTTAATGGCATCCGCGTATATTTTGCGTTGGGAAGGCAGTGCTCGCCAGACTTTGACCGCTGCTTCCACTGCTGCCGGACTTACCACACTGTCAAACTGCAGCAGTGTAACTGCCTTTTGCCACGAATCCAACCAGGCAGCCTCTCTGACCGCTAGGAGCGTAAGGCCCTTTTCATATTTTTCCAAATGCTTGCGTGCATCCGACAAGAGCCCCTGATTCACGGCTATGGCGTTCCATGCATCGGCCATGCCTGAAAGCTTGTCTTCGACAAGACTGTAAAGGCCTTCGCAGGGAACCGCGGATCCCTCATCAAGAACAAGCTCATGTGCCAACGCTTTGATGGCAGATTCAAACTCCGCAATCTTTGGTTGAACGGAAGATAACTCCGCTTCTTCGACGAGAAGAGAATCGCGCTGTTCCAGCAACAGAGTGGTCGCATCAATCCATGAGAGCATCTCACTGGGCGTGAGTGGCGATGACGTTACATTTGTCCAGAGCGCATTCCACTCACTTGTCGCCTGCTGAAAATCGACCTTTCTTGCAGCCTCCTGCTCCTCAAGTTCCGGTAGCCGCTCTTGCATATTTTCTAAACTCTTGCACTCAGTGTTGTACTGAGCAATTCGATCGGCGTCACGTGTCGCAACATCTGCCAGTTGGTCGGCTTCCAGAACGCGTTCTTCATAGAGTTCAACCGTGGCCGGACGAGCGGCGACCGCAATTTCCGATTCGTCCCCAACCAATACGGATTTGAGCTTACGCCAGATTTCCCCGCGATTCATACGAGCGTCAGCGATCCGGTCCGACGTTGCTAATTGTTCCCCTGTTACAGATGCTTCGAGGTTGTTCTGCGCTTCTTCGATCTCCGAAATCAATGAAGCGATTTGCGGCTCAATCTGCTTCTCTTTGTTCGCGAGATATACAAAGCGGTTCGCCATCCCTGCAATGCTCTCCTTGGTCGGGAGTGAGATGGTAGCGAGAACCTCTATGTCAAGAACGAGCGGGTTCAATCGTGAAGCACGTTCCTGAAGTCGTCTCCGAGTCAGGCTGCAATTTCGCATCAGTATCCGCGACCTATCGAGTAGCGCTCGGCCAGAGGCAAGAGCGTTGAATCGCGCCCGCCACATGGCGGGGTCAAGCGCAGGTGGCGTCGTCCGTCCGTCTACAAGATTGTCGATCTTGTCCGTTGCTTCCTTGATCGACTGCTCTGTCGCTTTACGTTCACGCGCAAGCTCGGCATTCTCCTTGATCAGATGATCGAGTTCGGCGAGCGTGGCGTCAGTCGGTTGTGCCTCATTAAGCCGCTCTTCAGCAAGGCCCACGCGTGCAGCCAACTGGACGATCTCCTGCCGCTTATCCTCTGCTTCCGCAGCGACTCGGACCTTGTCGTGAATTGCGCTCAGGTACTTGCCGATGTTCGTCTCGATTTCCTGGACCGCCATTCGATGAGTCAGAACGGTTTTGTCAACGGCGATTATCTCCAGTTCATCTTCGGCTCGGTGGAGGGCTTCGACTGCGGCTTTATGTTTGAACTCAGAGGACTCTGAAGCCGTGATAGCTTCGCGAAGGCGTTGAATCGCTTGCTCGGAGAGATCCGGCAAATTTGCCAAATCTCGGAGTCGCTCCTGTTCAATATCAAGGTTACGGAGTTGTGGCGCAATCGTACGTAAGCGAGTCAGTCGGGAATGCTCAGATCGATCTATGTCGCGGGCAGCATTCAAAGAACTAAGCTCGTCGCTCAAAGACTCGATTTGTGCGCGTAGATCTGTAAGGGATTCGGCGCGTAGAGTGAGCTTTCGAGCTTCAGTTCGTGCTTTCGAATACGCCTCTGCCGCTTGGTCAAAGCGACGTTTTTCGGAACCGCGACCCGGTCTGAAAATGCGCGCAGCTTCCTCATCTAGTTCCCGGCGAAGCCGTGTAATACCCGAGAGGCCGGAAGCGGCGGCGTAGAGACTCGCTCCCACTTCTCCATCGCTTTCGAGCATTTCTTCGGCACCCTTGCGGAGTTGTTCGCTGTTTAAGCCAAAAGCGTGTTCGAAGACGCTTCGCGTAATACCGCCGAGAAAAGGGAATAGAGCACCATCATCGAGCGGATTGCCGTCAAGGGTTGAGAGAACATTCTTGTTGCCCTTACGGCGCCTGAACTCAATTGTCGCAAGATTTCGGCTTTGAAGTCTCGCACCAAGCCGCATCGTCTTCGTCTCATGCAAGAATGCGTAACGTGTCTGCGCTTCAATGCCAAAGAAGAGGTCAGTGATTCCAGCGAGGGCGCAGCTTTTGCCAGCGGCGTTGCGACCATAGATCACATGCAGTTGAGAAGTGGAGTTGAACTCCAGATGACGGTCTGTGAATGAACCATAGCGGTCGAAATCCAAGGAGAGAATACGCATTATGCCCTCCCTTCCTGACCGGTGCCAGTGCGAATGAGGAGTCGCTCTCGAGCTTCAGCAATGAGGCGATCGATATTGAGAGGACCGAATATGTCTTGCTCAGACGCTCCTGCCGGTAGTTTACGAACCACTTCGGCTATGAGGTGATTTGCTTCAGCAGCTAATTCACCAGAAGCAATAATCGTATCGAGCGCAGAACAAAGGTTGAGCGCGTCGACCGCAACAGCTGCTCCGGCGGCGATCTCAAGAGGCTCTTCAGTCTCGATCATCAACTGCTCGAGCCAAACATTTTCGCCAAAGTGTTGCAGCGTGGCTTGGACATCGTCACGAATCTGCTCTTTGCTTGAGTGCAGAGTCGGGTGAAGAGTCGTGCGCCCTTGCAGGCGAATCCGGGCGAGGATTAAACGGGAGTCCGGATCGGCCTCCGACAGACACCGCGCGAGCAAGGCAGAAAGGCGAGCGTGCAACTCATCCAACTCGGCGACGCCTTCGATATCGACGGCGACATCGTACCAGCGTGCCCGGTCGAGGATAAGCCTTTCGGCTGTAATATCTTCGCCGTTAACTTCGACAAGAAGCGCTCCCTTTGCCCCACATTCGTGAATTCCTCGGCCCTGAAGATTGCCTGGAAAGAAAACATGGGGATTCGAGTGGAGTTGCTCATAGGCGTGAATGTGCCCGAGCGCCCAGTATTGGTATCCTCTGCTTACCAGTTCGTCCAGTGAACACGGCGCGTATCGATCATGTCCGGGGCGACCATCGCAGGATGTATGGAGCACACCAATATTGAACCAGCCCGGTCGTGGTGGCGGATAGGTCAGAGCGTAATTCTCCGATACGGCACGGTTTGGGAAACTGCGACCATGTAGAGCGACCTTCTCAGCTTCAAGCCAATACGTGTGCGCAGATCGCGACGGAAATTCGTGGACTCCATCTGGCAGCCGCACGCTTTGTGTCACCACCGATTCAGCATCGTGGTTTCCGCGAAGTGTATAGACGGGTATTCCCGCGCGGACCAGACGAGAGACTTGCCGGTTGAAGAATAGTCCAATAGAAGTATCCTTCCAACCACCATCGTAGATATCACCGGCGATAACCAGAAAAGCGACATGAAGTGCAATAGCCTGGTCTACAAGCGCCGTAAATGCTTGGCGACTTGCACTAGCCAGATGCGAAGCGAGTTCTGGATCTCTGGAAGCGATGCCAATTAGAGGGCTTCCGAGATGAAGGTCGGCGGCGTGGATAAATCTGAAGGACATCAGTCTTGCTCCGTAACACACGGGCTGCCGCGATGCAAAATGCCCATGTCATTTGTTGGGTACTGGCTTGGACTACTCTCTCCAAACACTCGTTCGTATGCCTCATCAACTGAACTGACAGGCTGCAACTCAGGTTCAATCGAAGAGTCTGTCGTCTTCATGCGACGCTTTGTGACAAGAAGGATTCATGTGGATCGGCTCGATAATGGCTCCGACTCCATTTTCACCGTTGGGGCCTAGATCTTCGTCATCTGTCCAAACTGGAATGGCGAGAACTTGGTACGCCCCGGCGGAACGTCCAAGGTCGAGCCAACATTCACCGTCGCACGGTTGGCCGGTAGACGCCGCCATATAGAGAGGACCATCGTTCTCAATCGACTTGTCAGGCGGAAGGAAGGATCCGGTCTTGAGGAAACTTGGGCTAGGAATTGAATAATCGAGGCGCAGTCTTTTAGATTGGAGAGCCAGTTCGGCCGGATCAATGCCGAACAGACTGGATTGTTTCAGGTTTCCAATGGTATGTTTCTGGGTCGGCTTCAGCTTCCACGAGAAGAATGCTGCTGCTAGCGAACGTTCATGGCTCTCAGCAAACCGGCGTAAGGTTGCTTCCCGAGACGCGACGTACTTCTTTGCCAGTTCAACTAGGCCAACCGCGGTTGATACCGTTGATGCATCCACAATGAACCATGGTGCCGGCAAGATCAACTCTGATGCGCCGACGTCACATAGCATCTCCAGCAGATCGTCGGGGTTATTCCTGCTTCGAAAGCGGGCGTCAGTCCGGCACCATGTTTTAGCCTGATAGTTTGGAAAAAATGTGTGGCTAACCTCGTGTGCGGTACTGAATCGAGTTCGTGTCTCGGGCCGATCAGGATTGACGCGTATGGAAACGCGGCCATCCCCGATTGGGACAAGTTCCGCATCTTTGCTGTGCGCCGGTCTCTCATCGCTTCGAGCGATCCCAAGAAAACTGGCAAGTGCATCAATATCTATGGGGCCGGTTGGAGCTCCGAATATTGCCGAATAACGTGCTATCGCATCGCATGCCATGATTCGAATTGCGGCATACGTATCCGAAGCGCCCGTCGAACGGACGAGTTCAGCAATTATCGCGTCAGTTGTGAGCGCATTCGTCACCGGGCTCGCTTTCGGGTATCGATCGTATCCAGAGCCAAATAGAGCTGATGCCATTCGTCAGGCGATCTGGGCTGTCCTCCCCGGAACCTCATCATCGCTAGATCGTGCATATCCTGGTCGTTCAGCGGAGTGCCCAACATTGCCATGCGCTCCTGAAAGTCCGTGAGCGACTTCGGTATCTCCACCGCCCGATCCTGCACCTGGGTTGTGGCGAGTTCGAGCAAATCCGCAATTGTGACGGATAGTGCCTTCGCAATCTGCAGCAAGACAGAAGCCGAGGGTTTTTTATCGCCAGCCGTGTCCCTTTCAAGTTCCCAAAGGTACGTCTTTGATATTTGCGCCTTCGCCGCAAGATCGTCCAGGGACAGTCCCTCTTTCTCTCTAAACCTGCGAAGTTGTTCTGCCAGAGCCATTTAGGTTGATTATCGCTCCAATGAAAGATTGCACTCTCCCAAGAATAACGCAATTCGTTCGCTATAGCGATAAAAATCAGCCGTTATAGTTGACGAACTCGATAACGAATGATATGTTCGCTATAACGAATTTCTTTTTTACATGATTTCGGAGGTCCTAAATGGCGAAGCAGGCACCTAGAACCCTGCTGGACGACAGCAGCAATGCAGCGGGGCAAGATGACGGAGTGGCTGAGGTTACACTTACACGCCACATCTCGATTTCGACCCAATGCATCCTCTGGGGAAAGTCGGCGGGACGCTGTGAATTTGCCGGCTGCAATAGACCACTCTGGAAGTCCTCGATCACGCAGGAATCAGTAAATGTTGCCCAAAAGGCTCATATCTACTCGTTCAGCGCGTTGGGATCGCGGGGCAACCAGGGGATTGCCAAAGATGAACTCAACGATATCAACAATCTCATGCTCGTCTGCCATGAGTGCCACCAGAAGCTGGACGGACCGCATGGCAGTGTTCGCTACGCCGCGACACTCCTCAGATTCATGAAAAACGAACATGAGGAGCGGGTCGAACGCATCACTGGAATCGCTGAGAGCAAAAAGAGCCAAGTCTTGCTTTACGGCGCCAATATTGGAGACCATAGTTCGCCGCTAAGTTACCGGGAAGCAGCAGCGGCATTGTTTCCCGACCGGTATCCAGCCTCGGACGCTCCAATTGAGCTCAGTATGGTCAACAGCTCGTTTTCCGACCGTGACCCTGCTTTCTGGAGAATTGAAGTCGAGAACCTGCGAAGAAAGTTTGAAAAGCGAGTAAGAGAGCGCCTGGCTTTTGGGGAGGTCGATCATCTTTCCGTGTTTTCGCTTGCTCCCCAGCCACTTCTAATCCTCCTCGGAACTCTGCTCGGTGATATCGCTCCATCGGACGTGTACCAGCGGCACAGGGAACCATCAACATGGAAGTGGCCGAGGGATGTTGCCACAGAAGATTTTGAACTCAGAGAGCCGGCCGCAGCGTCTGGGACGCCAGTTTTAGTATTGGCGTCAAGCGCAACAGTCATTGAAGAACGAATTACATCTCTCCTCGGAGAGGGTGCGAGCATTTGGAGGGTGACTTTGCCAACCCCTCACAATGACGCGATAAAGTCACGGGATCAGCTCTCCCGACTACGTTCATTGCTGCGATTAGCTCTGGATCGAATCAAGGCAGCATACAGCCAATCAACAGTTCTGCACGTATTCCCTGCTGCTGCAATATCAGTTGCCGTGGAGTTTGGACGAGTGCGTATGCCCAAGGCCGATATGCCCTGGTTGATCTATGACCAAGTGAATGCTCGCGGCGGGTTCATTCCCGCGTTATCAATCCCTGAAGGAGAAAGACAATGACGACGCTTTTGGTTACAAAGTTGCTCGACATGATCGTGGACAGTTTGGATATTCCGAAGTCCTATTACCAGAAAGCCGTCGACAGGCACCACTCCCTTGGAGAGTGGCTTTGTCGTGCAGAGTCCCGAGTCGCCGCCTTCCAGCCGAACGTCTCGCCACAAGGATCCTTTCGATTTGGCACAGTCGTTCGACCGCTTCTCGCGGGTGGCGAGTATGACCTCGACAACGTGACCACGCTTGATATGCCTAAGACCGCAATGACTCAGAAGCAACTCAAGAATCTCTATGGCGATGAGGTGAAGGACTATGCAACGTCCCATGGAATGTTCGAACCGGTCGAGGAGAAAAATCGCTGCTGGCGCCTTCATTACTCAGACGAAGCCACCTTCCACCTCGATACTCTTCCATGTATTTCCGAAGAGATCGATGTTGTCCATGCGATTACAGCCCTTGGAGTTCACCCAAAGTTGGCAGGCATGGCTGTCGCGATTACTGATAGGCGACATCCGGAGTACGAGATATTCTCCCGAAATCTGTTTAGCAGCAACCCGCGCGGGTTTGCTATATGGTTTGAAGATCGTGTGCGTCCATGGGCTACCGCACAAATACGTCGTCTGGTAGAGCAAAGGCTCTACGCGTCCATCGAAACCGTTCCGCCGTATGAATGGAAAACTCCGCTTCAGAGGAGCATCCAGCTCCTGAAACGTCATCGTGATGTAATGTTCCGTGACAACCCTAGCGTTGGCCCAATATCAATGATCATCACAAATCTCGCTGCCCACGCTTACGCCGGCGAACCCGACATTCTCTCAGCGTTGACCAACATCGTGGATAGGATGCCCCAGTTTGTCAGGCCGAACTGGCCGCGGGTACCGAATCCAGCAGATCCAGCAGAGGACTACGCTGATAAATGGACGAAAGATCATCTGCTCGAATCCAATTTCTGGGCATGGCTTACGCAGGCGAAATCTGACATCGCTATGCTGCCGACGATTCTGCGTGGCAATAACCTATTCTCGGCGGTTCGCCGCACGTTCCGCGTGGAATTGACTGAACACGAACTGAGACAGTTTGATACGGGTGTCATTCGTCCAGTGTCAGTGGCCATCAGAACAGCTCCTGTTCTATCCATCCCATCAGCTCCGAGGCCATGGGGGCACAATGACTGAGTTCCTTCGCCGGCAGTTTGAACACTGGTGCGTTGAGGAATTGCTCTGCAAGTACCCAGGTCTGCGACTGCGCCCCGTGGCTGCTGGGGAAGTGATAATAGCAGGCACCCTTTTGTTCCATGCAGAAGCGCCAGACAAGGAACGGATCGAGGACGAATACGAAATCGAAATTGCAATTCCGGAGAGTTTTCCAAAGTGGATACCCTCTGTTCGTGAGACAGAAGGTAGAATCCCGTCCGATTTCCACAAACTCGACGACGGCTCACTGTGCCTGGGCTCTCCGACTCGCCTTCTACTTCTATTGTCGGAATCGCCCTCCATTCTTGCGTTCGTAGAGCGGTGTGTCATTCCCTACTTGTACGGCTATTCATTTTACAAACAATATGGAGCGATGCCCTTTGGCGAACTGTCACATCATCAAGAGGGGATTCGCGAAGATCTCGCCTCCATTTTCGGGATCAAAGGAGTTGAAGTCGTTTGCGACTTTGTTCGCCTTGCCTCGATGAAAAAGCGGCATGCCAACAAACAATCGTGCCCTTGCGGCAGTAGTCTTCGGCTTGGCAAATGCCATCGATTGCGGGTAAATGATCTTCGAAACCGTCTCGGTCGTTTCTGGTTCGCAACAATGTACCGGAAACTCTGTTGAATCCAGAATTGATGGCCATGTTCCACGTTTGAGGCCGTTGACTCTGTGGACTCCAGCCCGGACCAAACCGTGGTCAGCTAGGGTAGCAAAAGGCTCTTCTGTCCGATAGTTGCCTGACGGTGGATTGATTTACGAGCAACTTTCTGGCAAACTGGGCGTCCAAAGTAGACGAGGCGTTATGCGAATCGCTTTCCTCCCCTCCTTTCGCATTGCTGCCGGTTTGCCGCTGGTCGTCCTGTTGGGTGTGGTCGGATGCCAAGTCCTTCACTGGAGGAATCCTGTCTCTCCCGAGGCGCTCCTTGCGCGAGCCGACAAGATGTCGTGGCTCAATAGCTGGATTGAGGCCGAACCTCTTTACCGGCAAGCGGAAAGTCAATTCACACAGAGGCACCAGCTTTCGCAGGCACTTTATTCGCGGGTCAGCGAAATGCCTGCGCGTAGCGAGTCGTCAACCAGCGTACCCGCGCAGATCGCGTTGCTGACACATGATCTGGCGCTGCCTGAGGCGCAGGAACCTGAGACCCGGCTTCGCGTACTCACCATCCTTGGAATGCTCGAAGTGAATTATGACGCCGGGATGGCGCGGAAGACATGGGCAGATGTGGAAGCACTGGCACTGCATCAGCACCATTTTCTGTTGGCGTCAAGGGCGATGGGCGAGCAAGGGATCGCCGCATTCTTGCTCGGCGACATTGCGACAGCAAAAAAGAATGTGGTCAAGGCATGGTTCATTGCGAAGACTGCCGATCCAGGAGCTCACATCCGATACGCCAGTATGTACGGAACGGGCCTGGTTGAAATGCACAAGTACAAGGAAGCGCTTGGACCGCTCGACGAAGCCATCAAGGTTGCCGCGAAGACCCGCGGCGCGGCATATCCGACGATTGCCATCACGGCCAAGATTGAAGCGCTCAGCGGTCTTGGAGAGAACAAGGAGGCGCTGGCGCTCGCCAGTGAAGAGATGCGGCGAGTGAGCGGCTACCATCTTGCCGGGCATCTTTATGAGCTTTACCAGACCAGAGCTGGCGTCTACGAGAGAATGGGCCAGTGGGATCAAGCAGTTTCTGACTACGGTCGGGCAGTTCAATACGCTAAACAACTTTCTTATTGGCGCGGCTTGACGCAGGTTGACGGCTCACTCGCAACGGCATATCTGCATCAAGGATCATTGCAGTCGGCGTTAACTGCAATCAACGAGGCCATTGCATCCAACGAACAAATCCCCGATGAGCTTTACTTTGTCCCGCGCGATCTCGCGATCAAGGCAGAAATCATGGCTCGCCTTGGAGACAGCAAGTCCTCAATCATTCTCTACGAGAAGAGCGCCGATATGCTGGACGCCCTACTCAGCAGAGTACCGACCCCGACTGTCGAACGCCTGTTGCTTGCCGATCTGAGCAAGGTCTATTCGGGGTATTTTGAATTCCTATCCGACCAAGGAAGAACTGCGGATGCGTTTCGAGTTATCGAACGAGCGCGCGGGCGAGTCGAGGCGCAATCTCTGGCGCATCACGAGATCCTCGCACCCCACGAATCGAATCCTGCCGAGCAGCGATTGACGAAGTTGAACATTGACTTGCTGAATACCGATGACTCGACAGCCAGAGCGCACATTCTTGACTCCATCTATGAGACGGAGCTACAGCTTGATAATGAATCTACTGCGGGAGACAAAGCGCCGGAGCCTGTTGATCTTCGCCAACTCCAGCGCGAACTTCGTCCATCGGAGCTTCTTGTCGAATATGTTCTCGACAATCCTCACTCCTACGCGCTCGCGCTGACGCACAACACTGTTCACCGATACACGCTGCCATCCAGTAATGAATTGGAACAAGCGGCAACGCAGTACCGTTCGGAGATTCTGAAACAGAAAACGGACCTGCTGCTTGCTCAGCAGATTTTCAATGGACTTCTGGGCGGCATTCCAGAATTCAAAGAGAAAACGGCGCTGATTGTAGTGCCAGATGGAAAGCTTCACCTGCTTTCATTCGCTGCTCTGGCGGACAAGGGCCAATACATCCTGGCCTCTCATCTTGTGTCCGTGGTCCCATCTGGAACCGTGCTTCACATACTTGAGCACCGACCACAGCAGACTGAATCGACAAACCTGCCGTACGTCGGGGTGGCGGCGTGGACGACTGATTCGCCGCCGCACACACTGCTGGCCAGCATTCATCGAGCGGTCTCCGGGCCGGAGAGGAGCGAACTTGTGGCGCTTCCGGAAAGCCGCAATGAAGTGGAAGCGATTGCCGCGGACCTTCCCAAACCAAGCACCGTTCTCCTGGGGGCCAGCGCCACGGAGACAAACTTCAAGCAGCTCCCACTCGGCCAATTCAGCGTGATCCACCTGGCCCTTCACGGCTATGTCGATCCAGAAATCCCGGATCACTCCGCTCTCATCTTCTCTCCCCAGCAACAGCCAATGGATGACGGCCTGCTCCAGATACGCGAGATCAGGAACCTCCATCTTAATGCCGGCTTGGTCACGCTCTCGGCCTGCAACACCGGCGTCGGGCCAGTCGGAGAAGAGGGCGTCGCGAGTATCGTCAACGCATTTATCGAGGCCGGCTCGCAGAGTGTTGTCTCCACCCTATGGGAACTTGAAGATCACGCAACTGCGCATCTGATGACCACCTTCTACGATCACCTCAGCCGTCGCGAGGAGAAGTCCGCGGCGTTGCGGCAGGCGCAACTTGAAATGTTGAATTCAGGAGCGTCGCCGTACTACTGGGCGGGCTTCGTGCTTGCCGGCAACCCTCGTGGCAGCCTCTTCCCAGCGCCAGCGCTCAATCTCGCTTCAAGGAGTTCCAGATGACGGTGGATCAATCTGCTCATGCAGCGCCTCCGCAGCTTTCCCAACACGACCGCCGCGCCATTCTCGACAAGGTGCTGGCTGCCCTGGACAAGCGTTTCTATAAACCTGAAAAGTTGAATGACGATTGGCGCGCCGCTGTCGATCACGGCCGGTCATTGATTGAAGCAGCCAGCACGCCAAATGGCTTTGAGCAGGCCATGACTGATTTGCTGGCTGAGTTGCATACGTCTCATCTGGGGTTCTTTCACGGCAGTGCCCGCAGAGCTTCCAGTCGGGCCGCGCTGAGCGCAACGTACCTTGCCGACGAAACGCCTTTCGGCAAGCGTTGGATATTTCAGGATGTCCATTCAGGCGGCGCCGCATCGAATGCTGGAATCAAGCCAGGGGATATTCTTCTCGGCGTAGATGGCAGCGAGATCGCCCCGCCAGAGCATCCGCTCTTCGTGATGGGCAAGCAGACCAGTCTGGAGGTTGTTGGCAGCGACGATCAGCGGCGCGTTGTAGCGGCCGATGTGGCGCGGCCCAAGGGAAAGAAACTCCACTTTGTCGAGCCGAAGCTGGTTGAGTCACGCCATCTCGAAGGCGGACCAGGCTATCTGAAGGTCGCCATGTTCCCTGGGCTGGTCGGCGTCGAAGTGGCCAACGAAATCTCCCGCGCCGTCGAGGGGCTGGGAAAGATCGACAGCCTCATCATCGACCTTCGCGGGAACACCGGAGGAGGGATCGGCGCGCTTCGCGTCATGAGCCTGCTCACGCCCGACAGGATTCCGGTAGGGTTCGCCCTCGACAGAAAGCGTGTCACGCCCAATTTGGATGTGGAGAAGCAGCGATTCCGGCGATTTCACGCCATCCCCGCTTCCAAGAATGCGCTCTGGCTGCTCGCATTGAAGTTTGCACCGGCGATGCTGGCCAAGATGCCCATCGTGCTTGAGACCGAGGGGCTGGGCCGCAAGGAGTTTCACGGCAGGGTGACCATCCTCGTAAACCGCCATACTGCAAGCGCTGCCGAAATGATTGTCGCATTCGCACGGGAGAACAATCTTGGCAGGGTCGTCGGCGAGAAGACAGCCGGGAAGCTGCTCTCCGCCACTTCCGTCAAGGTTGGCCGGGGATTCCGGCTGGCACTTCCCACTGGAGTCTACTACACATGGAAAGGCGTAGTACTTGAAGGAACGCCTATCGAGCCGGATGAACTGGTTGGTTTCGATTGGCAAACAACACGAGCAGACAAGGACAGCCAGCTCGAATATGTCGTTGAATCTATAGGAAATCGACAAAATGCATGAGGTGGTTGAATCTCAGGGAAACGCCGTTTCCGCAAAACCGGATAGAGTTCCCGACGAGTGACTCTGCGATTTTAGCGTAAGTCCAATATCCATTCTGGCGCAATCGGCGTTTCACAGGATAACGACCTCCGCCGTTTCTAGGCCGACGTTAGAATTCCTTAGGGCTGCGATCCAATCTTCGATTTTACCCATTCGAGAAATGCTTCGACCTGGTCTTTGGGAGCGGACGCGGTCCCGTAACCAGCGAGCTCAATTACGGCGCGTCTGAGCACGCTCGCCACAAACTCTTCGAGTCCGTCTCGGTCGATACCTATATGCGGTTGGAGTGTGGACATGGTGCCGTGGAGAATTTGCGACCGGTCCCCCACCAGCGATTTTGCAAAGTCCTCTGCGGTCGTTGAAGACCCAGGAACGACAGGATCTTCAGGCCTGAGACCGAAAAACGCCTCCAGCACGGACCGAATGCGTGATTGACTGCCTTTGGTACTTGTCGAGCGTAGGAGGACTTCGAGGGAAGTCTCTAGCTTTACGACTGCGATCGAGTCGATCCGTTCTGCCAACGCCTCATGATACCAATAAGCGGCATCGCACCAGGCTTGCTCTAAGCGGGGAGATGAAAAGCGTCCGCTCGCAAACGCGGTTACGCATCGTCCGACTGAATCGACCAACGGCGCGCAGGTCCGCAAAATATCCTGCATAGTTCCGTTGCCGATTGTGAGTCCGGCATCGTGGGTACTGTGGCCGCCGCAATCCGATGTGGCTGTCCGCGAAAGAGTTTGGCTGTTGGCTCCGCCGCGACGGGCATCGAGCCTTGACATATTCCGCGTATGCCACGACGTCGGAAGAGCCAACTGAAGCGTCACGATGGCCAGATCGGCCGCAAGAGCTCCGATCTCCTCGCCTCGCTCTCGGTCACATCCTTCAACACTAATCTGAGCAAGCCAATGAGCACGCTCCAACTTCATGCGCTCGAGCATTTTGTCGAAATCCCATCTTCGCATCGAATCTGCATGAGGTGGGTAGAAGTCGGTTCGGGGAACATCATCCATGTGTATGAAACGCACCGGTCCAATCGCGAATTGCGGAGCAGACCAGGGCGAAACCGCGCAGGGAACGAAGACTTCGCGAGGCTCCGCTTCGTGTTGAAACCACTTCCCTAGCTGAGCAGATAGACCGGCGATGTCGTCTGACCGCAGCAACGCCGGGGCGCTCCCAATGTGGCTCTCGATCATCTTGAAAATCTCTCTTCCGATGCGCCGGAAAGCGATTCCACGATCTAAGCCTGCGCATTCCTTGACCAACGCCGCCACCAAATCGTCGAACGCGTCCCGCGCATCACGCGTGAAGACGACGACCCCGCTCGAACTGGGTAAGGCCCACACCATCCCTTCCGACCGGAGGTAGTCCGAAGTAGCGTCGTGGATATGAATCGCTCTCTTCTCGGCACCTCCAACGACAAGTCGCAGCAATCCCAGCTCTCTTCCGCAGTCTGATCGCATGAATCTCACTCCATGATTCGAATCAGCCCGAAGGCTGTCTGATAGTGCCCGCAGCGCATATCCTTTCCACTTCAACTATTACTTGAAGCGATTCAGAGTCTCCCATGGCATTTCAGGGCCATTGCCACTAAAGATGACGACTTTGAGTTGCAGGTCAAAATCGGCGTACAGTCGTTCAATCCGAGTCTCGGTCCACTCAAGCATCTGAGGATCAAAGAACACTTCCGGGGATTCCCATCGAAGAGCGATGACATTTACGACTGCATCAGTAGCTAGCGTCTCTTTTGAAAAGAACTTCGGCTGTGCCGAGACAACTATACGGATGGCTTTCAGGAAGAGCGCCTGAAGCTCCGTGGCTCGAAACTCAAGATGCTCTTCCCTAACCGTACTCACGACCACGATACGGCCCGCGCCGTAGTTCTGCAGCAGATTCTTATGCATCCATGCTTCGGGGGAGTCTCCGAGATCGCCGAGCCGCTCCAAACGAATTTCTACGCCGCCGTCCAGAGTCTCAATTGCGGGGCCGTTCATGTCAGGAAACTGCGCTATTATGTTCCGCAACCGAGATTCGGCGGCGCGGCTCACGGTGCCGCGATGGGCATGTCTCAGCGTGGCATTGAAGTTATAACGGTCCGGAGCCAGTTTTCTCTGCTTGGTCCACTCCTCGGCTACCACCATCCGAAGGTGGTCCATGGGTTCGCGGAGGTTTTTGACTTCAATCCGTGCCTTCTTGCCCTCGAACTTCGCTTCAAAGTCGGGCATAGCGATTGAGGACGGCTGCACGACAGAGAACTCAGAAAAGCCACGATTCCTGAGCTCAATCGTCGCCTGCACCTCGGATGCAACTGCACGAAGTTTGTCCTCGACTTCGTCCCCCTTGCTACGCAGATCACCTGCCACCTTCGGCGGCGCCTCCTCCGGGTTGATAAGTAACCGCCGAAACTCGTCGATCCAGGCATTCCAAGTGACTAGAGTGCCGGTTCGTGGTCGGCTTAAGGCCGTCAGGAGAAAATGAGAAGAAGCAGGCCATGCGGTCTGATTCCGCAAGGCATCTCCGATAAGCCATCGCAAGGGCTCATTGTTCGGAGCGTCCAACGCCGACAACGCCTTCGCGATGAGTTCTGCATCGGCTTGGCTCATGTCTAAGAGGATACCGTGCAGCACCCAACCAGGACTAAACTAGGAACATCTCGAATATTTCCGGATACTTCAGGAGCCGAAGAAGATTATGCCCTCGGCAGATGCGACATCAGAACCCAATCCTGTCCAAGCGACCGTTCTGAGGACGCCGCCCGACGTACTGCCGCTCGCCGCCTCTAATCTGGCGTCGGAATTTCTACTGGAACCCGATTCGTCCGGTGGCCGCTCGGCGCGAAAGGGATTCGAATTCCAGGATAAATACATCGCCTATGCGCTGGCAGGCCTCCTGAAAGATCGGGAAAACTTGCTGTATGTGCGGATCGAGGGGATCGAGGATCTCGACGCGCTCGTGCTTAAGAGTGGGGTCCCAGTCGAACGCTACTACCAGATGAAATCGATTAGTGGCGCGGGGCCGTGGTCTCCGAATTCTCTGGTAAGGAGCGGAGTGCTGGGACGGTTTTTTGTGGAATACTTGGCCTTCATCCGCCACCCAGAGAGGTCGAACCGCGAAATCGAGTTCGTCTTTGTCACGGACGGAGAGATCGCACCAGAAGTTCGTGATCTTCATAACGCAGACCATACGTCGGAAGGCCTCCGAGCCGTCTTCGCAGCGCTTGCCTTCGACCTTCTCACTGACGACTCGTCTATTTCATCCGACAAAGACGCGATCCGGAAGGCGTACATCGATCATGCCGAAGATTCTCTGTGGAGTTCAGCCCACGCCGGTAGCACACTGCCATCTGCTATTCCATCCGACATAGGTGACCGCTTTCTCGAAGCCGGCCAGCTCGTTTCGTCCCTTCTCCATGATTTTCTAAAGGCGATCCGCTATGAGCCGCGCGCGGGCTTCAATCAGGCGCACTCGGCCCAGACAGGTGACGCGCCGGGGATTCTTGAGGAGGCAACGCGCGCCAGACTCATTTCCGCGCTGGATTGTTCGGAAACCGACGCAAAAGCCGCGTATGACTCCCTGATCAGGGAGATAGGACGAGAGTCCCAAGCCAAGACAGCGGCAGTCATCAAGAGTGCCCGACTCGTCGGGTGGCTCGGCCTGCGGCGACGAATCTTGCTCGAGGAGAAACCTGGAACGCCTGAGATATATATCCCGCTTGAGGATCAGTTGGACGAGTTGAAGAGGCTACTCAAGAACGAGCGTCTGCTATCCTTGCGCGGTCTGGCACGAGTGGGGAAATCGCAGCTTGTTTCCGGGCTGATTGAGTCGGATGCCGCGTACGCGTCCTACTTCTGGTTCACGTTCACTGATGCCCCCGATGGCATCACTCAGCTTTGCAAGATGCTCGCATATTGGGTGGGGCTGAATACCGGCATCTGGCAGCCGTGGGATGACGCGCAAACGGGCCAACTGAATGCACATCAATTGCTCCAGCGCCTTCTCGGTGTCCCCATTTCGAGTTTGCTTGTCGTTCTGGACGATGCCCATAAATGCGTTGATCGGGGCCTTTTGGCGCGGTTCTGCGATTCGATCCGGAAAGCGTGGACAGGCTGCACTGTCATCGTTGTCTCAGAAGAGAACCTTCCGCAAATCGAGCAGGTTGGTGCCGAGTACATGGCGGCACAGGGCCTGAGTCCGAAACAGGCGTTTCTGTTTATGGCCAAACATGGCATCGATTTGACCGAAGGCCTCATCGAATTCCTCGATCTCGTAATGAAGGTCGGCGGCCATCCAATGATGCTCGCCTCTGCAGCGGCTGAATTGCCAGCCAAGCCAACTGCTGAGGAGGTGCGCAAGGTAAAGGAGAACCTGCCGACCGCAAGTACCGTAGCGCCATTTCTTTCTGAACTATCGAGCCGAGTCTACTTCACGGTGCTGCAGAACCAGGAACAAAGAGATTGGTTGAGCCGGTTGGCTCTGCTGCAGTCCGCCTTCGACTCTAAGGTCGCCATGAAGATCGCCGCCCTTACACCAGCAATCGCATGCACACCGGCGGACTGGAGGTACCTTTCGATCCAGGTGTTCGAACGGAGCGGCGCAAGTTACTTCACCATTCCCACGCTCATGCGTACGGTCGCCGCCGAGAATGCCAAGGGCGTGAAGGCCGAGACAGTCATGGTTGAAGCCGCACGGACGCTCCTCGACTGGAGCTCAACAACTACGCTCGATTTCTTCGCGTTCCAAACTGCTATCTTCTACCTGCTCATGGCCGAACGCTACGAAGAGGTAGCAGTGACACTGGTCCTTGCGATGCGAGCGATTCTGGACGAGCCGGACACCTACCGGTCTGTCAGTATTCAACTGCTATCGATCAATCACCCAATTGGTCACCGTGCAATCAAAAGTCCTAATCTGCGCTGGCACCTTATACTCAGCGAACTCCTTCTGCTCCAGCTTTCGTCATCCGGGGAGACAGACAGAGCAGTTACCTTGATCAAGATGATGCGGTCGACCTCACGAGAACCGCATTTCCGCTTTCCCGGCGACCTCGCGCGATCAACCATTTATCAGTTCATTGCGGGTGTCAGATTCGCCAACTGCAGGAAGCCTGAAGCCACCATGCAGAACTTGTACCATTTCTTGTGGTCGGGCCAGAATGCGATCCGGGCGATGCTGAAACTGTCCGACACCCCGGGATTGGAGTACGCAGGTCAAGTCTATGATGACTCGTATCCTATTCCCACATGGATAGATATGAAACTCTTTCATCGCGTTGCACTCAGGCTACAGACCGCGAGTCCTCTCAAACCTGAAGCCCTTTGTCACTTCTACAGCGAATTTGGTGTCCTGCGGCAACCTTCTGCGGAACTCGATGAGATGTTCAATCATCACAGCAAAGCCTACAGGGATGCCGGTTATCAAGATGCATATGTGGCCACAGAGCTGGGCCGAGCAACTCATGCCTGCGAACGTCAGGGACAATCGGAGGAACCCAGAAAGATCGTGCTTGCCGCTTTGGCGACTTCTCCAGAGATCACCGAGGAGACTCGGGCACGGGCAAATGTGCTCATCGCAGATACGTATTATCTTGACAACAATTACGAGAAAGCAGCCGCAACCTATGAGGCAGTCCAGGTCGATCCGGATTGGCCAGACACCTACGCGAACCATGTGAGGACTCGCACTGTTGGCTCACTCCTTGCGGCCGGCAAGCCAGATGGCGGGGCCCGCTATCTGATTCGGCAGCTCCGGCAGTCTCATAGGATACTTGATCCCCCTCAAGCGGCCATACTCCGCGCGAAGGCGATATACCTGCTCGCGAAAGCCGGAAAATCTGACGCGGCAGTTCCGCTGGTCCTGGGATTGAAGCGGATCGCGCGAGCCATCTCGGATGACAAACTGAGGTGGTTGTACACGTTTTTCAGTGCCTGGCTGTTCTCCCAATGGAACCGGCCCGATCCGGTTTTGCCTAGAGTGGCCATATCCATTCAGGGTTTTGAGTCGATCGGTCTCGATCCGGACGAGCAAGCTCTGGACCGCTGGCGAGCGGAAGACGAGCGGAACGTCAAGGCTGATCTTTACCTCGCATCTTCCCTTGAACTGAGCTCAAGGCCAATCCGTGCCCTCAAGTTCTTACGGGGACTTCAGCATCAAACAATTGGCGAGACCATAGGCATGGCTGCGATAAAATTAGCCAGCCTGGAACTGAAGGCTGGTACGCCTGATCAGGCGGCGGCATTGATACTCTCCATTGTCGTCAATGCTCCTGATCCCGCGCAGAAATTACGAGGAACTCTCGCAGGGCTTTTCCCGAAGTGCCACACGATACCAGAGTTCAAAATCAAGGCCTTTTTCCAGAGCGCGCTGAAGCAGCTCGATTCGGGCGAGAACGTCGTCATTCTGAAACTTGCGTATGCGTCCGAATTGCTCCGATACTTCGCGGTGTACGATGCAAAGCTTGAGATTGCCGGGGCATTGACGTTGAGCGAGCAAATCGGAAGCGCGGACCTGCTGGCGGAAGTGCTGTGGTTCAAGGTGATCCAGCACAGAGTCAACTTCTTTAGCAGACAGGATGATCTGGCCAGGGCCCTTTGGCGATTGTGCGAACTGCTAGAGAGTGCTCCAGAGCTCTCGACTCAGCGCGAAACCCTTCCCGCGGCTATTCGGGTCGTCTGCAGCGGTCAGGCGGCAGGATCGTGCATGCACGCCATCTCGACGGCGATTGAAGCTGCACGATCGGATGGCGGAGATATCCCCTTCGACGTTGCCGTTGCAATCTGCAGGCAAGTTCTCATCGAGTTTGAAATTCTCGAAATACCCAGGATCAATGAGATTTAGCTTAAGCGTTGTCGCCTCTTCATCTCATTGAGTAACCCACCTGGATTCTGCACATCAACTTCTTTCAAAATATTAGTAATGGAAAGCCGCCAAGCGTCAACCAAAATCGCTGATCAAGCGATATATTCTTCGAGTGTTACAGCCCAACTCACGTTTTCAGGATCACGTCCGTCGCCCTATCACTTGATTTGAAGCGGATAGTAATACGACGCCTGATCCTGCTCATGGGTCGTTGAGAGGAAATAGGACCCCGGTCGGGATTTCCGCAAATCAAGATCAACGGAGACCTCTTCCCGGTCGCCACTACCGATTGAGGCTGCATTACCATGAGCCAGCGGGTTGCTGACCGTCTGATCGCGCGTAACAGCTACCGTGTATTGCCCGGGTCTGCTGTAGCGAGGAAGGATGATCGTTACCTTGACCAATGCTCGGGGCAGCGACACCGATAGCAACGGACTGGGCTGTGCTGGGTCGGATTGAAAACCCCGAAGCGTCCCGGCGTTCCATAGGTCTATGGTCGCAGGAATTGCAGCCATATTGTCGGTCAGGCGCGGCGTGTTTGCTCCACGCCATGACACCACGACGAGTGCGGCGACAATCAGAAGACAACAACCAACGGCCGCCGTGAACACTAGTGTTCGCCGGCGCGACTGATATTGGGACCGGAGTCCGAGTAGCCGTCTCATACAGACAGGACAATTCGCTGCATGATCCACTCTCGGGTCTGACAGGGCGATCTGCTTGGATTGTCTGGCAATGCCTTCCAAGAACGCTTCGTCAGGACAGGGACCGACAGGCGCAGTTCTCCCTTCGAGGACAAATTCCTGATGTTGCCTTGTGACCCAAGCATCAAGGCGATCTTCTGTACGTGAGAACCAACGCAATCTCATATCCATTGAGACAATTCTCCAGGCTGGGAGAGATCATGGAGCAGCGACTCCACCTCCCGGAAATATGCACGCCGAACAGCGGTGTGGTCCATTTCAAGATCCTCTGCGATTTTTCTCCACGAGTACCCCAGCGAAC
>Ga0182016_10001660_pt1 | contig 27033 bp, 41 predicted proteins | sample 712S2MmetaG_FD_120491 | JGI IMG/M metagenome (GOLD analysis project Ga0182016, IMG submission 120491) | Permafrost microbial communities from Stordalen Mire, Sweden - 712S2M metaG | ecosystem: Environmental > Terrestrial > Soil > Wetlands > Permafrost | place: Sweden: Stordalen | collected...
GATTTCGTTTTCGTACAGGATCGCATTCCAGACCAATCGCGAACAGCCAATAGACTGCCGCAGCAGAATATCTTGTTCGGGACTTGGATTGGCCCGGAATTTGTAGCCCTGTTGGCGATTCATGGATCTAGCTTAACACGTCAAAGTGTCATATGCATGGCACTTTGAAATGAGCGATTCAAGATTTTTGCCTTATATCTCCGACCTGAACGCCGAAGTTTTACGGCAATTGTGATAATTTTTCGTCACGAGCATAAAGTGGTAGCATTGGCTGTTTGTTGATGTTTATCCGTGCTGTGGACCGAGATAGTACGACAGTGGGTTATCTTTAAGGAAGAATGCGATATTGAATGCGAGCGCATTCTCTTCGTAAATTAGCTGGCAAAGAGCGCTGTTGTTCGATGGAAATTAGAGTTAAGTGCGGTTGCTATGTTGCTTAGAAGTTAAGAGATCGCATTTGCTCGGTTGCTAAAAAATATCTTCTAAACCCTGCTAAGTATTCCAAGGTTAGCGACGAAACAGTAATAGTGAGCTTCCCTAACACTCGCCATATCCGCAAGGATCGGGTTTCTAGGATGTTCACTTAAATAATCCTTCCGCTGCAATTCAAGACAGATATTTCCTTCGCTTCGATTGGCATATTCGGTCGTTTAGAGACAATGCTTATTTTCGTTGCCTCGTCGCGTAAAGACGACGGTTATTTCTGTTGTCTTGCTTGCCGTGAAACTCACTGCCGCTCAGCTTTTATGGCGGCGTTATGGTGGAGATTCGTTCGTGTTTTCTTACTTGCGATCAACGAGTGCTTTAGCCGTTAGCGGCTTGTTACTAGTGACGCTTTCCGCGTGCGGCGGAAGTGGCACATCTATTCCAATGCCTGGCGTGGCGAATTCAGCCCTTACAGGATCAACCAGTTCACGTCTTAAAGCGCAAGCCGTGGCACAAACGGGTTCCGCAGGGCAAGTTGCGTTGTCGGCGGATTCTTTGCCGGGAGATTACGACGCAGGGAACAACTTTGTCGATTCAATCGGTATGAACACAAAATACAATGTTTCCGGTAATGTGTATAATTCCAATACAGGCGCAGTAAAAGCGGCTCTATTAAATCTAGGTGTTCGCCACATTCGTGATTCGTTTAGCGTAGCTAACGTGAATAACTACGAAAATATTCTCAACGATCTTGGGAATAATGGCATTCACAGCGACCTCGCTTTGGAGATGACCCCCGATTCCAAAAATAACGCGGCTTTAAATGTTAGCGCAACGCAAGCGGTAGCCTACCTACGCACTGGACATTTCGCAAATTCTATCGAAGCTATTGAAGGCGTCAATGAGCCCGATATCAACCAAACCAATCCTGGCGGACCAGCTCCTACTGGTTGGGTTAGCTTGACACAATCAACTCAACAGTCGTTGTTTACGGGCGTCAAAGCACTTGCTAATCCGATTCCGGTTTATGGTCCGTCAGTCGGTTTGAATTCAGATCTCCAAGCAGTTGGAGATCTGAGCCAGTACATGGATTATGGAAACATTCATGATTATTCGGGCGGCTATGATTTATTGGGGACGCAGATCGCTAATTATGTTACGATGGAACAGACCTTGAGTGGCTCCAAGCCAATCATCGCGACCGAAAATGGTTACGCGACTGGCACCACTGGGCAAGGAATGCCGAATCTCGTAATGTTGGATTATACGCAACGGTTGTTTTTTAACCAGTTTGCGAATAACGTAAAACGCACGAATTGGTACGAGTTTTTAGACGAGAACAATACGGCGAATGATTATTGGCATAATGCAGGGCTCTTGACTAGCACCTATACAGCAAAGCCGGCATATACGGGACTCAAGAACATTATTGCGCTACTTAAAGACCAAACGACATACAAGCCTCGCACTAGCTTAAACTATTCATTTGGCGGACAAACACAGTTTGAAAACCTCGACACTTTGTTGCTTCAGAAAAATGACGGGTCGTTTTGGTTGGTGGCTTGGCAAGATGTGAGCGAATGGACTCCTGCGAATAATGGTTCGTTCGGATCTTCGCCAAATCCGATGCCGACCGCAGTTCCGAATTCGCTCAATTTTCTCGGCACATACGTCTCTTCGATTACTCAGTACACGGAAGACAACACCGGTGCGATGACTAGTGCTGCTGTTCCGGTTAGTGCTGGTAGCACCGCACAAGTTTTAGTTGGTCCTCGTCCTATTATCTTCAAGATCGTTCCTGGTGTTGCTCCGGTGGTACCTGTTGCTCCCACTATTTCTAGTCCGACTGCTCATTGGGCGTTAGATGAAGGCACGGGAACGACGTCTGTAGATAGTGTAAATCCTATAGGTAATCTCGCTGTTCCGATTGGGACAAAGAGTTCATGGGTCACTGGGGGATATAATTCCGGATTGTCGTTTAATGGCACGGAAGCGACGGCTACCGGTAACTTTCTGGACACGACTCAGAGCTATTCAGCAACAGCTTGGGTGCAGTTTAACAACCTAACGGGCTACCAGGCTGCTGTGGCAGTCAATGGCGTCAATCAATCGGCGTTCGCGATCGGGATTGCTCCAGGATCGAATATCAGCTATTCCGTGTATTCGGTCGACTCAGCGGCTGCGACGACAACTCGCATTGGATCGACGATTGTTCCGGTGATTGGAAAATGGTATCCGGTCGCAGTTACGTACGACAGTGCGACTCGGCTGATGTCGCTTTACATTAATGGAACGTTACAAAACACCGGAACGGCGAAGGCTGTTTTTGATGCAGGAACGGGACTCAGCCTCGGAAGTATGCGACAAGGTGGCATCAGTGGTTTTTGGCAGTTCATGAATGGCGGTGTTGACGAAGTCAATCTCTATCAGCGCACACTTACTGCGGCAGAAGTTGCTACGATGGCAGGCATGTAACAGATTGATGCCTACACAGAAACCCGAAGCGGCAGATGCTGTCGCTTCGGGTTTCTTTTTTATACCTTACGTGTGGGTACGTGTTTGATGATTCGGTCAGTATTTGAAAGATCGCATTAGCAGCGTTGAAGGGCGCTTGCCAAGTGTGAGTTCACTTGTGCTTGCGGTGCTCGGTAAAGAGGGGGGCGGGGAGATTGCGTCGCGCTTCGGTTCTGGCGAGGAAAATGTCAAAGCCTACTTGTGCGTCGGTATCTGAAGCAAATTGTTTGTTTTTGCCGTCGAAATCGATTGGAGTGAGGCGACCGCCAGCGATCTTTTTGGTCAAGATCAGTCCAGAACCCGGTCCGGCCCACGTGACGCAATATTCAGAGTTCACCATATCCCATGTTTTTGATGTGTGATTCGTTATGTCAGGTGGAGTCGTCGTGGTGTCGTTCATTTCGGGTTTCCTTTTTGGTCTCCAAGTGCCTACATTTAGTATATCGGACGGTTAAGCAAGAAGACGAACACAATTCGTGTTTAGGTTGGAATAAAAGCGAATTTGATCCGGTGTAGTACCTAGCTTAGATATGGAAAATTTGCGTGAATAATTCTTTTGGTTCAAAAATAACAAATGTTCGGTTGGCGATACAATTGGCGGGCATATCTCTCATCGTTGTTGGGGTTACCGCTTGCTCTGGATCATTAGGTAGCGGAAGCTCCTTGCCAGGGATGTCTTCGACAAATGGTACTGTCGTTGCTCAGGTGACTCCGGCACCGACGCCGACTCCGACATCCGCATCTAACGTCGCCACCGTTGGAACGAATGTGTCAGCGCAGCCATTACCTGATTTTCGTGGTTGGGGTGGGTCCATTACCTTTCCGCAGCCATCGCCTACAGCATCGGCTTCGCCCAATGCTAAAGCGACAGGACCAGTAACCGATAGTGCTTTGCCAGCTATTTCGGTCGGTATGACCGCAAGCGTATCGGATCCAGCGGATGCTCCACGTTTTCTTGCGACTTCGGCTAAAAGTCGTGGCAAGCATGATGCTGGATCAGGAACTCCGTTGTTTTTCCTCAGTCTAATGGCGACATCCGATATGACTCTTGCGGAATACCCAGCGATTGCATTCAATGTTCCACGAACGATCGTGACATCGCACCGTGATGATACCTTTGCCTTAGCACTGTACGATCCCGAAATGAAAGATAAGTCGTACCATCTGGCAGTAGCGGCTCGCGATTTGAGTAGTCCAGCGCCGGGGAGTGTTCCAACGCCGGTACCAACGATAGCAGCATTACCAGGGGCTGCGAATGGACCCACTGCATTGACCTCTCCGGCGATTGGTTCAAGTGTAAGCAGTAATACGCTGCCTCCAGAATATGTTGCATTCAAAGCCACTGCGTCTACTTTGGTATTCAAAGCGAATCGTCCGGTGGTGTTTGCGCTTTATGCGATTCCGGCGTCGCCCTCACCCTCACCCTCGCCCTCGCCATCACCATCACCATCACCAATAACCAAGCCAAGTGCGAGCTCGTCGCCTAATGGATTGTCTCCCATCGCTCCGTCATCGGTTCCGAGTGCGGCTGCGACTTCTTCTTCAGTAAGTCCGGTACCGGTATTGTCGCCAACACCGTAGTGCAGAACTTGGGAATGTTAGGTTTGCGTGTGGATGCGCTTTTCGATTCGACCGTTCGTGACGAGCACAACGGTCATGTCGTTGGCGCTCGTATTTTTGCAGCCTTGGAGGATTTGTTCGAATGATTCGACCGAGATGCTGGTATAGGTGGATTTCGGATTGATCTGAGCCATCGTGGTGTCGGCGTCTTTGCGGTTCTTGGCGACGACGACAAATTGCTCTGGCGTTTGATCTTGAGGTACGTTGTAAATAAAGGTTCGCATGTTCTTAGGATTTCCTTGGCCGAAAGAAGGCCGGAGAGCTTGAGAGAATGTGCACCGCGGTCGCTTCGCGTCCCTCGGTGTGTGTATATTGATGGTGCGAGGGCTAGCTCATTCCGCTATTGAGAGCGAGCAGTTCTAATGTGGCTTGGTTATGGATAATTTCATTTTCCAGCGATTGTTTCCTGAGGTTGTTTAAGACAGAACGTCAGAAGCACTGCAAGAGCGATAGGTGATCGCTGATGGGTGGGTTATTCAGAGGTGAACCGGCCCGTGGGCTACGATTTTCTGGAGGTTGCCGAGTGGGGCGAAATGGAATTGTTCGGCGATTGCAAGTTCTTTTGCGATTCTGGTACAGTTTGCTTGGAGCTCGGGCGCTATCTGCATATTCGTGCAGCTCTGATAGATACTGGTTGCTCTAAGAAGGTCCGCGTTGAGTGCGGTAATGGTGCGTATTCGAGTTCGTTCGATCGTGCGAGCGGTTTCGGCGATGTTTTTAAACATGGGTTGGTCCTCATGGGAAAACAGGTGTGACTTTAAAGGAGTATCACACCTATAGAGCATGTCGGCAATTTTGGTCTTTGGATTAAGAGTCGAGATCGATGACAGATGGTCTATTTCTGAGGTGAACGCGAAGCGGGCGCCGGGTTTTGGGACTTGATCACATTTTTAGGACAATGGTATTGTGTGTTTTACCATGGCGATTTGATGTCTGGATTTTTCTCGACGGCATTTTCGATCATGCGTGAGAGCATCAGTTTTGCGCCATTGATCATGGCGTTGACGCGGCTGTCGTCGGGCAATGTGCCGTCGCGGGTGCCGGCCTCTTGAGCGTCAGAAAGTAATGAAAGAATTTGCATCGGATAAAAGACGGGGTTGTCGACCGCGACAAGTTTGCCGAACATTTCGGTGTAGGCATTGGCGTACTGGGTCCATAGGGCAAGAGTATTGTTTTGGGGTTCCGGCGTTGGTGTTGAACTCATTTTGATGCTCTCCAGGTGGTGCTTCAGGGATGATATGCGAAGGACCAAGGGCCTTTTTGTCTGTCAGCCGAATTTGCTATACTGGTGAGGTTCCGTTTTGGAACAACTTCACGAAGGATACGCATTGTGCCCGTTTTAGGATATGTCGCGACGGCCCTGGTTTCGTTCACCGCGGGAATGTTGGTTCGGCATATCGTTGGGCTGGAAGGGTTGCGACAGGAGATGGTGGCGAAGCGGAAGGAAACATTTCGGCAGATGTACGTTTCACGATAGCCGTTTTCTCCTGAGCGTCGGAATTGTTGGGTCCAATCACAAATATTCATCATTGGTGAGAGTGTCGATACGGTGGGTGACTGCGGCGGAGATGATGGTCAGACCGAGGAGTGGTATGAGAAATCCGCAGATCGCATAACCGAGATATGGCAAAAATCCGCTACTATGGGCGAAACTCATTTTGGCGTCGATTGCCGCCCATACCACAACAAGCGCGCCGACGAGCGACAGAAAATGGATGGCAGCGAAGGGCTCGCGGCTTTCGACGAATTCTTTGGGTGAGACACGCGTCTGGATGTAGGTTACCATTGCGTTTTCAATTTTGAGCCATACGCTCCAGAACGTAGCTGTGATTGCGATACTTGTTGCGATTATCGCAAAGCCGACCATGATGCTTGTTAGTGAGTGAACAAACATGCTTGATCGGATGATTCCCGTTTTTGTATACTCAGTCGTCGTGTACTCATCAGTTTTTGGTCCTACGTATCTGGTTGTGGGTGATCTTGTCGATGCGGGCAACCGTGCCAGCGCAGAGACTCGCTCCCGCCAGACAGGGAAAGGCTAGGGCGCAGATGCTTGCGCCAAGATACGACAATGTTACCGAGGGGGAGACGGCAAGGTTGACCCCGATGCTGAATACAGCGAGGGCCGCAATCATCGAGAAAAGTTCGATGCCAAGTAATAGCCATCGGCACGAGGTGCGTTCGTCCGGGGTGATTTGGCTTTCGATTTTATGTATGAGATAGCTACGCAGCCGGCGCCACTGCCAGCGAACCAGGAAGATACCGCCTCCTGCGAAGCTGCAGATGAGGGCGGCGATTCCAACGATGAACAAGAGGGTTCGGATCGGCTCTGCCATGTTGGGCTAGCGATTCCGGTTGCCTTAGGGAGTTCCCTTGTGAATCTTCCCCACGGCTAAAAGCCGAAATCCGTCAAGAGTTTGGTGGCTAAACCATTGTTTGGTCGATGTCGGCTTTGCTGGGAATTGGAAATTGCAACAAAATTTCTGGCATATTTATCCCTCTTGGGGAAATGATAGTCTTGCGATCTTCCTTTGGCTACTTTGGTGGAATTAACGTTCGTCGAAATCCGATTCCAAGGTGGCTGCTGTGCGTTTAAGGACTTCAGCAAGGAGCCCAAGGGCCTTGTAACGGTTGCTGTTCAGCAACATGTATTGCATGCGGTCGTTCGGATGAATAACGACGAAGATAGCCCGGCTGCCGGTTTCTACCGAGGCGACGGTACGTTCGATGAATTCGCGATGTTCGATGCCGATCCCGTCATTAGTGGTGATCGCGTCTTCGGTTGGGTTCAATATATCAAAGAGTAAGGCGTCGAGCTTATCGGGATTGTTAGGTTTTTCCATCGAGAGATTCCTGTTTTTCTTTTAAGACTACGCAAGACGCAGAGGGCGTCGTAATTATAATATCGGCAGTCGTCCTCCAATATTGAGGTCCAGAGCAACCGTTTGGATAGGAAGATGACCGATGCGTGGTGCTGGGCTCAGCTGAGACCGTCCGCTTCAACACGGAAGCTGTGGTCTTTGGCAATTTGTCGAATATCGTCAAAAAGGGGATTCGGTTGCCAACCGTGGATTTTCACGAAGAGGCAATTTGTCCGTGCGATATCCGAAAAGCCGATTGTTCGTGCGGTTAGCTTCGTATATGGGAGTTGCTGGTCGTCGAGGAATTGTTTAACGATAACCTTCGCTCGGTGTGGAGCGATTGATATTTCACTCATCTTGATGTTTCCTCTGCGGTAGCGAGAGCAATGTGTTCGTCGAGTGATAGTGTCTCAAATTTCTGGTCACGTTCGAGCCAACCGGGCTTATCCGGGTTGATATAGGCATGCCGTACGGTGCGGAGATGCTCGATGGTTCGGTACGCTTCTTGGTACGAGACATGCTTCCGAACTATTTCGAGGACGAGTTTTAAGGCTTCGATTTGTCGGTATTGCGCGGCCTCGTATAGGGCATCCCAGTCGGTTGTGTTCACGGAAGGGATGTCAAATCCCGGTGCTGAGTCGCATGCGTTAAGCACGTCGAGGCAGGTTTTTTCGGTAATTTCCGATGCCAGTATTTGATTGATAATGGTGAGTGCGTGAGCAGCCATGTGAGTCCCCTGATTTTTTGCTTATGTGGGCGTGCCCGATGTGACGAAAAAGGTGTTAGACCGGGAGAATTTCGAGAAGGACTCCGGCGGTGCGCCAGACGCAGCCCGAAGGAACATCCCAGTCGATATCGAGCCAATCGATTCGTGGCCGGCTGGTATCATCTTTTGTGTATTCGGGTAGTTCGATGCCGTCGTATTCGGCAGCGACAGCAGTCCAGTCGATCATCGTGACCCGGCAATGTTTTCGCGGTGTATGGAGGTATTTGTCCTGATTTGGATCATACTTCGATATATCACCAGTTTGCCAGAAGAACGCCCCGTTCGGTGCGGGCGTTGTGCCAAAGCGGATCGTAAAGTCGAGGAGGCTCTGCCAGTCCGTTAATTTCAGTATTTGAAGATTCGGCGGCAAGGTGATCCGATAAGTGAATGCGCCGAGGATCTTCCCTTTTGGTTGGCGATCGCGGACGAAAGACGCCCAGGCTTTGTCGATAGACCACCAGAATCCGTTGGGTTTGCGCCCGGGTTTTTGCGAATAGATGCGGCTCTGCAGATGATCGATGGGATGTATTGCATGGTGGATTCGGAGCGCCGGTTGGTTGTTGTTTTTGGGTGTCACGATGGGTGAAGCATTCCCAAAATGTCGCCAAAAAAGGCAACGAGAGCGTCGTTTTCGAGGACGGCATCGGGTTGGACGAGGTCATGAGAGACATAGTCGAATTTTTCGGCGCCGCGGTGGGGTCGATCATTTTTTGTCGTTTGCTTGAATTTATGTCGATCGGTCGTGATGACGAGGACAGCACCAAATAAAAGGAAGTCTTCTTGGGTCAGACGGTTCTTGGATTTTCCGAGTTTGCTTGCGATCAGAAATCGAATTGCTGAGAATGTTTTACGCTTGTGATAGTCGTCGGCTGCATAGATCGCTGGTGTTTTTGCGTGCGGATACACCGATCGCATGAAGTTTCCGACTTGAGGCATCAAGCCGGCAATGACGATTTGCTGTGCAGCGGTTTTTGTTGTGCCGTGATAGATCGTCAAAATGGTGTCTTCGTGGTAATTATCTGGCATCTCAGGATTGGTGGCTGCCATAAGGCGATCAAAGCGCGCGACACCAAAGTCTAGAATCTTGTTTTTAGGCATGAAAAATTCCTCGCTGGAGACTTTGTCGCCGCGTTATGCAATTGTGAGGGTTTTTGGGAGTGTTAGTTGGGCAGTATCTCAAGGAGATGTGGGGAGAAACAGAGCGTCCACTCACCGTATCCACCTGGGCCGCGGCTCATCAGTCGAACGAAAACGTTTTGGCCAGGATCACGGGGTGGTTCACAGATGGTGCCGGTGGCAAAGTCGCTGCCCCAGGCAAAGTACACGCTGGTACCAATGGGAAAGGCGGCGTAGCCGCTATTGTAGATCGTGTTTGGGTTCATGGTTTCTCGGATTACTTTCTGGGCTAGGTTGGTATCTGTATTTGTGGTTTTGGTGTTTGTGGAATACTCGTCTGGATTCTTCTTAGAAACGAAGTGTAGGGTATTTCGCAAAATCGACGAGGTCTCGACCACGTTCGTCTTTACAACCGATAAGGTCTTGCATCCCATGAGTGCCGGCGTCTTGAGTCAGCTCGCTACTGACCCGGTTCGATTGTTTTAATTGGCTGGGTCGGCTTGATGATGAGTGTCATCGCTGTTATCCTTAAAGCGGAGTGTCCGCCGGTTTTGCGCGACTCGAAATGTCGTCGCGCAAAACAGTTACTGAAGGTGTCGGTCGTATGCGACAAAAAATTATTGGATCGCAATCTCAAATAGTAGGGTAGTTGTGTGATTTTGGGTTTTTGTTGTTGGTCGCATGTATGGCTTAGGCGGCGAGGTTGGCGGTTGCGTCGTCTATGTTGTCTATCCAGGCTCGGAGTGGGCCAGCAGCGTTCACCCAGATGCCAGACCATTCGATCCGCATTGTTCCGAACATGGTGTAAACTGCTCGGGTTACGGTGGGATGCGTTGCGGTCGGAAGATTCGTGTCGATTGTCATCCAGCCAAAAACGTGCTCTGGGTCGTGGGATGCATCCCGAAGGGCTAGTAGGGGTTTGAGGATGTCAGATAAATCGGAAAATTTACGTAGCGTTGTTAAAGGATCCGTATTCGTATAGACTGCGTGGATAAGGATTGCGGCAAGCAGATTTCGCCCGAGAACATTCCATCGGTTCATCTCATCACTAGGGATGTTGATGAGGTGGTTAGCAATATCGATGGCTGTGATATATTCGTGATTGCTGTTGCGGATGGCGTCGAGGATGGCGATATTCAGCACGAGAAATCTTTTCTAAAACAATACACAAGTTTTTGGGCAGTGGTGTTGGCGCTTTTTAAATGATAACAGACGAGAAGCGCACAGCAAAACGATCAATGGTGAAAAATTTTGCAAAGACCGCGAAGGAGGCAGCCGCGGGGATGGTTTGTAGAGGTTTCGTATGTGCTATTTATCGGGAAGAGGCTGCAACAGTATTAGGCCGAGCCGAAACGGCTCGTCTCGCGTTCTTCCCAACGTCCCTTTTGCGTAGCCTGAGAGAATGATTGCGGCCTGACTGGCGAATCGTTAATACAGCGATATTATGCGCAGTGGTTTCGCCAAACCAAAGTCGAGCGTCGGGTTCAGGAGTGAGATTGCATGGTTGGCTGTTTGCAGGAAGGTTATAGTTAGTGATAACTCCTACAAGTGTGATCACAACTATGGCGCTATCGGTGGTTGCGTTTTCGTAAACCAAATACTTTCGTTAGGACCGACAGAAAAAGCCGGTCACCCGAAAGGTGACCGGCTTTACTTATTCGACGTCGTAGCACCAAAAGTGCGTTTGTTTGCGTTTTTTGCCGATGCGGAAGCGATGGTTGCCGTCTTCGATATTACCTGCTTGTACGACCAGTGGCGGCATCGTGAGCGGGTTGAGTTTGGTATAGCGCCTCTCTTTTGCTCTGTCCCGAATATTCGTATCAGCGTGACCAGCTCGTAATGTATCAACAGGGAGGAGGCGGAGTACGGCGCGAGAGTCACGAAAGTGTTCGCTAGCCAATTGTTCGTCGACGTAGTGGCTAGACATCGTGGCGATATAGGCTGCGATGGCCTCGCCGCTTTCCAGTAGGGCTTTATACGGATCGCCGAAAGGATCCAGCGGTTCTGGAAGATTGGCCCAGTCCGTGAACGTGTCTTTCATTGATTCCTATGGCGAGCTGGCTTCGGTTGCCTTGAGGGCAGCAAGGTGGTGTTCGAGTTTCTTGCTCTTTCTCATAGAGTCTAGTCTTTCGAGGCGATCGCGGACAGCGAGTTCCGCGTCATAGGCATCCATAGCGGGATCCCTTCGTATATTGTCGAGGTCGGCTTTACGGCTCATGTTGTCGGAGGTCTTTCTTCAGAGGGGCGGGCGGTTTCGTGGAATCGAACCGTCCGCGACGTACCTGTTATCGTAAATTATGGAATGCGAAACCCGCACACCCAAAGGTGTGTGGGTTTAAATTATTTGGTCAAAGGGAGGGTTGTGTTTGTGGTGGTTTTGACAAGAAGCGGATTAGGACAATGCCTACGCAGAATCCCGCGATATGGGCAATATGTGAAAGGCTGCTCGGTTGGTTTGCACCATGTTCGATAAAGACTCCGGTTCCGTACAAAATTTCGACGAGTATCCATATCCCAATTACAAATATGGCTGGAAGGCGGAGGAAGATTGGAAGGCAGCCGACAGGAACAATAGCGTTAATTTTTGTATGCGGAAAGCTGATGACATAGGCACCAAGGATGCCTGCGACGGCACCCGAGGCGCCCATTTCGGCAACAATGCTGTTGATTCCAAATGCGAGGAGCACGACTTCGCTGAGTATGCCAGATAAGAGGTAAAGGACGATAAATCGGCGATGACCGCAGACGCGTTCGACTGTTGGTCCAAAGACGAGCAAAAAGAGCATGTTGAAGAACAGATGCCATGAACTCGCATGGATAAACATTGATGTGATTATGGTCAATGCGGGGATCGGCGGGCTTGGTAGTGGCAGTACGATATTGTGGGTGAGATTGAACGGGATCGCAGCAAAGCTGCGGATGAAGATCAGTGAATTGGGTGCGAGCACTTCGAGGGCGAATGTTGCGATATTGAGCCAAAGAATCGCATAGACGACAATGGGAAAGATGTGTTTCTTTTGTCGGGTCTTCGCATTGCGAGCGAGTTCTATGGGATTCATGGTTGTCCTTAGAGTTGTTTTTCGGGTTAGGTATGACCTATGCCGCTTTATCAGGGATACGGATGGTGGTCCAAGAATCTTGAAGATAAGGCAAAAGGAGAGATGGTTGGTAGAGGTTGCTGATCAGAATGTCCCAATCGTAGCGTTTAAAGATGTGGTTGTCGTTGTCAGAGTGGGTCCCTGGAACAACTTCGATGCCGCGCTCTCGTATCAGTTTTTGTGTGGCCCATCCGACGAATGCTGCTGGCGGATCGTTCGCAAAATCGGTGATTTGCTCAGGGTTGATTTCGTTCTTGTTTATTCGTCCGATCTCGAAAAAGATGTAAATGTCGTGGTGAAGTTGTTTGACTCCGACATTGACCTTCCAACTGATTTTAGGTAAATAACTCAGGTCTCCTCGTCGTTTTGCCTTCGCTTCTATCAGGAATCGATTGTAGACGAAATCGTCTTCGTGGACTTTTTTTCGATAGTCATCGCGAAAGGGAGCGTGGATTGGATCGATATGATGCGTGATAAACCATTCTTGGAGGAGTAGTTCGCCGTATTTACCGATGAGATGAGATAAGAGATCGCGACCGGGCTCTGCCGATGGTGTGTAATGTGAGTCAGGGAGAAGTTGATGGGCTTCAACGAGTTTAGCATATCGGAGAGCTTCTGTGCCCATACCTGGTTTAGATGGAAGCATGATATACTGATTTTTGCTGGTTACAAGGCGTCGATCAATTTCTTGAGTGTAACGCAAATCATAGTTTGTCGGATCGGTGATGGTATGTAGGTGGGACATTAGAGGGCCTTGTGGGATATATACGGCGGTTGCTTGCTTTAGGTATCGGCTAGTTATGAGTAGGATGCACAGACATTCGTAGGTACGTGAACGTGGGGCGTTCAGACGTGCTGTTATGTTTTGGGGGAATTTTTCGCTATAGTCCGCAAAGAGAAATTCAGACCTGGAACAGGGGAGTCGTTTGGAAAAGACCCGTAGTAGCAAAAAACCAGCAGACTCACAGCCGCTGATTCTCAGTGTTGGTCATCCCTATGGTGACAACGATTGCTGGCCGGAAGGAATTTTGTATAACCACAACATTGGTGGTCAGCTTTTTGTCATCTGCTATGAGTCACCGACGATCGAGGAGATGCGGGCGATTCGTTACGAAGACGCCGAATTTGCGTTGTTTGTTCGCGGTGATCTTATTTTTCTTTTGGCTCGTTTTGGAACGATTCCGTGGATGGATGCGTCTTTCACTATTCATCTCGTGTCGCGTCACGAGTGGCCAGATATATCGGAACCCGAGCCGGATGATCGGATGCTCATTACTGTGGTATTGCTCGATACTGATGCGGTTGTACGGGTATTGCGGGTTAGTACGTTGTCTCCAGCGTTCACTGAAGCATACAAGGCGGCTCTACGAGCGCAATCCGGTCTTCCTTGGAATCGCTCGACGTATGAGCGGCAGGTTCATGAACTATACGCTCGCTATACGACGATGGATTTGTTGAATCGTTGTCAGATTCGAACCATCGCGGGTTTTTGATTTTTAACTCGTCACTAATTTCCAGATACTTGGTTGATGTGGAGGTCGTGGTTTTAGTCCGAATATCTGAGACATGCGGATGGCTTGCATTTCGAGGACTAATTGTCCGGTGGTGCCGGTTGCGAGAATGTCTTCAAGGCTTTTTTTGTGGCGGAGTCTTGAGTATTTACGAGCATGTCATCGGTAATGTCGGTGATTCGGAGATTCTTGGGAGCTTTGGCGTGTCCGATTGCGATGGCGAATTCTGCCGCAAGCTCGGGGCTTATGGCCGCGACGTATATGCCGATGTTCTTGGAATTTCCGACGCTAAATATTCGTGATGGATTTCTTATTTGTGTCATACCGTTCATACCGTCTTTTCCTGATAAATCTTCCAGGTGTGATTGGGGATGCTTCCGCACAGAACGAGCTGCCCAGGTATGCGAGCTTCCATGATTTCGACCATACTTCTTTGTGCTGCAGCGGGTTGCCCGAAGGTCAAAGCGATGCTCATGTCTTCGATGATGAGATTCTTGGAATTCCTTGCAAATTTGAGGTCCATCGCGATTTTGATTGCCGCTTCTGTGTTTGGAGCCGCAACCCACATAGCACGTGTGCCCTTGTTTCGAATGCCGTAAATAAACAATGGTTCCGCCATGGTTTTTAGTCCTGATCCGCAAGGCTGCGGAATTGTAGGCATGGACAATCGACTTTGGTGCATGGCTGCGAGGCGATAATGTCGTTCGGGATGTGATCCTCTCGAACTTCTCCGCATTCGCAGGTGTATGCGAGAGCTTCGTAGTTCTCAAACGAACGTAGCAATGCGCGATACAGGGTCTTCTCTGTACGGATTGTGTCTTCGTTGAGTGGAGCAGTCATCGGACCATCATAATTTGGTACATTGCTTGTTCTACACTCACGGCCGGGGGTATACCAGACGTTCAAGTAGGCAATGTCAAACGATGGTCTGAGGTCTGAGAGAAAAAATTGATGGGCGGCGATTTGGGCGAGTTCTTGAGCGCGTTGAATGGTAATCACGGGAGTCTCCTGGCGTGGGTGAGATAATGTAGTGGCGAGGACGATGGCTTGATTCTTCGCTTTAGAAAGAGGCTAGTTATTTGCCAACACCAAGCCGGTCAGCGCAGTCGGGTGGGAGTGATGTTGCTCGTATTTTTGCTTGAGCAACAGCGATATTGTAGGCAACGCGATGCCAAGTTGCGGTGCGTCTTTCGTCGTCATAGACAACAAAGCTTGCTCGTGTATCTCGATCGCGGGGTTGCCCAATCGATCCGACATTGACGATGTAGCTGGCCCAGGGGTGAAGATTAAAGACATTGTTTCCGGCGACGATGGAATTCCAAACTTTGCCTGTTGGTTGGAGTTCGGAAATATCGGGATGGTGCGAGTGTCCGACAAAGGTGACTTTGCGCGTTGCCGCTTTAAAGGCGTTTGTGATGGCGCGTTCGCCGATGACGTAATAAAATAGTTCTGGCTGATTGGGTGATCCGTGGACTATTGCGTAGGTGGGTTCAGTAATGAGATAGGGGAGCGCCAACAGCCATTCTTTGTTTTCTTGCGTCAAGTTTTTATGGGTCCACGATGCGGCGGCGGCTGCGCGTGGATTCATGTCGTTCATTCCTAATCCACTGGCGCAAAAGAGGTCGTGGTTTCCGAGAACCGTGTGGATTGCTCGGGCCTTGACGCTATCTACGACTTCATTCGGTTGAGCGCCGTATCCAACAAGATCGCCAAGGCAGACAACCGGTATGTCATCTCCGATATACTTGAGCACGGCATTGAGAGCATCGAGATTGGCGTGAATATCGGAAATGATAGCGAATTGCATGGGACTCTTTTGTTTGAGGTGTTTGGGTTTTTTCTAGTGTATCACCTTGGGGCGAGCATTATTCGCCGCGAGCGAGTCGATCGGCGAGAGTAGGAGGTAGACTGGTCGCTCGGATTTTCTTTTGTGCCGCTTTGATGTTGTATTTGATTCGGTGCCAGGTAACGGTACGTTCGGCGTCGTCGTAGACGACGTAGCTAGCACGGGGATCTTTGTCGCGGGGTTGGCCGATTGATCCGACATTGACAATATAGCGTGCGCCGTGGTCGAGTCCGATGAGGCTAATTTCGCGATCGCCGGCAATTTGCGTAACGGTGATGCCATCTGGCCGAAGCTCGAAGATGCCGGGTATATGCGAATGACCTACGAAGGTTAACTCGTCTGGAGAGGCGTCAAACGCGCATTTCGCGTCCCACCGATCACAAACGTACCAAAACATTTCAGGTCGATCGGGAGAACCATGGACGAGTGTGAAGGTTGGTTGAGTGATTGTATAGGGGAGGCTGAGTAGCCAGTCGATGTTGGTTTGGGTGAGTTGGCGGTTGGTCCATATCACTGATTCTCTTGCTCGGGGATTGAAATCTTCAGCGCCGGTGCCATCCGCGCAGGCGAGATCGTGGTTGCCCATGATGGTGTGAATGGCACGGGAGCGGACGATATCGATGACTTCGTTCGGCTGTGCCCCGTAGCCAACCAGATCGCCCAAACAGAGGATGGGAAGATCGCCAGCGTGATCGAGGACCGTTTCGAGCGCGTCGAGGTTGGCGTGGAGGTCCGAGATGATGGCGAATTTCATGAATTTCTTCTTCCTGGGGCATGTTTGATTCGCGGATGGTTTGCCAAACCTATCGCTTGCTATTGCAGGGAACGGATGGTGGAGTTGACCGCTTGGTCAACAGCTCGTTGGCAGGCGAGATCGTTGGCGTCGAGTTCGTCTAAAAGTGCTAAGATATCGTTGGGCTTCAGAGCGGCGGCTAGTTCGTCGTACAGTTCGGGCAGGACGTACGAGTCGGCTTTTTCGAAACTCTTGATGGCTTGGGCAGCGTTTCGGATACGTGTTTTTTGTGCAGTGGTGAGATACATCAATCTTCTTTTGTTCCTGCGTTAATTGCGATGAGTTCGGGATGGCTGCTCATTGGGACCCAGGTGCTTTGTCGGGATGTACCCGTATAACCGCATTCGTGACAGCCGCTGCCTTTGTCGCTCGTGCGCATTTTGGCATCTTCAGAGCATCCCGAACAGGACCTTTTGTATCTGATGAGTTCGCAGACTCCGCCGCCGATGATCGCATAACGCTTGCGATGGTCAAGTCGTTGCCCGTGAAGTGCTTCTGCTGCAGCATAAGAGCTTAGACGGTCGTCGTGGTGGATGAATGCTTCCTCGTCGACCGATGTTGAAAATCGTTCGATGACTTTTGCCATTGGTTGTCTTTCTGTTATGCGATGCTTTTGGTTGAGGCAGTCGTGATTCGTTCGAGCGATACGCCGTAGACTAACTTACGGTCGATGGCCACCCGCATTGCTTCGGCGATGGTGTTGCGAGCGTGCTGGGCCGCATCATTAGGAGTAAGGTCTCGACCATCGGCGCTATTGTCGATGTGAAGGGTGACGATGAGCGTAACTTGCATCGCGTTGGTCATGATTTCGTCTTTCGTTGTTCGTTATTCTGGTAGGTTTGGATGGCCTCGGACGGGGTGGCGCCGGAAGATAGACGACCGTTGACGAAAAAGAGGAGCATAGCAAATGGGATACCATCAGGCCCTTTGCCGATATTGTATTGCGCGGTCCACTCGTAGCCATCTTGGATGCCGATTGTCGTTTGGTTCTGGTAATGGCCATTGTGCTCTTTTGCGATTTTTTGCAGTTTGCGTCGGATGGAGGACGCAATACTTTTAGGAGAGATAGTGTCCATTGATTATCCTTGGGCTTTTGGTTTAGTTGGTCGTTGTGTTAGAGCGATATCGGGTGCCAGATTTTCTGGAATTCGTTCGGTGGTCCATGCCGATAACCGCGGTAATAGAATAACGCCGCGCGGTGCGGACCCACCTCGTCTTGGCGAGGCGACAACAAGTGGTTCGTTCCACCAAATACCATCGATGTTGGGGCACTCGTCTTCCAAATAGACCATAAGTGCGAACTGCAGGGCGAGACCTTGATGTGGGACCATACCGGGAAATCGTTGCCAGAGTATTTCTGATCCCCAATATCCGTCCGGTGACGCTGTCGTTGGGTTGAGATATCTACAAATTTGACCCCAGAGTGCAAGTTTTTGCTTGTGGTCATTGGAGAAATTCGTGAAATCGACAAAAGTATTTCCAGGTCGCCGTAATTCAAACAGGTTGCCGTTGATGAAACCGCTTCCGAGAATGCGCCACACATTGGGATGGAGGGATACTGAGAGACCAGAACCTTCCAGGCTCACCGATTGTTTTGTTCGGAGATTCAATGTGCCGACATGATAGAGTGCTGCAAAATTTATTGTTGGAAGATCGCCGAGGGTTACGGAAGCTAAAGGAATCCAGCCGCCGTCGTGTTGGATTTCGATATGTTCGGGTGTGATGCTATCGGTAGTGTGGAAATCACCGAGGTTTCCGTATTCGTCATCTTTGATACGTGCAAGTCTTGCAGGAAAGCGTAGTATAGTCGAAGGCGACTGGAATTCTTTGAGGAACGTGTCGCGATAAAATTCGGCCGCTTCCTGAGAATTGGCGACAAAGAGCCGCCCGTAGCCGGGATAGTCGTCGAAATTTGTATCGCGATCTTCGTTGGGCAATAGGCCTTGTTCGCAAATTTTGGTCAGGTGTTCGAGGCGAGTAGCGTGATAGAGAAATTTGCGTGTACGGCTCATGCGCGGTCCTTCGATTTCGGAATGGTGTTATTCTGCCCAGGTCTGTGGTAGGCTTTTGCGTGTGCATAGCGCCTTCATTGGTCGAAGGGCTTTCGCGATTTCGGCGGGTGTGGCATGCCCCGAGTGGACAAGCGCCTGAAGTTGCTTTGCAGCATTGCCAGCCAACTTCCAGTATGCCCAACCGTCGGAGTTTTGATTGACCATGTCCTTGAACGCTTGAAGCGTTTTTGCTCCGGGGATGTTTCTGTCGGCGGCGTTGTCGATTTCGTATTCGTTTAGTATAAATGCCATGAGATACTCTGTTTCTCTGTAGGGAAGATGTTGTTAAAGATTTCGCGTGAAATGTTGATTGTCGATTTGCCAGACCTGATCACCGCGAAAGACGCACCAACTCAATGAGTCTGGGTCTTCCACCAGATTGCGATAGACGACACCGTCGAAACCAATGTCGGACAACATAGCGATTGTGGGAGCGAACGAACGGTGTGAGAGACTAGCTATTTTTTCGTCCATTGTTTGTTCGTTGATTTTGAGTTGTTCGAGTTGTTCGTAAAATTTCCAACTTCCGGCAAGGTCGTTGAGAAAGGCGGCTGGTGTATGGTGCCAACCTTTGTCGGTGAAGATGACAGGATTGGTGATTCGGAGATAGGCACAGATGATATTGCCATCGCTATTACTAAGGTGTGTGAGACGATCGGTAGCCGCTGTGTATGTCCCAAAGTGGCTCATTGGCCGAAATTTTCGAATGTTTGCGGCTGATCCGTGGTATGTCGCTAGTGGCCCCATGGTCGTGTTCACTTTTGAGCCTGCAAACCAGGTCTGGAAATTTGGTTTAGTTTGGATCATTCGCTGGTGACGGAGAAGTCGGAGAGATGAACCCACTCTTGTTTGTCGCGGATGTCGATATCAGATGGAGCAATTCGTGGTGTGTCCCATAGGACACACTCGCCGTCTTCGGTATCTCCGATACCATCGACAGAAACTCGGAGCATCGCGCCGTTGTCCTGGAGATAGATGGCGGCTTCTGATTCGTCCGGCTCGACGAAGATGACGTCTTCTCCAAGATTTTCGTCAAAGTGCGCAATCAGCCCATCTCTGGCGATTAAAGGCACAAACTCTTTGAGAGTGGCATGATAGGCGAAGATTCTGTTTCGTTGGGGATTTTTTGATGTGTTCATGCGTGTCCTGCGGTTTGTGGTGTTTGGACGAGGGCCTATTCTTTATACAGAAATGAGGCTCCTCGGGGGGAGCGGATACTACCGATAACAAAAATCGCCGCAGTGAGCCGGCAGCGATTTTCGGTTTATCAGGGCTTCGTGCCTATTGCGCTCGGTCGGCGCGGTACGACGGCCGACCGAGTGGAATGTCTTTTGTTAGGGGGTTTTCGGGATATTGGCGTTTGGAGAGATTTCGTACACTTCGCTTTGATGGTCGACCCATGCAGCTGCAACAGAGTCGTGAGTTGCTTGTAATTCCTTTTTCGAGGTGTCGTGCAGATAGTTTCGACACTCAAACGGCTTCACTGCGTGAATGGAGCATTTGTTGTTTTGGAAAAATACGCACTGTTCGTACGCATCTTCGGGATACATACGGCCTTCATGACCAATGACTGCGGGGGCAAGGACGAGTGTTTCTCGGTACCAATCGACGGCAAGTGATTGATCGAAGACTTCTTTTTGGGTGATGCCGAGATGGTGGGCTGCTTGGGTGACTTCCCCTGGCAGAAACCATCCAGGTTTCGAGGTACAAGCGCTTGTGCATGTACTGCATGCACAAGATTTCGTGTTTTTGTGAAGTGCTTGAGATATTTTTATCAAGAGGGCCGCTATTTGGGATAGCCATCGCGAAAGCATGGTTTTTCTTTCAGTGGTCAGGTTGCTGTGCCTTCCAAAAGTACATTTTTACCGTTGAAAGAACGGAACCAAACTCGTTTGTTGGCCGTCTGAGCATTGTGGTCATGGATCGGAATACAATCGGATGGACAGCGGTTGGTTCGTTGTGATCGTTCAGCCAACCGCAGAGTAATTCGGGGTCGTGTTTGGTGTATTGTATACGCTTGAACATGCTTCGAATGGCGTCTTCTGGCAACATCTCTATTTCGGCAATAATTTTATCGACGTCCTGGAGCGTGTAGGCGGCGTGGAGAGCGATGCCTGTGAGAAAATTGTGAGCGCGGCGATTCCATTGGTCTACATCGTTTCCGTCGTAGATCGATGACGCGGGAATGGGAATGATGGTAGCCGCAGCTTTCGCAGCGTCTCTGGCATCATCGAGGGTACCGACGCGAATGCGATCGAATTCTGAATGCATGATTTGTTCCAGGTTGGATGATGGAGGATTTATCGACCGTATCATGGGGTGGGGGAGAAGTCAACGAGATGAGTGGGTCCCACGAATGCTCGATCGACAGATGAGCATCACAATCGAAGTATGTAGTTACTTTGTTTCAATATCGGCGATATCTGCATCGGATGCGGTTGTTGTGTCGATTTTTGCTAGCCGATCATTCATCGATTCAGTGAATTCCGATACAGACAGTTGCGGCGCACATGTGAGATGTGCGGTCGCAATGGCTCCACAGAGGCGGTCAGTATCGCTAGCGTTACTCGATGACGAGGTGTTGTTTTCGCCATATATGTTGAGCATGCGGAGCACATTTTTGATGTTTAGCGGATGAGGGCGCGAATATGGGGTGGTTCGTAACTCTTGAAGTAACGAGGCGGCGATGATTTCGCTTATTACGGATGGATCGGATTCTTGACTACTACGACTGTACAGCATGGTCGGTTCCTTTAATTCTGGTGTTGTTCTTTGTCTTAAATGGTGCGAGATTGAGAGATTGCGGTTAGGCGGCGATCGGAACAATGGTTTCTAAGGATCGCGGGGACGTCGTCAAAATTTACCAAGCAATGCAGTTGTGGTACTTACGACTCGCGAGAGTCCTTCGTATCGCCACCGTGAAATGGTCCAAACAAACGAGCGGACAGCGTTCCGATTAAGAAGAATCCGGCGCCGAAGGTGATCGCGTCCCACGTATTGCGAAGATCGAAGATTCCGACGTGAAACACGAGTACGTAGCCGACGATGATGTTGAATGTCCCCCATTCGATGTTGACGAGTGCAGAGGAGAGTCCCTTGCCGGACGGGTGCGCGAATGGGGTTTGAAACGCACGACCCATCATCCCAGAGACAAAATGCGGAATCGCGTTACCGAGCAATATTCCGCCAAAGAAGTAAGATATGTAGGTAATCCATGTCATGGCTAAATCTCCTTCAGACGAGATTACGGGGCGAGCAGGTGGGTGGTTTGTCGTGTTAAATGCCAGCCGTGGCATGAGAATTGGGCCTTATTTGCACTACACGTTTAACACGCGTTGCGTATGTGCGCGGCGGGAAGCAGAGGTACGGCGTCAGTATGCCGGACGAGTCTTTCATCGCCCAAATGATCCACGCCGCACGCCATGCATCGTCAATCGACTGATACACGACCTTTGGCGGAAAGGTTATGGGGCAGAGGTGCTTCATTGGTGTTTGCTTGCTCTGCTATTTCGACGATTTAGTCGCCAACCAGCAATCCAGTCTTTGGTCAATTTCCTCACGCTGACGGGATCGTACCGTCGTGCGTCGATGTGTCCTCTGCCCATAACGTGTATGCGCTGTGTACAAAGAACGATAAGATGGCCTTGTCGATATAGCGGCTCGATTTCAGAGTCCTTGATCCATGGGCACCATTCGATAATATTTTTGCGCCAGATACCAGCTTTATCGACAGCGCGCTCGGCTGCTACTCGTTGTCGGTTGGTTTTGATCTCTTGTTCTTCTGGTGTGAGGGTCAGCATCGCTTGTGCATCGCCGCCACAAGGGTGCAATAGTGTTTGGGCCAACGTATTGTTTTCGAGCATATCGAGAAGTGCTTCTGGACCGGCCGTCCGTGCTTCTAATACCTCCATCAAGGTGGCGGCCCGCTGCAATCGTGCTGCTTCGTCGCGTTTAATGCGTCGCGTTTCGGCTCCTTTCACTGCGGCAGCGGAGCGTTTGAGATGAATTTGGTGTGCAGTGAAATCGTGCTTCCAAGAATCGACATAGAGGTTTGTGATCGTATTTTTGACGTCTGGCTTGATGGGCAATGCAGCCGTTTGATCCCAAGTAATCGTTGGCGGCACGTTGGTGTCGAATGCGGTTAGGGTTTTGTCCGATGCGAATCCGATCATCGCCGCAAACCGTTCCGATTCCATGATGAACGTAAAGATTTTGTCGATGTCCGATCCTTGTGTGAGTAATACGGCTTTTTCCTGGAACCGTTGTTCCTGTTGCGCTTGTCGTTCCGCTCGTCCCATTGGTTTTGACGTTGTTGTTGATTTTTTCGTTGATGTTGTTTTTGATGCAGGTTGACGTGACGGCAACCACACGTGATGGATGATGATGCTATGTAAACGCGAGCGTTCTTGACCGCTAAAGTGTACACCAAACTCGTCTTTTAACCGGTCCTTGAATTCACCTGGGTTGTGAAAGCAGGCTCGGAGTCGAACAAGAAGGACTTTGTGTTCAAGAAAATATTGCTGTACCGCATCTTCTGGTTGTGATTCCTGATGTCGTATCGCGTAAATTATGGCGCTTAACTCTGCGTTCGTTATATGTGATTTCTGGTGTATTGATCCGGCATTGGTGGAAAGTCCAGTCGGCATTCGCCGTGCCGGAAATTTGCCAATGTCCCATTCGGGGAAGTTGTCGGTAGGTTCGACAAGGTGCGTTTCGTTTGAAGTGAGAACCTGATGGGTTACGATGTTTGGGAAATCTGCCCAGACATTATCGGCGGCGCTCATCGCATCCCTCTGGCTACACGATTGATGTCGGTGTCGGCACCGCAGCGCACGTACCAACCGTGAAACGCTTTGGGGAGATATGCTCGTTCCGGACGCTGTTCGTTGCTGAACCACGTGACGCGATTTCGACGTGAGGCATCGCAGATGAGTGCTTCGCCGTCGTGGTCGCCAAAGAACAGGATAGTTCGTCGAGCAAACGGCCAACGGCCGTAGCGCACTGGCAGCCATTGCGAAAGCGCTGGCTTCCATATCGCTTCGATTCGGCCGTTATTACCGGACATAAGCTCAACATCCATGTGTGATGCCGCGATTGCTGATACGCGTTGGAAAAATTCGGCATGTTTTAGACAGGAACCACTTATGTCGATAAGAACGATGAGTGCTTGACGTTCGCGCGATTGTTGACACGCACGCAGCGGACGTGCATCTATGCTTCGGTTGAGCAATGCCTCGATGTTCCACTCGTCGTCGCCGTCGATCGGCCAACCGGCGATATCCTCGGCGAGTTTTGCGACTATTCGTGAAAAGGCCATTTGCGAGCGGCGTAGCACATGTTGCTCTGGCGTAAGTTCAAAAGCTGAGCGAACGCAGGCTTTTGGCTGCGCATGGAGACTGGCGTTCAAACGTGCTGCGGTTTGTGGATCGTGTCCCTGGGCCGCGAATGGATCGAGCATTTTCATTGGAAGATGTATTTGAGTGTGTGCAACTTCTTGTGATTTGAGCGGTGGGGTATGGGGTGCGACGGAACTGTTCGACCGAAGTATTTTTTCGATATCTTTCCGATCGGTGCGCGCGTGCAACTGCGCGCTCGCAGTGGTGTCCGACGAACGGCGCGTGATATTCGGCAGGTGGCTATCGATGGGCTCGCGCGTTTCGATCGAGGAGCTTTTTATAGTGCGTTCCGATGGCAGGTTGTTTTTAGATGATGATGGCGTCCGATCTCGCTCCGGGCTTGGGTTGTCATGTGCCGATTGGCGAGTGACATCCAAGGAATTGTCTTCATAAGACTGATTTTCGCTCCCGCGTTCGCGTTCCGCTTGGGGGTCTTGGTTTCGATGAGACAACCGTGTTTTTGCTGTTTTGTCTAGCTCTGTGTTTGGGTCGTTATATGTCGATTGGCGGATGACATTTGAGGAGTCGTCTTCACCGGAGTGGTTTTCGCTTCTGCGGCTGCGTTCCGCTTGGGGGTCTTGGCTTCCATGAGACGATCGTGTTTTTGCCGTCTCGTCTCGCTCCGAGCTCGGGTTGTCGATTGTCGCGTGCGACTCTGTGCCCGTGGTGTCTGCGGATTGGCGGGTAATATCCGAGGAGTCTCGTTCAGGATATTTGCGTTCAATGGGCACGCTGGTGCCTTCCGATCGGGTTTTCGCAGCATGTTCCAATTTAGATTTGGTTTTTCCGCGTAACTTCGCATCGGGGATGTTTTCCGACGATCGACAGTTGGCATTTGGGGAATCGCTCTCAATGGGTGGGTTTACGTTTTGCGAGCGGGGTTTTGCTGTGGTTTCTGATTGCGAGTCGGTGTTTTTATTGGACGATGGTGTTTTGTCGGGGTTTGTGCTTGGGTTGGTTGCATCTTTAGACGGTTGGTCAGCATCCGGTGAGTCGTGTTTAATGGATCGGCTTGCGTCTTTTCGATGGGTTTTCGGAGTTTGTTTGGATTGTTGTTCGGTATTTTCATCAGTCGGCAAGTGATGATCTGGTTGCGCAAAATCGGATCGCAGGCTGTCGTGGGATTGCGAATCTGGGTCTTTTGGGGAATCTCTGCAGTCAGGTGCTTCGTGCGCGGATTGCTTTTGTGTGGAAGAACGGTTACCGCGAGCGGCGTCGTCGAGTTCGTTCCGATTGGGCGATGTTGTAGATTGGGAGTCTCGCGAAGAGTTGCCCTGGCGATTTTCCTGGTCGGGTTGCTGGTCTTCGTTCGATTTTTTTTCGGTATCGTTTCGGCGATCGTCGCTTTCGGGAAAGCAAGCCGTGCGCCAGAATCGATCGAGTGCAAACGGCGAACTCAAGCTGCGATCCGTTTTGACTTAGTCTTCGTGATGCGTGACGTGTTCGTCTGGATGGCTAGCCATGTTGCGGGGCAGCTTGTGTCAATGAACGCATCAAAAGCGCCTTTATCAGCGAGCGAAACAATAATTTCGACGCCGTTTGTTTTGGTCCAAGAAAGCATCATTCCCGTCGTCTTTGCAATAAGTTGTTCTTGCGAGTAGCTTACGACCTTCCAGCCGATGTTTCGCAAGCCCATCACTTCATCAAAAGTCGCCGTCCGGACGATGAATGAGATTTCTCCTGTTTCGCCCCAGAGCTTACTCATATCGGCATGTCTCGTTAAAGGCAGACTCGTACCGATGATGATGGCGTCGCCATTGACGTGTCCGATTCCGCCGATATCTGCCGGATCGATGGTCGGAGGGCCAGCCCAGTCGAGCAGCGCGTCGTAGGTGGTATCAGTTGCTCGGACGATTCCTCCAGCTTGGCTTGTTTCTATTTCAGTTGACTCACCTGAAGCGCGCTCGAATTTTTTTGCCTGCGAGAGCGATGGAAGTTTTGGCTGTGAGGGAAATTTGGTTGTCGAGGCTGGTACAATTCCATAGGCCGCGACCTGAAGTCGCGGTCGGCATTCGACTTCTGTTTGTGGGAGTATCGCTCGTTCTGCGGCAATGAGTAACGTGTGTGCTTCGGGGGTTTTTGTGACAAACTGATAAACGAGCATATCCCAATCGGCATAAATGTCGAGCAGGTCGGCGGCATCGATGAGCTGTCGTAGTTCTTGGATCGTGCACGGCTTTGGTAGTTGGGCGACTGCGCATCGGCGATAGAGCGTGACGCAAGAACCAATAAGTGGATGGTCCGGATGCGAGAGCATGAGGGCTTGCCTCACGACGTCGCTCGGGAGAAGATTAAAGTCGATTTTCGGTAGTCGGCGCAAAAGCACCTCGCTGATGTCGCGTTCGTCATTCATCGTGACGAAGACTGTTAGGCGCCGGCGCTGTTCGGTCGTCAGTGCGGTGGGCCGCCCGGCGTAACGGATGCGTCCGTTCTGCAAGAAATCGAGCAAAAAGGCGTCGGCACTGGGCCGCGTCTTGTCCCATTCGTCAAGAGCGAGCACAACGTGCTGATCGCTTTCTTGAAGGAGTGCAATTGTTTCGGAGATTACGCCGTTGACGCACATGATGCCGGACTTCGTTGCTTCGTTCGGTATCAGGCGGACCATAAGGTCCTCTTCGCGCGTTCCTGGAAAGCACTGCTGGAAAATGAGTTGCGCACTGGTTATGTCAGCGATGACTTCGGGTAGGTACGTCTTTCCGGTACCGCTTGCGCCGAACAGAAAGGCACCGGCCTGCGGCCGCGTTGCAAGCGCCGTCGTGACTTTTGCCGCAAAGGGTGGATCGCAAATGTATCCGTTTTTATTGAGCCCGGTGTAAATTTCGCGGATATTCAAGGGAATTCACTTTCGCTGGGAGGAGGTTGTGAAACTACGATAGCAGATCGCTGTGCCATATGCATGGCCGCGTGGTGCATCGGTTGAAAAAGTTTTCGATTGTATTCGTAGGCCGTGTTGATTTGGCGGATGACAAAGAGAGCGGTGTTGTAGAGGTTTTTCGATTGATGCGTTACTGCCTCAAGAGCGCGCAGAAAATCAC
>Ga0182016_10001661_pt1 | contig 27031 bp, 20 predicted proteins | sample 712S2MmetaG_FD_120491 | JGI IMG/M metagenome (GOLD analysis project Ga0182016, IMG submission 120491) | Permafrost microbial communities from Stordalen Mire, Sweden - 712S2M metaG | ecosystem: Environmental > Terrestrial > Soil > Wetlands > Permafrost | place: Sweden: Stordalen | collected...
CGTATATCGGATGGTGCGCTTGAATACCCGCTCCTGCGCGCGAACCAGCTTTATGGCCTTTGCGGCTTCGGTCGCGTCAAGATGTGATCCCTGCACGGGAATGATGACGAGATCGGCGCGGCTCATGGCATATCCGACCATCATTGAGGCGGTGCCCTCAAGGTCAACGATCACGAAAGACGTTTTGAGCGCTGCGGATTCAATCGTGTCGATAATGGAATCTTCCGCAACATCGGCCAGGACGGTGAGATTTTCGGGCTTACCGGGCCGCCTTGCCCATTGTTAGAGAGGTTTGTTCGGATCGGCGTCAATCATCGTCACGCCTGCGCCGAAACCAGCCAGTTCAGTCGCGAGCAGTACGGCGGCTGTAGACTTGCCGACGCCACCTTTTGGACTTGCAAATACTATGGTCGGCATGCCAGAACACTAAATGTTGTATGCGGTGCGCGGACTATAGCCGACATGTTGATGCTACTCAAGGGAATTCAGAAAGCTAATGGATAACGTTCCGATGCTCGATGGTGAATCGATAGCTATCTGGTATCTGATAGCTTCCTGATACTGGATAGCTCGCCGATTTCTGTTAGTAACTTGGTTGCGGACCGGCTGCTACTCGTCGGCTATCGGGTGGCTATCCGATATCGCCGTAAGGGTAGGGCACGATTTGTCATTCGGCAGCATGGCGCTGAGGAGCAGCCAGCACTATAGTTGCTCCTTGAGTTCGCGGATGGGTTCCTGACGAAAAAAGGACTTGGTAGCAGGGTCGCTTGGATTTCCCGAAATCAAGAAATAACCGTGAAGAGAGAAGGGCTAGCCTGTGCGGCACAACATTCTGCAGGGGCCCAATGGCCTTCGCGCCGGTTGGCGGTTGCTGATTTACTTCGCGCTGCTGGGCGCGTTTGGCTACTTAGCATACAAAATCGCCGAAGCCGCTTCACGTGGGCGACAAGTCGACACAGGTAGTCCTATCTTCGCTATCGTTTATACGCTGATTCTCGCGACCGTGGTACTGCTGGCGGCGGGGACAATGGCCAAGATTGAAGGCCGCAGCATTGCCGAGTACGGCTTGCCGTGGCGACGGGCGATGAATGTTCAGTTCTGGCAGGCCTGGGTCATCAGCTTTGTTTCGCTCAGCCTGCTGCTGGCTTCTCTGCGACTGGCAGGGGCGTACTCGGTTGGAACCTTGCAGCTGCGCGGCATTGAAATCCTGAAGAACGCGATCTTGTGGGCGGTAGCGCTCATCATCGCCGCGATCTTCGAGGAGTTTTTTTATCGCGGCTACCTGCAATTCACGCTGACCGGTGCGATCGGATTCTGGCCGGCGGCGCTGACGACTTCGGCCTTGATGGGCGCGGCACATGCCTTCAATCCCGGCTGGACCGTACTCGGCCTGCTCACGGTTTTTGGCTTTGGGCTGATTGCATGTTTCCTTTTACGGCGAACCGGCGATCTCTGGATGCCGCTTGGTTTGCACGCCGGATGGAACTGGGGCGAAGTGTATTTCTACGGCGTGCCCAGCAGCGGGCTGATGGGCAAAGGGCATTTACTGCAAGGGAACTTTCACGGTCCCGCGTGGTTGACCGGAATGCCGTTCGGGGTAGAAGCGGGCTGGCCCAACGTTGCGGTATTTCTGATCTGGTGGTTCCTCTTCGCTAAGTGGCTGCGCCAGGTGAAATATCCGGGCTAACAACCTGCTGAAAACGAGATTCCTCGGCGGCTGAAGCCGCCTCGGAATGACAAGAATAAGTGCTCTTACGGCACACCTGAAGGTACGCCCCTTCAAAAGTCGGAAAATCGAGTTTTCAGCAGCCCGGCTTAAGTGCCTTTACGGCACACCTGAAGGTGCGCCCCTTCAAAACCCTCAGAAAATCAAGTTTCTTAGCAGCCCGGCTAGTGTTCGTGCTTGGAGTGCGAGTGCAGGTGCGGATGGGAGTGGATGACGCTGCCGTGGGAGTGGCGATGAGCATGCACCAGGTTCGCCCGCAACAATAGCTCGTAATTGGGGAGGATCTCGGGCGGAATTCCGGTGGCTGCAACTCTGCCTTCCTCCAAGACGAAGACGCGATCGGCAATGTCTTCCACAATCTCCAACTGGTGGGTTGCCGTGATCACCGTTTTCGACGAACCTTTCCACTCCTGGATCAGATCGACGACCTGGCTCTGGCTGCGGGGATCGAGGGTTGCCGTCGGCTCGTCCAGCAGCAGCACGTCGGGATCGAGCACCAGCACCGACGCCAGCGCCACGCGCTTCTTCTCGCCTCCGGAAAGCCGATAGGGCGGACGATCGCGAAGATGGGTAACACCCATGAGTTCCATCGCCTCGGCCACTTTGGACAGAATTGTTTCTTTCGGCCACTGCAGTTGCAAAGGTCCAAACGCGACCTCGTCAAAGACCGTGGGGTTGAAGAGCTGCACATCCGGATTCTGGAAGACCAGCGCGACCCGGCGGCGAAAGGCCAGGGCGTAGTCATCGCGCTGGAAGAGTTCGGGGGTCAGCCTCTGGCCGTCGAAGCTTACCGAGCCTTTGGATGCGAAGTGCAGGGCATCGAGAATGCGCAACAGGGTAGATTTTCCCGATCCGTTTGCGCCCAGCAATGCGACGCGTTCGCCTTGCGCGATCTCCAGCGACAATCCGCGCAGCGCGGGAATGCCATCGTACTCGAAGCACGCGTCCTGTAGCTCGAAGAGTACCGGCATCGTCCAACTCACCTTCCCATCCACACGGCGAGGCCCCCTGCCAGCAGGAAGGCCGTCAGTCCCAAGTAGTCCCACGCATCCAGGCGGAAGTCGGAAAGAATCTGGATGTCCCCGCGAAATCCCCGCGACTGCATGGCAAGATAGACTTCGTTGCTGAGCTCAATACTCTTACTCAGCAGCACGCCGGCAGTGCGGGCCGCCATTCGCCGTTGCGCCGCCGGTTTCAAGATGCCGACGGTGCGGCTGCGCCGCGATTCCAACATCTGGCTGGCGGTCTCGACCAGCAAAAACACGTAGCGATGTGTCATCGCCAGCATGGCGATGGCCTCCTTGGGAAGGCGAAAGGCCCGCAGAGCTTTGAGTACATGCGTCCATGGCGTACACAAGATCAGCAAAGTCGTAAAAGTTACTGCTGTCTCCACGCGCAAGATCAGCATAGCGGCGGTACGTAATCCCTGCTCGGTAATGGTGAGGAACCCGAAGGTCGCGACCGGGTCGCCGGGGGTCACGAAAATTGCGGGAACGGCAATCACCGCGGTGAAGCCCAGGACCACTAACCACACGCGTTTCACCAGCACGAAGAGGCTGACCCTGGACAAAATCGCAATTGCAACCGCGACAGTGAGCAGCGCCACCACGACGCTAATCTTCCGCGAAAGCGTGACCGCCAGCACCAGCGAAAACAATCCCACCACTCGCACCCGGGGATCGAGGGCCTGCAGAAGGCCTCGCCGGCGTGCCGTTTCTTCCGAGATCATAGCGCGGGTTACAACTCGCGCGAAACCGACAAAGGTCGATTCCAGGAATCCGCGCTTCATCCCGAGTATTCCGTTCGACCACGCCGCGGCAAGAAGCGGTGCAGAAACAACGAGGCCGCGAGAAGAAATCCCACGGCGAACATGGCAGAGAGAAGATAGCCGAAGGCGCGGCTTCTGACGAACGAAGGCGCGTACGCCGGAAAAGGCGCGGTCCACAGAGTTGCCAGCTTCTGCAACCCGGCGGGAACCGCTGCCGGCGATGGGTGGTTGGCAGACTTGGAAACTTGGACCTTCACCACTCCAGTTTTCGCCAACTGCGACGGCGACCATTCGCCCCACGCCGTTCCGGCTGCAAGAATTCCCAAGGGAGTGAGCAGCATGAGGGCCGCGACTGCGATCCAAAGCCTGCGTAGCGAGCCGGAGGCCGGACGCAAAGTCAACGACTCTCCGCCAGCGAGTCCCGATGTGCTGAGCAAGAGCGCTGGGTCGGCCGCCTGCAGATAGGCAACCACTCCCGCGGTGATGACCGCTTCCGCCAATCCTGCGAACGTGAGGTGGCCAATCATCATGGCGGGAATGGCAATGCTGAGCGGATAGGGCGCGTAGAGCGGCGTTCCCCGGGCATCGTGAAACAGCATGGGCTGGATGCCGAATTCGATAGCGGCCACCAACGCAGCCGCATTCACGGCGAGATAGCCGGCGATGGCTGCCGACACTACGCGACGTCGCGAGGTGATGCTGGAGCCGGCCGCGATCATGCGGTAACTTCCATAGGCCACCAGCGAGCCGATGATGGCCATGTTGAAACAGTTCGCTCCCAACGTACTGATGCCGCCGTCGCCAAAGAACAATGCCTGAATGACGAGCGCAATCGAGATGGCAAGAATCCCGCCGGACGGACCGAGTACGATGGTTGCGATGGTCACACCCAGGGCGTGGCCGGTGGTGCCTCCCGGCAGCGGCAGGTTAAACATCATCACCACGAACGAGAATGCGGCGAAGACCGAGATCAGCGGCACCACTCGGGTCAGCAGCATGCGCTTCAAACGCTTCAGCGCGGAGTACCATCCCGTGGCCGCCGCCGCATAAAGCACGGCGCAGGTGGAGGGACTCAGGTAGCCGTCAGGAATGTGCATGCTGCGATTGCCTCTTGGCTCTGGCGATTCTCATCCTAACTCATAGCGGATTGCGAGGTTGGTTGGATCGGGGACCGTTTTCCGCGACGCGGAGTAAATCCTACTCAGCACGAGACCCGCGACTTTCGCCGCGGGGGTCAAAGCTTTGGCAGCACTGATCGACGGGGGTTAGCGCTTGTCGATGGGCACGTAGAGATTGGGATAGGCCGGGCCGTGGTAATCGGCGCGAGGGCGGATCAAACGGTTGTCGTTGAGCTGCTCGATCACGTGCGCCGTCCAGCCGGAAACCCGCGATACCGCAAACACCAGCGTGAACAAATCGATATCAATCCCCAAAGTGTGATAAGTCGAAGCCGAGTAGAAGTCCACATTAGCGTTGAGCTTGCGATCGGCCACGATGAATTCCTCGATCTTGTGCGAGATCTCGAACCACTTGGCGTTGCCGCTGGATTGGCCCAAATCCTCGGACATTTTGCGCAAATGGGTGGCGCGTGGGTCCTCGGTGTGATAGACACGGTGACCGAAGCCGGGAACCTTTTTCTTCTGGGCGAACATGCCTTTAATGTAGTCGACCGGATCGGCACCCGAGGCATCAATGGCCTCCAGGATGCGAAATACCGCTTCGTTGGCCCCGCCGTGCAATGGACCTTTGAGCGCGCCGATCGCTGCCGTGACCGCCGAGTGCATGTCGCTTAGGGTGGCCGCGACCACGCGCGCCGCGAAGGTGGAGGCGTTGAGCTCGTGGTCGGCATGCAGAATGAGCGCGACATCGAGGGCATGCTCGGCGATCTCGCTGGGGATTTCGCCGTTCAACATGTACAGGAAATTTCCCGCGTGCGAGAGCGAGCGATCCGGCTCAACCAGCGGCTTACCTTTGCGGATGCGGTCGTAAGCGGCGACGACATAGGCGAGCTGCGCGGTCACGCGGATCGCCTTGCGCAAGTTGGCCTCGTGGTCGTTAACTTTTTCTTCCGGATCGTAGTACGAAAGAGCGGAAACGATGGTGCGCAGCACGTCCATGGGCAACGCGTGCTTGGGAGCTTGCCGCAGCAGGCTGATGATGGAGGCGTCCAGCTTGCGCTCGCGGGCCAGACTGAGCTTCAGCTCTTGCAGCTGGATCCGGCTGGGCAATTGGCCGAACCACAATAAGTAGCAAACTTCTTCAAAAGTCGAGTTGTCGGCCAGCTCGTGGATGTCGATGCCGCGATAGGCGAGCACGCCCTGGTCGCCATCGATATAGCAAATCCCCGAGTTTGCTGCCGTAATGCCTTCCAGCCCTTTGGGGCCGGTCACCGTCGTCGACATGAAATACCTCTCGCGGTCCTGGACCGCAGTGGAAGATCGCAAGGCAAAGTTGCCGCTCGGAGTGGCGCGAAGAACGCGCTGCAGGGCAACATACTTTTATACTCCGGCGCTTCCGCAATCGTCCAACGCACCAGCGGGGGGTAGTGCCGCAGTTTGAAAAAAGGTTCCCAAGGCAATGTTCGGATGGTGCAGTTTGAATTACAGGGTGCGGTAGATCTGTCCCCTAGGGCCGATTTCGGCCACGAAAAGGACGGTTTCGTCGATTTCGAAAAGGATCCGATATGCCCCGACACGCGTGCATCTCTTGGTGGTCGCGGTCAATACCTTCGATAGGCGGGGATCAAGCGGGGACTCGGCGATTTCAGCCAACTTCTGCTTCATTCTAGCTTTGGTGGTTCTGTCGAGGGAAGAAAGGTATTTGAATGCAGTCCCGGCGATCTTGACTGTTAGTTAGAGCCAAGAAGCCTTAAACCTGCGAGAGGTCGTATACGTCGCCCCTTTGTCTTTCTTCGTTCGCGGAAGCAAAAACTCGCTCGACATCCTCGACATGCAGGAACATCTCGCACCATTCCGCCAGCTCGAAAAACTTGTCAGCATGAGCGCGCAATGCAACAACCGGGCCAGCAATAATGGAGTTGTTAAGCAATCTCTTACGGCTAGCTTGTTCGTACACCTCGTTAAAAGTCGAACCCAGCTGCATCAAGGCAGCGATTGCCTTCTCTATGTCTTCCGGCGTTGGTGCGGAAACCTCCGGAGTCTTAATTTTTCCCGCAGTAATGTCTTCTACCTTCTGGAAAAATCTAGAAGCGTGGCCGTTTAGCTTCCAAAGCAAGTATGACAGTTTAAGATTATGAGTATGCGTCTTGACTGACTTCACGGCGATAGACAGTCGCGCAGCCAGAGACAGACTCTCATACAAATCAGCCTTCCAATTGTCGGTTCCAAAGTTATTCAGAACTGCTGCGGCGGTGGTCACTGGATTTTCTCCCACCCTTGATGATCGGACGCGCACACATATACATCGGCACGTCCGATTAGACGCACGAGCATAATATCAGAGGTGTATCAGGGTCAAGAGAAGTTTAGCAGATTCCGCTAGTTTTCGTTAGTTTTCAATAAGCTGGGTGGATGAGCTCAGTCGTTTAGCCCGGGAAGCGCAGAAACAGCGGCGCGGGTGCCATCATTCCAAGCTCCCGATTGCGTGGCCGTTCGCTCGTCCGTCCCGGCAAAATGTAGATCAAGCCCCCGGCTGTCGCATTCGTCACTCTTTGGCTTACGATAGCGACACGGTCCGCGTCCAAGCGCAACGTAGGATCGGCTGGTCCGGCTTGATAGGTTTGTGGGCGAGATTCAGTTACCGAAACTTACCGCGTAAAGAAAGAAAGGTGCTTCCCCATGCACAAGCTTCGCTTCCTGCTTTTGCTTCCCTGCGCTTTGTTGGTTGCTACCCTGGGCGGCGCCCAGTCCACTCAATTGAACCTTCCCCGGCAAAGCCAGCGCGCCCAGGTGACCCAACGTATCGGAATCACCGACATCACCATTACTTATCACCGTCCGCTGATCAACGGACGCAAGGTCTGGGGAGGTCTGGTGCCCTACGGAGAAGTGTGGCGCGCCGGCGCCAACGAGAACACCCTCATCACCTTCCCTGATCCGGTCATGATTGAGGGCAAACCCCTGGAAGCCGGAACCTACGGCTTGCACATGATCCCCAATGAAGATCAGTGGACGGTGATCTTCTCCAAGATGCACACCGCCTGGGGAAGCTTCAGTTATGACGAGAAGGAGGACGCGCTGCGCGTGACCGTTAAGCCGCAGGCGACCGAGCTGCACAATGCCCTGATCTATGACTTCGATCAACTGCAGCCGGACTCCGCCGTGGTCACCATGAGCTGGGACAAAGTCGCGGTGCCGTTTAAGGTGTCGGTCAACGTAAACGAAGTGGTCGAGGCCAGCCTGCATAGCCAGTTGCGCGGTCTGTCGCAATACACCTGGGATGGCTGGGACGACGCGGCGACCTACATGATCGATAACAAGATGGACCTGAAAGAAGCGCTCAAGTATGAAGACAATTCGATCGGCAACGAAGAGCGCTTCGAAAACCTGATGACCAAGTCGCGAATTCTCGACGCCATGGGCCAAAAGACCGAGGCCATGGCGGCGCGCGACAAGGCGCTGACCATGGGCACGGCGCCGCAGTTGTATGGATATGGCCGTCAACTGCAGCGCGCGGGGAAGCAGAATGAGGCTTTCGCGGTCTTCAAGTCGACGGCGCAGAAATATCCCGACAACTGGTTGTCGCATGCCGGCCTGGCTCGCATCGCCTGTGGAGCAGGCAACTATCCGGATGCAACCAAGCAGATGCAACTGGCGCTGGCCGCGGCTCCCGACCCGGCGAAATCGGGAGTGGAGGGCCTGATCAAGCGGTTGCAAGCGCAGCAAGACATCAACAAGTAGGAAGTTGCCGCTCCAAAGTCAAATGGTCGCCCCGGAGTTGACCTTCGGGGCGATCTGCATTCTGCGGGTTGTGATGGCGAAAAGACGTGTCGCCGCTCTGCGGCTGGGGTAGGTTGCTTCTCCTCCCCCGCCGCTTACGCGCCGGGCTAACCCCATCCCGCCGCGGCGCGGCTGGGGTAATCGCACGACCAGCAGAGCGGCAACCCATAGGCTGTTCGGAACAACGGCAACAATCTCATGGGAACCAAGTCCAGCCCGGCAAACCCCCCAGCCGCAACGCGGCGAGATGATGTTAGGCGGGGGCGTAAGCCCCCGCTTCAACGCGACACAAAGCGAGAGCCGCGCAGCGGCGGTACCCAAACCATCCCCACCCTCGCATTGCCCGTCACCTATTCCCGGAGTTACACTCAACAGTTTGCTTACTCGGTTCGGAGGCTCCCTTGCCGGGACCCAACTAACGCTAACGGACGGGCCCGCCCAGGCGGGTTCGCGTTCGGAGGTCTCATGATGAAACGTGTTGTCCTTCGGCTGTGCCTGCTTACCTTATGCCTCAGCGGTTTCAGCTATGCCGACGAAGGCATGTGGCTGTTCAACGCTTTTCCCAAGGACAAAGTCCAAGCCAAATATGGCTTCGCGCCTGATCAGGCGTGGCTCGATCATGTACGTCTTTCTTCCGCCCGGGCTCCGAATGGCTCGTCTTCGTTCGTTTCTCCCGACGGACTGATCTTCACCAATCACCACATCGCGCAAGAGTGTATTCACGATCTTTCCACCGGTGGCAAGGATTATATGAAGAGCGGCTTCTATGCTCCGACGCGGGCCGAGGAGGCCAAGTGTCCGGGCGTGGAATTCCTGGTACTGGAGAATATTGAAGACGTCACCGCCAAGGTGAATGGAGCGGCAAAGCCGGGAATGTCTATGTCCGATGCCGGCAAAGCGCAACGGGAAGAGATGGGATCGCTGGAAAAGGAATGCTCCGGCAACGGCATGCGCTGCGACGTCGTGACTCTCTATTCGGGCGCCATGTACGACCTGTACAAATACAAGAAGTACGATGACGTGCGCCTGGTGTTCGCGCCGGAGTTCGATATCGCTTTCTTCGGAGGCGATACCGACAACTTTGAATATCCGCGTTACGATCTCGACATCTCATTCTTCCGCGCTTATGAAAACGGAGAGCCGGCCAAAATCCACGACTATCTGAAGTGGTCGCCCGCAGGCGCCAATCAAGGCGATCTGGTCTTCGTCCCCGGACATCCGGGCCGTACCGGGCGCTTGCTCACTATGGACCAGTTGGGATTTCTGCGTGACTATCAATACCCGCTGCAGCTCAATTCCTACACTCGCCGCATCGACGCGTTGCAGAAGTTCAGTGCGCAATCGGCGGAGAACGAGCGCCAGGCGCAGAGCGATTTCTTTGGCCTGCAAAACTCCTTCAAGGCCGTCACCGGATACGAAGCTGGTCTGAAAGACAAGGACCTGATGGCGCAAAAGGCCGCTGACGAAAAAAGTCTGCAGCAATTCATAAGCTCCGATCCCCAACGGAAACAGGAGTTCGGCGATCCCTGGGCGCAGATTGCGAAGGCGGTCGACGTGCAAGAGCAAATCTACAAACCGCTGTTCTATCTGGATAATCTAGGCGGCTTTCGCGGGGACTTGGCGCACTATGCTCGCGACATCGTGCGGGCCGCGGCGGAAAAACAACTGCCCAGCAATCAGCGCATCCGCGGTTTTCAGGATTCTCAACTGCCCACGCTGGAGCAACGACTCTTTTCCACCGCTCCCGTTTACAAATCGCTGGAGCGGGCGGAACTGGCGGAAAGCCTAGGCGAAATGCAGGATGTCCTGGGCGCCGGCGATGCTGGCGTGCAGAAAGCGCTGGCCGGCAAGTCGCCTGACGAGCGCGCCAAAGAGCTGATCGACGGGACCAAGCTGGAGGACGTCGCCCTCCGCAAGCAGCTCTATGACGGAGGCCAGGCTGCGGTAGACGCCAGCACCGATCCCCTCATCATCTTGATGCGTCAGGTCGATCCCGATGCGCGCGCGGTCCACAATCAGGATGAAGATCAGGTGCAGTCGGTTTTGCGCAACAGCGGTGGAAGCATTGGCAAGGCCTTGTTTGCCGACAAGGGCTTGTCCGTTCCTCCCGATGCGACGTTCACCCTACGGCTGAGCTATGGCGCCATCGAAGGCTACAAGCTGGATGGGAAAAACGTGTCTTGGTTCACCACCATGGGCGGAGCTTATGAGCACGCCGCCCAGCACGGGAGCAAACCGCCGTATCAGCTTCCAGAGAGCTGGCTGAAGTACAAGTCGGCGATCAACCTGAAGACGCCGTACGACACCGTCTCCACGCCCGATATTATCGGAGGCAACTCGGGCAGTCCGGTGATCAACAAGGCAGGCGAAGTAGTGGGCATCATCTTCGACGGCAACATCGAATCGCTGGCGTGGAATTTCGCCTACAGCGACAAGGTGGCGCGCGCGGTGGAAGTGGACTCGCGGGCAATTATCGAGTCGCTAAAGCAGATCTATCATGCCGATGCGCTGGTCAACGAGATCACGGGGATGGATGCAACCGCAACGCGACCACACAGCAATACCAAAATGGACAGGCCGACGCCCCGGCAGCAGTAGCTTTCTCACTATGGGACCGTTTTCAAGATCAAAAAGGAAATTCCGGATAAACAACATGGAGGGCTGTGATGCCGACGTTTAGGATAGTTCTAGCCGTTTCTTTTCTTATTGCGATATCGACGGTCAGCCAGGCCCAGCGGGCGGAGCCCACGACCGGTGCCTTCCAGAAACAGACCAAGTTCGGCGTCTGGAGCAAGAACATCTTCGCCGACGCGGTCACCGTCACTGGGCCCGCCAAGACCATTTACCTTGCCGGCATGGGGTCCGAGGATGCAACCTCCGGAACCATCTTGTATCAGGGTGACTTTCCGAAGCAGTGCCGATATGCGTATGCCAAGATCAAGAAAATCCTGGCGACGCAGGGTGCCACGATGGCGGACATCGTCAAGGTGACCACCTACGTCACGGATATGAGGTATGGGCCGGATTACGCCAAATGCTGGGCTGAAGTGATGAGTGGCATGGTTTTGCCCGCGCATACACTCGTGAATGTCAGCCAGCTTGCATGGCCGGGAATGATGATCGAGGTGGACGCGACGGCCGTCGTCGCCGCCAACGGTTCCACGAGGTCTGATGCCGGAGCAGGGCGTTGAGCATATTGAGCGATCATTTCTAACAAACAGAGAGGCGCGACCGAGGTCGCGCCCGTGTTTTGTTATGCGTTAGCCGACAGCCTAGCAGCTAGGCTGCGGTCGCGGACTTCTGGTGCTCCAGCTCGCCGTGAACTTGCGGATTGGCCTGATGCATCTCGCGGTAATGCTTGGGGGTGGCACCTGCCAGCCGGCGAAAGACACTGGTGAAATGGCTTTGGGTCTCGAATCCAACCTGGCTCGCCACTTCGGCGAGCGCAGTTCGGCTCTCGCGCAGGTGTTCCTGGGCGCGCTCCACTCGCTGCCGCATCACGTACTGGTGGGGCGTAGTACCGGTGCTCATCTTGAACAGCTTGGAGAAATAGTACTGACTCATGCCCACGACTTGCGCCAGTTCAGACACCGTCAGGTCGCGGGCGATGTTCTCCCGGATATGCGAAAAGACGCGCTGCAAGCGGCGCGGCGGCAATCCTCCCACCACCTCGACGGGGGCGAGCGTGGCGCCGAGGTAGGCGTCAACGACCTGGTGGGCCTGTTCCTCTACCAGCGAATGCAGGGACAACACCAGGACGTTCATGCCCTCGGCCTTGGCGCCCAAATGGGCGGAATAGGCGTCACCGCACAGAGCGGCACGAACGCCGGGCACGCGGTTGGCGGCCACCGCGGCGCCCACCCCCCGGCTGCTCACGATAATGCCCCGTTCAGCATCGTGGCGTAGCACGGCGAGAGCTACTTGCTCGGCGTAGTCGGAGCGTGATTTCCCCGGCACCGGCGGTGCCGCATCGGTCACCTCGTGCCCGATAGAGATCAGTTTCGCGGCAAGCCGCTCCTTGGCATCATGCCCTGCTTCGTCCGAAGCGATTGCGATTCGCACTTGCTTGTCCTCCCTTTCAGATTTTGGATGTCGGCACTGGGGGCAATTCCGTCGTATACCTGACACTTAAGCTTCCATGCATCCGCCAGTGATGCGGCTTCTAGGGCGCCAGGAAGGAACCTTTGAACGTCTTTTCCCCACTCTCGTTGCGTTTCATGATAATAAGGCGGGAAGTTCCATATTCTTATCAAATTACGCTACTGTGATGTTTAAGTTTTGTTAAGCCGGTTTGGAGGTGCGCGATTTGACGCTCGCGGTACACTTTTGAAGACGCCCGCACACCTATGTGACCAGCGTTTCTATGGAAGCCAACATGATTCCCGGCAGATGACGGAGGCCGTAGACCACCTGTCATTTGGAAGGATTGCCAATGAATCTCGGCCGTATCGTTCTGGCAGCGGTGGGCGCATTCGTGGCGTACTTTGTCTTAGGGGGCCTCTCGTTTGCCCTTTTCCCGTCGTTGAAGAATGAGTTTCTCAAATACCCTGCCGTGTACCGGTCGCAGGAAACAATGAAGAGCTTCATGGCGCCAGGGATGGCCGCCATGTTCGTGGCGATGCTGGCGCTTGCGGTGATCTATGCCATGCTGTACCAAGGTGGCTCCGGCGTGGCCGAGGGTGCGCGCTTCGGTGCTCTGATCGGGGTCTTCGCGGTTTGCGCTTTTGTGGTCCACAACTATGTCAACCTGAACATCGGGTTGAAACTGACCCTCGAACAAGCGGTGGCTTACTTCGTGGAATGGACTGTGGCCGGCATTGTGATCGGCCTCATCTATCGGCCGGTTGCGCCCCACTGACGGATTTTTGGGCCTGGCCTGGGAGACAACCCTGGTTTGAAAGTTCCCGCGCCGGATATGGTCAGGCGCCGGGATTTACGGAATATTCATTGAAATGTGCGACGGCTTCCGGACTATTTGGTAAATACTGCTTGGCGGATGTAATGGCGGCCGCGGGCATCACTGTTAGCATAAGTCGCGAACGCCTTCGGCAGCGACTGCCTTCCGAGTTTAAAATCGATCATCTGCCTTGTGCCTTGTGAGGGAGCGTCACTGTGATCTGCAAGAATCCAGCCCCGGGTGGTCCGGGGATTGAACCGCGCTGGACGGGGGGCGCGAAAGACGGGGTGGGAACGGCGTATTCCGTCTCCAGCCGTCTGTGGTACACGCTGGCCAATGGGGTGAACACCGAAGTCTACTATCCCACCATCGATACTCCGCAAATTCGCGATCTGCAATTTCTGGTCAGCGACGAGGAGACTTTTTTTCACGACGAGCGCCGGAATACCACCAGCAAGATTGAGCTTATCGACCCCGGCGCGCTGGGCTTCAAGATCACCAACACCGACCCCGAGGGCCGGTACTCCATCGAAAAGCAGATCATCGGCGACCCGCACTTGACTTGCCTGCTGATCCACACCAAGTTCAACGTGGCTCCCGAGTGGCAGGGGCGGCTACATCTTTATGTCATCTGTGCCCCTCATCTGGAAATAGGAGGCTGGCACAACAATGGAGAGATCGTTGAGGCCAAAGGGCGGAGCTTCCTGCTCGCCTATCGTGACAACACGTATCTTGCGATCGGGACGAAGGGCCAGTTCCGCAAGCTTTCCTGCGGTTATGTAGGCAGCAGCGACGGCTGGACCGATCTGGCCCACAACTTGAAAATGGATTGGGAATACGACAGCGCTCGGGATGGGAATATCGCCCTCACCGGGGAGATTGATCTCGATCACGGCAGCGAATTCACCCTCGGGGTGGCGTTCGGCCGGAGCCGTCACGCCGTGGGCGCCGCCCTGTTTCAATCGCTCTGTGTTCCGTTTGCCAATAACGTCAAGAGCTTCGTGGACCAGTGGAGCCGGACCAAGAAGCGGCTTGCGTTGATCGACGTGAACAAGGGAAAGGTCTCGGCCACCTCGTCTTCCTTTTTCGCTCGCAGCATTAACCTGCTGCTGGCACACGAAGACAAGATTTATCCCGGCGCCATGATCGCCAGCATGAGCATTCCCTGGGGCGAAGATAAAAGCGATGACGAACTGGGCGGATATCATCTGGTCTGGACGCGCGACATGGTGCACTGTGCCGGCGCCCTTATGGCGGCGGGCGACACCACCACTCCGCTGCGGGCCATGATCTACCTGGCCATCGCGCAGGCCGAAGATGGCGGCTTCTACCAGAACTTCTGGATCGACGGCCGGCCTTACTGGACCGGCGTGCAACTGGATGAAGTCTCATTTCCCATCCTGCTGGCCTGGCGTCTGTGGAAAGCCAATGCCCTGGGCGAATTCGATCCCTACGTCACCATTTTCCGCGCCTGCACCTATCTCATCCGCAAAGGTCCGGCTACGGCTGAAGAGCGTTGGGAAGAGGCGGGCGGATACTCGCCTTCTACGCTGGCTAGCAACATCGCGGCACTGGTCTGCGCCGCCGAGATGATTGAAGCACGCGGCGACAAGCACACCGCCGACTTTCTGCGGACCTACGCTGACTTCCTGGAATCGCACATCGAGAAATGGACGGTCACCAACCAGGGAAGCCTGGTGCCCGGAATTCGGCGGCACTACGTCCGCATCAATCCCGCCGTCAGCTGCGAAGGCGCATGCGGCGATGAGGATCCCGACAGCGGCGAATTGTTGCTTGCCAACCAGCGCCCTGGAGACCGTTACAAATATCCGGCCAACCAGATTGTTGATGCCGGCTTTCTGGAACTCGTCCGCTTCGGTATACGCCCCGCGGGCGATCCTCTGATCGAGGATTCGTTGAGGGTTGTGGATGCGGTTTTGAAGGTCGATACGCCATTCGGCCCGTGTTGGCGCCGCTATAACCACGACGGATACGGGCAGCGCGCCGATGGCACTTCCTTTAAGAAATGGGGAGTGGGTCACGCCTGGCCGCTCCTGACCCTGGAACGCGCGACTTACGAACTGGCGGCCGGCAGGAACATCGATCTGTATCTTCGGGCGGTGGAAGCCTTCGCCACCGGGGTTGGATTGTTTCCCGAACAAATCTGGGACGCGCCCGATATTCCCCAGGAACATATGTTCTTCGGCAAAGCCACCGGCGCCGTCATTCCGTTAATGTGGGCCCATGCCGAATATGTCAAATTGCTGCGCTCGGTGGTCGATAACCGGGTCTTCGACCATATCAGTCCCGTCACAGAGCGCTACGGCAACGCCGGGCCGCGAACGGCAATCGAAGTATGGAAGATCAATCGCCAAATTCGCAAAATCGCGCCGGGTACTCTGCTGCGCATCGTAGCGTCATCGCCGTTTATGATGCACTGGAGTGACGATGAGTGGAACACTGCGCGGGACACCAGTTCCATCCCGACCGCTTTGAGGCTGGAGTATGTAGATCTGAAAATCGAGGCTGGGCAAAAGGCGCCGTTGCGCTTCACCTTTTACTGGCCGCTGGACAACCAGTGGCAGGGCACGGACTATGCGATCGAAATTGAACCATCAAACTAAACGGATGCAGGTACCAGAAAGGCGGTAGCGGATGAGTAGCAAGGCAGAAATTCCCGTGCAAGGCAAAGAGCAGGCCACGGCCGGAGCCGGGCTACACGCCGGCGTAGAGAGCGAGGTCTCTGAGCCGCAGCGGCTGGAGCAGTTGTGCATCACCACCATTCGCACCTTGGCCATGGACGCGGTGCAGAAGGCCAACAGCGGACATCCCGGCACGCCCATGGCGCTGGCCCCGCTGGCCTTCGTGCTTTGGGACCGCTATCTGCGGCACAATCCCCGCAACCCACATTGGCCGGGCCGCGACCGCTTCATTCTATCCAACGGTCACGCCTGCATGTTGCTGTATGCCATGTTGTACCTGACCGGCTACGACCTTTCGCTCGACGACATTAAGCAATTTCGCCAGTGGGGATCGAAGACCCCGGGCCATCCCGAGTACGGCCATGTACCCGGACTGGAAGTCACCACCGGCCCCCTCGGCCAGGGAGTGGCGAACTCGGTTGGAATGGCAATCGCGCAACGCTGGCAGGCCGCGCAGTTCGATAAGCATGGCAACCATGTGTTCGACCATCGCATTTACGCTATCTGCGGCGACGGCGACATGATGGAGGGGGTCAGCAACGAAGCGGCGTCGGTCGCCGGACATTTGGGCCTGTCGAACCTGATCTGGTTCTACGACAACAATCACATCACCATCGAGGGCAGCACTTCACTGGCCTTCACCGATGACGTGGCAACGCGCTTCGTGGGATGGCATTGGAATGTGCTGCGGGTCAGCGATGTGAACGACCTGGGTATGCTCGAGGTTGCCATTCAAGCTGCGCAGAGAGAGCCCGACCGCCCGTCGCTGATTATCGTTGATACCCACATCGGCTGGGGATCTCCTCACCGGCAGGACACCAAGGAAGCTCACGGCGAGGCCCTCGGCGAAGAAGAAGTTCGGCTGACCAAGATCGCATACGGATGGCCGCCCGACGAACATTTCCTGGTCCCGGAAGAAGTGAAGAGCTACATGGGCAAGGCCGTCGAGCGCGGCGCCCAGTGGGAGCAGGAATGGCAGCAGAAGTATGACGGCTGGGCGAAGGAATTTCCTGACTTCTCCACCATGTGGCAGCAGATGGTCAAGCAGGACCTGCCGGCGGGCTGGGACAAAGACCTTCCCTCTTTCCCCGCCGATGCCAAAGGCCTGGCCACGCGCGACTCGAGTAACAAGGTCCAGAACGCGGTCGCTCTCACAGTTCCCTGGCTGGTTGGCGGATCAGCCGACTTGTATCCCTCGACCAAGACGCTCATCAAGGATGGCGGCGATTTCGAAAGGGCCAACTATGGCGGGCGCAACTTCCACTTCGGAATCCGCGAACACACCATGGGGTCGATCCTGAGCGGCATGGCGCTGTCGTCGTTGCGTCCCTATGGAGCGACTTTCTTTGTTTTCTCCGACTACATGCGTCCCACCATCCGCCTGGCGGCGCTGATGCGGCTGCCGGTGATTTACATCTACACTCACGATTCCTTCTGCTTGGGCGAGGATGGCCCGACGCACCAACCGATCGAGCATCTGGCGTCGATTCGAGCGATTCCGCACATGATGCTCTTCCGCCCCGCCGACGCCAATGAGGTCACCGAGACCTGGCGCGTCGTCATGCAGATGAAACATCAGCCGGTGGCGCTGGTCTTCACCCGACAGGCGGTGCCGACCTTTGACCGCAGCAAATATGCGTCGGCCGCAGGCGTCGCCCAGGGCGCGTACATCATGGCCGATTCCGGTGGGACTCCCGACATCATCCTGATGGGAACTGGGTCGGAGGTGCAGCTTTGCGTGGGAGCTTACGAGAAGCTCACCGCCGAAGGGGTGAAGGCGCGCGTCGTCTCCATGCCCTCGTGGGAGTTGTTCGAGCGGCAATCCGACGAGTACAAGGCGCAAGTGTTGCCGCGCGCGGTGGGGGCACGCGTCGCGGTCGAGGCAGCCGCCAGTCTAGGCTGGGCGAAGTACATCGGTCCCGACGGCGGCCTGGTCACACGCGACGACTTTGGCGCATCGGCTCCGCTCAAGGACCTGTTGAAGCATTTCGGCTTTACGGTGGATGACGTTGCCGCCAAAGCTCGCGACGTCATGAAGAAAGCCAAGCCGTAACCTTGCAGGTGTACGATTGGGTTGTCTGGAAGCGCCGATGCAGCTTGTCGGCGCTTGTGCTGTCTGGTGAGAGTGGAAGCACCCGAACCAGTACCTTGCGAGGTGGAGCATGAGCAGCGATCTGTCAGTACAGGCCATTGCTGAGGAAGTCGTACGGGACATGGTCGAGCGCCACACGGCCGCTCTAGGTAAGTATGAGAGCGGCTTCGGGGATTGTCTGCAACGCCTCGATCAGGAGAACTTCTCGGCGCGCCTATGGCAAAAAGACCCCGCTCTGTGGAAGAGCGGTCCCGATCACGAAACGATCATCGCGCACTCACTGGGATGGCTCACCGTCGCCGAAACCATGCAGTCCCACATCGCGGAACTGAGCGCATTCGCCGACGAAATCCGCAATGCCGGATTCGAGTTCGCAGTTGTGCTGGGCCTGGGAGGCTCCAGCCTGGGCGCGGAAGTGCTAAGCCGTACCTTCGGCAAGCAGGACGGGTATCCGCAGCTTTACGTGCTTGACTCCACGGTCCCGACCGCGGTCCGCCACCTGGAACAGAAGATCACGATGGGCAACACGTTGTTTGCGGTTTCGTCGAAGTCGAGCACCACCACCGAGCCCCAGATGTTCCAGCGCTTCTTTCACGATCGCGTGAAAAGGGTGAAAGGCGATGCGGCCAGCGAAAATTTTATCGCTATCACCGACCCGGAAAGCCCGCTTACCAAAGAGGCGGCGCACAGTCACTTTCGCCGGGTGTGGCCCAATTTGCCCGATATCGGCGGCCGTTATTCGGCGCTGTCATATTTCGGCTTGGTTCCGTTCGCCCTGATGGGCGGCGATGTGAAGACGTTGCTCGACCGCGCCGCACAGGCTGCCCAAGCTTGCGGCAGTCCGGTCGAAAATAAGGACAATCCTGGCGCCCGCCTGGGAGCGGCGCTGGGGGCATTGGCCAATGCCGGCCGCAACAAGCTGACGCTGGTCACGCCGGCATCGCTGAGCTCGCTTGCTCTCTGGATTGAGCAACTGATTGCCGAGAGCCTGGGCAAAGAAGGCAAGGGTATTGTGCCGGTCGCCGGAGAGCCGCTGGGTCCACCCGAGGTTTACGGCGACGACCGTGTCTTCGTATACCTCCATACCGCGCCCGAAACCAACGGCGATATCGCGGCGAAACTGTCGGCCTTGGAAGCGGCGGGGCATCCCGTGCTGCGCCATATTCTGCGCGGTCCACTCGATCTTGGCCAGGAATTCTTTCTGTGGGAATTTGCTACCGCTATCGCCGGCGCGCTGCTCGGCGTCGATCCTTTCGATCAGCCGGATGTGCAGGAGTCGAAGGACAACACCAAGCGCCTGTTGGCGGAATACGCGCAGAACAGCGCGCTGCCGCAGCAAAAACTCATCGTCGCGGAAGAATCGCTGCGCGTCTTTGGCGATCCGGAGACCTGCGACACCTTGCGCCGGGGCGGCTCGTCGTTGCAAGCCATCGTCAACGCCCATCTCTCTCGTCTGCATCCCGGCGACTACTTCGCCATCACGCCATACATCGAGGCGCTGAGCAACTACGATTCTCTATTGCAGCAGATCCGCGAAACGGTGCGCGACGCGAAGAAAGTTGCAACCACTATTGGCTATGGTCCACGCTGCCTCCATTCCACCGGTCAGTTGCACAAGGGCGGTCCCGATAGCGGCGTGTTTCTACAAATCACCTCAGAAGACATCAACGACATCGAAGTACCCGGCGAGAAGTTCAGCTTCGGCGTGCTGAAGCAGGCGCAGGCGCTGGGCGACTTCGAGGCCCTATCGAAGCGGCATCGTCGGGTGGTCCGCATCGATCTGGGGCGAGACGTGGAGAAAGGTCTGCGCCGAGTCTTGTCGCTGGTAAAGGAAGCAGTCTCGCAATCCAATGCCGCCGTCGCTGGGGTACAGAAATGATTGGGTTCCCGCAATTTATCGAATGTCTGGATTTGTATCAGGGCACGGCTTCACAGGTTGCTGAAACACCCGGAACCGCAGATCCCTCAGCGCCTAAAGTCGGTTCGGGATGACAAAATAGGGGACTTGTTACGGCGTAGCTAAAGCTACGCCCCTTCAAAAGCGCACCGCTGAGCGGCCGATGGCCATCCAACGCACTGGAGCGAATTCATATGGGCAGTCTGGTACATCCTGCGCCACAGAAACTCAAACCGCCGGTTCTGCCTCAGGGCGACTCCTGCCTGGTCGTCATCTTTGGGGCCACCGGCGACCTCACCCGCCGCAAGCTCATTCCTGCCCTTTATGACCTGGCCTGTGTGGGCTGCACCAGTCGCGACTTCGAGGTGCTCGGTATCGGGCGAACGAAACTTGAAGACGCGGATTTTGGCGCCCGTATGCACGAAGGAGCTGCGACTTCGAAGGATGCTCGCCACTTTACCGAGGAAGGTTGGAACGACTTTGCCAAGCGACTGCATTACCTGGTCGGTGACGCGGGTAAGCCGGACTTTTACCCGCAACTAAAGGCGAAGATCGAAGAGATGCAGAAGAGCGGGGCCAGCAAGAACGTTCTGTTCTATGTCTCGACGTCGGCCTCGCTGGCGCCGCCGATCGTGGAAGGCTTGGGCCAAGCCGGCCTGGCGCGCAATGGCGAGGGTTGGACGCGCATCGTTCTGGAAAAACCTTTTGGCCGCGATTTGGCCAGCGCGCAGGAGCTGAACGAAATCGTTTCCCGGGTATTCGACGAGCGGTCGGTCTATCGCATCGACCACTATCTGGGCAAAGAGACGGTGCAGAACATCATGATGTTCCGCTTCGGCAACGCCATGTTTGAGCCAGTGTGGAACCGCAATTACATCGATTACATCGAGATCACGGCAGCCGAAAAACTCGGGGTCGAGGGCCGCGGCGCATTTTACGAAGAGACGGGTGCGCTGCGGGACATGGTGGCGAACCATATGCTCCAGTTGCTCATGCTGACCGCGATGGAGCCACCGGTCAGCTTCGATGCCGACGCGGTGCGCGGACACAAAGTGGAAGTGCTGAGCGCTATCCGCACTATGTCGAAGGACGAAGTCGCAAAGCACACGGTTCGCGGCCAGTATGGGCCCGGCACCATCGACGGCAAACCCGTGCCCGGCTATCGCAACGAGCCCGGCGTCAAACCCGATTCGCTGACTGAAACCTATGCCGCGGTTGAGTTCCACATCGACAACTGGCGATGGGCGGGAGTTCCCTTCTACGTGCGCGCGGGCAAGCGGCTAGCGAACCAGTTGACGGAAATCGCGGTGCACTTCAAGCGCACGCCGCAGGCGCTGTTCTCGCGCAAGCCCGCAGACGTGCACCACAACGTCATCACCATGCGCATTCAGCCCAACGAAGGCATATCGCTCAGCTTCGGCGCCAAGCAACCGGGATCGGAGTTCCGCGCCATTCGCGTGGACATGGACTTCTCTTACCACGATGCCTTCGGCACGGAAACTCCCGCGGCCTACGAGACGCTGCTATTGGATGTCATGCGCGGCGATCCTACACTGTTCACGCGACGCGATGAAGTGGAAGCAGAGTGGCGCATCATTACTCCCATCGAAGAGGCGTGGGCCGAGCTTCCGCCTGCGCCGTTCCCCAACTACGCGGCGGGCAGCGAAGGTCCCGCTGAGGCCGACAAACTGATCACGCACGATCAATTGCGCTGGCGTCCGCTGGCGCACGCTGACGGACAACATTCGTGAAATTCGCGGTGCGTTGCAACTTTGATCTACGGTCTTTACATCTAAACTCAGGTGCCGATGCCCGCTCGTCATGGAAGCCGCATCTTGCTGTGGACACTGCTGGCGCTCATCGTAGCCGGCGGCATCGGATTTGTTGCCTTGCTGACCGTTCCGGCCCCAGTGGAAGGGTGGCTGCAGGGCCGCATAGTGCTGGCTTTGCGTCAGCACTATCGGAGCGACGTTCAACTGGAGAACCCGCACGTCACCCTGGTCCCGCGCGTGTCGCAAACCATGAGCGGCGCCAAACATTGGCTGCTGGTGCCGTTCGATCCCCTCTTCATGAAGCACGGCGCAGGCACCTACCTGCCCGTCGCCATCGCGGGCACGCGAGAGCACCCGGAAGTCAAACTACAATTGAATAAGATCTTCTAGATCACCGCTAGAACGAGTTCAGAGTTGGCATAGACCGGGTAGAGCCAGCCTTTGGGCTGGCGCCCGGGATTGCGCCACCCTACGAAGCTCAAGCAATTTGTTCTTCCGCAGTGGACGCGGCGCTGAAGCGCCGCTCTACCCGGGCTCGCGGGACCACGCCAACTCTGAAGCCGGTCTAGCGCGCCGCGTCCTGCGCCCGGCCTTTCCATTCCCCACCACGACCCGACCAATACTTCACCGCTGAATCAATCGTCGCGGCCATGTAGAACATGGCGCTAAAAGGAAGGGCCAGCCCCCAAAGCGGATTCAGCCCATAAAACCGAACCATGGGACAATAGATCGCAGCCATCAGCAGGTAAGAGACGCCACCAATTGACGCCAGCAGCGGCGACTTACTGGCCAACAACCCAAGCGGTAAGACGTACAGCAGCGCCATCCCGGCAATCGCGCCCAGCAGCAGCCATACCGAGTGCCGCAACTGGTTGAAGGCGGTGCGCGCAATCATGCGTTCGATTTCGGCGAACGAGTTGTAGGGCCGCAGGCTGCGAGTGTCAATGGTCACCCCCAGCCATACTTTCCCGCCGGTGGATTTGACGGCGCGCGCCAGGGCGCAATCGTCGATGATCTCCTGCCGGATGGCAGCGATCCCTCCGATGCGCTCCAGAGCCGCCGGTCGAACCAGGATGCAGCCTCCGGCCGCGCCCGCGGTTTTGCGGCGCGAATTGCGTATCCATTCCGGCGGATAGAGCAGGAAGAAAAAGAACACGAACGCGGGGATCAGCAGTTTCTCCGCCAGGCTGCGACAGTGCAGCTTCACCATGAAGGAGGCGAGATCGTAGTCTCCCGCTTCGGCGAGTGCAACCAGGGTCGCAACGTTCTCTGGCGAGTGCTCGATGTCGGCATCGGTCAGCAGCAAGAATTGCGGATTCGAGGCAAGTGCACGCTCGATTCCCTGCTGCACCGCCCAAAGTTTACCTGACCAACCATGGGGCAGGGGACGTCCGGAGACAACGGTCAGGCGCTCGGCGGGAAACATTTCGGTCGCGGGCAGCCGTGCCGCATCGGCGGTTCCGTCCGCACTGTTGTCATCGACAACAAAGATGTGCAGCGAACTAGCGCAGCTCTGCTGGAGAAGCGAGCTGACTGATCGACCAATAACGTCGGCTTCATTACGGGCGGGAATGACAACTGCGATCGGGCCAGCGATTTTCGCGAGCGGCAAATTCTGCGCAGCTAAACGCCGCACCATCCAGAACCGGCCGTGCGCCAGCAGCAGATAGAGCCAGGCTACGAGGCATAAAGATGCGGCGATCAGCGCCAAGCTAGGCGGCACACGCCCTGCTTGCCAGCCGCGCGGAATGCGCTGCAGCGACCCCGCAAAGAACCCGCCCGACACGAAAGCGATGGTGTCGAGCCCCGCGCTCATCGCGCGCTGCGGATTTTGGCGAACGCTCGCTTCATGGACTGCATGGCAAGATTCACGTGGTTCGCCTGGCGCTTGGCCTCGTTGGTAAGATTATCGAACTCTTTCCAGGGCGGCTCGGCCAGACGGTGCAACACGATCACATCATCCTTGGCCAGCACAATAAACTCGTCTCCGGGCTCAAGCTGCAAGCGCTGGCGGATGCCCGCCGGGATCACAACTTGCCCACGCGCCGACATTTTGGTGGTTGCAGGAATCATTCGTCTTACTGGTAAGATTTTAGCACACCGTCTTACTAGTAAGACGTCTCGCGCCGGGTGCGAACCTGTCGGACAGAATAACAAACGCCGACTTAAAGTCCGCGTCAGCGGAATGTCGCGCTCTTGGGCGGCCTCCCGATCATGGTCATAACCTGCTAAACTTCTGCGGCAAGAACAACCAAGATGACATCATCGGTCGAAGGTCTGCGGACCAAGCTTTTCGATAATCCGGAAGGCAAGTTTGTTCATGACGTGGTCCTGGATTCCTGCCGCCGGCACGGAGCCAAGATCGCGATCATCGACACCTCTTGCGTCCCCGAGCGACGCATCACCTATGCCGCGTACGGCGAGATGGTGGAACTGGCGGCGCGCGGATTGGTGGCCGCCGGAATTCGTCCCGGCGAGGTCATCGGCATCTTTCTGCCTAACTGCTGGGAATTTGGCATCGCCTATCACGCCGCCACGCTGGCGGGCGCCATTCCGACTACGCTGAACCCCACTTACCGCGAGCGCGAGGTGCATTATCAGCTGGACAACTCCGACGCGGTGGCACTCATCAGCGATGGCTCGCTGCTTACGGGAATCGACCTGTCGGGTTTGCCCGCGCTGCGCCGGGTGTACACCGTTCGCACTCCCGGCCCCAGCGGTTCACAGTTATTCGATGCGCTCTTCGATCTGGAGAATAATTCGCCTCTTCCCGGACCGCAGCACGACTCGCGACTGACGCTGGCGACGCTTCCCTATTCCAGCGGCACCACCGGATTGCCGAAAGGCGTCATGTTGTCGCATTACAACCTGGTGGCGAACGTGTATCAAACCCTCATTCCCGGCGAGCTGGGCGCAATCGCCGAAGAAGACGTGATGCTGTGCTTCCTGCCGCTCTATCACATTTATGGCATGACCGTCGGACTCAACTTGTGCCTCATGCGCGGATGCACCCTGGTGCTGATGCCGCGCTTCGATTGCGAAAAGTCGCTGCAAATTATCGCCCAGGAAAGCATCACGCTGACCTTGTGCGTGCCGCCCACGCTGCTGGCTTATTGCCAGGCGGCGGAGCAAGGCAAGTTTCCCCGTGAACACGGTATGCGCTGGGTCAAGAGTGGCGCGGCGCCACTGGCGCCGGAGCTGGCGCGGCGCTTTACCGCCTGCACGGGCATTCCGATTCGCCAGGGTTATGGGATGACCGAAGCGTCGCCGGTCACCCACATGGGATTTCTAACCCCGGAACACTACCGGCCGGAATCCGTCGGCGCACCGGTGGCGCAGACCGAGTGCCGGGTGCTGAACGAGAAGGAGAACGAAGTCCCACAAGGCGAGATCGGCGAACTGGTGATGCGCGGCCCGCAATTCATGCTGGGATACTGGAAGTCTCCCGATGCGACCGCGGCGGTGCTGCGCGATGGATGGTACTGGACCGGCGATATTGTGCGAGTGGATGAGAATGGGCTGTACTACGTGGTCGATCGCCGCAAGGAGATGATGAAGTACAAGGGTTTCTCCATCGCGCCCGCCGAGGTGGAGAGTGTGCTGCTGGAACATCCGCTGGTGCGCGACTGCGGCGTGGTGTCGCGAATCGACGCCGCGGGAGAGGAGATTCCCTGCGCCTTCGTCGTCCTACGCGAGGGTCTGCCACCGAATCAGGACACCGCCAGCCGGCTGCAAGGCTTCGTGGCGGAGCGGCTGACGCACTACAAAATGCCGCGCGAAGTTTATTTCGTGCAGTCGCTGCCGCGCACGGCATCCGGAAAAATCCTGCGACGCGAGTTGCGGAAGCTGGTGTGAGTTTTGGAGAAGATTCACCACGGAGGCTCGAAAAGTGTCTTCACCACAGAGGCACGGAGGCACAGAGAAGATTTTAGGGAATTCTCTGGGTGGTATTTCTTCCTAAGACTCACCCTCGTAATTTTGCCGTCGGTATTGGCCAAATTTTCCTCTGATTCTGGGTTTATTAAGAGCCTTCTGTATTCTCTGTGTCTCCGTGTCTCTGTGGTGAACGCGGTTTCAACACATCGCAGCCAAGGCTTCTATAATCGATACTTCTCATGGAAGCTACCACCACCTATTCTTCTGTTCGCCCGTCAAGTCGTCCGTCAAAATCCAAATTCATTTTTCGCATTGTCATTGCTGTCCTAATTTTGCTGCTGATTGCGTTTCTAGCGTTCGATTTCTGGTTTTATCGCGCGGTGCGCGCCTCGCTGCCGCAAAGAGATGGCACCGTTCGCCTGTCCGGACTCGTCGCTCCGGTAATTGTCACTTACGATTCGCTGGGCGTACCTCACATCGCCGCTTCCAACTTGGGCGACCTCTTCTTTGCCCAGGGATATGTCACTGCGCAAGACCGTCTCTGGCAAATGGACATGACGCGGCGCTTCGCTTCCGGCGATCTCGCCGTGGTTCTCGGCCCGCAGTACGTCAAGTATGATCGCGAGCAACGCATTCTCGGCTTGCGTCAAGTTGCGGAAAGCGTGGTGGCCGGCATGGATGCGGGACAACGCGCTCACTTTGAAGCCTATGCCGCCGGGGTCAATGCCTACATCGACCAGCACCAGAAAACATTGCCGCTGGAGTTTCGCTTTCTGCTGTACTTCCCGCACGTTTGGACGGTCGAGGATTCGGTGCTCGTCGGCTTGTCGATGACCGAATTTCTCAATCACGGTCTCTACAAAGACAAACTGGAGAAGGAGAATATCCTGGCGAAGCTTGGACCGGAATTGACTGCTGATTTGTTCGTCAACACTTCTTGGCGCGATCATCCGCCGGGAGCGAACAGCAGCTCGATCGAAAACGAGATTCCGGGGAAGACGACTCTGGACCAAGAAGACGAAGCGGCGCCGCAAAGTCCGAAAGGTGGTCAAAATAAAGCTCCGGCGGGTGGCAAAGGACACAGCGAACTCACGCCGATTGATCGCCTGCTCGGATTGCGCGAACAACGCTTCCGTCCCGGATCGAACAACTGGGTGGTTTCCGGCGCGCACACTGCTTCCGGCAAGCCGCTGTTGTCGAATGACATGCACCTCGAGCTGGAGATTCCTAACGTTTGGTACGAGGCACATCTGACAGCGGGGGACTTCGATGTAGCGGGTGTGACGTTGCCCGGAGTGCCGTACGTCATTGTGGGACATAATCGGCGCATCGCGTGGGGATTCACCAATCTCGGCCCCAATGTCGAAGACCTCTACGTCGAGAAGTTCAACGACAAGGGTGAG
>Ga0182016_10001662_pt1 | contig 27030 bp, 24 predicted proteins | sample 712S2MmetaG_FD_120491 | JGI IMG/M metagenome (GOLD analysis project Ga0182016, IMG submission 120491) | Permafrost microbial communities from Stordalen Mire, Sweden - 712S2M metaG | ecosystem: Environmental > Terrestrial > Soil > Wetlands > Permafrost | place: Sweden: Stordalen | collected...
GAGGGCGTAGCGTCGTGTCGGTGCCCCGTCGCGTGCTGCTGCCCCTTCCCGACCAGGACTTCGACGTCACCGAGGTGGCGGTGCCCTGGCACTACCTGACCGAGGCGGGCCACGAGGTGGTCTTCGCCACCGAGGCCGGCGGCACCGTACCGACCGCCGACCAGCGTCTGCTCGACGGTGTGCTCTTCGGACGGCTGGGTGCGGCGGCCGGCCCGAAGGCCCTCTACCGACGCCTCCAGGACGATCCCGCCTACCGGGACCCGGTGCCGTGGGGGAGCGTGGACCCGACCGCGTTCGACGGGCTCCTACTGCCCGGCGGTCATGCCCCGGGCATGCGCCAGTACCTCGGCTCGCCGGAACTGCGGGACGCGGTGGCGGCGTTCTGGCTGCTCGGCCGCCCGGTCGGCGCCATCTGCCACGGGGTCCTGGTGCTGGCCCGGACGCTCGACCCGGCCACCGGTCGGAGTGTGCTGGCCGATCGACGGACCACGTGCCTGACCAAACCGATGGAGCGCGGCGCGTACCTGGCGACGGCGTGGAGGCTCGGGAGGTACTACCGGACCTATCCGGCCTACGTCGAGGACGAGGTGGTGGCCGCGCTCGACGACCCGTCCCGGTTCAGCCGCGGCCCACTCGGCCTGGCCCGTGACACCCCGGGCTCGGACGACCGGGGGTTCACGGTGCTCGACGGTAGCTACCTGTCGGCCCGCTGGCCGGGCGATGCCCACACGTTCGCCCGCCGGTTCACCGGCCTGCTGGGCTGACCGCACCCCACCGGGGGCGATCCGCGGACCTCGACCGGCGGTAGCGTGACCACATGGCCAGCGATGCCGAGTTCGAGCAGGCGGGGCTGTACGACCCGGAGGATCCGCACGCGGCCGAGCGCCACGAGCTCCTGCACTACCTCGTCCGACGGGGTGCCACCCTCGACGACCTGGTCGAGTTCCGCGACGAGCTGCCCGCCGTGGCCATCGTGATCGCGCTCCGTCACGGTGACGCCCTGACGGTCGACGACCTGGCCCGGAGGTCCGGCGTGGACCGGGCCCAGGTCGTCCGGATCGTACGGGCCTGCGGGTTCACCGAACCCGGGCCCGACGAGCGGGCCTTCTCCGAGGGCATGGCCCGACTGTGCGCGCTGGTGCCGTCCGCCGTCGACCTCTTCGGCGACGAGGCGGTCTTCCAGCTGCTCCGGGTCATGGGGGCGTCGTCGATCCGCCTGGCCGACGCACTGGTGTCCTCCTTCCTGGCCAACGTGGAACCGACGGTGCGGGACGGGGACGGGGGCGGCCTGGAGGTGGCCCGGGCCAACGCCTCGGCGATCGAGCTCTTCCCCGAGGTGGTGGCCGGGATGGACACGCTGTTGCGTCAGCACCTCGTGCAGCTGCGCCGGCCGGCATCCGGCCACGAGGGCGGGTACGAGACCCGCGACCTCTGTGTCGGTTTCATCGACCTGGTCGACTCCACCGAGCTGGCCCGGGACGTCCCCATGGATGAGCTGGGCACGTTGCTGGCCGACTTCGAGCACGTGGCGTCCGACACCGTGACCGCGGCCGGCGGCCGGGTGGTCAAGCTCATCGGGGACGAGGTCCTCTACACCACGGACGATCCCACCGCGGCCGCCCGGATCGCCCTGGAGGTGGCCGACCGGCTGCACGACCATCCGAAGCTGCCCGAGGTCCGGGCCGGCGTCGTCTCCGGCCGCGTGATGCTCCGGGACGGCGACGTGTTCGGCCCCGTCGTCCATCTGGCCGCCCGGGTCGTCAAGGTCGGGGCCCCCGGTGACGTGATCGCGTCGGCCGGCCTGGCCGGGGACGCCGACGTGCCGTCCGTCCCGCTCGGGGCCCGCGACGTCCGGGGGTTCGGTCCGATCGACCTGTTCAAGCTGCTGCGGCCGTCGGAGCCGGTCGACCACTGAATCCGGCAGCCGTTCGGCGTGGCGACGGGACCAGGTCCGGTCCCGGCCCTACAGCTCGCCCCACGAAGGCTCGGGTCGTTCGTGACCCCGCACCGCGATGGCATCACGACCCGCCCGCTTCACCTGGTAGAGGGCCATGTCGGCCTCGTCGAAGAGCCGCTCGATCGTCGGCATCGACCCGTCGAGGCTGCTGACGCCGATGCTGAGCGTCACCGGTACCTCGGTGACCGTGGCGAGGTCGCGGAAGATGCGCTCGGCCACCTGGACCGCGCCCGGGCTGTCGGTCTCGGGCAGGAGCACGGCGAACTCGTCCCCGCCGAGGCGGCTGGCGACGTCGAACGGGCGGACGTGGTCCATCAGCACGGCGCCGATGGTGGCCAGGACCCGATCGCCGACGACGTGCCCGTAGTTGTCGTTGATGGACTTGAAGCGGTCGACGTCGATCATCAGCAGGCTGAGTGGCCCACTGGTCCGCAGGGCCCGCTCGATCTCCTCCTCGGTGCGTTGGCGCAGGACGCGCCGCACCACGCAGCCGGTCAGCTCGTCGGTGCCCGCCAGCTCGGCCAACTGGGTCAGGAGCCGGTCCTCGTGCCGCTCGATGCGCTCCCGGTTGACGGCGGCCAGCACCGACAGCGCGGCGGCCCCCGTCACCGTGCCGAAGAGCATCAGGGCCCAGCCCTCGGACGAGGTGAAGTGCTTGTCGACGGCGGCCACCCCGGTGATGACCACCAACGCCGACAGGCCGCACACCAGCGCCGCCCGAGGCGTGAACATCAGCGCGCCGTAGACGATGGGCAGGAAGAGGAGCAGCAGGATCGGGCTGTTGATACCCGTGTCGAGGAGTGCCACGACCCCGACCGCGTAGGTCGAGGCCACCGTCCAGGTCACCGAGTACGCGGTGCGCCACCGCCGGGCCGCCACCACCGGGGCCAGGGCCAGGCCGACCGCCGCGCAGACCGCCCACGTGACGACGATGGCCCACAGCAGCGACCGGTGGGGTCCGGTGGGCGTGAGGCGGAGGTAGCACAGGACGACGAGGGCCTCGAGGAGGAAGATGGTGAAGCCCGACCGCATGTGGGTGAGCCAGAACCTCCGGCGCGCATCGACCTCCACCTGTCCGCCGATCGTGTCGGCCAGCGCATCCTGGGTGTTGGAGTCCATGGGCCGACGTCTCCCGGGAAGTGTTTCCCCAACTATCGGCGTCACCGAGCCCGTACTTGACCCCCAATGCAACGGGCGTTGCCGTCACCCGCCCGTACCGCCCGCCGTGGGATCCGACCGGAACGGCCGGCCCGGTGGACACCCGTCCGGAGGTCAGACGTCGGCGAGCAGCTCGCGGACCCTCGGGATGACCTTCGTGCCGTAGAGCTCGATGGAGCGCAGCAGCAGGTCGTGGGGCAGCTGACCGGCGCTGTACTTCATGTCGAAGCGCGCCAGGCCGAGTACCCGGGCCGTCGCTGCGATCTTGGCCGCCACCGTCTCGGGGGACCCGACGTAGAGCGAGCCGTCCGGACCGGCCTGCTGGTCGAACTCGGCCCGGCCCATAGGAACCCAGCCACGTTCCGCTCCGATCCGGTCCCGCATCCGCTTCATGTGGGGCCACAGCTGCTCACGGGCCTGCTCGTCGGAGTCGGCGACGTGTCCGGGGGAGTGCACGCCGACCGGGAGCGCCGGCAGGCCGAATCGGTCCAGGGCCCGGTGGAAGAGGTCGACGAGCGGCGCGAAGCGGGCGCTCTCCCCGCCGATGATGGCCACCATCAGCGGTAGGCCGTGGCGGGCGGCCCGGACGACGGACTCCGGGCTGCCCCCGACGCCGACCCAGGTGGTGAGGTGACCGGACCCGGTGCGCGGGTGGACCTGCATGGCGTCGAGCGCCGCCCGGGTGGTTCCCGACCACGTGACCGGTTTCTCGTCCAGGAGGTGGACGAAGAGGTCGAGCTTCTCCTCGAACAGCTCCTCGTACCGGTCGAGGTCGTAGCCGAACAGCGGGAACGACTCGGTGAACGAGCCCCGACCGAGGATGACCTCGGCCCGGCCCGAGGACACCGCGTCGAGCGTGGCGAAGCGCTGGAACACGCGGACCGGGTCGTCCGAGCTCAGCACGGTCACGGCCGATCCGAGCCGGATCCGCTCCGTCCGCGCCGCGATGGCGGCCAGCACGATCTCCGGCGAGGAGACGGCGAAGTCGTCGCGGTGGTGCTCACCCACGCCGATGAAGTCGACGCCGACGGCGTCGGCCAGGACTCCCTCCTCGACGACGTCGCGGATGACCCGGGCCTCACCGGTGGGACCGCCGTCGGGCCCCAGGGTCACGTCCCCGAAGGTGTCGATGCCGAGTTCGAGCTGGTGGGGCATGGGAGTCCTGTCGTCGAGGCGGCCACGTTCCCTGGGAAGGGCCACGTCAGGGTACCGGTCACCGCCGCCGGCCCGGCCCGGTGGTGACGGGTCGGTCAGTCGGGGCGCGGCCGCGGGGCCACCAGTTCGACCGCCGTGCCGTCGGGGTCGCGCAGCTGGAGCGACGGGTTGCCGCCCTCCGCCACGACACCGGGATGGTCGATGCCGAGCGCGGTCAGACGGTCGGCCCACACCTCGAGTGCGGCTGCGTCGGGCACGGCGAAGGCCAGGTGGTCGAGGGGACCGCTGTCGGGTGCGGCGGGGGACGGCGACTCCGTCAGGACCACGACGACCCCCGAGGGGCGGTGGCGCAGCGCCACGTAGCCGATACCGGTGTCGGAACGGAAGGGCTCGAGCCCGAGGACGGCGGCGTACCATTCGGCGCTGACCGACACGTCGGACACCCGCAGCTGCACGTGCGACAGCCCGGTCACCGGACCGGTGGTGGTGGCGTCCCCTCCGGTCACGCGTCCCCGCCCGGCGTCGGCTCGAGGGGGGCCACGGGCACGACCATGGCCGGGGCCTCGGTGCCCCCGTCGATCTCGAACACCTTGCCCGTCACCCACGACGATGCATCGGAGGCGAGGTAGAGGACGGCACAGGCGATGTCCTCGGGCTCCCCCGGGCGACCCATCGGCGTCCCGGCCAGGAACTGGTGGCGGAGGTCGTCGTCGGTCAGCACGATGTCGAGTGACCGGGTGGCCACGCCGCCCACGTCGAGGGCGTTGACCCGGACCCGGGGGGCGAACTCGGCTGCCACGTTCTTCGTCATCCGGTCGAGTGCGGCCTTGGCGGCGCCGTAGGCCACGAACATCGGCTGGGTCATGGATGCCGACCGGGACGAGATGTTGACCACGGCGCCCGAGCCGACGGTGTCGACCATCCGTCGTGCGCACAGCTTCGTGAGCGTCAGCGGTGCCGTCACGTTGAACGCGAACGTGCGGGCCATGAAGCCCTCACTGGTGTCCATCGCCGCCCGGGGCATGGCCCCGCCCGCGTTGTTGACCAGGATGTCGAGACGACCGAACTCCCCGACCGCCGCGTCGGCCAGCGCCACGCACTCGGTCTCGACGGTCACGTCGGTCGGGACGACGAGCGCCCGACGGCCCCGGGCCCGTACGAGCGCCGCCACCTCGTCGAGATCGGCCTCCGTCCGCGCCGCCAGCGCCACGTCGGCACCGGCCTCGGCCAGTCCGAGGGCGATCCCCCGCCCGATGCCGAGGCCCGCGCCGGTCACCACGGCGACCCGACCGTCGAGGCCGAACCGGTCGAGGATCACCGGTGCGCGCTCCGGACGGTGGCGAGGCGACCGGTGGGACGGGACGGGGCGCGACCGTCGGCGGTTCGGTGGTGCATGGCGGGCCTTTCGCTCGGCGTCCTTTCGGACCGCATGATGCCACCGGCACGATCGGCCGGCACGGTCGGGTCGGCTTCAGGCGTCGACGGGGACCGGCCCACCACCGGCGACGGGGATCGGCTCACCACCACCGGCGACGGTCGGACCCGCGAGCTGGCCGAGGTTGCCCTTTTCGAAGATGAGTCCGGCGAGCACCGCTCCCGCCACGAAGAACGCCGACGACCACAGGAACGCAGTCGTGTAGCTGTGGAGGGCGGCAGCGCGCAGGGTTTCCGGGCTGGGCACCTTGCCGACGAGGTAGGCGCTGGCGGCCCCGGCCGCCAGCGTGTTGAGCAGGGCCGTGCCGATCGAGCCACCGACCTGCTGGGACGTGTTGAGGGTCGCCGATCCGACGCCGGCGTCGTGGGGCCGGAGGCCGAGCGTGCCGGTGCTGAACGACGGTGCCAGGCTGAGCCCGAAGCCCAGCCCGAGCAGCACGAGATACGGCAGGACGTGGCTGGCGTAGGAGCTGTGGAGACCGACCCGGTGCAGCAGGAACATGGCTACCGCGTCGCAGGCCAGCCCGATGGGAACGATGATCTTCGGTCCGACCCGGGGCAGGAGCACCCGGTTGGAGACCTGGGCGGTGAGGGCCAGGGCGACCACCATGGGCAGGAAGGCGAAGCCCGTCCGGACCGGGCTGAATCCCAGGGTCCCCTGCAGGTAGTAGGTGAGGAACAGGAAGACGCCGAAGATGCCGATGCTGGCGAAGAGCATGGCGATCAGCGAACCACCCCGTGTGCGGTTGCGGACCACCCGCGGGGGCAGCAGCGGGTAGCGGACCCGGGTCTCGATGAAGGCGAACACCGCCAGGAGCAGGACGCCCGCAACCAGGAAGGCGATGGTGAACGGGTTGTGCCAGCTCGTCGTCTCGGCGTGGGAGAGGCCGTAGACGATGCTGAACAGGCCGGTCGTCACCAGGGCGACGCCGGGGACGTCGAGGGGGTCGCGGTCGGCCGCCTTGTCGTTCCGGAGCCACAGGAGCGCGCCGACCGCGGCCACGGCGGCGAAGCCGAGGTTCACGAAGAGCGTCCAGCGCCACGAGGCGTAGGAGGTGAGGACGCCACCCAGGAGCAGCCCGATCGCCCCACCGGCGCCGGCGATGCCGCCGTAGATGGCGAACGCCTTGCCGCGCTCGGAAGGGTCGGTGAACGTCGTCGCCAGGAGGGCGAGCACGGAAGGGGCCAGCAGGGCACCGAAGGCGCCCTGGATGGATCGGGCGGCGACGAGCATGGGGAAGCCGGTCGAGGCGCCGCCGAGGGCGGACGCCGCCGCGAACCCGATCAGCCCGATCATGAGGGCCCGCTTCCGGCCGATGATGTCGCCGATCCGACCACCCAGCAGCAGGAGGCTGCCGAAGGCGAGGGAGTACCCGGTGACGACCCACTGGCGGTCGGCGTTGGAGAACGCCAGGGCGTGCTGGGCCGTCGGTAGGGCGATGTTGACGATGGTGTTGTCGAGGATCACCATCAACTGGGCGATGCCGAGCACCGCCAGGATCCACCACCGGCGTGAGTGGTTGGCCTGCCGGTCGGTCATGGCACCTTCCGGCGTGTCCTGCGTCACCGTCTGGGTCATGGGCCTCCGTCGCGTTGCCGGTCGTCGAACAGCCGCTCCGCCACAGACATCCGTGGCCTGTGCAACCCCGGTGGGGGCGGCGCTATTCCGGGCCCGCCGTCCATCCGCCGCCACCATCGGTTCGTCGAGCCGCTCCGGGCCCCGGTCGGGTGACCGAGCGCCACGGTGGGCGGCGGTCGTAGCATCGGGGAGACCGCAGGTGCGGTCCCGGACGGTGTCGACCGACGGGCGGACGGCACGGGAGGGAGACCGATGACCACACAGCTGCCCGACCGGGCCGACATCGACAGCGCCTGCAAGCTCATCGACGACAATTGCCAGAGCATCTACACCTGGCGCTACGAGCGTGACCGGCCCCAGCTGGTCGCGCTCTACGAGAAGGCGGCGCACTCCCAGTGGGTGGGGAGCACCGACCTCGACTGGTCGACCGACGTCGATCCCGAGTCGTTGGTGGATCTCGAGGCACCCAATCTCCGGCTCATGCGTGAGGTCACCCGGATGCCGGGCTCGCCGATCGCGTCGTGGGGGGACGCTGAGCTGCTGACGCTGGGGATCGAGATGTTCACCGCCCTGCTCAGCCAGTTCATGCACGGCGAGCAGGGCGCCATGATGACGGCGGCCAAGATCGTCGACACGGTGCCCTGGATCGACGCCAAGTACTACGCGGCCACCCAGACGATGGACGAGGCCCGTCACACCGAGGTCTTCGCCCGCTACATCGACGAGAAGGTGGGCGACGCCTACCCGATGAACCCCCACCTCGAGGCCCAGATCACCGGGCTGCTCGAGGACAGCCGGTGGGACATCGCCTACCTCGGGATGCAGATCGTCATCGAATCCCTCGCCCTGTCCGCCTTCGGCGACATGGCGCGGCGCACCGACGAGCCGCTGCTCCGGAAGCTCCTCCGCTACGTCATGGCCGACGAGGCCCGCCACGTGGCCTTCGGGATCCTCTCGCTCGGCGAGTACTACGAGCACCTGTCGTCCGCGGAGCTGAAGGATCGCCAGGACTTCCTGCTCGAGCACACCGTGCACGCCCGGGCCCGCTCGACGACCCCCGAGGTGTGGGAGCGGATGGGTGTGGCGATCGGGGACGTCGTGCCCTTCATCGTCGAGGCGGCGGCGTCGATGGACACGTCGCCCTTCCAGGGCTTCCAGAACGGCTTCTTCTCCAAGCTGGTGCCGAACGTGCGGCGGCTCGGGCTGCTCGACGCCAACGACGGCTACCTGCGGGAGCGGTGGGGGGCGGCCGGTCTGCTGCAGTTCGAATTCGCCGAGGACACCGCGGCCGACTACGACAGCTACGACGCGGTGGCCGCGGACCGGGCCGCGGACCGGGCCGCGCCCGGGCCCTCGGCCGGGGGCTGACCCCACCACCACTTTGGGGCCCGGTCGGGCCGTGGTTACCATGGCCCCACCGACGACGAGGGGGAGTCCCATGGCCCATGATCCGGTGGTTGCGACGACGACGCGCGTGCGCGACAGCCTGGAGCCGCGCTTCGTCCTGGCGGACCAGGAGGACCGGGCCCGCACCGCCCTGGACGGCTACCGGGCCCGGCGCGGCCGCCCCAACATCCTGGTGGTCCTCTTCGACGACGTGGGCTGGGGCGACTTCGGCTGCTACGGCGGTGGCGTGGCCGTCGGGGCCCCGACCCCCAACATCGACAGACTGGCCCGACGGGGCCTGCTGCTGACCTCGTGCTACTCCGAACCGTCGTGCACGCCCTCGCGCGCGTCGCTGATGACCGGGCGGCTGCCCATGCGGCACGGCCTGCTCCGACCCCCGATGTACGGCCAGCCCGGCGGGCTCGACGGCGAGGTGACGCTGGCCTCCCTGCTCAGCGACGCCGGGTACGTCACCCAGGCCGTCGGCAAGTGGCACATCGGTGAGAACGTCGAGTCCCAGCCGCAGAACGTGGGCTTCGACGACTTCTACGGGTTCCTGTCGGTGTCGGACATGTACACCGAGTGGCGCGACCCGAACTTCTTCCCGGAGATCGTCTACTCCGAGGAGCGGACCAAGTGGGTGGAGAACCTGCCGTTCAACAAGTGCTTCGTCCACGCCACCCGCGGTGGGGAGACCGAGAACGTGGAGGAGGTGACCGTCCCCGTGCTGTCCCTGCTCGACGACAAGTGGGCCGACTACTCCCTCGACTTCATCCGCCGCATGGGCTCCCCTCCGGCCGCCGACCGGACGCCGTGGTTCCTCTACCACTGCACCCGGGGCGCCCACTTCGACAACTACCCGCACGAGCGCTTCCTCGGCTCGTCGCCGGCCAAGCACCCCTACAAGGACACCATCATCGAGCTCGACGACATCGTCGGTCGCCTGGTGGCCGAGCTCGAGGCGACCGGTCAGATGGAGGACACCCTCGTCTTCATCAGCTCGGACAACGGGCCCGAGATGGAGACGTGGCCCGACGCCGCGTACTCGCCCTTCCGCAGCGCCAAGGGCTCGACCTGGGAGGGCGGACAGCGCGTGCCGGGCATCGTGACGTGGCCGGGGATGGTCCCCGCCGACCGGGCCTCGGACGGGATCTTCTCCCTCATGGACCTCTTCACCACCTGCCTGACCCTGGCGGGTGCGGAGGACGCGGTGCCCACGGACCGGTACATCGACGCCGTCGACCAGACCTCGTTCCTCCTCGACCCGGAGGGGGAGTCGAACCGCAAGTACCTCTACTACTGGCTGACCAACGTGTTCTCGGCGCTCCGGGTGGGCGAGTGGAAGTTCATGGTGGCCTCGTCCTCCGACGACGACCGGGACTGCTTCAACCTCGGGGGGTTCACCGGCGTCACGCAGAAGTACTCCCACGGCCGCCTCTACAACCTCTACCTCGACCCCAAGGAGAGCCACAGCTACATGATCCGCAAGCTGGCCTACATCGACAGCTTCACCACCGGGATCGCCCGTCACCTCATGTCGTTCGGACCGTACCCGCCCAAGCACCCCATCGCCGCCATGAGCTGACGGGCGCGACGGGCTCGCCGCCCATCGCCCGGGCCTCGTCCGGGCGGCGGGTGTCCTCACCGGGCCTCGTCCGGGCGGCGGGCTCCTCGTCCACCCACGTCGGCCCCACGGCCGACCCGCCGCCTGCGGCACGCACGTATGATTGCCTATCGGCGACTGTGCCGCCGTGCCGGGTCCCACGACCCGGGGGAGAGGTGCCCATGGGTGAACTTCGGGACATCAAGCGCCGGGTGGGGGACCTGCTCGAGGGGCTCGGGCGCGATCCGGACGAGGTGGCGGGCACCCTCGAGGCCGCCGGCGTCCACGGGGTGCCGAGGAGCAATTCCTCGTGCGCGGTCGCCCTCTACGCCGCAGCCGTCATGCGGGCCGACCCCCGCATCACGTCGGTGTCCGTGGGACCGTGCACCCTGCTGCTCACGCTGGTCCATCCGGACGGGCGGTCGGGCGGCCGGCTGGTCGTGCAGCTGCCCAAGCCGGTCCGGGGTTTCGTCGACGGATTCGACGCCGGCCGGTATCCGAGTGTCCTCCGCCTGCAGGTGGGCGACGGTCCGGCCCCGGGCGGGCCGGGTGGACACGCGGCGTCCTGCACCGACGGGCCGCCGCCGGCGGACCCGTCGCCGGACGCAACGCCGGTGGTCACCGCCGCGACCTGACCGGGCCGGCCGGGGTCACTGCAATCCCCGCCGAGGTGTGGTTCGCTCGTGGGTGGCGCACGGGTCCTCCCGGGCGCCGGTGGGTCGGACCGGCGTGGCCGACCCGGAGATCGCCTCGGCCCGGGCAGCGTGTGCACGCACCCGGCCGACCGGACGAAGGAGCAGTGGCATGGGCATCGACCGACAGTCCGGATCGGACCCGGGGGCGCGGCGTCACCACCGGACGGGCCGGAGCGCCCTGACCGGAGCGGCCCTCGTGGCCGCGGCGCTCGCACTGGCGGCCTGCGGCAGCTCGTCGTCGTCGTCGACGACCACCACGAAGGCGTCCACCTCGACGACGACGTCGAAGCCCTCCTCCTCGACGACCTCCACCACGGCCGCCTCGACGTCCACGACGACGAAGCCGTCGGGCACCGGGTGTGCCACCTCGGCGCTCGGAGTGAGCTTCGGCAACCCCGACGGGACCGCAGGGGCCATCCACTACACGATCACCTTCCACAACACCGGCTCGTCGTCGTGCACCCTCTACGGCTACCCGGGCGTCTCGTTCCTCAGCGCCGGCGGTTCCCAGATCGGTGCGCCGGCCCAACGCCAGACCGGCGGCACGGTGGCCACGGTCACCCTGGCCGCCGGTGGGAACGCCTACAGCTCGGTGGCCGTCACCGACCCCGGCATCCCGCCCTGCAGCTCCCAGGCGACAGCGGCCCAGGTCCGCATCTACCCACCGGGCCAGACCCAGTCCGCGCTGGTGACCGCCCCGTCGGGCATGGCGGTGTGCTCGTCCCCCAACACCTCGGCGTACACGTCGGCCACCGTCACGCCGGTGTCCGCCACGCAGCTCTGACCGGGGCACGCGGGGCCGGCCCGGTGTCCTAGCCGTACATGAGAGAGCCGGGGGTGGTGAGGGTCGTGCCGGTCTCGAGCCACGTCTTGAGCCCGCTGAGGATCATCGGCCACCCGCCGTACAGCTGCTCGTTGGCCCCCTCCCGCAGTTCGTCGTGCACGAGGTCCAGCCGGCAGGAGTCACCCACCGGCTCGATCGTCCACGTGACCCTCGACGACCCCTCGGCGGCCACGTCGTCGTCCCACAGGGCGATCATGGTGTGGACGAGCCGGTGGGGCGGGTCGGACTCCACGACCTGGCCGGTGCCGAGCACCGCCGAACCGTCGGGCGCCCGCAGCTCGATCGGCGCGCCGGGGGTCCAGTCGGAGGACAGCCGGATGCCGAACTGGTAGCGGGCCCGGGCGGCGGGGTCGACGATGGCCGCCCACAGCTGGTCCGGTGTGGCCCGGATGTAGAACTCGTAGCGCTGCTCCATCGGTCGCCTCTCCCGCCACCCCTCAACGGGGGCGGACCTCGGTTCCGGTCCCTGCGGTCACGAAGAGTGCGGTGGCGGTCCCGTCGACGTCGGCGGTGTGCCGCACGCCGGGCGGGTTGACGGTGGCGTCGCCCTCCTCGAGCAGCACGGTGCGGACCACGCCGTCCTCCTCCTGGTGGAGCGTGATCGCGCCCACCGTGCGGACGACGAGCTCCTGGCCGAAGGGGTGCATCTCCCATGTGGTCCACGGCTCGGCGAAGGTGTGGAGGCTGACCAGGCGACCGTCGACCCCGTCCTGAGCGGTGCGCGCGCCGTAGCGCTCGTACCAGTCGGGCGATCCGGTGAAGGGTTCCTGGGGCACCACCGTCGCCCCCAGGCCGAGGTGCACCGGGACCTCCGCGAGTCGGAACACCTGACGGTCGACCATGGGGCCATTGTGCCACCCGGTCGTCCGGGCCGCCCCGGAGCGGCCGGTCAGTAGGAACGGCCCCGGGCGGTGACCGGGGTCACCCCGACCACGGTGTCACCCCGGGTCAGCCACAGCCGGTCGTACCGGTCGACCGTCGGGTCGCAGTGGGGTGGAACCAGGCGCAGGCGGTCGCCGCGGGCGGGCCGGAACGCGGCCGTGGTGGTGACCAGCCCCTGCTCGTCGCCGAAGAACGCGAAGGAGGCGCCGGGGCGGCCGGGGACGCCGGCCGGGCCGGCGTCGGTGGCCATCGCCTTGAGCCCGGCGTCCACGGTCACGTAACCGTGCTGGTTCGCCGACACGACGGTGGTGACGAGCGTCAGGGACTGGGCGAAGGAGGCCTCGGGATCGGACCCGAGCGCGTCGGCGTACTCGCGGTCCATGAAGACGTAGCTCCCGGCCTGCAGCTCGTCGAGCAGGCCGGCCTCGATGTCGAGGAGCGCGGTGCCGGTGCCGCCGCCCGTGCGGGACCCGACCCCGTAACCCGCGGCCTCGAGCGCGGTGACGACCTCGGCCAGGCGCTCGGTGGCGGCGACGACGTCGCGACGGCGGGCGTCCCGTCCGGAGACGTGCTGGGCGTGCCCGGCGTAGCCCTGGACGCCGCCGAACGTCAGGAACGGCGCCGACTCCGTCGCCGCGGCGACGGCCAGGGCCGCCTCCGGGCCGGTCACCCCGGTCCTCCCCAGCCCGACGTCGACGTCGCACAGCACCGTGACCGGCACGCCGCCGGTCGTGGCCGCGGCCAGCTCGACCACGCCGTCGACGTGGTCGACCGCCACGGCGAGGTCGCACCGCCCGGCGAGTGCGGACAGTCGCGCCATCGGACCGGGTCCCACCGGTGGCGAGGTCAGCAGGACGGAGACAGGTCTGTCCCGGTCGAGCGCGGCGACGAGCACCTCGGCCTCCGCCAGCTTGGCGCAGCAGATGCCGGCGGCGCCGTGGTCGAGCTGCAGGCCCGCCACCCACGCCGACTTGTGGGACTTGGCGTGGGGTCGGAGGCGGATCCCGGACCCGTCGGCGGTGTGCTGCATGGCGGCGATGTTGGCGACGAGCAGGTCGACGTCGCAGAGGAGTGCCGGTGTGGGTACGAGGTCGACCGAACCGGGCTCGCCGAGGGAGCGGAGGAGGAGGGCGAAGGCCGGGTCGTCCGCCACGGCCGGGTCGGGCGCGACCTCCTCGGGTGCCATCGTCTCCTCAGCCCAGCTCGGCCTGGACGAGGTCGACGACATGGAACGCCGAGTCGACGGCCTGGTGGGTCCCCGCGCCCCGCCCGCCCGCGTCGCAGCCCACGAGGAACAGGCCGTCCAGCGGCGTCCTCGGGTCGGGCTTGGACCGCCCGACCTGGCCGACGACCTGCGCGATGCCGACGGCCTCGCCCCCGCTGCCCGGAACGGTGGCGTCCCGGGTCATGCGGGAGATCTGGCGTGGACCGTAGGGCTCGGACCAGAGCGTGTGGCGCTCGAGCCCGGGCCAGAGGTCGGCGACCACCAGGCGCGCCCGGCGGACGGCCTCGTCGGCCATGGGGGAGTCCGGGTCGGGGGAGACGAACACCTGGATGTTGGCCACCTGGTGGCCCGGCTCGGCCACCAGTCCCGGATCGAACTCGCTGGCGACGTCCACGGCGATGAGCGGCACGTCCGGCCACTCGCCGGCCTCCATGGCGGCGAACCGCTCGCTGTCGAGCCAGCTCCCGTCGGAGAACACGGGGGTGAGCGCGGCGTCGAACACCCGGTCGTCGAGGACGTAGCGCACTCCGGCGATGCTCCAGCTGGGTTCCAGGCCCTCGACCGACGTGACGTACTCGTCGGGGAAGTGCCGGGCGCCGACCAGCTTGAGCACGGTCGGCTGGATGCCGGCGTTGGACACGACGGCCCGGGCCCGGATGGTCCGGTCCTCGGTCCGGACGCCGACGGCCCGACCGTCCTCGACGACGATCTCCTCCACGCGGGCGGAGCGGACGAAGGTGCCGCCGTGGGCCACCACCACCTCCGCGCAGGCCTCGGCCACCTGCCCGTAGCCACCGGCATGGAACCGACCGGCGCCCCCGGTCACGATCTGGCGGAGGACCAGCACGCCCTCCGACGCGGCCAGCCGGTCGACGGCCACCACGAAGAGCATGTTCATGGTGGCCAGGATCTGGCTCTCGAGCCCGTCCGGCAGACCGAACGGCCGGAGGAATGCCAGCATCCCGACGTCGTCGAGCGCGGCGACCTCGTCCTCGCCCATCGAGAGGATGGACAGGTAGAAGTTGCCCAGGCGCTCCATGTCGGCGTCACTCGCCCCGAAGGTGCGCTGGAGCGTGGCCAGGTCCTCGGGGTCCCCGGTCTGGCGCAGTGCACTGTGCTGGGCCCGCCACGCCCCGTCGGGCGCGCGGTAGCGGATGGCCGCGGCCGGACCCTCCGGCACCAGCATCCGCACCCGGTCCTGGATGCCGAGGACGTCGACCAGTTCGTCGATCCGGGACCCCACCGCCGGGATCCCGACCGCGCCGAACATCTCGTAGCGGTAGCCGCGGCGGTCGAGGGTCTGGGTCTTGCCCCCGGCCCGCGGGGTCTTCTCGACGAGTGCCACCCGCCGACCCGCCGAGGCCAGGAGCGCGGCCAGGGGCGCCCCGCCGTAGCCGGCACCCACCACGGCAACGTCGTAGTCGTCCTCGGGCTGTGGCACCGACTCCCCCGATCGACGGTCACCCGACCCCCGGGTGGTCCCCCGATGGCACCGGGGTCGTCGCCGCTCAGTGTCGCACACCGGCGGTCCATCTCCTTCAGGTCGAGGGCGACCCTGCCGATGCCGGAGGATGGCCATGGGTGTCGACGCGCCGCCGACCTGGCGCGGCTGGGATGATCTGGAGCCGTCGGCCACCGGCGCCACGAGCGCGCGCAGCCTCGACACCGATGTCCGCTCCGGATGGTTCCCCGGCGTCCGCTCGTGGATGGCGCTCGGCGGTCCCCTCGAGCTCCTGAGCCCACTGGCCGTGCTGCGGGTCCTGTTCGGCGCCGGGGTCATCGGCTTCGCCGTGGTCGGTCACCTCGGATCGGCGTCCGGTGGGCGTGCGCTGGTGGCGTCGAGCATCGCCGTCATCACGTTCGCCCTCTGGCTCGTGCTCCTGTCGGTCCGGAGCATCCGTCCGAATCCGTGCCGGCTCCTCAGCGTCTACTGGACCAGCGCGGTGGCCACCCTGATCGTCGTCGACCGGTCGGGCCAGACCTCGGTGATCCTCGGCTTCCTGCTCGTGCCCAGCACCGTCTTCGTCAGCCTCTTCTTCCGGCGTCGCGTCGTGCTCTGTCAGCTCGGGGTCGCCTTCGTCGCCCTGTGGACGGCGTTCGCCGCCGGTCAGGGCGTGACCGCCGGCTTCCTGATGGCCGTGCTGGCCGTGGCCGCCATGAGCACGGCCCCGTTCACGGTGCTCCTAGGGGCCCGCGCGTCCCGTCGGAGCGGCCTCGTCGACCCGGAGACGGGCCTGCCCAATGCGCTCGGACTCGTCCAACAGCTGGGCACCTCGGCGGACAGCGCGACGGCGGTGGCAGTGGTCGCCTTCGAGGGTGTCGGCGGCTGTCGCGAGGCGCTCGGGTACAAGGCCGGTGCCGAGCTGCTGCGCCGGGCGGTGGAGGACCTCGGCCGGGTGCTGCCCGACGGTGCCCGGATCGGTCGGGTCGAGGGGGACGAGATCGTCGTGGTCGTACCCGGGGGGACCGGCGACCCGGGTGGACGCCGCACGACGGCGTCGGACACCGCGCTCGCCGAACGCCTCCGGTCGTCCGTGGATCGACGCCGCTATGTCGTGGGGGACGTCGAACTGCTGCTGCAGGCCCACGTCGGCCTGGCGGATGCACCGTCGGACGGGCGCTCACTGCCCGAACTGTTCCGTCATGCCGCGCGTTCCGCCCGCCGCGCCACGACCCTCGGGGTGCCCTGGATGCGGTGGAACGGCGACAGCGACGCCGTCACGGTCGCCGATCTCGAGCTCCTCGCCGACCTCCGGGGCGCGCTCGATCCGGACGGCCGGGACGGGCCGGCCACCGGGGACGGCGGGCTCCACCTCGCCTACCAGATGCAATTCGCCCCCGACGCGGCCGTGGCCAACTCGGTCGAGGCGCTCCTGCGATGGGACCGGCGCGGCCACGGGCGTGTGCCACCGGACCGCTTCATCCCCTTGGCCGAGCGCAGCGGACTCATCCCCCAGGTGACGGCGTGGGTACTCCGTGAGGCGCTGGACGCCCAGGTGCGATGGCGGGCGGCGGGCATCGACCTGCCGGTCTCGGTGAACGTCTCGGCCAAGGATCTCGCCGACCCCGATCTGGTCACCCTGATCCTGGGGACCCTGCGCACCCGCGGGCTGGCGACGTCGTGCCTCACCGTGGAGGTGACCGAGTCCGCAGTGACCGATCCCGACCAGGCGCTGGCGGTCCTCGGCCCCCTCCGTGCGCATGGCGTCCGCATCTCGGTGGACGACTTCGGCACCGGGTTCACCTCACTCGCCGCGCTGCCGGGGTTGCCGCTCGACGAGCTGAAGATCGACCAGGGCTTCGTCCGCCGGTCGGTGGACTCGCCGGCCGACGACGCCATCGTGGCCACGACCTGCGACCTGGCCCACCGACTGGGCCTGGTGGTGGTGGCGGAGGGTGTCGAGGACGGCACCGTCGCCGCCCGGATGGCGGCCCACGGCATCGATCTGCTCCAGGGGTACCACTTCTCCCGTCCGCTCGACGAGGATTCCCTCGTGGCCGCACTCAGCTGGCGATCCGGCACGCCCCGGGGCTGACCGTCGGCCGCGCCGTCGGTGCGTGACGACTCCCGGTGCGTCGCCGACGACCCGGCTCCGGGCGTCGGGGTCGGCCACACTGGTGCGGTGCCCGACCCCGACGACCGACCCGACCCCGACCCCGACGGACGCACCCCCCGTCAGCGCATGGACGCGGGTGACCTGTACGTCGTCGACGCCGAGATCGCCGCGCTGCACCTCCGGGCGGTCGCACTGACCGAGGCGTTCAACGCCACGCCGGCCTCCGACCGCGCCATGCGGCACCGCATCCTCGACGAGCTGCTCGGATCCCTCGGGTCCGACACCGAGGTCCGGGTGCCGTTCCGCTGCGACTACGGGACCAACATCCGGATCGGTGACCGCACCTTCGCGAACTTCGGCCTCGTCGTACTCGACGTGGCGGTCGTCACCATCGGCGACGACGTCCAGATCGGACCGAACGTGCAGCTGTTGACGCCCTCCCATCCGCTCGACGCCGAGCTGCGTCGGGCCAAGTGGGAGTCGGCCGCGCCGATCACCATCGGCGACAACGCGTGGCTGGGCGGAGGCGCGGTGGTCCTGCCGGGGGTGACGGTGGGGGAGGACGCCGTCGTCGGCGCCGGTGCGGTGGTCACCCACGACGTCCCGGCCGGTGCGGTCGTCGTCGGCAACCCGGCCCGACCCATCGCGCGTCCCGACCGCTAGGACCGGTCGGCGACGTCGCGGTTGCACGGGGCCGCTCGGTCGACGCGCCGTGCCGGCCGCCCGTCGCTCAGCCCGGGCGGGGCATCGGTGGGTGCAGGACGGCCCCGGCCCCGCGCACGTAGAGGTCGGCCGGCCGTCCCGTCCCGACGACCCGCGTCCCCGCGGTCTGCGCCACCAATCCGGGTGTGGCGAGGACCTTGCGTCGGAAATTGGCGGGCTCGAGTTCGACGTCCCATACCGCCTCGTAGACGCGTCGGAGGTCGCCGATGGTGAACGGCTCGTCCACCAGCGCAGTGGCCAGGTCGCTGTGCTCGAGGCGCGCCCGCAGGCGTTCGACCCCGGTCGTGACGATGTCGAGATGGTCGAAGGCCATCGTCGGCCCGGCGTCGGTCCCGATGGTGGCGACCGGCCACCAGCGACCACTGGCCAGCGCGCCCCCGGCCGGAGGCGCGGCGTCCGGGGCCACGGCCAGGACGGCGCTCGACACCACGCGCGTGCGCGGGTCGCGACCGGGGGCGTCGAAGACGGCCAGCTGCTCCACCCTGTCGAAGGGTTCGAGGACGCCCGTCCGGGCGACGACGGCGCGGGCGGCGGCGGCCGTCAGCTCCTCGTCCGGCTCGAGCACCGCGCCGGGCACCGCCCACCGCCCCGAGTCGGGTGCACGCCGCCGCTCGACCAGGAGGATGACGAGCACCCCCCGGTCCACCGCGAACAACGTGACGTCGACCACGAGGGCGACCGCCGGTCGGTCGCCGGCGACGTAGCCACCGGGTCCGTCCGGCCCGTCGTCGGCCGCGCGCGCCAGGTCGGTGCGCTTCTTCCCCGGATTCCGGGCCTTCGGGCGGTCCCCGTCCCGACGGACCGACTTCTTGCCGTCCTTGGCCACCCGGTGACGGTATCCCGGCCCGGAACCCCATACAAGTCATTCCGACTGTAAGTGGTCTGGACTGCGATGATGGCCGGTGGTCAGCCGGCCGGTCCGACCCCTGGCGTCGTGCACCCGGGACGGCCGGCGGACGGGTGACGCGGAGGTCCGGGCGACTCCGGCGAGCGCGGTGGTCCGGATCGCCTGCCGTCGACGAGCTCGCGTCGGTTGTGTGACTTGTTTCACGTGGAACTGTGCGGAACCCGCACGGTTACTGGGCATTTCGGTGGATCGACCACGGCAACCCAGTAGAACACAGAACAGTCAGTACGACCTGAACAGAACTGCCGGTTCCGCCTTCGAAGTCACAGTGACGCAGCGGCACCCGGGTCGGCCCGCTCCGGTCCCCGCCGGCGCAGTGCCACCGGCGCCGGAGTGTCGGCGACGGCTGCGAGCTGACCGCAGGCGGCGTCGATGTCGGAGCCACGCGTCGAGCGGATGGTCACGGTCGTACCCCGCTGTTCGAGGATCGAGCGGAACGCGTCGATGCGGGCCCGTGGGGTGCCGCGCACCGGGTAGCCGGGTGTCGGATTGAGCGGAATGAGATTGACGTGGGCCCGCACACGGGTGGCGAGCCCGGCGAGCTGTTCGGCCTGCGCGTCGTCGTCGTTGACGCCGTCGATCATCGCCCACTCGAACGACACGCGGCGGCCGGTCTCGGCCCGGTAGTCGGCGCACGCCTCCATCAGCGCCGGTATCGGGTAGCGCCTGTTGATCGGCACGAGCTCGTTGCGCAGCTGTTCGGTGGCCGCGTGCAGCGACACCGCGAGACCGACCGGCAGGGGCGCGGCGGTCAGCCGCCGGATGCCGGGGATGATCCCGACCGTCGACACCGTCATGCTGCGCGCCCCCAGCCCGAAGTCGCCGTGGATGCGCTCAACGGCCCGCCACAGGTTGTCGAAGTTGGCGAGCGGCTCACCCATCCCCATGAACACGATGTTCGACAGGCGGCGCGGCCGGGCCGCCCGCGACGCCACCGCGACCTGTTCGAGGATCTCACCCGAGGTGAGGTGGCGCCGGAACCCGGACTGGCCGGTGGCACAGAAACTGCACGCCATGGCGCAGCCGGCCTGGCTCGAGATGCACACCGTCGACCGGTCGGGGTAGTGCATCAGCACCGTCTCGATCACCGCACCGTCGTGGAGGCGGAACGACCACTTGGTCGTCTGGTCGGCATCCGACGACCGCTCGGCCACGGGCTCGAGCGCGGGTGGCAGCGCGGCGTCGAGTGCGGTCCGCAGGGTCAACGGCAGGTCGGTCATCTCCGACGGTCGGAGGACCCGTCGGTAGAGACCGTCCCAGACCTGACGGGTCCGGTAGGACGGCGCATCGCCCAGGAGAGCGGCCAGGTCCTCCTGGCTCTGGTCGTAGGCACCGGGCACCACCCCAGGATAGGGACCCCCGGCGTCCGCCCACGCCGGTCCCCCCGTCGGTGGTCCCGGCACCGGCACGGGCGACGGGGGCGTGCCACCATCGCGACATGACCGCAGTCGAGGCGATCGAGGAGCGGGTCCGCCGCATCTGCCTGTCGCTGCCCGGCGCCGCCGAGCGGCCGAGCCACGGCGCGCCGGCCTTCTTCGCCACCAAGCAGTTCGTGGCACTGTGGCCGGACGGGCACCACGATGACGCCTTCCCGCACCTGTGGTGCGCCGCGCCGCCCGGCGCCCAGGAGGGGTTCATCGCCTCGGACCCCGACCGCTACTTCCGCCCCCCGTACGTCGGTGGGCGGGGCTGGCTCGGGGTGCGGCTCGACGGCAGGGTCGACTGGGCCGCGGTGGAGGTGCTGTGCGAAGAGGCGTTCCGCACCGTCGCCCCCGCGCGCCTCCTCGCCCGGCTCGACGACGAGGACCGACGGCGTCCGCCGCTCGCCCCACCGTCCGGTCCGTGACCCTGTCCTGGTACCCTGGGGGGGTATAGGACGAGGCCGAGGGAGGACCGTGCGCACACCGGGGTATGCAGCCGACAAGGACGCCGTGCTCAAGCGGCTCCGCCGCATCGAGGGACAGGTCCGTGGGATCTCCGGGATGGTCGAGGACGACCGGTACTGCATCGACGTCCTCGACCAGGTGGCGGCGGTGACGCGCGCCATCCAGGGGGTCGCCCTCGTCCTGCTCGACGACCACCTCGCCCATTGCGTGGCCGACGCCGTCGAGGCCGGGGGCGGGGAGAAGGAGGCCAAGCTGGCCGAGGCGTCGGCCGCCATCGCCCGCCTCGTCCGTTCGTGAGTCCCACCCTGGGCGTGGCCACCCTCCTGGTGGACGTCGGCCGCGGCCTGCGGGAGGGCCTCTACATGTTCTGGGAGACGCTGTGGGCCCTCGTCCTCGGCTTCACCCTGTCCGGAATGGTCCAGGCCTTCGTGTCCAAGGAGCGGATGCGGGCCGAGCTCGGTGACCACCGGCCGGCGTCGGTCGCCCGCGCCTCGGGGTACGGCATGGTCTCCTCCTCGTGCTCGTACGCCGCCTCGGCCATGGCCAAGTCGCTCTTCGCCAAGGGGGCCGACTTCACCAGCGCCATGGTGTTCATGATCGCCTCGACCAATCTGGTGGTCGAGCTCGGGATCGTGATGCTGGTCCTGCTGGGCTGGCAGTTCGCCGTGGCGGAGTTCGTCGGGGGACCGATCATGATCGCGCTGCTGGTCCTGACCGGTGGCGTCGTCTTCACCCCCCGGCTGCTGGCCGCGGCGCGGGCCCGGCTCGGCGGTGGCACCCCGGGCGGACACGGTCACAGGGCCACGGCCGGCGTGTCCGAGGAGCGCCAGGAGCAGCTCGAGGCCGAGCGGTGGGGCACCAAGCTGCGGTCGCCGGCCGCCTGGTCGGACGCCTCGAGCTATGCCGTGGCCGACGCGACGATGCTGCGCAAGGAGCTGGTGATCGGGTACACGGTGGCGGGCCTCCTCGCCGTCCTGGTGCCCGACCACCTGTGGAACGCGCTGTTCCTCCAGGGCCACGGCTTCTGGACGACCCTCGAGAACGCCATGGTCGGCCCGCTGATCGCGGTGGCCAGCTGGGTCTGTTCGATCGGCAACGTGCCGCTGGCCGCCGCGCTGTGGGGTGGCGGCATCAGCTTCGGCGGGGTGATCGCCTTCATCTTCGCCGACCTCATCGCCATGCCGTTGATCCTCGTCTACCGGAAGTTCTACGGGTGGCGCCTGACCGTGCGGATGGTCGGGCTCTTCTACGTACTCATGGTGGTGGCCGGCCTGGCGACCGAGGGGATCTTCCGGTTGGCCGGCGCCGTGCCGGCCAACCATGCCGTCGGCATGCGTCCGACGCACGTCGCCTGGGACTACACCACGTTCCTGAATCTGGTCTTCATCGTCGTGGCCGCCGCGGTGTGGTGGCTCGCCGGTCACCGGGAGCGCTTCGGCGGCGGCGCCGGTTATGCCATCGACCCCGTGTGCGGCATGCAGGTCCGCACCTCGGACGCGCCCGCCCGCATGGAGCGCCACGGCACGACCGTGTGGTTCTGCGGCGACCGCTGCCGGGAGCGTTTCGAGGCCGACCCCGAGCGGTTCGGCGCCGAGGCCCCGACGGCGGGCTGACCGCCGCGGGTGCCCGTCAGCCGTTCTTCAGCAGCTGCGAGAACGGGACGTCCTTGTCGTTCCCCGGCTCCTTCGGGAGCCCGAGCACCCGCTCGCCGATGATGTTGCGTTGGATCTGGTCGGTGCCGCCGTAGATGGACGGCGCCTGGGCGTAGAGCGCGGAGCCGGTCACGCCGGGCAGGAACGGATTGCCCGTCGCCCGGTTGAGGGCGGCCTGGTCGGCCGAGTCGTAGGCGTGGAGCATGCCCTGGGCACCGACGATCCGCAGCCCGAGGTCCCGGGTGAGACGCATGACCGCGCTCATCGACAGCTTGGCGATGTTGGCCATGCCGGGGATGTCGCCACCGGCGGCCCGGGTCGCCTTCAGGCGCTCGGCGTTCAGCCGGCCCAGCTCGTTCAGCGTGTAGAGCCGGACGAGGTCCTGGCGGATGAGCGGGTCGGTGTCGCGGCCGTTGCCCCGGGCCAGTCCGGTCAGCAGGTCGTCGCGCCGGGAGGGTCGGACGCCGGACCCGGCGCGCAGACCGGGCCGGTCGCCGGCGGTGGGCGCGAGGTCCCCGACCCGCCTGTCCAGGTTGCCGGCCACGGTGCCCGGCATCACGATCGTGCCCCGACTGCCGCCACCCGTGCCCAGGCCGGCCCGCTCGTGGCCGAGGGTGGTGTTCGCCACCGCCCAGCCCTGGTTGAGCCCGCCGATCAGGTGGTCGTCGGGCACCCGCGCGTCGGTCAGGAAGGTCTCGTTGAACATGGCGTGCCCGGTCATCTCGCGTAGCGGGCGCACCTCGACACCGGGCTGGTGCATGTCGATGGCGAAGTAGGAGATCCCCTGGTGTTTGGGGGCTTCGGTCGACGTCCGGGCGATGAGCATCCCGTAGTCGGCGGTCTGGCCGAGCGAGGTCCAGACCTTCTGGCCGTTGACGGTCCACTCGTCGCCGTCGCGCTCGGCACGCGTGGTGAGGCCGGCGAGGTCCGATCCGGCACCGGGCTCGCTGAACAGCTGGCACCACGCCGCCCGCCCGGTGACGATGTCGCGCACCAGGGTGTCGATCTGCCGGCGCGTGCCGTGGTCGGCGATGGTGGGCGCGGCCAGCAGCAGACCGAGTCCGTACGGGGCGCCGACCGCACCGAAGGCGGCGATCTCGTTCGTCACCTGGACCCCGACGCTGCGGGCCACGCCCCGGCCGTACGAGTCGGCGGGCAGGGTCGGGGCGGCCCAGCCCGAGGTGCCGAGCCGCTCCCACCACTCGGCCACGGTCAGATCGGCGTCCCAGTTGTCGCGCAGCCAGTCGCGCAGCTCGTCCAGCAGGTCGTCGGTGTCGGTGGTCTCGGACAACGTGTCGGTCACGGATGCTCCCTCCGGGCGATCGGCGCACGGCGGCGCCGGCGGCAACGCTAACGCTCCCCCGAGGAGGTGTCAGTTCCACTGTCCGAAGTCCCGGGGTGCGTGTCGACGTGGGGGCCGCGGCGTGCGGCGGTGGCCCGAGCACCCCGGGCGGGCCGTCGGTAGCATCGGCCGGGAATCACCCGTGACCACCCGAGGAGGGCGCCATGCCCGCAGTCGACCGCTATCCCGTCGGGGCCCCGTGCTGGGCCGACCTCTGGACGTCGGATGTCGAGGGCAGCCGGACCTTCTATGCCGCACTCTTCGGGTGGGAGGCCCAGGAGCCGAGTGAGGAGTTCGGCGGCTACTTCATGTTCCACCGGGACGGGGTCCCCATCGCCGGCGGTATGGGCGACATGGGGCCGGACATGCCGGCGGACGACTCGTGGAAGATCTACCTCTCGACCGACGACATCGCCGGGCTGCACGACGCCCTGGCGTCCCACGGTGCCACCGCGCTGTCACCGCCCGTCCCCGTGGCCGACCTCGGGCAGAACATGGTCTTCACCGATCCGAACGGCGCGGTACTCGGGGCCTGGCAGCCGGGGACGTTCCCGGGGTTCGCCACGCTGGAGGAGCACGGCGCACCGAGCTGGTTCGAGCTGTTCACCCGCGACTACGGCGCCGCGCTCGAGTTCTACCGCGCGGTGTTCTCGTGGCGGACCGAGACCGAGGGGGACTCCGACGAGTTCCGGTACTCGACGCTCCGCCACCCCGACGACGGTGGCCGGCAGCTGGCCGGGGTCATGGACGCCTCCGCCTTCCTGCCCGAGGGGGTCCCCGACCACTGGTCCGTGTACTGGGACGTCGATGACGTCGACGCCGCGGTGGCGCTGGCGCAGCAACTGGGGGGAGCGCTGGTGGACGGGCCGATGGACACCCCCTACGGCCGTATGGCCACGGTGAGCGACCCCGCCGGCGCGCCGTTCAAGCTACGGATGCCGCCGGCCTGACGGACCCGCCGGCCGGGGTCCGGCCCCGTCCGTCGCCGGGGACCCCCGGTGCCCGTCGCCGGACGCACACCTGTTCCCGGGCGTGCCACGCTGGTGGGCCCGTACACGTACCAGCAGCCGAGGTGACCCATGCCCATCGCCACCACCAACCCCGCCACCGGCGAGGTCGAGCAGACCTTCGAGGAGATCTCCGACGAGGAGGTGGAGCGCATCCTGGCCCTGGCCGCGTCCACCTTCCGGACGTACCGGACCACGACGTTCGCCGAGCGGGCCGGCTGGATGGCCGGGGCCGCCGGGATCCTGGAGTCCGAGGTCGACAGGATCGCCACCATGATGACCACGGAGATGGGCAAGACACTGGCCGCCGCCAAGGCCGAGGTCCTGAAGTGCGCCAAGGCGTGCCGGTACTTCGCCGGGCACGCCGAGGCCTTCCTGGTCGACGAGCCGGCCGACGCGTCGGCGGTGGGGGCCGCCGACGCCTATGCCACCTGGCAGCCCCTCGGACCGGTGCTCGCCGTGATGCCCTGGAACTTCCCGCTGTGGCAGGCCATGCGGTTCGCCGCCCCGGCGCTCATGGCCGGAAACGTCGGCCTGCTGAAGCACGCCTCCAACGTGCCGCAGTGCGCCCTGTTCATGCAGGAGCTCTTCGAACGGGCCGGCTTCCCCGACGGCTGCTTCCAGACCCTGCTGATCGGCGCGTCGCGGGTCGACGCCGTCATCCGTGACGACCGGGTCGTGGCGGTCACCCTCACCGGGTCCGGCCCCGCCGGCCAGGCCGTCGCCGCCGCGGCCGGCGACGCCATCAAGAAGTCGGTCCTCGAGCTCGGCGGCAGCGACCCGTTCGTCGTGATGCCCTCGGCCGATCTCGCCCGGGCCGCGGCGGTGGCCACCACCGCCCGCACCCTCAACAACGGTCAGTCGTGCATCGCCGCCAAGCGCTTCATCGCCCATGCCGACGTGGCCGACGAATTCGAGCGCCTGTTCGTCGCCGAGATGTCGGCGCTGGTCGTCGGGGACCCGATGGACGACGCGACCACCATCGGCCCCCTGGCCAGTGCCCAGCAGCAGCAGGACATGGTCGACCTGGTGGCCGACGCCGTCGGCAAGGGCGCGTCGGTCCTGTGCGGCGGGGTCGTCCCGGAGGGCCCGGGCTACTACTACCCGCCCACCGTCCTGTCGGGCATCACCCCCGAGATGCGCATCCACACCGAGGAGGCGTTCGGGCCGGTGGCCACCCTGTACCGCGTCGCCGACATCGACGAGGCCATCGACCTGGCCAACGCCACCGAGTTCGGACTCGGCGCCAACGCCTGGACGCGGGACGCCGGCGAGCGGGCCCGCTTCGTGCGCGACCTCGAAGCCGGCATGGTCTTCATCAACGGCAACACCACCTCCTACAACGAGCTGCCGTTCGGGGGGATCAAGACATCGGGCTACGGCCGCGAACTCACGGCCCACGGCATCCGCGAGTTCTGCAACCTCAAGTCGGTCTGGGTCGGCGCCTGATCTCCACGGCGCCGCCCACCCGGGTCGGGCCGCACCTCGTCACGGACTGCCGTTCACGGGCTGCCGGTGACGGTCAGCCGGTCACGGTCAGCCGGTGACGGCGGCACCGGCGACGGGCACGCCGGCCCGGCCGTCCAGCGTCGACCAGAAGCGCCGTGCCCGGCCGGGGCGACGGTCCGGCCCCTCGGCCGCCCGCACCGCATCGAGCCACCGCCGCGTCCGGACGTCGGCCTCGGCGACGGCCGAGGCCGGGTCGGGGCGGTCGGCGAGCCAGCGGGCCTCGAGCCCGTCCCGATCCGCCGCGTAGGTGGCCAGCAGCCGCGGCGGGTCGGACAGGACGGCACGGTGCAGCAGCTCGTGGCGCCACCACCGGGTGGCCGGGTCGAACTGATCGGTGGGCTCGGGACCGAGGTCGAGCGGATCGTCCACCGCCACCGGCAGGAAGATGCCGGTGCAGGGCGCCGCGGTGCCCGTCGCCCAGTGGCGGTGGTCACCGTCGGCACCGAGCTCGGTGACCCAGGACCCCGTGGTCTGCGACGTGGCCCGGATCCCTCCACCGGCGTGCATGCAGGGCGCGCCCTTCGCCCCC
>Ga0182016_10001663_pt1 | contig 27025 bp, 18 predicted proteins | sample 712S2MmetaG_FD_120491 | JGI IMG/M metagenome (GOLD analysis project Ga0182016, IMG submission 120491) | Permafrost microbial communities from Stordalen Mire, Sweden - 712S2M metaG | ecosystem: Environmental > Terrestrial > Soil > Wetlands > Permafrost | place: Sweden: Stordalen | collected...
GACACTTGGTTAGTCAAATACCACTCTTACCGGCCCCATCAAGCCTTAGGCTACTTGACACCAAATGAATACTTAGACAAAATTAAACATGAAGAAGTGGCGCTCATCATATGAACCACTACAAGGTTTTGACAATAGGGGTAGTTATCTGATAAAATCAACCCAGTAACATTTCAAAAAAGGTGAATTAAGAGATGAAAAAAGCGGTCATTGCTACCGGCGGTAAGCAATATATTGTACATGAAGGCGAGACACTTGAAGTTGAGCTAATTAAAGATGTCAAAAAAATTGATTTTAACCCGCTTATTCTGATTGATGATGAGAAGATTACGGTAGGAAAACCAACCTTATCAGATGTAAAAGTCACGGCCGAAGTAGTAGAGCCAATGATTCAGGCTGATAAAGTTACAGCTATCCGTTATAAAGCTAAAAAGCGAGTTCATAAAGTTCACGGACATCGCCAACACCTGTCGGTCATCAAGATTACCAAAATTGCCTAGTATCAAATTTAAATCTGTGGATAACTACACAATTTATTTATTCGATTTATTATAAATTCGTTGTTTTAGATACTACGATATATTCCACAATTATAGATGTACTAGCGAAAGTTACTGTATTTTAAGCGATACGCACGACATGGTTATATATATATCTAGCACAAAATCAATAACCTGCTTTAATATGGTTATTTTGGGCATCCAAAAGAACAACTTTTTTGCTCTTGCAAGAAGTCGACCAGAGAGTGATAATGGGGTTAGGTTAAAAAGCAAAAAGCTTTTAAAAACCAAAACAAATATAAAAAAATGTTCAAGAGTACTTCTTATTTTAGAGAACTGTTTTTGCGTACTAGTAGAGTACTACTGTCTGGTATTCTTGGTTTATGTTTAGTGTTTATTTTTTCTTGGGTATTAACAGCCAACGACAAGGCTTCTGCTCTTACGAGTTCGACTATTAACTACCAGGCTAGATTACTTCAATCAAACGGTGCGATAGCTCCTGATGGGAACTATAATGTTGACTTTAAGCTATATAGCAGCCTAAGTACCGGTGGCGGCCAAGCAGTTGGCACCTGTACAGATACAGGTGGGTTCACGTGTCTTTGGGAAGAAACCTATACTGGGGGTAACGTTGTACAGGTTAAAGATGGCTACCTGACGGTAAATCTCGGTTCGATAACATCGTTTCCATCTACCATAAACTGGGGGAATCAGCTTTACCTGACGATGAACATCGGTGGTACAGGTGGTTCACCGACGTGGGACGGTGAAATGAGCCCACGTATACAGTTAACCTCCGTACCTTACGCATTTGAATCTAGCTTAGCTGTGACAGCGGATACTTTAACAGATATTTCTGGTGCCTATACTGATACTTTACAGTTAACGGCTCCAACTGCTGCCAGCAATACAATTACAGTACCAGACGCAACTGGTACGGTTTGTCTACAGAGCTCAGCAAGTTGTGGTTTTGCTACAGGTAGCGGCACCGCCATACTCCAAGGTGGTAATAGTCTTGGCGCAAACGTGACAATTGGTTCTACTACAGCTTACGGGGTTAATCTTATTACTAGTAACGCTACCGTAGAGAGTCTTAGCTCTACTGGCGCAGCTACTTTTGAAAACTCATCTAACTCCGCGAATGCATTCCAGCTTCAGAACGCTAGTGGTATTGATGTTCTAAACGCCAATACTACCTCAGGAATTATAAACATTGATAGCATAAGTGCGCCTGGCACGGTAACAACCACCTTAGCACCAACGATCAGTACTCCAACCACATCAGGAAGTGCTGGGGCTATACACTATTCCTACGAGGTGGTCGCTGCCGGTCCAAACGGCTCATTCACCTATCCGAGCCCAACTGCCACTGTCAATACCGGTAATGCAACCCTAAGCACAAGTAACTACAACATAGTTACTTGGGGTGCAGTAACTGGAGCTACTAATTATTATGTTTATAGATCAGCTACTACTGGAAGTGCCCCTCTTGGTCTAGTCGGTGTGGTTACATCTGGAACTACAACCCTAAATGACCAAGGCCAAACTCCAACCGGGACAGCCCCGGCTCTTACCGGTGGTCTTCCGGGTACTTCTACTGCCTATTTCTTCAAAGTAACAGCCATTGATGGTACGGGTGGCCAGTCTACTGCAAGTCCTGAGACAAGCTCTATTACTGAAACAACTACTACCAATAATGCTATATCTTTGTCTTGGGCACCTGTATCTGGTGCCAGAGGCTACGATGTCTACTATGCTACAAGCTCTGGCGCTGAAACCAACGGGTATTTTACTTCTCGCACCAATAGTTATGAATTTACTGCTACAGCCGGTACTACTGCTGGAGCGATCCCCACGACACCAACAGCTTATGACGATACTCTTAGTACGACTGGCAACTCCCAAATAACCATTGGTAATACGACTGGCTCAGCTTCAACAGCACAGTTGGATGTTGCTGGTAGTATACCAAGTAGTTCCATCGGGACGGTGTCTACAGGTTCTGCCACTGATCCATATGATCTAACAGTAGTTGGCAACTATGCATATGTAATCGACTATACCACCGGGACTCTGCAGATAATGGACGTTTCTAACCCGGCAAACCCGATCATAGTCGGGAGTGTAGCCACCGGTACAAATCCACGATCGCTCTACATTCAGGGGGTATACGCTTATGTAGCAAATACTGGCTCTAACACTCTGCAGATCTTCAACGTCTCAAACCCAGCTTCTCCGGTTAGTGTCGGTAGTGTTTCTACGGGAACTAGCCCATATTCTGTATATGTTTCTGGTCGCTATGCCTACATCACTAACTACGGCACTAACACCCTACAAATCTTTGACGTCTCTAACCCAGCCGCACCAATTAGTGTCGGTAGTGTGGTTACGGGCACTGAACCATATTCAGTATACGTATCTGGTAACTATGCTTACTTAGTAAACTATTCCGGTAATACGCTGCAGGCTGTCAATGTCTCTAACCCAGCCGCTCCATCTATTGCTGGTACTAGCGTTACGACAGGGCTTAACAATCCGCGGTCGATCTACGTACAGGGAAGATATGCCTATGTGATCAACCAGGGCGGCTCTACTCTGCAAGTATTCGACGTCTCCAATCCAGCTACTCCTGTAAGTATCGGAAGTACTGCTACGGACACCGCCCCCTACTATGTCTACGTTCAAGGCAGATATGCTTATGTAGCAAATAATACCAACAGTTCTTTCCAAGTATTTGATATCTCTAACCCAGCCAGCCTACTTCAAATTGGTACTAACGTTTCAACAGGAACCAATCCTAGTGCAGTCTACGTCTCCGGGCGTTATGCTTATATCGTAAACAACACCGGTAACACTCTCCAAATCTTCGATCTGGGTGGGGAATATGCTCAACAGCTTCAAGCTGGTGGGGCAGAGCTCGGCACGTTAACGGTTGACACTAATGCGACTGTCGGCGGCAATCAATCGATTGCCGGCGGCCTTCAAGTTGGCGGTGCAGCTCAAATATCTGGTAACGTTGGAGTTGGAGGTAACTTGGTTGTTACGGGCTCACTACAAGGTACTAGTGATCTGGGAATGCCAGTAGCTGTTATTACTCAAGTCGGTGCAGCAGGCATTACTAGTTATAGCTATGCCGTAACAGCTCTTAACGCAAATGGATCGACAGCCGCAACCTCACCCACACAGACAACTTTAGGTAATGCTACCCTAAATGGTACCAACTACAACACTATTACCTGGGGGGCTATAACTAGCGCTACTAGCTATAATATCTACCGAACTGCTAGTGGTGGTTCACCGGGTAGTACTGGTCTTATAGGTAATACGGCGAGCACAACTTTCAATGATACCGGTATAGCTGGTACAACGGCCGCCCCAACAACTGATACGACAGGTACGATTACAGCTAACGGAGGCTTAGTAGTGAATGGCAGCCTGACTGCTACGACCGCTAACACTATCAGCCTAACAGGGGGTACTGGTACAGCTGTATCGCTGATATCTGGTGCTAGCGGCACTATAAATGTTGGTAATACTTCGCAGTCTGAATCTATAAATGTTGGCAGCACAGCTCTAGCTACTGGCACTCAAACCATTGATGTTGGTTACACTACTACCGCTGGCGGTACGACCAACGTTAATATCGGCTCAACTATAGCTGGCACTGTGTCTATTCAGGGCTCTTCAACAGTAACTATCAACGCTCCAACCGAACAATTCACAGCCTTATCGGCAGGTACTCGAAATATCAACGTCGCCGCCCAAGGCACAAACGTCGCAGGTACTAATCTAACTATTCAAGCCGGAGCAGCTGGTACCGGTGCTGCAGCCTTTACTGGAGGTACATTGACCCTTGAAGGCGGTAATGCCGCTGGTACTGGTAACGCCAACGGCGCCAACGTCTTACTCCAGGGTGGGGCGGGTGATGGTACTGGTGTTCAGGGGCTAGTCACCCAAGCAGCTACAGCCTTTAATTCAGTAACTTATTCAACCGGTATTAGCGCTACTATCACTCAAGCTGACATTGATGACTACTCTACTGTTGAAGCCATAGCCTCAGCCGCTAGCTTGACGCTAACCGTACCTAGCCCAACCATTACTACTGCCGGAAGAATTATCTATATATCTAATGCCGGGGCTACTAACGCCTTTACGGTAGCCGCTGCGGGGCTTACAAGCGTTACTCTAAACACTGCAAATACAGCGACTCTACTATGGGACGGCGCAGCCTGGACTGAGGCTGATATTAGTTCAGGGGGCAGTAATTACATCCAAAACCAGAACGCTACCCAACAAACAGCTAATTTCGACATAAATGGTATTGGTCAGGCCGCTGGCTTTGATGCTGATACCGCCGGAGTACTTAACGTAGGTATTACCACAGCTACTTCACTCCAAATTGGTAGTACGACTAATACAACTGGTGGAGTAACTGTATCTACGGCTGCCGGATATACAGTTAGTGGAGTAGCTACTTCAGCTTTTAGTGAGGGCAATAATATAACAACGGGGACTATCACCATTGGTGGTGCTGCTCAGACTGGTAGTATAACCCTTGGCTCGAGTACTGGCAGCAACTCGTCAGTCCTAATAGCCAATGGCTCTGGTTCCACGACTGTCACTGTTGCTAACGGTACTGCCGGTAATACGGTTAACATCAATAACGGTGCCGGTACCAACACTACTAAGATTGGTACAGCCGCATCAGCTAACTCTATAACCATCGGCTCTGTAACTGGCGCGAGTTCATTAGTGCTCGATGCCGGTACCGGCAACCTCCAACTACAAGACACGGGTGGTACTTTAGGTGTGGGTAATAGCGCTGTAGCCCAAAGTCTAGTCATCGGTAACTCTACAGGAGCAACTTCAGTTAGTATTACATCTGGAACTGGCAACGTTGCTCTAAGCACTGGTACATCAACAGGTAACATTAGCTTAACTACCGATAATGCCTCTTCGTCGATTGTAGCTAAATCCACTGTTAACACTGCTACCGCCTTTGTAGTTCAGAATAGTACTGGTAGTCAAATACTCGGTATTAATAGCACTACTGGTCAAACCGATCTAGGTAACAACTCAGTCTCACCAATAGCCGGTTCAATAGTTCTAGCCAATGGAAGTAATGGTACGCCGGCTACTGTAACAATTAATGCCAATGGATCTGAAACTAGCAACTTCACGATAACTCTCCCAACTAACGGTGCTAGCGGAGGTCTTTGTCTAGAAAGTAGCACTGCTAGTACATCTAGTGCCACAACCTTACAGTTTAATTCCTGCGCCAACAACAGCCCAACTATCAGTGTTGATACCATAAATACTTGGCCAAAATCTGGAACTGCAACCAGCGGAACGACAGCGACAATTAGTGCCTTTACGCCATCTACTGACGGTGACCTATTACTGGTTACTACATCTATTCCAACTAGCGGCGGCAGCGTAAAGACTTCACCTGTTGGCATTAGTGATAGCGATGTCACTTCTTGGACAAGGGCCGGTTTTAGCGCAGCTAGCGGCTCAGCGTTAAGAGTAGAAATGTGGTACGGTGTCGTAACTGGTACAACCTCTGCAGCTTTAACAGTTACGTATACTGGCACTATTACTAGCGGTACAGCTGAGGTTGATGTCACAGAGTTTACGGCTGTTGGCGTAAACTCTGCTACTACCTGGGGCGTAGATAACGCCGGGGGAACTACCGGAACAGCAACTAGCGGCACACCTATTAATATGTATAATGGCACCCCGGGCAATAGTGGTGAACTTTATTATGGCTTTGCTAACGACCAAAGTGCTGGGCTGGGATCGGGTGGTTCTTGTCCTAACGTGCCTTCGGTCGGTACAACTTGGACATGTACTACTAGTGCCGGTGGCCAGGGCAACGTTGTTGATTATGACCTAAACACCACAGCAGGAACAGTAGGTGGCTATAACGGCCAAATATACCTTGGTGCTACCAGTTACAACTATAGTTCGTTTGCAGCTTTGTTTTTAGCCTTCGTGAACTCAACAGCTATAAACAACGCCGTATCTACCCAGGAAGCTAACTTTGATGTCCAAGCGGGATCTCCTGGTTCGGTGGCCGGTGTTCTGGAATCTAACGGCACAGGTGATTCCTTGGATCTACAAAATAATGCAGGTGTAGTGGCTAGCAGCTTCAATAGCACCGGTTCACTAACAGTTGGGAATACGTCTACTTCTGCCCAAACTGCTAGCGCTGTGGCCTTTGCAACACCTACAGTCACCTATACGGTCCCAAATGGCTATTATACGGCGGTCGGTCAAACAATTACCGTAGCTACCTGTAGTGGTACCGGTGCTGATAGCGGTGCGTTCGTGGTTACTGCCGTTACCGCTACTACAATCGCTGTATCTAATACTCTTGGTGTAGCTAGTGAGACTGGCTGTGTTGTTACTACTGGTTCGGACGGTATTATTAACCTTGAGGACGAAAATACTAACGGTACGGCTTCTGGTGTAGTCTCCCTTCAGGCAGGTATTCCATCGGGATCAAGCTACAATTACTCATTAATACTACCAAATACCGCTCCGAACGCTGGTCTTTGTCTAGAAACAAGTTCTTCGAGCGCCAATCAATTAGTCTTTAACTCCTGTGCAAGCAATAACCCAAGCATTAGTCTGCAGACAACAGTTGGTTTCGGTAACAATGAATGGGATACGCACGCAGGAACGGTTGGAACGGTTACTACACTACTGACTTATCCGGAGGAAAAGGGCGATCTAGAAGTAATGTCCACTCAAATCCCTAACGGTACATCAAATGGCGTAACCGTTAGTAGCGTATCTGGTGGTGGTGTTACTTTATGGCACAAGGCTGCCGTTGATTCCGGCAACACCAACGTTAACAGAGTCGAAGTCTGGTACGGTACCGTTACTGGTATTAGCCCCAAGAACTACGCTAGTCAGACAGTTAGTTCGACAACCTATGGTAGCCCGAACCTTACTTATACAGTACCTAGTGGTCAACCATTTATTACAGGTGAGTATATTACGGTAACCGGGTGTAGTGGCACTAATGCAGACAATGGTTCATATCCAGTTGCTAGCTTTACAACATCAACAATAGTCGTCTCAACCTTAACTGGTGTAGCCGGTGAAACGGGATGCACGGTCAACGCTGGTTGGACACTAAATGTAACTTATACGCCGTCAACTCCTGGAGCCGCTACGGAAGTTAGTGCTTCAGAATTCACCGCCGTCGGTGTAGCCCCAACATCAAGCTGGGGTATAGATACTTCTGGCAACAGTTTAATCACTTCAGCTAGCACATCGCTCAGCGGTCCGAGCTTAACTGCTTCTACTAGTGGCGAGCTCTATTACAGCTACGCCAACGAGCAAACTAGCACTACTTCGCCCGAGGGTTACGCGACGTGCTCGGGTACACCGGCCTATAATTGTTTAGCGACAGGGCAGAACAACGTAATTGTCTATAATGATCAAACGATTCTAAGTAATGCTTATCAGTCGGCCTGGACGGTATCTCCAACAGCTCTAGATTCAAATACTGTAGGGGTACTTTTTGAAGCCTTTATTAGCTCGACAGCTATAAATAACGCTACATCTGTCCAAGAAGCCAACTTTGACGTTCAAGCTGCTACTTCAGGCTCGGTGGCAGGAGTGCTTCAGGCTAACGCCGCAGGGACTGCCGACATATTGGATCTATATAACGGTGGCGGTACAAAAGAATTTACCGTCTCAAACACTGGCCTAACCACAATTGGTGACTCAGCGACGATTTCACTAATCCAAAGTGCCTGGGCTAATGCTACGGTGACTGGAGGCACTACGGCAGGTAGTGCTGGAACAACCACACTACCGGCAGGCAACTGGTCTAATAGTCAAACGAAAGGTGATGTTGTAACTCTGGGTATTCAATGTGCCTCCGCTACTCCCACGGTTGCTGAAATTACGGGTGGCAACGTATCAAATTGGAATTTTGTCGCCAACCAAGTAGCAAACAGTTATGATACCGAGATATGGGAAGGAACGATAGCGACGACTGCTTCAGCGGCAACTATAAACGTAACCTTTGATCTAACAGCATCTGGTTGGTCAGCTAACTGTGAAGTTGCCGGCCAAGAATTTTCAGCAAGTGTGCCAAGTGGCGTAACACCTGTCTGGTCGGTAACATCAACTAATAGCACTACTACTGGAACCGCTACAACAGCCGTACCTACACCGACGATGGCAGCAACTCAATATGGTGAACTTTACTGGTCTTACGATGTTACTCAGCATGCAGCAACAGAGCCAGCCCTCCAGGCTCCTTATTTCTATCAGCTTACCGGCGACTCTAAAACGATAGTTTATGATACATCATTCTCTCCTGGGACAGTGGTTCCACCAAGTACAATTACCCAAACCTCGGGCACATATAATGACATAAGTATGGTACTATCGGCTTCGACCGGTTCTAACTTAACCGACAACGGTGGAGCCATATTTACCGGCTCTGATGCTCAAACTGACTTACAGGTTATTGGAGCTTCAGGCAGCGGCGCTGCGGTATTAAATGCCGATACCTTAAATGACAGAGTTAACGTTGACGGGACTCTAACCATTCTATCCTCACCGGTTTTGGCTACGCCGACGGCGTCTGGCTCTGGTTCGGCTTTAACAGCCAGCCAATATTGCTATGAAGTAACAGCTATAGATGGTGCGGGCGATGAAACAACGCCGTCAAATGAAAAATGTATAACTCCTACTCTGGGTCAGGACGTATCCTTTACTTGGGGAGCTGTGGCCGGTGCTATAAGCTATAGGGTATACAGAACGATTGCTGGAGGTGCTAGCGGGAGTGAAACATTCTTATACGATGCTACACAGCTAACATTTACAGATATAGGTGCATATAATGCCAGTGGTTTAATCTTCCCTCCGTCATTTACCACCGCATATGGCAACAGTACCGTTGTAAACAGCGGGACTGCAGGCACTGCTTTGACGACGGGAATCGAAAATAATCTACAACTAACCGTAGGTGGTAATGGTAGTCCGACAGGGCAGGTATATGTTAGCGGGACTCTACCGTCAGGTCCTTTGGGTACAGCCACTATCGGGGGGAGTGGACAGCCAATCGGATTAGCTGTACAAGGAAACTACGCATACATCAGTTTTGATGCTACAGATAAATTTGCTATTTACGATGTCACTAATCCAGCTAACCCAGTACTAGTAGGTCAAGCAAACACACTCGCTGCACCTTGGTTCCTTTCTGTGTCAGGACATTATGTATATGTAACCGACAAATCGCCATCTAATGCTCTCCAAATATTTGACGTTTCCAATCCAGCAAGCCCAGAGCTAATTAGTACGTTTACAACGGACATAGATAACCCTAGTACAGTATTCATGTCGGGTAATTATGCCTATATTACTAACGCATCTTCAACAACTCAAGGACTGGAGATAGTAAATGTATCTAACCCTTATGCTCCGGCTCTGGCTAGCGTTATAGCAGCCGGCCCGACTCCATGGAACGTTTTTGTTCAAGGACGGTATGCTTATGTTGTTCAAGGTGGCCCTTCTGGCGGTACTAATATGTACGTATTTGATATATCCAACCCTAATCAACCGATTTTAGACAGTACTTTTTCTGTATCTGGTTATGTCTCTCAAATTTATGTCTCAGGGAGTTATGCCTACCTCAGTACGGGTAATAATATACAAATAATAAATATAGTTAATCCATATAACTTGAGCAATGCCGATACTCTAGCGACAACCACCGGTGGGGAAGACTGTACGAATACCTCGGCAAGTTATCTAGAGGGACATTACTTATATATTGCTTGTTATGGTAGTGGTACTTTAGAGCAAGTTGATGTTACTAATCCTTACAGTCCAGTAATTACTGGAACAGTCGCAGTTGGCGCGTCAGGTTCAGAGCCACAAACTGTGTGGGTCCAGGGGAGGTATGCTTACGTAGATGCCCAAACAGGATATACACTCTCTGTCTTTGACTTAGGCGGTATTTACTCGTCGTCAGTTCAGGCTGGTGGGCTAGAAACAGGGACACTTGGAGTAGATTCAAATGCTTTAATCGGAGGGACTCTTAGTGTCGGTGCTGGTTTTACCGTTGGTGGTTCCGCTAATGTTAACGGTTCTGTCAATGCATATGGAGGAGCGAATATAGCTGGTAATGTAATTCTAGGAGCCTCAACTGGCCTCCCAGTACCAACCAGCCCAACCGTAACTGCAACTTGTGCATCTTCCTGTACGACATTTTATTTCTATGGAGTTTCTGCAACAGACCCAACTAGCGGATCAACTTTGATGTCCCAGCCCGGTGGACCGGCACCAGTTAACGGAGTACCGCCTGTAGATTATGTAAATAATGTGGCTGAAGCATCACTGAGCGATACTACGAACTACAACACGATTCCAATAACTCCAGACTTGGGTACATCGGACACTATAACTAGCTACAGTGTATATGCCTGTCACGAAACGACCCTTTCAGTGACACCTCCTGCTGTAACTCCTTGTAGTAGTTCGACATCAAGCTACTTAGTGGCTACTATCGCCACGGCGAGTGCGACGGCAAATACCGCGGCCAGTGCAACATTTGCATCGCCTACGCTAACGTATACTACTGCTTTAACAGCATCAGAGGTAAAATATCAGAAAGTTACAGTAACCGGGTGTAGTTCGGGGGGTGATAACGGTACTTTTGTTGTAACGTCTACAGGCGCTAATACCATAGCCGTTTATGACACCAGTGGCGTAGCGATAGGCTCTGGAGCTGGTTGTAGCATCGTAGGTACTCTTACAGCTGAAGATTATGGTGGTGAGGCCGGTACAACAGGGGTGGCACCAACTACTACTACTGCAGAGAACTCGTCAACTGCGTTTCAGGTTAATAATGCTGCATCAGTAAGTATTCTGACTGTCAATACATCTGCGGGTGAGGTAATAATTGGTGCCGGTGCCGGTGGGAGTGGTTCAACTACTCCTGCTCTACTATTACTTGATGACAAGAGTTCTGCTGGTGACCCAACAGAAGTTAATGGCGCAATGTACTATAACGCGAGCACGGGTAACTTAAGGTGTGGGGTTGTTGGCACCTGGGAGAACTGTGGCGGGCTCCTTGCATCCAACTCCGCAGTGTCTACAGTTAATTCATGTACTACAAACTGTTTGCCTTTTAGTAATAATGCCTCCCTAGCAGCTAATTACTGCACACCAGGCAGGGTTATAACGATAACTATGGGTGGGGTATATAACACCACTACTGCACTAACCCTAAGTTTGGGTGTGTATTGGGGCACAAATGCTACCACTAAGGGATCTGATACTCTAATAGGCGTGGCTTCACCTAACTTTACGACAGCGACAACCTCAACTAACCTACCATGGTCGCTTAACTATCAGATAAATTGTCTTGATTCCACTCATGCTATTGGTAGCGGAATAGCGAACTTTGGTGCAAGTACCTCAACTATTACCCCGGAATGGATGAACACTAGCACTAGCACTGGCATTACGACAACTAGTGCAGAAAACGTTTACATATTCCCAGCAATTGGGACTAACCTAGCTGGTGATAGTATGACTGCCGATACAATTTCCATTACAGGTGAATAGATCTTCAAGGTCGAGAAATTGATAGGATATTTATTTAGCTAACTCAATAGACTTCATTACTCTGCTTAGGTCGTTCTGGTTAATGTTGCCAGGAGCTGTAGCTATTATCCAAGCGTTGGTGTTTGTAGGGACACTTACTACTGTTTGGAGGTTTATAGCGCCAATAGTTGCCAGGCCAGCACCAGTTAATAGGGTAGTGTTTAAGGGTAGGTTTCTAGCATAAAATGCCTGTATTTGAGCATTTGTTGGCTTAGCTTGATCGCTAAATATAATCTTATGAGTAACGCCGTAGGAAACAGAGTAGATCAGGACCTGGTTAGTAATCTCAAAAGAGGCCCTGTTTAACGCATACCCTGTTGGAAGTAACTTCTGAGATGGATAGTAGATATCAAAGCCAAGCTGCTTTGCCACTGATTTAGCTATAGGGTAGGGTAGAGTACCAGCTGGCTGCCTGTTAATAAACCATAGAATAGCTCCAACTGCCACCATAACTATGATGATAATTCCAGCTATAATGTAATACCATTTTGATATTTTACGACTTGGCTTTAATGACTCGTCACGGTTCATACACCTAATGCTAAAGCAATAGTATAAATTTGTAAAAACATCTGCTTATACGCCGTTAATTGCCGTCTATCTATAAAGTAGTAAACACAGCTAGTATTATACGGCTACCTAGATGTTATAGATGGGTTTGAAACTAATGCGCTATAATGAAAGACAATTGGGATAACCACAAACATGCCTCGCAATATAATTACTATTTTCAATCAAAAAGGTGGGGTCGGAAAAACAACTACCGCCATTAACTTGGCCGCATATCTAGCAAAAAGCTCTAAACAGGTATTACTTATAGATATCGATCCCCAATCTAATGCTACCAGTGGTTTAGGGGTAGATATTAATAGTCTAGAGACATCAGTTTATGAAGTATTGCTGAATCCTGAGCTGTTAAATAAAGCTATTGTCTCAACGTCGACCAAGAACCTGTCGTTACTACCGGCAAAACACGCCCTATCAGCTGCTGAGGTTGACCTCGTTAACCTACCAGCCCGTGAAACTAAATTAAGAACGGCGTTAGCTGGGACCGAATACGACTATGTAATTATTGATTGCCCCCCAGCACTTGGTTTACTAACAATCAATGCTCTTGTAGCGGCCACGAGTGTCGTTATTCCAGTACAAGCCGAGTATTACGCTATGGAGGGTTTAGGGCAGTTGCTAAGCATAGTTCAGCGGGTTAGAGAAACCATCAACCCCAATTTAGAGTTACTGGGTGTTTTACTTACCATGTACGATAGTCGGAATTCTTTAGCTGAACAGGTTGAAAGTGAGCTGCATAAACACTTAGGTGATAAACTACTAGAGACAGTTATTCCGCGAAATGTACGGTTGGCTGAGGCCCCAAGTTTTGGCAGGACTATCATTGAACATGATAAGTGGTCAAAAGGTGCTAGGGCCTATAAACAACTAGCTAAGGAGATAATAGATCATGCCGGCTGATAGCAAAAGTGCTCACAAAGGGTTAGGTAAGGGCTTCGATGCTTTATTGCCACGTGATTTTGACACATCTATCTTGCTAGATCCATCTGACAGAGTTCAGAAAATAAAGATTAGTTTAATTACCCCTAAGTCAGATCAACCACGTAAACATTTTGACGAAGAATCACTTAAGCAGTTAGCTGACTCAATTAAACAATTTGGTGTTCTTCAACCAATTATCCTTGTATCCGAAGGCGATAAGTATGTAATTATTGCCGGTGAGAGACGTTGGCGCGCGGCAGCGATAGCAAAACTTGACACTATTCCGGCCGTTGTGCGATCTTTGAAAGAATTAGAACAGCTAGAAATTGCCTTGGTTGAAAATGTTCAAAGAGTTGATCTCTCTCCACTTGAACAGGCGGCCTCAATTGAAAAACTACGCTTACACTTTAATATGACCTATGACACAATAGCTAAACGTCTTGGCAAGGCCAACTCAACGATTAATAACATCGCTAGGCTTTTGCAACTGCCGCCTGAGGCACAAGCAGCCCTCCAAGAGCAGAAAATCACAGAGGGACATGCACGTCAGCTTCTTTCGATTAAAAACACTATCGAAAAACAGAGACAGCTACTAGAGCTAATTATTAAGAATAACTGGTCGGTTCGCCAGGCTGAGCGGTTTGTTACGGCTCTTAAAGCGGCCCCAAAGAATGTCGACTCAGCTACAGTTCAAGAGCGGATTAAGAGTGAAACGGTTGAAACAAAACAGATTGGAAAGCAAATAAAATCCAAAGTTAGCATTCGAAGAACAGCCCGCGGCGGGAAAGTCGAAATTGGCTTTGTAACTGAAAGAGATCTCCAAAGAGTTATTAATTTACTTCTTAAGTTAAAGTAAATGGTCTTCTAGAACCGAGACATCTCGCTAAGAGGATAGATTCTAACGACTAATTGGCCGATAATATTACTGACCGGAACGGGCCCAAAAATCCTGGAATCAAGAGAGTCGCCCCTGTTGTCGCCCATAACAAAGACTTCATTGGCTGGGACCACCAAGTCAATATTACCACTGGTATAAGGTATAACTTTACCGTAAGGTAAGGTTTTGTCGGGTCGAAAGCCATTAGGGTGAGCTTTATCATAAATGGTCACATACCCGTTCTTAATCACCACTCGGTCGCCAGGCAGACCAATAACTCTTTTAATTAGTTGATCAGAACCGGAGTCGTTTAAACCATAGAGGCCATTTTCTACAAAAACAATAATATCACCGCGTTTTGGGATGTATGGGTGACCGGTTATCCGAGCCCATGTTCTGGGTACTTTATCAACAATTAATCGGTTACCATTTTGTAGGGTTGTGCGCATACTTGAGCCATCTACTTGGTATTGTTGGAAGACATTCATGGTTAACAAAAGGGCAATTATAGCCGCGACAATAAATACTGCGACAAAACTTAATACGGTATTTTTAGATCCAGATGTTTTTTGCACGATTACGCTAAAGTATAACTGGGTTTTTGGATAATCACAAAAAAATTTTTATGCTTATGGCGAAGTAACGAAGTAACGCGATTGAAATACAATTCATAAAGTGCTGATTTTTTTGCTATAATTCCAAGTGAAAATGTCGGGAATATCAGATAAAATTAAACCAAGTCAGGGTTATTCTTACTTACTACACTTAGGGTTGGTAGCTATGTTGCCAATTATTATTTTCATTTTCGTGCGACTTAATAATGGCTTTATCCAGGTCGCCTTAGTTCTAATTCTACTTAGCAAATGGCGTATGTTAGCTGTTAAACCAAGGTATTGGCTAGCCAATATTGAAGCCAACGCTGTTGATATCATTGTCGGCCTTTCAACGCTGGTTTTTATGGTGCATACAGGCAGTATTTTACTGCAGTTACTTTGGGCAGCTCTTTACGCGGCTTGGTTAATTGCACTTAAACCCAGTTCAAATATCATTGGTATGACATCGCAGGCAGTAATAGGACAGCTTTATGGACTAATGGCACTTTTCTTAGAATGGCCTTCAGCTCCACTTTATGGGTTGGTAGTTGGGGCAGGCTTAATCTGCTATATTTCGGGGCGGCATTTCTTTGATAGTTTCGATGAGCCCTACACCAAGTTACTGGCCTATGTTTGGGCCTACTTTGCGGCGGCGTTGACTTGGATCTTGGGCCATTGGCTGCTTTTTTATGGAGTTATTGCTCAACCAACACTCTTTTTAACGGTTATTAGTTTTGGGTTTGCGGCTTTATATTATTTAGATCACTACGATAGACTAACAACGCTACTTCGTTGGCAATTCTTAAGCATAATGGCAGCAATCATAGTTATAGTATTAGTATTCTCTAATTGGGGAAGCAAAGTAGTTTAAATGTAAAGCTCTACGTGAAGGAGGGGGTGAGTAATAATGGCAGACGAGAAAAGCTACCAATCAGATTCTAAAGACAATAAATCTGTAGATTCCACAGAAACGGATAAAGAAAACACTAAGTCAGAGACTTCAGCTGAACGCTCAAATGTAACTAAACAAAAGCTGAGTTTGCCACCAGAACTGTCGTCAAAAAACCGGTCAATTAATAAATATCGGTTGCACGTCGAAAGGCTAGTTAGCCCTAAGTATCTGTTCGTGACAATATTGATGATTTTGTCTCTTGGGTTAGGGTTCCTGGGCGGCTGGTTGGGCTCTTCTAATCAGCAAAATTCGCTTAACAATCAATCAATTTATAATTCGAAGCAAACAGTTATCAGTAATCAAAGCCAAGCTATTGCCGCTGTTGCTAAAGAAGTTAGTCCTAGTGTTGTTTCGATCACCGCTACTCAGACCACCGTTCCAACAACATCTCTATTTGGCTTTGGTACCGGCGGTGGTAGCAGTGAAGATGCTGGTACCGGCATAATCTTATCGGCTAATGGTCTAATTGTAACCAACCACCACGTTATACCGGACGGCACTACTAGTGTCTCTGTTACGCTTTCAGACGGCACTACATATAACAATGTACAAATTGTCGGCACTACTTCTGATTCAAGTAGCTTGGACATCGGCTTCTTAAAGATTAATAATCTAGACGGTCGGAAACTACTTCCAGCAGTAATAGGCGATTCATCTCAGATGACAATTGGGAGTTCAGTCGTGGCGATTGGCAACGCACTTGGTCAATTCCAGAACACTGTAACCAGTGGGATTATTTCGGGCTATGGCCGTAGCATCCAAGCGTCAGACAGTACAAGTTCGACTGAAGAGAATCTTACAGATCTATTCCAGACCGATGCTGCAATCAACGAAGGTAACTCCGGTGGACCATTGGTAAATCTAAGCGGTCAAGTGGTTGGAATAAATACAGCTATCGCTAGCAATTCACAGAATATTGGTTTTGCTATACCAATTAATGACGTAACCGGTCTAATACAAAGTGTAGAAAAGACTGGCAAACTGCAACAGCCATACTTAGGCGTACTGTATATACCAATAACAAGTGATATTGCCAGCGAATATAACCTGAGCGTAAGTCAAGGGGCTTGGGTGCCTCCAACGGCAGTTACGGGGCAGGCATCAGTTATTGCTGGTGGGCCCGCCGCTAATGCTGGACTTCAAGCCGGCGATATAATAACCACGATTGATGGTCAACAACTGAACCAGAACACCAGCCTTACTTCTATAATCGACAAAGACCAAGTCGGACAAGTCGTTACTCTGAACGTGCAGCGTGGTAGTAAGACCCTTAATATTAAAATTACTCTTGGCAACGTGCCAACAAGTACGTCAACTAACGAAGGTGACTAAAGAGCTGAACAAAATCATCCGTTGCTAAGCATTTATAGTTCGCCGAGTCTGCAATAGATTGAAGATTAGAGTGTTGGGCGGGCAATGACTCCGTAATGATATAGCTCGGTTTAGATCTTAAAGTAGTTATCTGGTCAAATAGTCGGGAATATAGATCTAATCCACTAGCTCCGCCAAAAATAGCTAGTCTGGGTTCTAGCTTCGCAGACTCATTAATAGGTAAACTATCTGGGACATAGGGCAGGTTAATGAGGAGTGTGGAATCTTTAAATAGGTCAGTCGATAATGACCCTAGAAGGTCACTTTTAAAGAGTTTAATATCAGCATTTAGCGACAGGGAATTTTTCTTAGCGACTTGCAGGCACTTTGCATCAATATCGACAGCTACTACACTCACTTTTGGGTATAAAAGCTTAGCGGTAATCGCTAATGCCCCTGAACCGGTACCAACATCAATAATCGTTGTTATATCTCTCGGCGGTATAATCTTCAGAACATCAATAATCGTTTCTGATTCTGGTCTAGGGATCAGTACGGAGTTATTGACGAAAAATTGATTATTATAGAAATAGGCCCTATTAGTAATGTAGGCAAGGGGATAATGAGTTGATCTTTTTGCGATAAACCGGCTTAAGGTATTTAGCCTAGTCTGGCTTATCTTATCTGCTGGATGCGCAAGTAACCAGCTGCGGTCTTTACCCAGAACGGTTTCAAGCAGAACTAGGCTATCTAATCTGGCTGTTTTTATACCGGATTCGGCCAGAGTTTTAGTAGCAGTTGCTAGCCAGCTATCAATTTCCATCACGCAGTAATTCAAACTCGGCCGCCAAGAGTTTCTCGATCAGGTCGTCAATATCCCCATTTAGTGCTGCTGGGATATTACTGCGGCTATAACCAATACGATGGTCAGTAATGCGATCTTGAGGGAAGTTATAAGTTCTAATTTTTTCCGATCGATCACCAGAACCAATAAGTCCTTTACGCGCGTCACTCTGCTTTTTTTGTTCTTCTTCAATTTTTAAAGCTAATAGCCGAGATCTTAAAACCCCCATAGCCTTATCTTTATTTTTTATTTGTGATTTCTCATCCTGACAGGTTACCACTATGCCACTAGGTAGATGGGTTATTCTAACTGCCGAATCGGTGGTGTTGACTGATTGACCACCGTGACCACTAGAGCGGTAAACATCTATACGTAGATCTTTGGGTTCGATTTCAACGTCTGTCTCATCTGCCTCGGGTAAAACAGCAACAGTCGCAGTAGATGTGTGAATACGACCCTGTGATTCGGTTGTTGGTACACGCTGAACGCGGTGCACACCGCCTTCGAATTTTAACTGTTTATATATGTCGGTTCCGTGAATTTCAAAAATTATTTCTTTAAAACCGCCAACTTCATTGGGGTTCTCACTAATTAGCTCAAGCCGATAGTTATGACGTTCTGACCAGCGAGCGTACATTCTGTACAGATCGCCTGCGAACAAACTTGCCTCATCACCGCCAGCAGCGGCGCGGATCTCAATTAAAACATCCCGTTGGTTATTGGGATCCTGCGGTAGTAATGCGCTCTGTAATTCCTCCTCAAGCTGGGTTAATTTCGTCTGGAGTTGGTCTATTTCTGTCCTGGCAAGTTCGGCTAAATCGGCATCCTCACCGTTTAGTAATACTCGGTCTTCTATCAGGTGTTGGTTTAATGCGTTAACTTCCGCGAATTGATCAAGTAACTTTGTGATTTCATCTTTTCGCTTAGCTAGTTTCGGATAGTCTTTTGAAGTATATATTGAAGAATCCTCAAACTTTTGTTCGAGTAAGCTAAGTTCGTCTTTGAGTTCTTGTTCTTTTTTATCCATATCAGTTCAAATTATAAAGAAAACCACCAGAATTACGAATTCTTGGTGACGACAAATGACTAAGTAGTTATTTTAGAGCGGCTTTGGCTTCAGATTTTTCGGTATTAGCAGCTTTTCGTTTGACTTCTTTAGTGGCAGCTGCAGCTCGTTTTTGTCTCGCGGCCTCACCAGCAGCGGCACGCGCCTTAAATTTATCAACTCGGCCTTCAATATCTAGAACGCGTTCCTCACCAGTAAAGAAAGGGTGTGAGGCGCTAGTAATGTGAACCTTAATGAGTGGATAGTCATTACCGTCTTCCCATTTGGTAGTCTCTTCGGTTTCAGCTGTTGAGCGGGTAATAAAACGAAAGCCGTTATTGAGGTCTTCAAAAACAACTGGTCGATAATTATTTGGGTGTAAGTCTTTTTTCATGGTCAAGTGCCTAGTATACACATCTGTTAGTCGACGGTCAAGCCGGGTTTGCGTCAAGCCAACTAATCTGTTACAATTTAGACATTATCAATTAAGCAGGTTGGGGTTAGTAGTCCTCTCTAAGCTTTAACCGTGTAGGTATCTTAGAGCTCCCAACTGTAAGAGGAAGGATTTACAAAAACCATGGCGACAAATACTAGTGTCGATATTAAACAATTATTAGAGTCTGGTGCCCACTTTGGACACAAGACAGAACGCTGGCACCCAAAAATGGCCCAGTACATACACAGTAAACGAAGCGGTAGTCATATTATTGATCTGACAAAGACGGTCGAATGTCTAAATATAGCCTTAGCTTTTTTGGACGATACTGCAGCCGCTAGCAAACAGATATTATTTGTCGGTACAAAGCGACAAGCTGAAGAAATAGTAAAAAAATTAGCCGAAGATACTAAAATGCCTTATGTCACCAATAGGTGGTTAGGTGGGATGCTGACCAATTGGTCAACAATCGGTGGCCGTGTCAAACATCTACAAGACCTAGAAAATCGCATGGCGTCTGGTGAATTAGCTAATAAGTACAGCAAGCTGGAAGTTCAGCGCTATCAAGAAGAGATTGATCACTTGAATGAGCTCTACGGAGGGATTAAGGAATTAAACGCCCGCCCTGGAGTAGTGGTGGTATTTGATATGACTCATGACGCAACCGCTATAGCCGAAGCCCGCAAGCTAGCTATACCGATTGTTGCTCTAGTTGATACCAATGCCGACCCAAGCCGTGTAACATACCCAATCCCTAGCAATGACGACGCTATTAAAACCATCCAGCTAATGGCTGATTACATGAAACAAGCTATTGATTCGGGTAAGGCGAAGATCAAAGCCCCAAGAGTAGACAAGGAAAGTAAATAATGAGCGTTACAATTGAAGAGATCAAACGGTTAAGAGAACTAACCGGTGTTGGTATGACTGATGCCAAGAAGGCCCTACAAGACTCTAAGGGTGACTTTGATATAGCGCTTAGTGAAATGCGCAAGAAAGGTCTGACAAAGGCTGAAAAACGCGGAGAACGCGAAGCTCGAGCTGGGATTATAGGAACCTATAACCATGATAATCGAATTGGCGTATTGGTTGAAGTTAATTGCGAGACAGACTTTGTGGCCCGAAACGAGATATTCACCATTCTAGTCAAAGATTTGACCTTGCACATCGCTGCCAGTAATCCAGAATTTGTCAGTGTTGACGATGTCCCAGTAGCGGTCACTAAGAAAATTCGCCTGGAATTCGAAGAAAAGACTAAAGCTGAAGGCAAACCGGCGGCTATGGTCGGCAAAATAGTTGATGGTCAGATTAAAAAATATTTTGATGAAAAATGTCTTTTGAGTCAGCCGTTTATCAAGAATCCGGACCAAACTGTTGGGGACTATGTTAAGCAACATAACGCTCGGCTTGGTGAGAATATTGTAGTGCGCCGTTTTAATCGTATGGCTCTCGGAGAAGTTCAGTAGTAAACTAAAAATATATGGATACCCAAAAATTAGTCGAAACAACAAAACTTAAATTAAACGCTGCTCGTAATCACTTTAGTGATGAGTTAAAAAAAATCCGTACTGGGCGGGCAAATGCCAGTATGCTCGACGGTATTACCATCGAGGCTTATGGACAACAAATCCCCCTAAATCAGGCAGCAACTATTTCAGTACCGGAGCCACAACTATTGCAGATAACACCGTTTGATCCTAGCAATCTAGCAGCCATAAGCTCCGCCATAAGAGATAACCAGTCTCTAGGTTTGAACCCAATGGACGACGGCCGAGTCGTACGCTTACCAATCCCACCACTGACCGAAGAGCGACGACGCGAGATCGCTAAACAGCTTGGCGAGAAAGTTGAAAACTGTATGATAGCCATGAGGCAAGTCCGTCACGAGGCATTCCGCCAACTCGAACAATCCAAGAAAGATAAGGACATTGGGGCAGACGACGAGCAACGAGGTGGACGTCAAATTGATGAAATTATGACCCAAATTAAAGTTGAAGTAGATCAACAAAGCAAAGCCAAAGAAAAAGAAATTCTGACAATTTAGGCCAAAAAACACAAGCAGTTATTAACTAGAATTGGTACAATAGATAACAATATGAACGCTAGAGAGAGGGTCTGCTAGATAATGTCACTCGGTCTATTGATACTTGGACTGTTTCTCTTCGTAATGCTGGTCGTTGTGCATGAGTTTGGGCACTTTATAGCTGCCAAGCGTAGCGGCGTTGGCATCGAAGAATTTGGTATTTTTTTCCCGCCCAGATTATGGAGTCGAAAAACAAAAAAAGGTTGGGTATTTAGCGTTAATTTACTACCTCTTGGTGGTTTTGTACGTTTAAAAGGTGAACACGATGCCGATAAACGACCAGGTTCCTTTGGTGCCGCATCGCTTAAAAATAAAGTAAAAATAATGCTTGCTGGAGTAGGTATGAATCTCCTTACAGCCTTTGTTTTACTGACAATATTGGCGGTTGTTGGCTTACCCCAACTAATTAATAACCAGTACAGTATAAAAAGTGACGTCCACAGCATGGAAAACGAAACACTGGTTGGATCGGTTGAGAATAATTCTCCGGCCGCTTCCGCCGGTCTACGGAGGGCCGATGTACTTACTTCAATTACCACGAGCAGTGGTAAGACGATCAAGATTAGCTCTGCAGATAGCCTCCCAGCTATTACTAAATCTCTCGCAGGGCAACGCATTGAGCTGCAGTTTACCCATAGCAAACACCTTGAAACTAAGACTGTTGTGCTGCGGACTAACGCCGTTGTTAATGCCAGTGATAAGACATCAAATCCAAAAGGCTATCTTGGTATCAGCCCATCCCAGTATAGTTTGCAGCGTTTTACCTGGTCGGCACCAATTGTGGCGTTTGGGTTAATGGTTCAATTTACGGCTCTGACATTTCATGGTCTTTGGACGGCTATTGCCAGTTTATTTACCGGCAATACAACAAAAGCTGCCGCCCAAGTCACTGGCCCAGTCGGGATATTTGAAATACTAAAAAGTGGAACTCTGCTAGGATACCAGTTTATTCTGATGATTATCGCAGTTATATCTCTTAGTCTAGCGATAATGAACGTTTTACCGATCCCAGCACTCGACGGTGGGAAGTTATTTGTAACATTAATTTCTAGGGCGCTAAACAAGCAGATCAGCGAGAAAGCTGAGAATATAATCTACGGGACTGGTTTTGCCATATTGTTTGCTCTTATTATCGTAATAACTATTGTCGATGTTAAAAGAAACTGAGGCTCCGGTTAAGGTTATGGCTAAAGACGACAAACTTATTGACCCGAAACCGACAGACAGTGGCATAACTTGGGGAGCTTGGTCGGCTATTGGTGTGGTCGTTGCAGTTTTTCTAGTAGCCCAATTAGTAGCCGAAGAAGTACTGCTAATTTACCCTCGTCTCCAGGGCTGGTCGCAAGGAGTCGCTAATAATTGGTTACAGAATTCGGTATACGCCCAATTTTTTTACGTGTTGTTGGCCGAAACCCTAACGGTTAGTATAATTTTCCTCTTCATATATTGGCGTAAAGGTAAACTTAGTTCAATTGGCTTAAAACGCCCCAAAATTATGGATCTACCGTATGCCTTAAGCGGACTGGCTATCTATTATCCAATATATATTGTCGCAGCACTGACTGCTGCTTGGTTACTTAAAGTAAACCTTAACCAAACTCAGTCGATTGGTTTTAACGGTTCATATAGCGGCTGGCAACTGGCTGTAGTATTTGTGAGTCTAGTTATATTGCCGCCAATTGCTGAAGAGATTATGTTTAGAGGGTTCTTGTTTAGTGGGTTAAAAAAGAAGCTCCCAGTTATCTGGGCAGCCTTATTTACTAGTTTACTATTTGCCGTTCCTCATCTGCTCGAAAGCGGCAGTGGTGGCTTACTTTGGATAGCTGGGATTGATACTTTTATCCTATCTATGGTCCTCTGCTGGTTACGACAAAAAACCGACAGGCTTTATGCGGGCATGGGGTTACACGCTTTAAAAAACTTTATCGCTTTTGCCACACTCTACTTGCTCCACTCGAGATAGAGTACAATAGCAGTTGAAAGCTATAAATCAATAAGTTAAGAGGAAGATTACGACAGTGAGATTATCACAACTATTTACCAAGACCAGTAAGACTATTCCAGCCGACGAAACATCAAAAAACGCCAAGCTTCTCATTCAGGCAGGCTTTGTTCATAAAGAAATGGCTGGTGTATACGCCTATTTACCACTTGGTTTGAAGGTGGTCGAGAACATTAAACAAATTATCCGCGAGGAGATGAATTCACTCGGGTCTCAGGAAATAATCATGACAAGCCTTCAAAGAAAAGATCTCTGGGAAAAAACTGGACGCTGGGAAGACGCGTCAGTAGATGTATGGTTTAAAAGTAAGCTGAAAAACGGCACAGAAGTTGGCTTTGGCTGGAGTCATGAGGAACAGATCACCGAAATGATGAAAGATTATATTAGCAGCTATCGTGATTTGCCGATAAGTGTTTATCAATTTCAAACTAAACTACGAAATGAAGTCAGGGCAAAAAGTGGAGTTATGAGGGGTCGCGAATTTGTAATGAAAGACCTTTACGGATACTCACGGGACGCTAAGGAATTACAAGAGTTTTATGATTCGGTGTCTGACGCCTATCTTAAAATTTTCGATAAAATCGGTATTGGGGAGTCAACCTATCTGACTTTCGCTTCGGGCGGAGCTTTCACCCAGTTTAGTCATGAATTTCAAACCGTAACAGATGCCGGCGAAGATACTATTTATATTGATTCGGACAAAAGGATAGCAGTTAACCAAGAAGTATTAAGCGATGAAGTACTCAAGCAACTCGGTCTCGAGAGACACAAGCTTAAAGAAGTTAAAGCCGCTGAAGTTGGTAATATCTTCAACTTTGGTAGTGCCAAAGCTGAGCAATTAGGCGCATATTTTACTGATGAAGACGGCAACGACAAACCACTTTTCTTAAGTTCATATGGCATTGGAGTAACTAGACTAATTGGAGTTGTGGTAGAACTTTTTTCTGATGAACGAGGACTTGTTTGGCCAAAAAGTATAGCGCCAGCACAAGTGATTATTGATCGAGTAGGGGAGTCAAGTGAAACCATAAAAGCAGCTGACTCGTTATATAGTAAATTACTCGATCACGGTGTCGAGGTTTTGTATGATGACCGGGACGTACGGCCTGGCGTGAAATTCGCGGATGCCGATCTAATGGGCATACCACTAAGAATAGTTGTAAGCGATAAAACCGTTGAGGCTGGACGATTTGAGGTTAAGAAACGCACATCAACAGAGGTAAAGATGCAGTCATTAGACGATATATTAAATGAACTAGTTGTTAAAGAATAAAGTTGATATAATGATCGGACTACGGAGTAAAGGCATGGTTTGCCTTAGAAAGAAAGGATCCTGATAAAACTATATGAACAAGCTATTTAGATTGACTCAGTCTGGCATCGATGAGCTAAAGCAAGAAGTTGGTGTATTGACTGGTCAGAGAGCTGCAATAACACAGCGTATAAAAACTGCTCGTGAGTTCGGCGACCTGGCTGAAAATGCCGAGTACAGTTCGGCGCGTCAGGAACAAGAGAAGAACGAGAGTCGTATTACTGAAATTGAACACATCCTGCATAACGTTGAAGTTATTAAAACTCCGAGAAACCCCGTTGCGGTCCAATTGGGTTCAACAGTAAAACTAAAAGGTACCGGCTCAAAATCTAAGGAATTCCAAGTTGTTGGAACGGTTGAGGCTGATCCTTTAAATGGCAAGATATCTGATGAATCACCAATAGGTTTAGCGCTAGTGGGAAAAAAAGTCGGCGATAAAGTAGAAATAAAGACGCCGGCCGAAACCTCAAGCTATAAGATTACCGAAATAGCCTAGCGACAGAGGGATAAGTCAGCTACAATAATGTGTTAGATGGCAACTTTAAAAGAATTACGCGATGAAAGACTACGCAAATTAGCTGAGCTGAAAGAACTTGGGGTAAACCCGTACCCAGCTCACGTCAACCGAAGTCACACGCTGTCTCAGGTAGTTAATGATTTTGATGAATTAAATACAAAGCCCGTAACAGTGGCTGGTAGAATAATCAATATTCGTAAATTTGGTAGTATTGCATTCGTTGTTATTAAGGACGCCGGCGGCCAGCTCCAGCTGTTTTTGAGTGCCGACAAAGTTCAAGAACTAGTAGCCACTGACAGCCAATTAGGCTTTGGACAGTTATCTCTCTTAGATTCGGGTGATTTCATTGAAGCCTATGGCCAAGTTGTCAAAACAAAGACTAACGAAATTTCTGTCGATGTTGATAAGCTGCGGCTGCTGACTAAAAGCTTACGGCCGTTGCCAACCAAGCAAGACGGTTTCAATAACAAAGAAGAAAGATTTAGACGTCGTTATGTTGATTTAAACGTTAACAGGGAAGTCTACGATCGTTTTATTCGAAGGAGTAAATTCTGGCAAAGTAGCCGCGATTTTCTAAATAAACATGATTTTATCGAGATAAACACACCAGTGCTCGAGCACACAACTGGTGGTGCTGATGCCACTCCTTTCGTGACTCATATGGACGCTCTCGACCAAGACTTCTACTTACGGATTAGTCACGAACTACCACTTAAGAGGTTACTGGGTGGAGGCTACGAAAAAGTCTTCGATATTGGCCCCAGGTTTAGAAATGAAAATTATTCTGATGAACATTTACCGGAGCACGTCGCCATGGAGTGGTATTGGGCCTATGCCGATTGGCGAGATGGCATTAAATTTATGACAGAAATGTATAGGCACGTTATAAAGGAAACCTTTGGAACATTAAAGTTTAAACTTGGTGAATTTGATGTTGATTTAGAGAAAGAATGGGAAGAATGGGACTATGCAGAAGTAATAAATAAACATTACGGCATTAATGTTTATGACTGCAGTTTGGAAGATGTTAAGCGAGCTTTGAGCGAGCATAAAATAGAAGTTGAGCAAGCCGATAATAAAGCCAGAGGCATTGATAAACTCTGGAAAAATATTCGTAAAGATATAGCGGGTCCGGTTTGGCTAATCAATACGCCAAAATTTATTAGCCCATTATCAAAGACCAACACTGATAACGATAATTCTACTCAGCGCTTTCAACCAATAATTGCCGGCAGTGAACTGGGCAATGGTTTTAGTGAATTAAACGACCCAGTCGACCAATTGAACCGCTTTGTCGAACAACAACAACTCCGTGATAGTGGCGATGAGGAAGCCATGATGCTCGACATAGATTTTGTTGAAATGCTCGAATATGGCGTACCGCCAGCTTGTGGTTGGGGCTACAGTGAACGGGTTTTTTGGGTA
>Ga0182016_10001665_pt1 | contig 26971 bp, 18 predicted proteins | sample 712S2MmetaG_FD_120491 | JGI IMG/M metagenome (GOLD analysis project Ga0182016, IMG submission 120491) | Permafrost microbial communities from Stordalen Mire, Sweden - 712S2M metaG | ecosystem: Environmental > Terrestrial > Soil > Wetlands > Permafrost | place: Sweden: Stordalen | collected...
CGCGGCGGGCGTGGTGCTCTCCGAGCGCCCGGATCTCGGTCCGGAGATGACCCTGCTGGTCGATGTCGGCACCAATGCGGAGATCGTGCTCGGCAACCATCAGCGCCTCGTGGCGTGCTCGAGCCCGACGGGCCCCGCCTTCGAGGGTGCGCAGATCAGCTGCGGGCAGCGCGCGGCCCCGGGAGCGATCGAGCGGGTGCGCATCGACGTGCAGACGCTGGAGCCGCGCTTCAAGGTGATCGGCTCGGATCTGTGGTCGGATGACCCTGGATTCGAGAAGTCCATCGCCGGCATCGGCATCACCGGGGTATGCGGCTCCGGCATCATCGAAGTCATCGCCGAGATGTACCTCGCGGGCGTGATCAATCAGGACGGCGTGCTCGACGGCCGCCTGGCCGCGCGTTCCTCACGGATCGTCGAGAACGGGCGCACCTTCGCGTACGTCCTGCACCGTCAGGCAGCGGACTCCGACATCGTCGAGATGAAGATCACGCAGAACGACGTGCGCGCGATTCAGCTCGCGAAAGCTGCGCTGTACGCGGGCATAGCGCTCCTCATGGAGCGGCTCGGCGTCGATCAGGTCGATCGCATCCGGCTGGCCGGCGCATTCGGCAGCCACATCGACGTGAAGTATGCGACGGTGCTCGGCATGCTGCCGGACTGCGATCTCGCTCAGGTGCGTTCGGCGGGCAATGCCGCCGGGACCGGCGCGCGCATCGCGCTGCTGGATGCCACATCGCGGCCCATCATCGAGAATCTCGTGAGGCGCATCGAGAAGGTCGAGACCGCGATCGAGCCGCGCTTCCAGCACCACTTCGTCGAGGCGATGGCGATTCCGCACAAGACCGCGCCTTATCCGAACCTGCGCAAGGTGGTGGACTTGCCGCCCCCGAAGGAATCCACCATGCAGACCGAGACGCGCGGCCGGCGGGCACGACGCGTCGATCCGTTGAAGGCCGATTGAGCATCGATGTTGCGATGCAACAAGCGATGCGCCGACGTGGCTCCATCCCACTGAGCGGGCCGCCGCGCTAGACTCTGGAAATGGCACCGCGTCCGTCTCGAGAAGCGGGCCTTCACCGGGGATAACAATGATCAAAACCCATCGCCTCAGCTCGTCTTCGACGCTGCTCTTCGCCACCCTGGCGTGCACCTTGCCGCTCGGCGCGCGTGCGGACGTCACCATCGAGGAGCAATCGACTTTCGATTTCACCATCATCAAGGCACACGGCAGCACGACGGAACTCACCGCCTCCGACAAGCAGCGCCGGGACAACGCGTTCCATTGCGAGGGGTTCATGTCGCTGCTCTGCGGCAATGCGCAAAGCGCAGAGATCATCCGTCTGGACCGCGACCTCGAATGGAGCCTGGAACCGAAGAAGCAGGAATACCGCGAGACTCCCTTCCCGACGCCCGCGCAGCGGCAGGCGGCGATGCAGGAGGCACAGGCGACGCTCGAGAAAATGAAGCAATGCCCGGCGGCTCCGCAGAGCACCGCGCCCGCGCCGAATACGTCGAAGTGTCAGATGTCGCCGCCGAAGTTCGATGCCACCGCCACCGAAACTCATGCCTCGCTCCTCGGGCACGATGCGCGGCTCACGCAGATCAGCATGACGCAAAGCTGCACGAACCCCGACACCGGCGACACGTGCGATCTGTTGATCGGCATGGATTCCTGGCTGACGCAGGAACAGATCGCCGGATTCGAGGATCGCCGCGCTTTTCAACAGGCGTACCTGCGCAAATTGGGACTCGAGGATGCGGGTCCGTTGGTCCAGAAGCAGATGCGTCAGTTTCTGGCGCCGTACGCGGAGAGTTTGAAGCAACTCGCCGGCAAGGCCGGAGACTTCAAGGGTTATCCCCTCAAGACCTCGGTGCGGATCGCCTTCGGCGGCGAACGCTGTGCCGCCGCGCAACAGCAGCAAAATGCGGGCGCGGGCGCGGGCACGGGCGCGGGCACCGGGGCGGGCGCGGCGCAAAGCCCGCCCATCCTCGGCAGCGGCTCGAGTCTCGGTTCAGTCGCGAGCAGCCTCGGCGGCAAACTCGTGGGCGGCCTGTTCGCGAAGAAAAAGCAGGAGCCGCCGCCCGCGTCGAGTCCGTTGCCGCCAGGCATGGTGCAAGCGGCGCAATTTACGGTCGAGACCACTGCCATCACGCCGGGGCCGATCGCGCCGGCGCAATTCGACATTCCGCCCGGGTGGAAATTGATTCCGCCGCCCGCCAAGACCGCGGCCAAAGAGTTCACTTGTCCGAAGACCGGGTAGAGATCCATCGAAGGAGCAGACGGCGTCCTCGCGCTCAATCGCCAGCTGCGGTGCCGTCAACAGGCCCTCGACGAAGAGACGGCTGGCGCTAAACGTTCGAGTCGGGGAATGACGCTTTGCGGCGCGCCATGTAATCGAGCAGCGCCTCATCGATGGAGGAGTCCATCGGCGGTGCCACGTACTCGGCCAGCATTTTTTTCCACAGCCCGTTGGCGCGCTTCGACATGTTGGTCGCACCCTCGGCCTCCCATTGCTCGTAGCTGTTGTTGTCCGCGAGCGGTGAGCGATAGAAGGCGTTCTCGAAATTGGCCTGCGTGTGGGCGCAGCCCAGGAAGTGCTTGCCGGGCCCGACTTCGCGCATGGCATCGAGCGCCTGGCCATTTTCCGACAAGTCGACCCCCGCCAGAAGCGTATGCATCATCCCGGCCTGGTCCGCGTCCATCACGAACTTCTCGTAGCCCATGGAGAGACCGCCTTCGAGCCAGCCGGCCGTATGGAGCACGAAGTTGACGCCGGCGAGGCACGTCGGCAGCAACGTGTTCGCCGATTCGAATGCCGCCTGCGCATCGGGGATCTTCGATGCGCAGAGGCTGCCTCCCGAGCGAAACGGAATGCCGAGGCGGCGGGCAAGGGCGGCCATGCAGTAAAGAACCAGTGCGGGTTCCGGCGTACCGAAGGTGGGTGCGCCCGACTGCATGGATATGGAAGATGCAAAGCTGCCGAGCACCACCGGGGCGCCGGGATTGACCAGCTGCACGAAGGCGAGCCCCGCCAACGCCTCGGCCAACGTTTGCGCCACGGTGCCCGCGACCGTCACCGGCGACATGGCGCCGGCGAGAATGAACGGCGTGATGATGAGCGCCTGATTGGCGCGTGCGTAGACCTTCGCGGCGCCGAGCATGGTCGCATCGTAGGTCATCGGCGAATTGACGTTGATCAGGTTGATGATGGTGGTCTTCGGCCGGCCGGTCGCAGGATCGGTGAGTTCGGCGCCGAACACGATGTTCGCCATGGCGACCGAGTCGGCGGCGCGCTCGGGCGCGGTAACCGACCCCATGAAGGCTTTGTCGCTGTACTTCAGATGGCTGTACACCATGTCGAGGTGCCGCTTGTTCACCGGCAGATCGACGGGCTCGCAAATCGTGCCGCCCGAATGGTGCAGGGAGGTGGACATGTAGGCGAGCTTCACGAAGTTGCGAAAGTCCTCGATTTTCGCGTAGCGTCGTCCCTCGTCCAGATTGCGCACGAACGGAGAGCCGTAGGCCGGCGCGAACACGGTGTTCTGCCCGCCGATGACCACCGATCGGGCCGGGTTGCGGGCGTGTTGAGTGAATTGCCGAGGGGCGCTCTTCTGCACCAGCGCCCGGCACATGCCGCGCGCGAAATGCACGCGCTCCCCCTGCACGTCCGCGCCCGCCGCTTTCCAGATCTCGAGCGCCTCCGGGTCGTCCCGAAAGTCGATGCCGATCTGCTCGAGAATGGTGTCGGCATTCTGTTCCATCAACGACAGCCCTTCCTCGCCGAGGACCTCGTAGTAAGGAATCTTGCGGGTGATGTACGGGATCGACGACGATGCGCGGGCGGCCCGCGAGGCGCGCTTCGCATCTCGGCCGCTGGGCCGTCGGGCGTGGGTGGTTGGCGCTTGCTGCTCGTCCATACGTCGCTCTCCGGATCGGGTGGCGGTCTCAATCGGCCGCCAGACGCGACGGCGAAATAGGTGTTATCCCCGCAGTATGGTCACTGTCGCCGCAGGCAGCTGATCAATTTGCGTCATGGACTTATCTTGACGCGCCATTTGGACGCTCGATGCCGGACCCGACCGCCGGCTCATCGGCACGGTTCGCGGCTCCGTCGACGTAGGACAGGAGGGTGTCGCGCGCGAAGCGTTCGTCGACGAAGTCCGCGAGCCCCTCCATCACGTCATCGAGGGTCCGTGCCTCGGTCCCGAACAGCGCTTTGATGACCTGGGGAGATTCGAAGAGTCCGTGGGGATACAGGGCGAGCAGCTGGCCCCGCTGCCAACCGCCGTCGACGGAGAGTGCCGGACGCATCGCCGCTCGCTCCGGGTGTTCGGGAGCGGCCGCCGTCACACCGTGATGAATCTCGTATCCGTCGAACTCGAGCCCGCTCAACGGCCCCCAAAATCCCTGCAGCTCGGACCATGAATAGCGGCCGTGGCGGTAGGTTTTGGAAGGCAGGAACCGGGTGCGATACGGCATGAGCCCGAGACCCATCGCGTCTCCCTCCACGCCGTGCGGATCGTCGAGGCGCTCGCCGAGCATCTGCAGGCCGCCGCAGATCGCGAGCAGGGGCTTGCCGGCCGCCACGTGCGCGGCGATGGCGGCATCGAGACCGCGGCGGCGGAGCCAGTCGAGGTCTGCGGCCACGTGCTTGGAACCGGGAAGCACGAGCAGATCGGCCGATGCCACGGTTTGCGGCTCGCGCGCCCAGGAAAGCGATACACCGGAGATGCTTCTCAAAGGCGTGAACTCGTCGAGATTGCTGATATACGGATACGCGAGCACGGCAATCGAGAGCCCCAACCCCGAGGGCCGCGCATCGTATACCCCATCCTCTTCGGGCAGGCCGTGATCGCGCCACATCGGAAGCACGGCGATCGTCGGAATGCCCGTGAGCTCCTCGAGCCGCTGCGGACCCGGAGCGAGGAGCCGCTCGTCGCCGCGAAACTTGTTGAGCACGAAGCCGCGGACCAATGCGCGCTGCACGGGCGGCAGAAGCTCCACCGTACCGTACAGGTGGGCGAAGGCGCCGCCGCGGTCGATGTCGCAGATGATGAGCGTCGCCGCTGAACACGTTTCGGCGACGCGCAGGTTGACGATGTCGGTGGACTGAAGATTGATCTCCGCGGGCGAGCCGGCTCCCTCGATCACGACCACGTCGTGACTTTCCAGAAGCTCATCGAGACAGGACTTCACCGTGGGCCACAGCAGGGTCGCGCGAGACCGCCAGTCCATGCGCGCAAGATCGTCGCGCCGTTGTCCGAGCAGAATCACCTGCGATTGGGTGTCGCGCTCGGGTTTGAGCAAGATCGGGTTCATGCGCACATCCGGCACGGCCCGCGCGGCGAGCGCTTGAAGATACTGTGCGCTGCCCATCTCACCGCCGGCTGCGACTCGCGCGTTGTTGCTCATGTTCTGCGCCTTGAACGGCGCGACTTTCAGCCCCTGTCGTGCATACCAGCGCGCGAGCGCGGTGGCGAGGAAGCTCTTGCCCGCAGCGCTCGTCGTACCGCACACCATGACGGCCCGTCCCTTCACGGAGCGGACCGTCACGGCGCGGATGGCCTCTCGAGCGAAGGGCGCCAAAGATGCGCACCCCGGTCGTCGATGATGTTGACCGGCGTCTCGAACGCCGCCGAAAGCCAGTCTCCGACCAGGGCCTCGGCGATGCTGCCGTGACCGACGAGGCCGCGATAACCCATGACAACGATGCGGTCCGCGGCAAGCGCCAACGATAGGTCATGAATCGCGCTCACCACGCTCACGCCGCAGCCCCGCGCCTGTTCGCGCAATAGACGCACGATGTCTTCCTGATGCGGGGGATCCAGATGCGTGGTCGGCTCGTCGAGCAGCATCACGGAGGCCTCGACGGCCAGCGTGCGGGCGAGGTGCAATCGCTGGCGCTCGCCTCCCGAAAGGGTCGAGAGCCGACGATGCGCCCACGCGAGAGAGCCCGTCGCCATCATGGCGCGGTACATGACTGTCTCATCCTCGGTCTGCCGATGCGCGAGCCATCCGCGGTGCGCGAACCGCCCGAGAGCGACCACCTCCGCCCCGGTCAAATCCGACACGGCCGAACTTTGCGCAAGCCATGCGATGCGGCGCGCCCGCTCGCGCCGCGGCCATGAAGCAAGCGCCCGGCCTTGCAGAAGGATCGTTCCGGAGCGAGCCGGCTCCAGCCCGGCGAGCGCGCGAAGCAGCGTCGATTTTCCGCATCCGTTGGGACCTACGATACTGGTCCAACAGCCGGGCAGAATGTCGATGGACAGACCCCGGATCACCACGTGCGCGGCGTAGCCGACGGATAAATCACGGCACGCCAACGCCGGCGCCCCGCCGTCCACGCGAGCTTGCGGCTCAACCACGTCGGCTGCGCCGCCACAACAGAAAGATCAGATAGGATCCGCCCACGCAGGCGGTGACCGCGCCGACCGGAAGTTCCGACGGCCGTATCACCCAGCGACTGAGCAGGTCCGCCGCCTGCAAAAGAGCGCCGCCGCAAAGCGGCGCGCCGATCAACAGTTGCCGATGGTTCACCGACAACGTCTCGCGCACGATGTGGGGTGCGATCAGCCCAACGAAGCCGACGACGCCCACCTGCCCAACCGCCGTGGCGCTCGCGAGCGAGACGATGCCGAGCAGCGTCAAGCGCAACAGCGGCAGCGACAGGCCGAGGGATTGCGCCGTGTCCTCCCCCAGCGTCAACGCATCGAGGCCGCGCGCCAGCAGTACCGCCGGCACGATGCTTATACAGAGCGCGGCACCGAGCAGCTCCGTGGATGACCAGCTCAGAAACCCCGTGCTGCCCAGAAGAAACGATTGCATGGTGCGCCATATCTCGGGGCGGCTGAGCACCAGCAGCTGGGTGATCGAGCCGAGCAGAAAGGCGACCACGATGCCCGACAGCAGCAGGCTGCGGGTCTCCAGTATGCCGCGCGTCAGGCTGACGGTAAGCAACGTGGCGCCGGCCGCGCCCACGCACGCGGCGCCGGTGACGCCGAGTCTCACGGCCCAGCCGAGACCTTCGAATGAAGCGTCGGCAGCAATCAGACTCAACGTCACGCCGAGCGCGGCGCCGGAGGCGGTGCCCAGGAGGTAGGGCTCGGCCAGCGGATTTCGGAACACGCCCTGGGCAATTCCGCCGGCAAGGCCCAAGAGGGCGCCGGCCAGCCAGGCCCCGAGCGTTCGCGGTAGCCTGATCTGCCACAACACCACGGAGGAGTCTGCATCGGGTTTGAGCAGCCAGCCGAGCGAGGTTCCCACGCTTGACGTGCCGACGACGAGGCTGCCGAATGCCAACAGCAATGCGATGGCGACACAGCAGAGCACCCAGACGAGGAGGCGATGATTGGCGAGCGCGGCCCGGGACCTTGTTCCGAGATCCACGGCGAACGGAGGCGTGGCGCTCACGGCGAAACCCGCGCGAGGCAGTCGGCCATCGCGCGCATGCCGTCCGCGATGCGTGGGCCACCATGCACGATGGTGTCTCGAATTTCCTGCGCGAACGAGCAAATCCGCTTTTCACGCACCGCGCGGATTTCCCCCCAGCCGGGACGGTCCGCAAGATGCGCCGCATCGGCTGACAACACGAAGATCACGTCGGGATTTTGGCGCACGACATATTCTGGATTGAGCTTTGGAAACAGCCCCATGCCAGCCTGGACGATATTGCGCGCGCCGAGCCGCCTGATCAGCTCGCCGATGAACGATTCCGGTCCGGCGGAGTAGGGCCCCGGATCCACCTCGAAATACACCGAAGGCGCCGGGCCCCGCCGGCGGGCGATGACCTCGCGGCCGATCGTTTGAACCTCGCCGTCGATCCGGCGATTGAGCGCGACCGCACGCTCCCGCAAATCGAGAATCGTGCCGATGACCATGATCATATGGCCGACTTGCGCGTAGGTTTGCGTGTCGAGCGCGAAAGATTCGATGCCGAGCTCGCGCAGCCGTGCCGTGATCCGTTGGGAGCTCGAGAGCAAAACCAGGTCGGGATGGAGCCTGACGATCGCCTCGATCAGCGGATCTTCGAGGCCGCCGGTTTTTGGCAGCGCTTTGACCGACTCCGGCCAGTTCGAATAGCGGTCGGTCGCCACCAGGCGCCCACATTCGCCGAGCGCACACACGGTTTCCGTCAGACCCGGAAGCAGGCTGATGATCCGCTGTGGCGAACGCGGGAGTGTGATCTCATGCTGCAGATCGTCACGCACGACGATCGGCGAGGCGGCGGCGGCGACGGCGAACGCGAGGCCGCAACTCGACGCGAGCGCTGCAGCGATGCGGCGCACGGTCCTACAGTCTTGCGCGCAGGCCGACGAAAGCCGTACGGCCCCACGTTCCATACTGAAAGATGGTCTCGTACCACTTGTTGGTAACGTTATCGACCCGGGCATAAATCTCGAGCTTGTCGGTCACTGGATACGAAGCGCGCACATCGAGCAAAGTGTACCCGCCCAAGCGCACGATCGCCGTGGGGTAGACGTTGAAGTTTTGGTCGAAGCTCGGTCCACCATAACGCGCTGCGACCGTTGTCTTGAGGCTCTGTGGCCAGGTATAGCTCAATGAGAGATTGGCGGCATCCTCCGGACGGCGGAAAAGCTGTTGGCCATAGGTCGCAGATCCCGGCGTTTCGTCATCGGTCTTGATATGCGAGTAATTGGCCGATATTGCGACCGCGGAGGCCGGTGTCACGGAGGCCTGCAGCTCGACGCCGCGCGCCCTGGCCCGATCCACATTGGCATAATAGCCGACGCCCTGGCCCAGGGTGGCGCAGAGCGGGCTTCCCGGACAGTTTTCGAACTCGATCAGATCCGTGAAGCGGGTCAGGAAGTAGCTGGCGGAGAGCGTCACGCGATCGTTCCACAAATGCTGCTCGACGCCGCCATCGCCCCCCGTGGATACCTCCGGTTTGAGCGCGGTGTTGCCATACGGACTGTAGAGCTCGTAGAGCGAAGGCGCCTTGTATCCCTGGCTCCAGCTCGCGCGTAACACGGTCGAGGAGGGCAGCGACCAGGCTGCGGCGAACTGTCCCGTGTAATGCTGGCCAAAGGTGTCGTAGTGATCATGCCGTTCACCCGCGGTGAGGGACAGGCCGGAAAGCACTTCGCCGTGCAATTGCAGGTATTCTCCCACCTGCCCGGTATCGGCGTGCGCGGGGGCATACGGAGTGGTATCTGCCCAACTTTTTTCTTGCTGAGCACCAAAGACGGCCTGGTAGCCGTTGGCAATGGCCCAGGTCCCCTGATATTCGACCCGGCTGTTCTTGCCCTTATAACTGTCGGTTTGGGTGATGGGATCGACCGCGCTGTTGTAGTCCGAGTGCTCGGTCGCCGTGTATTCATAGGCCAGACGATTCTTCAAATCGAACAATTTGAAATTGAGACCGGTGTAGTCGAACAGCTGTCGCACGTCCTCATATTGCGGGTAGTTGCCGAGCAAAAATGTGGTGGGTGAGTAGCCATCGTAGAACACCCTGCTTTCGGTCCAATAAGCGCGCTCGTCGAACTGCACGTCGGGCGTGAAATCGTAAGTCGCCCGACCGGAAACCACCGAATCGTGGAAGGGATCCGAGCCGGCTCCCCCATAACGCCGATCGAGTTCCGGCACGCTGTCGGTCGCGTAGTAGGTGGCGCCAACCCGGAAACTCCAATTGTCGAATTTGCCGCCGACTCCGCCTTTGGCGAGGGCCGTGCCGAGGCTGCCACCTTCGGCCTGAACATTGGCGCCGAGTCCCCGCTCGGGTTCGGTGGTGATGATATTGATCACTCCGCCGATGGCCTGACTGCCGTAAAGGGTCGATTGCCCGCCGCGCAAGATTTCGATGCGCGAGGTGTCGCCGACCAAGAGGTTGCCGAAGTCGAAATTACCGCCAATCAAGGACGGGTCGTTCAATACGACGCCATCGATGAGAACCACGGTGTGATCGGAGTCGGCGCCGCGGATGAAGATGCTCGTCGCATTGCCCGGGCCGCCGCCGCGGCTGAAGGTGATGCCGGGGGTGGTCGCGAGCAGCGTGCTCATGTCGACCTTCTGGCTGTCCTGGATTGCCTGGCGGTCCAGCACCGTGACCGAGTTACCCACCTGGGACAAGGGCTCCGGCGCGCGGTTGGCCACGACGACCACCTCGTCCAATGAGTCGTCGCTGTTGCTGTCCGCGGACCAGGCGGTGATGATATTGAAGGCAATGGGCGCGCACAGCGCCAACGCGTATGGGTAACGCAAGGTTTGGGTTTTCAAGGCAAGCTCCCCGATGACGATGATCCAAATGACCGCGCTCAACGCAGTCATCTCCGTCGCCACTAGGGATGGTCCTCTCGCTCAGCACACCCCGGCTGTTCGATGGGCGACCACGACAAGCAGGTTTCCTGGCTCGCGGCTTTGGAAGTCCCTGCATCACCTTCCCGGATCTTCGATCCAGTGGTTTTCGATGCAGGGCGCACCGCTCACAGTTGCGGGGGCAGCCCGGGCTTTGAACCCGAGTTCCCTTTAATCCCCGTCAGGGGAACTTGTCGTGTGCGCTTACGTTGCAGCAATACCTTCCGCAGGTCAACAGCGACGTGGGCGAGGTGGTGGCTTGCTAAAATCCTCCGAACAGACAATCGATGGCCGCCACGATGAGCTGCCGCTGCTCTGCAATACTGCCCGCGGCGGAGCCAAGATCCGCCTTTGCAACCCCCGCGAGTTGCGGCGTCATCCGTTGCGATTTCTCGTGACGCAGACGGACGCACACCTCCGTTTTCCAGAAGCAGCGTCTCTCAAAAGACGCCTTTACTGAAGTTGTCGGGCGTGTTCTCATCGACGCCGCCGACGGGGGAGACATCGGCCATCCGCGGGAGCCGCCGTTTGGCGGCCCTGTTAAAGAGCGCCAGACTCAAAACGCCTGATTGAGCTCCACGAACAGCCCCCGCCGTGGTCCGTATTGGGGGGCAAATTCTCCGACTCCGGTCGCGGCCCGCAGAAGATAGCTGCGATCGAAGAGATTGACGACGCTGAAGCGCAGCGTCAGCGGTTTACGCGGATCGCGCCACGGGTCGAAATCCCGTGCGATCGCCGCGTTCAATTGCGAGTAGCCGGGAGTGTGCTGCTCGTTGGCAAAGCCGGCGCGCAGCCCGCTGCCATAGATGCCGTCGAGACTCGCGAGCAGGCTGTGCCAGCGGTAGGAGGCGCCGGCAGAGGCGGTTATCGTCTGAGCGTCCGAGGCGTACGTGTAATGGCCGGCCAGATAGGCGAATTCCACGGGATCGCCGATCAGGTACTGATGCGAGATGACATTCTTCACCTTGCTGATCTCCGCGGACAGGTTCGCGTACGTACGCAACCCGCCGCGGGTGTAATTGATCTTGAATTCCGCGCCCCGGCTGAAGCCCCGGGCAAAGTTGAATTCATCGAGCACGACCGCCTGGCCGAATTGCCCATCGTCCAAGGTATCGGTCGAACGCTTGTAATACACATCGAGGCCCACGGTCAGGCCGGCAAGGAGTTTCTGGTCCACTCCCAAGTCGAAGTAGGTGGCGCGCTCCGGGCGAGCCGGGGCATCGAGCGGAATCGATGCCTGCTGGGTCGTGTTTTCGAACAACGTCAGGTTGTTGGGTGTTGCCTGCGCCTGCATGGGCGGCGTGAAGTAGCGCGACACCCCGGCATGCAGGGTCGTGTCCGCGACAGGCCGGAAGAGCAGGGCGATGCGAGGACTGAACTGATTGGCCGACACGAATTGGTTCATCTGATCGAAGCGCAACCCGGTATTGAGGGTCACGGACGGGCTCATCCGCCACTCGTCCTGGACGTAGCCTCCCGCGGTCCAGCCGGTTTTCGCCGTGTAGTCATTCAACGTCATGGGCGTGGGCAGCGGGTTGCCGTCGGCGCCCAGCGGCAGCACGGTGGACAGATCCTTGACCCTCGTCTCCTCGACGCTGAACGTCAATCCGGCGCGCAGCGTGTGCGCATCGCTCAGACGGTCGGCGGCGTCGAGCTGCAGCCCGTCAATCAGGCTGTTGCGGACGACGTTCGAGGCAACGTCGTTGAAGGCGAGGTCGCCGTACAGGTCGGGAGCGAATTCGACGGTGGCGTAACGCGTGGAAAAAGAGAGCTGCGTATCGACGTTCTCGTGGTGCGTCTGCAGTGCTACGACCCCAAAGAAAAATCCGTCGGTTTCGTTCTCGTCGAGGCTGGTCGAGGACAAGGTGCTGGCGCCGAAGTACCCCAGCGGTTCCTGGCCCTCAACATCCGGGATCTGGAAATGGCCGACGAAGCCGCCGGCCATGTACGTCAGGCGGCTTGAATCTCCCAACAGGGTCGACCCGTACCCAAAGAATTTTTCCTGCGTCGTGCGGTCGTGGATCGGGTTCTGCATCGGCGTGGCGTTTTCGAGCCCCTGGCTGCTCTGCAAGTACCGGCCCGTCAGAAAGTATTGCGTCTCTCCGGCATTGCCGCCGTACTCGATGCTGGGGCTCAGCGTGTCCCAACTGCCGGCGTAAATGTCCAGGTTTCCGCCTGGATCGAACTCCGCCTTGGTGGCGATATCGACCACCCCCGCGGTACGCAGTCCGTATTGGGCGGGCAGCGTCCCATCGAGCAGGCTCAGATTGCCGATGAAGCCGGTTTCCAATACGGGACCCAGCGCGGAAACCCCGTCCGGAAGCTGGATGCCGTTGATGCGGAACTGGACGTTCGAGTATTCGTTGCGCACATGAAAATCGGGGTTGCTGATCGCCGAATCGTACGACACGCCGGGAATCTGCAGCAGCACCTTGTCCATCGGCGTGTTTTTTCCCTGCGGCAGGGTCTGCAGAGCCGACTGATCGATCAGGTAGGCGGTGGCTCCGAGTTTGGGCAGCAAATGACTGTCGCGCAACTCATCCAGATCCTTGTTCTCCCTCCAGAGGGTCTCGTCGACCCGGTGCCCACTGACCACGATCGGGCTCAACTCGGCGTCCGCGGGTGCGCCCTCGGAAGCGCTGGTATCTGCGGCCGGCGACTGCGCGCCCGCAGGAATTACGGCGCCCACCTGGATCACGGCACCCAGGGCAAATCCTAAATAACGTGAGCATCGCGGGCACATCAGATACGAATGATAATCGTTCTTATAACGAGAGTCATTCGTATTTGACCGAACGGGCTCCGGCCGCCCCGGCGCTCCCCGAAACCGCTAGAATCGCCCTATTGATCGGACGAACGGCAGCGAGGCTTCCCGATGAGCGAGGTTGAATCCAAGGTCGCACGCGGCGGCGCTCGCGCCGCGCGCCGCGCGGCGCGAACCGCACCGCTTCCCGACAGCTTGCGCCCCGTCCGTCCGGGAATGACCGGCGGCCGCTACAAGCCGCTGTCCGAATCGGACGTGCTGCGCATCCATCATGCCGCTCTCGACGTGCTGGAGAATATCGGCCTTGCCGACGCGACCCCGAGCGGCATCGAATACATGACTGCGGCGGGCGCCAGGCTCAATTCCGCCGGAAGGCTGATCTTCCCCCGTGCCCTGGTCGAGGATACGGTGGCAAGAGCCGCCCGGCATTTCGTGCTGCATGCTCAGGATCCGAAGCACGACATGGAGCCCTGGGGCTCACGGGTCTATTTCGGCACTGCGGGCGCCGCGGTGCACATCGTCGACGCCAAGACAGGGGTCTATCGGGATTCGACCACCAAGGATCTGTACGACATCGCGCGCGTCGTCGACACGTTGGAACATCTGCATTTCTATCAGCGGTCGGTCGTTTGCCGCGAGGTCGCAACCCCGCTCGAAATGGACATCAACACCGCGTATGCCAGCGTCGCGGGCACCACCAAGCACGTGGGCACCAGCTGGGTCCAGCCGCAGCATGTCGAGGCCAGCCTCGAGATGTTTCACCTGATGGCGGGCGGCGAGGACAAATGGCGTGCCCGCCCGTTCGTCAGCCAGTCGAATTGCTTCGTGGTGCCGCCGCTCAAGTTCGCCTACGACGCGTGTTTATGCCTGGAGACGGCGGTGCGCGGGGGAATGCCCGTATTGCTGCTCTCCGCGGGCCAAGCCGGCGCGACCGCGCCCGCCGCGCTCGCCTCCGCGCTCGTGCAGGAGACGGCGGAATGTCTGGCGGGCCTGGTGTACGTCAATGCGGTGAAGCGGGGTGCACCTGCGATCTTCGGCACCTGGTGCTTCGTGTCGGATCTTCGGACCGGCGCGATGTCGGGAGGCAGCCCGGAGCAGGCGCTCCTGTCCGCGGCGAGTGCGCAGCTTGCCCAGTTCTACGATCTCACCGGCGGTACCGCGTCAGGGATGAGCGATGCCAAATTGCCGGATATGCAGGCGGGCTACGAGAAAGCTTACAACCATGCGCTGGTGGGCAATGCCGGCGCCAACTTGATTTACGAGTCTGCCGGCATGCTCGCGAGTCTCCTCGGGTTTTCCATGGAGGGTCTGATCATCGACAACGACGTCATCGGCGCCGTCCAGCGAACCATCAAGGGGGTCGAGGTCACCGACGAATCGCTGTCGCTCGAAACGATTCGCAAGGTGTGTCTGGAAGGGCCGGGCCACTATCTCGGCTCCGACCAGACGCTGCATTTGATGCAGCGAGAGTACATCTATCCGACGGTGGGCGACCGCACCAGTCCCAACGAGTGGGTCGATCAGGGACGGCCGACGGTGGTGGAGCGTGCCGCGCGCAAGCTCGAGTCGATCCTCGCGAGCCACTATCCGACGCACATCCCGGACGCCGTGGATGCCGCCATCCGGGAAAAGCTGCCGATTCGCCTGCCGCGGGAGGCAATGCGCCCACGCGGATGAGCCGGCCGCCCGGAAGTTTTGCATGCACTACGAGCTTTATTACTGGCCAACGATCCAGGGGCGCGGCGAGTACGTCCGCCTGGCTCTGGAAGAGGCAGCCGCACCGTACCGCGACGTCGCGCGCGAATCGGGGCGCCGCGCCGGTGTGCCGGCGCTGCTCAAGTATCTCGAGAGCAGCCGGGTCGACCGGCCGCCGTTCGCGCCGCCGTTCCTAAAATCGGGACCTGTGCTGATCGGTCAAACCGCGAACATCCTGCACTACCTGGCGCCCCGCCATGGTCTCGCACCGAACAGCGAAGCCGGCCGCCGCTGGACGCACCAGCTTCAATTGACGATCGCGGACCTGGTGACCGAGATCCACGATACCCACCATCCCATCTCGAGCGGCCTGTATTTCGAGGAACAGCGACAGGAGGCAAGGCGCCGGGCGGCGGATTTCCTGGGGCGCCGTGCCCCGAAATACCTCGGCTACTTCGAATCGCTGTTCGCGCGTCATCCGTCCCGCGGCGGCTATGTGCTCGGCACGAAATTGACGTACGTCGATCTGTCGCTGTTTCAAATCGTCGCCGGCTTGAGCTACGCCTTTCCGCAGACGATGGTGAGGGCGGCACGCCGCTATCCGCGCCTATTCGCCCTGCATGAACGTGTGAGGGAGCGGCCGCGCATCGCTGCCTATCTTGCGTCACCGCGCCGCATTCCGTTCAACAACGAGGGGATCTTCCGGCACTACCCGGAACTCGACCTGGCGCCGGCCAAGCGTGCAAAATCCGACTGAACAGAGAGCTCCGCGGAGCGGCGGCGCGAGCGCCCGGATCACCAGCCGAAATCGATCTGGCGGGTGTCTCCGATCACCCTGGCGAACTCGAGGCCCAGGGCCTCAAGCACCGGCTCCGCGACCGGCCGCACCTGTTTCTCGACGTAGTGTTCCCGATCGATCGGATGGGTCAGGTTGTCGAGCGGCTCGGCGCCCGCGGTGGTGAGGACATATCGAATCGACCGGCCGAGCGGCAAGCTGGATTTGCGAGCGGCGGCAACGTGTGGAGGGGTGGTCGCGGTGTACTCCTCCGTGTCCTTGCGCAGATTCTTGTGATAGACGAGCTCCCCATCGAGCTCGCCCCGGCGCACCTGCGCCACGATCTCGGACAGATAGGCGTCGACGGGTTGATCGGTGAACAGCCGCTGGTAGAGCTCGCGCTGCACCCGTTTGGCGAGCGCCGTCCAGTCCCGCCGCACCACCTCCATGCCCACGAACTCGACCCCTTCGGAGTGTTCCCCGCTCACCCAGCCTGCATAGCGTTTGCTCGCGCCGCGGGTGCTGTGGCGCGCGCGGGGCAGAAATAGTCTCGAGTAAAGCTTCTCGAATTCGAGCTCGAGACGGCTTTCCCGGCGCCATCGAGACTCGATGTAGCGGGTCAGGTCGCAATTCAAGGATGCGACGAGGTCGCGCGCCCGGCGCCGGGCGTCGATCGGATCGGCGCTGGCCGAGCTCACGAACAAACTGTCGGTGTCGCCGTAAAGCACCTTGAATCCGGCCGCCTCGAACCAGCTCTTCGACCAGAGCAGCAGATGCTTGCCCATGCCCGTGATCGAATTCGCCAAGGCGGGATTGAAAAAGCGGCATGCGGACGTGCCGAGCACCCCGTAGAAGGAGTTCATCAGGATCTTGATGGCGTGCGCGGCGACATCGTCGTGCCGCTCTTTGGCGGCCTCGCGGCGCGGGAAGAGCTCATCGAGAAGCCGCGGAAGAATCGCCGGTTCGCGCCGGAAGCTTCCTCCGGGCGTGTCGATGAGATCCTCATCAGGCGCCGCACCCGGCACGTAACTGACGGGATCGATGTTGAACGTTCGAATCAGGCTCGGGTAAAGGCTCTTGAAATCGAATATCCACACATTGGCGTGCAGGCCCGCAACCGGCTCCAGCACGTGGCCGCCTTGCTGCGCCACGTGAACCCTGGCATCGCTTCCCCTCACGCTCGGTGCCACGATGCCCGCGCGTTCGAGCTCCGCGAGATACAGGAAGTCGAATGAGGCGATGCTCGCGGCGACCCGGTCCGGCGTCATGCCGGTAAGCCGGCTGCGCGCAAAAGCGAGATCCACCAGCTTCAGTTGTTCGACGATGCGGTAGGCGAGACGCGCATCGGTGCGGGCATACCGTGCGAATGCGACGAGATCGTGCTCGTAATTGTGGAGGATCTCGCCGAGGCGATCCCGCACATCGCCCGTCACTGCCTTCCCCTCGCCGAGGACTTCGCGGGCTACCGCATCGAGCGAGTAATCGTCCATGCGCACGAAGGCGCCGCGCAGCAGATCGATGCCGTCGAGCACCACGCGTCCTGTGATGGTCGCCTGGCCGCTGCCGAAATAGCCCTCCGCCTTGCGGATCCGCATCGCGCCGGGCTCACGCCCCAGGTGCAATGGCGACCCAAGCCGCGCGGCGATGCGCTCGAGCACGCTGAGATCGAAGTCGATGATATTCCACCCCGTGATCACGTCGGGATCGAAGGCGCGCAGTCGCTCGCTGAAAAGCCCGAGCGCATCGAGTTCGTTCGGGCAGCGAATCGCGTGCTCGGGCATGGCGCGGCCGGCGCCGTCGACGATCAATACCTCGTCGAGGCCGGGGGCGAAGAGCGAAATCGCCAGCAATCTCTCGCCTTTGGAATCCGTCTCGATGTCGAACGACAGGACGCGCGGCTCGACCGAGACCTCGGACGGACGCAGCACGGGGTTCTGGAACACCTGAACCCGGCCTCCGGCTCCGGGCGGGGTGGTTGAGCGGACCGGCTCGCCGTCTATCTCGCAGCCGCCTTTGATGCCGCGCTCGATCAGATAACGCGTCGCAAAGCGGACGTCGGCTTCGAAAGTCTCGATCGCAGCGGTGTGCAGGCGGTCGCGCAGGGGAGGGACATCGGACGGTGCTTCGACGTCGATACGCACCACCGGCTCACCGCCGAACGTGCGCCGGCCGGTCGGTGAGGGGGTGCCGGTGCCGAGCAGAAGCGCATTGTCCGCATCGGCTGCGCGCAGGTAGAAGTGCGGACGCTGACGATCGTCTTGCACCAGGAAGCTCTCGCCGGTTTCGAGACGACCATACAGGTGGACGACCGGGAGCCGTCTCCCCTGGTCGTCGGAGATCACCCGGTAGCTCGTCTGCAATATGAAGCCGCGCGCGATGGGCATTGGAGCATTGTGCCGTACGCCGGGGCGGCTGGTCATTCGCCGGCGGCTTCGGGCATACTGCGCTCGAACTCCTGGGCCACGCCAGAGTTGACCAGATGTTATCCGGAGATCCTTGGCGCCATGTTCCCATGCCGGGGTCGCATGAGCGCGGTGGTGGTGGTTTCATGCGCGACCTGAACGATTGGACACCGCGCGCGATGCCGATCCGCACAAACCTGGATGGCCGCTATTGCCGCCTCGAACCCATCGAGGCGTCCAAGCACGGCCAACAATTGTTCGAAGCGTCGAGCGTGGGCGATGCCGCCGAGCGCTTTCGATGGCTGTTCGAATACCCGCCGCGGAACGCCCAAGAATTTCAGCCTTGGCTCGATAAGGCCGAGGCGAGCGAGGACCCTCTGGTCTTTGCCGTGATCGACAAGGCAAGCGGCAAGGCGGCCGGCCGCCAATCTCTCATGCGGACCGATACCCTAAATGGGGTCATCGAGATCGGTGGCATCTACTGGGGTCCCCTCATCTCGCGCCGGCCGGCTGCGACGGAGGCACTGTATCTGTGCGCCGATTACGTCTTCGATGAGCTCGGGTATCGCCGCTTCGAATGGAAATGTCACGACAGGAACGAGCCGTCCAAGCGCGCCGCCACCCGCTTCGGCTTCAAATTCGAGGGAGTGTTCCGCCAGCACGTCGTCTTCAAAGGCGGGAACCGAGATACGGCGTGGTTTTCAATCATCGACGGCGAGTGGCCGGCGCTTCGCAATGCGTATCGGGGATGGCTGGATCCGTCGAATTTCGACGCGGCGGGAGGGCAAATGCGACGACTGGAGGATTTCAGAGCGGACTTTGGAGCGATTTGAGCCCCTTCGCGCAGCATTCGTTGCGGTAGACAGCGGTGATCGCGCCCCTGGCCAATCTCGCCACCTGGTCGATCTCGGCGCTTGCCGTCCTCGGGGTGATCGTGCGTCCCGGGAATCTGCCCGAGGCGTTGTGGGCGACTCTCGGCGCGCTCGCGCTCGTGCTGTCTTCCTTGATCTCCCTACCCGATGCGGCGGCCGCGGTGCTCAGGGGAACCGACGTGTATTTGTTTCTCATGGGAATGATGGTGCTTGCGGAAGTGGCCCGTCAGGAAGGACTCTTCGACTGGCTTGCGGCCTACGCGGTCAGGCATGCGCGGGGCTCCGCGGCGAAGCTGTTCACGCTGGTGTACGGGGTCGGGATCGTCGTCACGGTGTTCCTCTCTAACGACGCCACGGCCGTGGTGCTGACGCCGGCGGTCTACGCGGCGGCCCGACGGGCCCGGGCGCCTCCGCTGCCGTATCTGTTCATCTGTGCGTTCATCGCGAATGCCGCGAGCTTCGTGCTGCCGATCTCAAATCCCGCGAACCTCGTCGTCTACGGTGCGCACATGCCGCCGCTGAAGATCTGGCTGCAGCAATTCGGCATCGCCTCCTTCGTTTCGATCGGCGTCACGTTCCTGGTGCTGCGTTGGACCCAGCGTCGGGAGCTCAAGGGCGACATCGCCCGTGACGCAGAGGTACCGGCTTTGACCGTCGGCGGGCGTCTCGCGTGCGGCGGCATTGCCGTGACCGGCATCCTGCTGCTGATCGCTTCGGGACTCGGCAGGCAGCTCGGGCTGCCGACCTTCATCGCCGGCACCGCGACGGCGGCGGCAATCCTCTGGCTGAAGCGCGCCGGCCCGTGGCCCGTGTTGAAGGAAATTTCCTGGAGCGTGCTGCCGCTGGTCGCCGGACTCTTCGTCATCGTCGAGGCGGTCCAGCACACGGGTTTGCTCAGGCCCGTGATGGCCCTGCTTGCGCAGCAGCCGGCTTCGTCCGTGCATGCGACGGCATTCGCCGCGGGCGGAATCGTGGCGTTCCTATGCAATGCCATGAACAACCTGCCGCTGGGGCTGCTCGCCGGGGCGATCGTCGGCGGTGCTCACCTCAATCCCGATGTCGCCGGCGCTCTGCTGATCGGTGTCGACATCGGGCCGAATCTTTCGGTGACGGGATCCCTGGCCACCATCCTCTGGCTGGTGGCGCTGCGCCGCGAGGGTCAGCAGGTCAGCGCGTGGCGATTTCTCGGCCTGGGTTGCCTCGTCATGCCTCCCGCAATGATTGCAGCGCTGGCGAGCTTTCTATGGCTTGCAGTGCGATGAAGCGTGGAGGTTGGTACGCTGAATGGATGGCGCCGCCGTCGAACAGGACCTCTTCATGACATCCGATCTCTCGGAGCTCGGCTTTCTCCTGTTCGTGTCGGCGCTGGTGGCCATGCTGACGCGCCGTTTGCGCATGCCCTACACGGTGGGTTTGGTGCTCGCCGGCATGGTCCTCTATTTTTTGCACATCTACATCAAATGGCATCTTTCGAAGGAGTTGATTTTCAGCGTGTTCCTGCCGCCGCTGGTGTTCGAGGCGGCGCTGTTCATCGAATGGCGGGACTTCAAGAAGGATCTGCCCGTGGTGCTTTTGCTCGCCACGGTGGGCGTGGCCGTGGCGGCGGTGGTTACTGCAGCCGGCATGCGTTATGCACTCGATTGGGACTGGGGCAGCGCGCTCGTGTTCGGCGTGCTGATTGCCGCAACCGACCCGGTGTCGGTGATCGCAACGTTCAAGGAGGCCAAGGTGCAGGGGCGTCTGAAGTTGCTGATCGAGGCGGAGAGTCTATTGAACGACGGCACGGCGGCGGTCGCGTTCGTGGCGCTGCTCGGGATCTTGGCCGGAGATCATCAGGGCGTCGGAGCGGTCGTTGGAACGCTCGCCGTCACGATCGTCGGCGGCGCGCTCATCGGTGCCGTGGTGGCCGCCGGGTTCACGTTGCTCGCCGGCCGCACTCCCGATTATCTGGTCGAGATCACTTTCACCACGTTGGCGGCGTACGGCTCGTTTTTCCTCGCCGAGCATTTCCACATGTCGGGCGTGCTCGCTTCGCTCACCGCCGGATTGGTCGTGGGGAATTTCCGCTCCTCGAGCCTGATGACCGACACCGGCCGCCAGGCATTGGGGCCTTTTTGGGAGTATGTTGCGTTCATCGCCAATTCGCTGATATTCCTGCTGATCGGCGCTCAGGAGGCTCAGCAGCATTTCAGCGGCTTGTGGGCGCCGCTGGCGACGGCCCTTCTGCTGGTGACTCTGGGCCGAGCGATGGCGATCTATCCGCTGTGCGCGCTGTTCGCGCGCAGCCGGCTGAGAGTGGAAGCCCGCCATCAACACGTGCTTTTCTGGGGCGGCTTGCGCGGTGCCCTGGCACTCGCCCTCGCGCTGGCCCTGCCGCAGGACCTTCCGCGCCGTGACGTGATCATCACGCTCACTTTTGCCGTCGTGGCGTTTTCGGTATTTGCGCAAGGGCTGACCATCACGCCGCTATTGCGCCGCTTGAGACTGCTACCGGGCGAGGCTGATCGCGATGCCGGCGGCCGCCCCCAGAATGACCACCCATAGCGCGGACGTGTGCCACACGCGAAGCAGCACGAAACCGACGATTGCCACGCCGAGGTCCGGCACGTTTTTGACCGAGCTGGTCCACACAGGGTCATAGAGCGCCGCGGCCAGCAGCCCGACCACCGCTGCATTGATTCCGCGCATGGCGGCGCGCGCCGCCGTCGAGGCTCGAAGGGCGTTCCAAAAGGGCAACGTGCCGACCAGGATCAACATGCCCGGCAGGAAGATCGCGATCAAGCCGAGCGCGGCGCCTGCCAGGCCGTGAGGCGAGGGCGCCGCGACTGCGCCGAGGAAGGCGGCAAAGCTGAACAGGGGCCCGGGAATGGCTTGCGCAGCGGCGTATCCCGACAGGAAAGTGCCGTCGGTGATCCAGCCCGGCGTGACGAAGGCATCGCGCAGCAAGGGCAGCACTACATGGCCGCCACCGAACACCAGGGCACCGGAGCGATAAAACGCGTCGAACAGCGCCATGCCGGGGCCGGCTCCGAGACGCTGCGCGGCGGGTGGAGCGATCAGCAACAGCCCGAATGCCGCGAACGAACCGATGGCCGCCCTGCGGGAAACGGGGATCGCCATGACTGTGGGCGATGACGACCCCGATACAGGGTCCCGGCAGAGCCAAAGCCCGATGAGCCCGCCCCCCACGATGACGGCAATCTGCGCGACCGAGGAGGTGCTGAACAAAATGACAACCGCGGCGGCGGCAGCGATCGACGCGCGCGGCGGGTCGGGGCACAGGGTGCGCGCCATTCCCGCGACGGCCTGCGCCACGACCGCCACGGCGACGAGGTTCAAGCCATGAAGGAGCCCGCTCCCGACCGGTCCGCTCAACGCGGCGGCACCATAAGCGAAACACACGAGTGCGACGGCCGACGGCAACGTGAAGCCGGTCCAAGCCGCAAGGCCGCCCGCATAACCTGCACGCATCAGCCCAATCGAGAAGCCGACCTGACTCGATGCGGGGCCGGGGAGGAATTGGCACAGAGCCACCAGATCGGTGTAGGCCGCATCGTCGAGCCAGCGGCGGCGCACGACGAACTCCTCGCGGAAATAGCCGAAATGAGCGATCGGTCCGCCGAATGACGTCAAGCCGAGCTTGAGAAATGCGCGAAGAACCTCGAGCGGACCGGAAGTCTCATGCATACCGCAGGAGTGCATGGCTGAGCGATGGCATGGAAGCGCGCTCCCGGTCAGCGCTCAAGATAGCGGCGGAGCACGTTGGCCGTCACGCGTTCGACCATCGCGTCGCGCCGGTAAAGGGCCGCGACCCACTCGCAGCTCCCGGCGTGGAATACCTGGCCGCGGCCGCGCGCGAAGTGCACGATCATGCCGGCGCCCCGCTTGATGCGCTCGACGGCAGCGCCGCCGTCGTCGCCCACCAGGATCTCGGCAACGAATTTCGCATCGTCATCGGATAGGAATCGATCGTCGAAGGCGAGACTGGTCGGCTCCTCTTTCAGTGACGAGAGTCCGAGTGCGAGGATGCAAAGTCCCGCAGGTGCGCCGCTGGTTTCGCTGGGCTCCGGCAGCCCGTCGCGAACCACATAGTCGAGTCCGTCGACCTCGTAACCGAACGCATGGCCGTCCGCGCCGAGCAGATCCCCGTAATACAGACCGGTTCCGTCGAAAGCCCAATGTTCCGGCCGGTAAACCGGAAAGCCGCGCACGCCGCGCGGCGCACAGCCGCCCCAGCCGGCATAGAGTCCCCGGGTCGCGTTCAGACCGAAGGTCAGGGCACCGGGCCGGCCTGTCTCGCGCGCCTCCCACGATCCGGACGTGCGCGACGGGTCGGCTGAACGGTAGATGGGATCCTCCGCCCGCGCACGATATTTGTAGCAGACCTGCGATTTACCGCCGTGGTCCAGGCGTGTCTGCCACATGAAATTGCCGGCGAAGCGCGCCACGCATCCGCCCCGATCGACATAGGCGTCGACCGCGTCGCGCATCTCCCAAGTCCAGTACTCGTCATGGCCCACGCAGACGATGCAATCGTAGCCTTCGAGAATCTCCGGGCTGAATTGCAACTCGTGTTGACTCGCCAGATCGACCGCGAAACCGGCACGCTCCGCCCACTGGAAGAAATGCCGGTCGTAGCTCGCCCAGCCCGCGGAGGCGTACTTGTTGGAATAGCCGTTGGCGAACGCCCACTCCAGGTGCGGATAGCGCGGCGCGATCGCGGGCGGCACGGAGAGCTCCAGGGCGACCCGCGGCGCGTCCTCGGGCAGAACGACAAAACCGCGGCACCAGGGACGCTCGATACTGACCGTGGTCGCATATTGATTGCGCTTCGGCCCCGTGATTCCCTGGTAATGATTGGAGCCGCCCCAGGTGTTGTACGCGGTCCAGGTTCCCGTCGCAGCCACCTGGAGAATACGCCCTGTCTTTGGGCCCGGCAGAGGTCGGACGATGATCAGATGATGCGCGTGAATCGCTGCGCTGTCGCGCCCGTCGAGAGTCAAGGTGATGCGATAGGCGCCGGAGGGCCAGTCATTGCCGATGCGGAACTCCAGAGAGCACTCCCAGCCGCAGCCGACAACCGAGCATTGGTCCGGGGCATACTGCCAGCGCGCACCGTCGACTGCGCGCTCCATCACCAATGCCGGGGTCGCGCCGTCCCGGTGAACGGCGAGCCGGTACCTGTCGGCCGTCGAGCTCACGTGCAGCCGCACCGTGCTGCCGGGCGCATAGGAAAAGGCATCGGTGTAGCACCAGATCTCACTGCGACCGCCGTTCATCCCGGGGAAGTCGTAGCGATGCCCGAAAACCGCTTCGCGGCGTTGTGCGGGAGTAAGGCCGAAATCAGGAAAATCGATGGTCATCTTTCTTTATGACTATACTGATCGGCGATGATCGAGGCCAACGATTTCCCGTCGCGATGGAATCTTTCGTGAGACCGAGCCGTCGGCGGCCCGCGCACATCGAACAACACACGATCTATCAGATCCCGCTCGATCAGCGGCACGGCAAGGCGCGGCATTTGTTCACGCTCTGGCTGGGCGCAAACATCAACGTGCTGACTGTCGTCACCGGCGCTCTCGCAACGACGCTCTTCGGCCAGTCCTTTCTGGCGGGCAGCATTGCCATCGTCATCGGGAACCTGGTGGGCGCGATATTCATGGCGCTGCATGCGGCCCAGGGGCCGCGGCTCGGCGTACCGCAAATGGTACAAAGCCGGGGCCAGTTCGGGGCGCGAGGCGCCGCATTCGTGGTCGCGTTGGTCGTTTTGATGTACGTGGGGTACGCCGCGACCGCGTTGGTGACCGGCGGACAATCGCTCCATGCCATCCTGCCCACGGTCGGCGAGCCGACCTGCATCGTGGCGATCGGTCTCGTCAGTCTGGCGGCGGCGATCTACGGACATGATCTGATCCATGTCTGCACGCGTTTGATGACCTACGTCGCCGGCGGTGCCGTGTTGCTGTGCTACCTGTGGGTGCTCATCGTCCATCCGCTGCCGGAGACATACCTCACGCAGGGAAAGTATTCACCCGTCGGCTTCTTCGGGATGGTCTCCATCGGCGCGTTTTGGCAGCTGTCGTACGCACCCTACGTTTCCGACTACTCGCGCTACCTGCCGCCCGATACAGGCCCGCGCCGGGCGTTCTGGTCGTGTTATGGGGGGAGCGTCGTCGGCGCGGTGATGCCGATGATCTTGGGCGCGCTGATCGGGCCGGCCGTGGTGGACGGCGACGTGGTCCAGGCGATCTCACGGCTCACCGGCCGCGCGAGCACGGCCATCGTGCTGCTGTTCGCGCCGGGCGTCGCCGTCGCAGGCGCAATTTGCATGTACGGAGGAGCGCTCGCGGTGATCACGCTGGTGCAGACTTTTGCGACGAATTGGCGCGCGGACTCGCGGGCGCGGGCGATCATTGCCACGGCGATTTTCGTGGGCGCGCTGCTCATCGGCCTGGTCGGTGCGACCAATTTCCTGCCGCTTTACGGACGCTTCAACGAAATTCTGCTCTATGTGATGGTCCCGTGGACCGCCGTGAACCTGGTGGATTATTACCTGGTCCGCCACGGCGATTATGACGTGGCGTCGTTTTTCGCGGCGGACGGGGGTGTCTATGGCCGATACAATCTGGCCGCTCTCGTCTGCTACCTGCTGGGGATTTTGGTGCAGGTTCCGTTCATCGCCAGCGACGTCTACACCGGTCCGATCGCCCGCGCGATGGGCGGGATCGACTTCTCCTGGATCGTGGGGCTCGTGGTGGTGAGCGCCGCCTACTATGGAGCGATGCGGCCGAATGGCGTCTCAAAGCATCGATATGGCTAATCATCGCCGTCGGCGAGAGCTTTACGCGCCTTGAACCTCGCCAGGGCCACCGTGCCGTTGATGCGTGTCGGCGAGCCGCAGGATTACATCGGCCTTCGCGGTGCTTGGGGACCAAGCGGGTCCAGAAGCGGCGCCGACTGGTCAACCGGACGATCGCGATCGCGGGGCGGCACCCTGGCGGAAGTGCCGCCCATGGCGCTCGGACCTTTGAACGAGAACGCTAAGAACAGGAGGCCGGCGAATGGGGCGCCGAGGATCCAGAGGGGAATGAGCGTGTTCATGAGAATTTCCTAAGAGGCAGTTGCTGAGGGTCTCGACATCGCTGAGTCTCAACATTATGCCGACGGCAGCCGAATCGGAAAGTCACGCTTGACGCGATCGACTGTCGGACGGGTGGCGGGCCGACCGGCCCGCCACTGGGTTGCAAGAGGAGTAAGCCGCTTCCTACAAGGCGGGCCTCGGACGCGCAGCTCTCGCGTCGAGCTAGGCGCGCTTGCGCGGCCTGCTCGAGCTTCGCGCCGCCTTGCGCGCATCCCCGCGTGAAGATTTGTCGAGACTTGCTTTGAGCGCCGCCATCAGGTCGATGACCTGCGCCTTGGGTCGCTCGTTGCTCTCCGGCTCTGCCACCCCGAGGGAGTGGGTCTCCTTATTGCTGATTTTTTCCTGAATTCTCCGCTTCAGATCAGCACGGTAAGTATCCTTGAATTTACCCGCGTTGAAATGTCCTTGCATGCGTTGAACCAGCTGTTTCGCCATAGCAAGCTCTGCCGAGGTGATTTTGGCGCTCTGGTGCTCGGGAACGGGGAGGACCTCGTCAGAGAAGCGCAGCGTCAACAACATGAGCGATGACCTTTGGGGAGCGATGGCACACAGATGCTGTCGTTGATGCATCACGAATGTCGCAACCGCGATCTTGCCGGTGGCTTCGAGCACTCGCTGCAGCAAGGTGTAGACTTTCGCGCCGCCTTTTGCCGGAGCCAGATAATACGGTTTCTCGTAATAGATCGCCGGAATTTCCGCAGCATCGCAGAAAGTGTCGATCTCGATGGTCTCGGACGCCTTCACATTGGCGTGTTTGAAATCCGTGTCCGTGAGGGCGACAAAATTCCCCTTTCTGTACTCATACCCCTTGACGATGTGGGACCAATCGACTTCCTTACCGGTCTTCTTGTTGATTCGTCGGTAGCCGACGGGGGAAAAATCGCGGCTGTCGAGCATATGAAGCGGCAAGGTATTGTCCTTGGACGCCGTATGAATCTCGACAGGGACGTATATCAATCCAAGGGAAATCGCGCCTTTCCATAAAGCTCGGGGCATTTTCGGTTCCA
>Ga0182016_10001674_pt1 | contig 26827 bp, 31 predicted proteins | sample 712S2MmetaG_FD_120491 | JGI IMG/M metagenome (GOLD analysis project Ga0182016, IMG submission 120491) | Permafrost microbial communities from Stordalen Mire, Sweden - 712S2M metaG | ecosystem: Environmental > Terrestrial > Soil > Wetlands > Permafrost | place: Sweden: Stordalen | collected...
CATCCGCACCGCCATCTCGTCCTTGTTGAACGCCAGCGGGACGAAAAGCTGGGGTGTTCCGGCTTTGACCTTGCCGAGCTCTAGCATGCTCAAGTTGGGGAACTGGAACCACCCAGGCAGAACACCGACGACGGTGAATGGCTGGCTATCGAGCTGAATGCTGCGGCCCAAAATCGCCGGATCGGCGTCAAACCGGCGGCGCCAGAGGCCATCGCTCAGGATGGCCACGTGCTCCTTGCCCTCATGATCCTCTCCGGGGAGAAAGCCGCGGCCCAGCGCCGGGTGAACGCCGAGCACGTCAAAAAGGCTCGCCGACACACGCAGGGAGTCGATCTGTTCCGGTTCGGCGGAGCCGGTTAGCGTCAGGCTGTTGGTTTTTATGGCCGCCAGCCCTTCCAGAGACTTCACCCGCTGCTGCCACGAGGTGAAGTGCCAGGCGCTCACTGGCAAAGTGGGGTACATTTTGGCCATCGCCGGCATCACTTCGCGCACGGTCACCAGCCGCTCCGGATTACGGTAGGGGAGCGGCCGCAGCAGGACTCCGTTCACTATCGAAAAGATGGCGGTGTTGGCCCCGATGCCAATGGCCACGGTCAGCACGGCCACGGCGGTGAAGCCCGGCTCATGCAGAAGGGTCCGGGCGCAGTAGTGCAATTCGTTCGAAATACTCATAAAGAGGTCCTGATATCTATACGAATCCCGCGCACGTCCGGTTCGGTCAGAGGAGGGGCGGCGGCGCCAACCCTCTCCTCCCACACGGGCATCTGACTGTACGCCGCCTTGGTGCCCGTGATCGTCGCTCTACCGGAATCCTGGCCTTCGAACCGGGCCGTCAGCTTGCCACCATCGATTCGCGCGGTTGCCTTCACTCTATATGGCGGAAACGCGGCTAGGAAACTGTCATCGCGATGTGAACCAATCCTGCTGGAATTGCATCTAAGAAGAGGTATATTGAGGATATAAGGGTCCTTTGTGTGTGAAGACCATGGAGCCATCCTCGCACCAGGTGACGCAGTTACTGCAGGCAAGGACTGAAGGCGAGCCAGGCGCGCTTGATCGGCGGTGCCGCTGGTCTACGCCGAACTGCACCGCCTGGCACAGTTCTACATGGCTCACGAACGGCCAGGTCACATTCTGCAAACCACCGCGCTGGTCAATGAAGCGTACCTGCGGCTGGTCGATACCGCGCAGGCGAACTGGCGCAACCGGGCGCATTTTTTTGCGGCCTGCTCCAACGTCATGCGTCGGGTGCTGGTGGATAGGGCGCGCAGCCGCAAGGCTATGAAGCGGGGCGGCGAGATCGTTCCGCTGGAACTGTATGAAGCCATGGTGGTCGACGAGCCGGGCCCGGACCTGGTCGCGCTGGACGACGCCCTCAATGCGCTGACGGCTTTAGATCGCCGCAAGGGCCAGGTGGTCGAGATGCGTTTTTTTCGGTGGTCTCACAGTGGAAGAAACCGCCGAGGTGGCGCTGAGCGATGGCAGCCATGTACGCAAGCTGTGTAGCACGCCGGAAGTGATTTTGAAACCTGCTTGGTCGCCGGATGGCCGGCGGATCCGCTTCACCGCGGCCCTGGAGCAGCGGCATTCACAGGCCCTCTGGGAGACGCCCGTGGAACTAGGCCGGGCGCACCCGTTGTTCGCATCCGATACCGGTCTCTCTAACGACTGCTGCGGAAGCCCGCGGCGCTCGCGGCGACGGACCACGGGCGGCTGGCGGCGGAACCGGCCACGGGCACAGGCTGCGCAGCGCGTTATGCCACCCAACGCGGGCACCCGGAAGTATCGCCCAGCGCCACCGCGCCGCGGGCGTGCAGGCACATGGCGGCGCGTCAACGTCCCGGTGAAGTGGCGGCTCGCCGACGGGCATGGACGCGCCGGAACGGGCCGCCGGCATCGGGCGACGGGAAGCGCGTGATGCCACCCAGCCCTGCCATCCGGATCTGTCGCCCGGCGCACCTGCGCCACTGCGTGCCGGCTGCGCGTCGGCATCCCGGGGGGGGCCGCTCGCTGGCGTTCGTGAGCGCTGGCGCCTCCCGCGCCGCGCGCATCTCAGCCGCCCGCCGGCGGTCGCGGCGACGGACGACGGACGGCTGGCGCCGACAGCGGGCGCGGGATGCGCGTTATTGCCACGTCGACCAGAGTACCCGGAAGCATCGCCCCGCGCAACCGCGCCACGCGCTTGGATAACATAAGAACGATGCAGCGCAAGGCTGGCGTGCCGGTTGTATTCATCTCGTCCACAGCAGAGGACGCGATAGCACGATACTGGCGACGTAGCAGGCCAAAGCCATACCGATGCCTGTGAGAGGCGCACTGAAGAAGTAAACCTTGCAGAGAACAAGAAAACCGACAAGCATTGCGAACCCGACAATGAGCAGAAACGGAGACTGAAAGAGGAGTTGGCCGTGAACGAATGCGAGATATCCGAAAACTAAGCCGAACAAAATAAGTCCCATGCTGTGGCTTGCATTGAAGCCCACCCAACACCGCCACATTGTTGTTTCCTTCGTAATGACAGGCGAAATCTGATTCATGCCCACTTGCAGCGCGGGGTCACGTGGCGTGAGTTCTGGTCCGCGAAACGTGTAGACGAGGTGAATGGCTCCGAGGGCAAAGACAATGCCCGCGCTAAAAGCCATTAGGATTCTTGCAGCCACAATGCTCTCCTATTTTTTGGGCCTAACGCCCAGCTCAGGCCGTTGGACCACGCCGAAAGGGGGGGCAACGACTTGAACCGCTTCCTCAGTTTACAACGATGGCGGGTCGGCTGCGGAGGAATAGGTTGCTCCAAACATACGTTTTCCCTGTGGAATGCTCACACCGGTGTCAAGACTCGGGCAAGGCAGGTCAGCAGTGAGACGCTGGACACAGGGGGAGTGTTCACTTCGCAGATCGCGGATGCGTGCGCCTTCCGCCCAACGCACCGCTGGCGCCAGGCAATTGAGCTACGGGCAAACGGGCTGCGCGTCGGCGTCATGTTGAAGTGACCGCGCGGAGATGTTCCTGGACGCGGGTCCTCCGCACCGCACGCGTCCCCATCCGCCCACCGGCGGTCGCGGCGGCGGGCAAGGGGCGGCGGGCGCCGGAACGGGCCGCGGGCATCGGGCGGCGCGAGGCGGTTCGTGGCAACCCAACCGCGGATTACAGCCATCCGGAAGTTATCGCGTCGCGGGCGTGCAGGCCCATCGCTGCGAGCGCCTTCCGCGCTCCCCGCATCCCCATCCGCCTGCCGGCGGGTCGCGGCGACGGACCACGGCGCGGCGGGAGGGGCGGCCGGGGAGCGGGCCGCGCGAAGCGCGTTATGCTACCAAAGCTGGGCACCCGGAAGTATCGTCCGGCGCAACCGCGCCACGGAACGTGCAAGCGCGCGACGGCGTCCCAGTGAAGTGGCCGCTCGCCAACCGGGGTTGCAGCGCCCTCCTGCCCCGCGCGCATCCCCATCCGCCCACCGACGGACCGCGGGCGCTGGGAAAAGGGGCCGCCCGGCGACGTTCCTGGATACGGCGGGACGGTGAGCGCGGGCGCGACTAGGTTCTGTCCGGATGCGTAACACAGGACCTACTACTGATTCGTCTCGTACACTTTGTTGAGCCGCTTCCAATGTCCCTATCTGTAGGCGACCACCTCGGCCAGTACGAAATCCTTGCGCCTCTCGGAGCGATCGAGATGGGCGAAGTGTGCGTCGTTACTGATGGAACTGCTGCCGGGGGCCCACCAGGATAATGTGCTAACGGCGGCGGACCCAGTCCGAGTCCGGATCAGGGACCGGACCACCTGCTTGTCGAAGCCCCGCGTGGCACGGAAGTCAATGTTCTCCATGCGCCCTGTTCTCAAACCAAGACTGTGATATAACGGTACCCACGATCTTGTCCCGCGAGAGGCCATGACGAGCCGTGCAGCCTGTTTGATCCTCTGTCTCGCGGCCCTGCGGGCCGAGCAGTTGCCGGTGCGGATTTACACCACTGCCGATGGATTGGCGGGAAACACAATCGATCGCATCGTCACGGACTCTCACGGTTTTCTTTGGTTTTGTACGCGCGAGGGGCTCTCCCGCTTCGATGGATACCAGTTCTACAACTTCGGTGTGGTGCAGGGGTTGCCCGGCGGAGCGAACGATCTGCTGGAGGCGGCCGACGGCGACTACTGGATAGCGACCCGCAACGGCTTAGCGCGCTTTCATCCTGCATCCCCGCAACCGCGGTTCGAAATTCTTCTTCCCCGCGATCCCAAAGCTCGCGTGGTCTTCGCACTCGCCGCGGACCCAGCCGGCGGAATGTGGGTCGGCACCCAAGGCGGACTGTACCACCTCGACCCGGCATCTGGCCAATGGCAACTCCGTCCGGTCGACGCCGGGATGACGGGTCGGGACTGGGAGGACACTTTCGTGGATGCGCTGCTGGTTGACCGGAGCGGAGCCTTGTGGGCCGGAACCAGGAACGGTCTGTACCACCGCTTTCCCGACGGGCGGTGGGAGCACAACCAAGGCGGCCGGTCGCAAGCGGTGATCACTACTTTATTGCAGGACCGCCAGGGGCGGCTTTGGGCCGGAACGCTGCGGGGACTTTGCCGGATTTCGGCCGACCGCAGCTTGGCTGGGAGGCCGTTGGAAGGCACCTGTACCGCGAAAAGGGATTTGGCGGGCGAGCCGATTGAGTCGTTGTTTGAATCCTCGGATGGTGCGCTATGGGCCGCTACACCAAGTGGGCTCGCGGTATACCGGGTTCTCAACGGGCGGGAGAGTTTTGAGAGATACACCGCCAGAAATGGGTTGCCTGGCTCCGGGGGCATATTGTCGCTCGGCCAAGACCGCGCGGGCAACATGTGGATGGGCGCCCAAGGCGCCATTCGGGTGGCCAAAGGCGGCTTTCGCACCTACACCCGGCAGGATGGTCTGGACAACGATAATATCCGATCTATCCTGGAAACCCCAGCGGGCCAGCTTTGCGTTGTCAGCGTCGGCTCCGGAACCGGAGCCAAACCTGTCAATTGTTACGATGGGCGGAAATTTATCGCCATCCGGCCGCATATCCCGCCTACCATCGAAGACTGGGGCTGGAGTAAGGGGCATCTCGCGTTCCAGGCCCGCAGCGGAGAATGGTGGGTCCCCACCGCGATAGGAGTCTTCCGGTTTCCACCTCTGTCCACGGCCGTCGCACTCGAACGAGCCCGTCCGAAGGCTGTATACGCCCCGGGGGAAAGTGTCTACGCTATCTTCGAGGACGCGCGGGGCGCCATATGGATTTCAACTCAAATTCCCGCGGTGACCGGAGGCGTGCGCGCCAATGGCTTGGCTCGCTGGGACCCCTCCAGAGGCGTTCTCGAACGATACCCGGCAGGCGACCCCATAAGGAGTGACGTGCTCGCCACCGCGTTTGCCCAGGATCGCGCAGGCAACGTCTGGATCGGCCTCAATACCGGCGGCATCCTCCGGTTTCGCGAAGGACGATTCCAGACCATACCGCCGGGCAGCCGCACCTGGGTCACGGCGCTCTATGCCGACCGCCAAAACCGCCTGTGGGTTGCCGGGAACCAGGGGGTGACCCGAATCGACGACCCTACCGCGGCCCAACCGCACATGGTCGATTACACAGTGACCAACGGCCTTTCCAGCAACCTGGTGGTGAGTATCACCGAGGATCTCCTGGGCCGGATCTACCTGGGGACAGGGCACGGCGTGGACTGCATCTATCCTGGCGACGTACCGCACGTCCGGCACTACACAAACTCGGAAGGCCTCGCGCGCGGCGGAGTGGTGGCGGCCTTTTGCGATCGCCATGGCGTACTCTGGTTTGGCACGCGCGAGGGGCTGTCGCGGCTGGAGCCGGAGCCAGAGCAGCGCCGGCCGGCCCCGCCCGTGCTCGTCAGCGGGTTGCGCATCCGTGGCGCGCCATATCCCATTTCCGCTCTCGGCGAAACCTCGCTAACCGGCATCGAGCTCTCTTCGGACCGCAACCAATTGGGGCTGGAGTTCGTGGGTCTCGGCTTTGGCGCCGGCGGGGCGCTGCGCTATCAGTACCGGCTCGACGGCACGGATCCCGATTGGAGCCTGGAGACCGACCAGCGCACGGTGAACTATGCAAACCTCAGCCCCGGCAGCTATCGCTGGCAGGTGCGCGCGCTAACTTCGGACGGCATCGCCAGCCCTTCGGCGACGGTGGCATTCACGATTCTGGCGCCCGTGTGGCAGCGCTGGTGGATGCGGCTGCTGATGTTGCTTGCCGTTTCCTCGTTGCTCTATAGCGTCTACCGCTACCGGATGGCGCGGCTATTGGAGGTGGAACGGCTGCGCACGCGCATCGCCACCGACCTGCATGACGATATTGGCAGTACCTTGTCCCAGATCGCCCTGCTCAGCGAGGTGGCGCAGCGCCGCCCCGCCGCGGAGGAGCGCGAGGAACGGCTTGCCGATATCGCCAACCTCTCGCGCGAACTGGTCGATTCGATGAGCGACATCGTGTGGGCCATCGACCCGGAGCAGGATCGGCTCGGCGATCTGAGCCATCGCATGCGTCGATTCGCCAGCGACCTGTTCAGCCACAACGGCTCCCGGGTGCGGCTGGACGTGCCAGGAGAAGACCAGAATCCGCACATTGGCGCGGACATTCGCCGCCAGGTCTTCCTGATTTTCAAAGAGAGCCTGCATAACACGGCGCGGCATGCCGGCTGCACCGAGGTGCATCTGAAGTTAGGCCTGGCCGACGGGTGGCTGGAACTATCCATCGCGGACAACGGCCGAGGCTTCGATCTACGGCACGCCGGCCACGGACATGGCTTGGCTAGCATGCGCCGGAGGGCCGCGCATCTAGGTGGCAGCCTGGTGGTGGAATCCGCACCGGGGCACGGCACCACGGTTCACCTGCGGGCGCCCTTGGCCCGGCCATCCGCACCATTTTGGAAGAGATCCCCACATACTTGGGTGGTGGATTCCAGGCTGTTCCGGCGTATGATGAAAGACCGCGCTTGAAAGCCAAGGGTTTGCCTTGTCATGTCCAGCACTGTTGCGCTCAAAGTCGCGATCGTAGAAGACCAACCCAGGATCCGGGAATCGCTGCGCATTCTAATCGGCGGCACCGACGGTTTCCGCTGCACCGCGGAGTTCGAATCCATGGAGGACGCACTGGCGAAAATCGGCGGCGATCTTCCGGATGTGGCACTGGTGGATATCGGCCTGCCCGGGATGAACGGCGTAGACGGCATTCGCGCGCTGCGGAAGAGCTATCCCGGCCTGACCGTGCTCATGCTGACGGTGTACGACGACGACAAGCGGATCTTCGACGCCCTCTGCGCCGGCGCTTGCGGATATTTGCTGAAGAAAACACCCCCGGCGCGCCTGTTGGAGTGTTTGCAGGAAGCCGCTGGCGGCGGGGCGCCGATGTCGCCCGAAGTGGCGCGTCGCGTGGTGTCCCTGTTCCGCGAGATCCGTCCGCCGGAGGAGGCCAGCTACCAGTTGACACCGCACGAAATCCGCCTGCTGAAGCTGCTGGTGGAAGGACATAACTACAAAACCGCGGCGACGGAACTGAATCTTAGCGTGAACACCATCCGGTTCCACATGAAAAGCGTGTACGAGAAGCTGCAGGTCCATTCCAAATCCGAAGCCGTGGCTAAGGGGCTTCGCCAGCGCATCGTGCGGTAAGCAGAACCCACAAACCTACATACTTGTGTGGTGACAGGAATGCCCGGATCGTTGTCCAATTGACTGGGTGGGGAAACCGCGGAAGAAGCCCGCGGAGGGGAAATGACATGGCTAGTAACAAACGTCTGTGGGAGAAGAGGTGCCTGCTATGGCAAAGCCGCATCGTTGCCGGAGCGGGCATGGCCCTCCTGATGGTGGCTACGGCCTCCGGCCAATTCAAGCGCATACCGGGCACGGCACAAAGTAACATGGTCCCCTGCCCCGTGGCCGGGTACACTTGCTACCCGCAGTCCATTGCGGTGGGTCCGAATGCAAACGGGTCCACACTCGGAACTGCTTGGGTCCTGGGCACTGCCAAAACGCCCGCAGGCGATTATTATGTCTACTAACGGCAAGGCTCGAGCTGGGTGCGGACAGATGGCGCCGGACTTCAGATCTCCGTGGGGATCGGTGGATATCCGTGGGTAATCACACATCTTGGGACGATTTACTACTGGAATGGGAGCACTTTCGTGCTGGCCCCCGGCGATGGCTGCGCGACGTCGATTGGCGTAGGCCCCGGGTACCTTTTCCAGTATGGCGACGATTGGGTCATCGGATGCGATGGTTCCAGCACCACTGATGGCAGCGTCTACCAGTTTCAAGGTTCTGGGTGGGTGTACCAGGCCGGGCCAGTCGCGAATCGGATCGCGGTGTTGGCCGAGGACGTTCCGTTTCTAATCTCCGCAAGCGGACAGGTGCTCGTCTTGAACGGGAATGTCGCTACTCCGCTAGCACCAGGCTGCGCGACAAGTATTGCCGCAGGCCCCGGGGTAGGGCCCCAGTATCCCAACGTGTGGATCACCGGCTGCGGCAACGTAAACAACCAAGGGGCGAAGATTTTCGAACTGGAGAACGACAAGTGGGTGCGGATCCCCGGGGTAGGATCGCAGGTCGCTCTGTCGCCCGATCTGGGGGTCGCGTGGATAGTCACCCTGACTGGGGAAATCTTCGCGTACGAATAGCGGTCACCGAAGATACTCAACATTGTATAACTCTTGGGGTGTAACTCTGGGCGAAGTCGACGGCACATTTACTGGAACTGAGTTCAACGCGGGCGTTGGCGGCCGTGCACTAAGTCCGATGACAACCTTAGCCTGAATGCGGAATCCCGGGCGAAGGTGAACACGCGCGGATTCCGGAAGGAAACAGGCTGTTCCGATCCAATTGAAAGGATAAACACGTTTATGAAGAGACTTGCGTTTTTCGCCACCATGCCGACCTCAACGAGAAAGACGATGTCACAATCCATCCCTTTCTTTTTAACAATCTCTTTAACAATGCTCAGCTTCGGCTTCTCGCCGGCAGCCTGGGCCCAAAACACCGCCTACGGGACCAATGCCTTGGGCCACAACACTACCGGAACTGACGACAGCGCGTTCGGCTTCAGCGCGCTGTTCCAAAACACCACGGGCTCCGGGAACACCGCGACTGGATGGTATGCGCTCTACTTCAATACCACCGGTTATAACAACACGGCGACTGGCATCGCTGCGCTCGAAGGCAACGGCACGGGTATAGGCAATACGGCGACTGGCGTAGGTGCGCTCGCGAATAACGGCAAGGGCAAAACGAACACGGCGACCGGGTGGAACGCGCTCTACTTCAACACGGGTAACGACAACACGGCGATCGGCGCCTACGCGCTCCAAGACAACTCCTCGGGCGCCAGCAATATCGGAATTGGCGTTGAAGCCGGCTTTTATCTCACCACGGGAAGCAACAACATAGAAATCGCCAATCAAGGCACCGCGACCGATGCGGACACTATCCGGATCGGTACGGAGGGCACCCAGACCGCCACTTACATCGCAGGCATCTTCAACACCACGGTAACCGGAGGCTGCACAGTAGTGGCCGCAAGCACCGGTCAGCTCGGGTGCGTGACGTCATCGGCACGTTACAAACGCGACGTCAGGGATATGGGCGACTCGAGCGATAAGCTGATGAAGCTGCGACCGGTGACCTTTCTCTACAAAGCCGACGAAACGGGCGCACAACAATATGGGCTGATCGCGGAGGAAGTCGAGAAGGTCTACCCGGAACTGGTGATTCACGACGCCGACGGCAAAGTCGCAACGGTTGCCTACCATATGCTGCCGGCGATGCTGCTCAATGAGGTTCAGAAGCTCGCCCGCCAGCTCGATCAAAAGGATGAACAGATCGCTACCCTGCAGCGCCAGGTATCCGCGATACAGAAGAAGAACGTCGAAATCGAGGTACTGGCCGCACGTCTCGACGTGCTCGAACGGCAGGCGCGCGCGTCCGAGCCAGACCGCCTGATCACAGCGTCGCACTGAATGGAATTGGCGGCCCTCGCTTGCGTCCATCATCTATGGTCCGGCGACACCGTCCCGCATAGCGCTTCCCCAACGCGGAACTTCGTTTACTTCTTCGAGGGATCGAAACTCATGACGCTGCGCTTCGATCCCCTGAGGGCTTTCTTCAGCGATCCTCAAGAAACCAAGTTCGTGCCGGGCTCTGCGGTGACGCTTAAGGCCCGACGACCATTTCTGGGCGGCTCGCGGTCCGGGCTGGTTTTTTCACGCTTTGAGGCCGGCAACTGCTCCGTATGGTGGATGAAGGTGCCGCGTTGAGCTGGGCTACAGGTGTCATCACTCCGCGCCAATAACGGCGTATGGGAAGCGTCAGATTAAGGTTCCATCCAGTTGGTCGGGCACCCTTCCCTAACTTTTTACCCTGACGGGATCTGTGCGGACGCACTCGGCAAACTGTGCGCCATCCGCCGCCAGACACCGCGCAAATCAAGGATCCGCGCCTTCCGCCCACCGTGCGCATCCCCATCCGCGCGCCGGCGGTCGCGGCGACGGAGAACGGACGGCGGGCAGCGGGCGGCGCGAAGCGCGTTATTGCCACCCAACCCGGGCACCCGGAAGGTATCGCCCGGCGCGCCTGGCGCCGCGGGCGTGCAGGCTGCGCGTCCCATACCTGTGTGGCCGTCCGGCGACGCTCGTGGATGCGGGCGCCCTCCGCGCACCGCGCTTCCCATCCGCGCGCCGGCGGTCGCGGCGACGGACCGCGGGTCGCGGGCGTTGGAACTCGCGGCCGGCGTCGGGCTGCGCGAGGCGCGTAACGGCACCTAACACGGCCGGGCACCAGGAAGGTACCGCTCGGCGCACCCGCGCCAAGGGCGCGCAGGCTGCGCGTCAGCATCCCGGTGAAGTGGCCGCTCGCCGACGTCCGTGGATGCGGCGCGCTGGCAAATTACACGCCATCCGCCAGCCGGCCCCCCCGCAAATCATGGACGCGGCGCCGTCCCGCATCGCGTATCCCCATTCCGCGCGGGCGGTCGCGGCGACCGCTCGCGGGGGGCGGCGCGAAGCGAGTAATGCCACCCAACGCGGGCACCCCGGTGTATAGCTCGGCGCAACCGCGCCGTGCGCGTGCAGGCTGCGCGACGGCATCCCGGCGAAATGGCCGCGCGCTCACGCTCCCGGGCTCATGGCATACACGGACACTCCGACGCGGCCATCCGGACGCCCGCCGACTCCGGCCATCCTGAAGTTATCGCCCGGCGCAACCGCACCACAGGCGTGCCGGTTTCGCGTCGGCATGGCCGTGAAGTCGCCGCGCGATGGCGTTCCAGGGCGCGGGCTTTGCCAACAATATCGTCTTTTTCGTTGATGAGCCTCCGAAAGGGGTTGTCGGTATACAGTTAGGGTGCGTAATGCGTGAAGACGAGGTCACGAGCCTTGACCTGATTGTGGCAGGGGAAGCAGGTTTTCATGAACGCCTCGTCGCCGGGTTGGCCGTCTTTGAAGTGAGCGAACCCCCAGCCGCCCGTCGTGGCATACTTCGCAGAGTCCTTGACCATAAACTGAATGTTCGTGGCGGGGCCGGCGACGAAAGATTGGGATCGGCCAAAGACTTTGTTGTTTTCGTCCGACGGGACGTGACCGTAGTGCAAAGCGGCAATGATCGTGCCGTCCGGGAATGGAAGCTTCCCCTCGCGGTAGGCCTTGATCGCCACATTGTTGCCCAAAATGGCAGCAAAGCTGTTCAGGTTGCCTTCTTCGTGGGCGACGGAGATCAACCTCCAGTCTCGGTATCCGGGAGGAATTCTTGTTACGAAGATCGGGGCGGCCGAGTCATCGCCTTGTAGAGACGCGGGCGCCGTAAACGTGACAATACCTGCCAGTATTACAACGGCAGCCAGTAGCAAAGTGATCCCTTTCATAGTGGTTCCTCCTCCAAGGAAGCACTGTGGATCATAGGCTCGGAGGGATCTGTCTGTCAAGCTCTGCAAAATCGGCCATGTGTATTTCAATACGTGCCAACCACAGCCGCAGCGCGCTCCGCCCGCCGCGCACCCCATCCGCCCGCCGGAAGAGGCGGCCAGGCATACCCGCGGAATTCGGGCGCCCGGAAGGTATCGCCCGGCGCGACCGCGGCGGCCGTGCAGGCTGCGCGTCGGCATCCCGGTGAAGTGGCCGCCCGCCGGCGTCCCGGGGCACGGCGCAATGGTGCGCCACCTACGGGGTTGCGGTTGCAGCGGCGGCCTCCTCTTGGGTGGCGAACACGCTGATGTTGTTCTCGTTGTCGATGGTGTACGTTTTCATTTTGAATCTCCTTGGTGCCGCGCTCTGCGCGGTCCTCACATCCATCACTCTGCTGGCAAAGAAAGGCAAGGCAATTCTCAAAACAGTCGACGGGGCGAAGGGCAGGCGATGATGGGGCGGCCCGGCACTGCCTTAAGAAGAGGCAACTTCTAGGGACGCGGGGCGGAGATGCCCGACGAGAATGGGCAGGCAGCCGTGCAGCCCGCGCCATAATCCAAACCGATTTGATATCATCCCTAACCGGGGGATCATGAACAAACGAAATTTCCTCAAGCTGCTCTCCGCTACCTGCGCAAGCCCCGTCAGCGCGCCTATCTTGGCCTGGAGGGCGAAGCAGAAACTAACCAACTGGGCTGGCAACCTCACCTACGGTACGGACCGTTTGCGCGAAGCCGGCTCGGTTGAGCAGATCCGGTCCTTGCTGCGGTCGGAGGACAAAGTGAAGGTGCTCGGCACCCGCCACTGCTTCAACTCCATAGCGGACAGCCGTTACAACCTGCTGTCCCTAAAAACGATGCACGAGGTGGTTGCGCTCGACCCGGCCGCGCGCACGGTAACTGTCGATGCGGGCATCACGTACGGCCAACTCTGCCCGTACCTCGACAGCAAGGGCTTTGCGCTGCACAATCTGGCTTCACTCCCGCACATCTCCGTCGCCGGAGCCAGCAGCACCGCCACTCACGGTTCGGGCGAGAGGAACGGGAACCTTGCCACCGCTGTCTCCGCCCTCGAAATCGTCATCGCGGCGGGCGACGTCGTGAAACTATCGCGCAAAGCAGACGGCGAGGTCTTCCGGGGAGCCGTGGTCGGGCTGGGCGCTCTCGGCGTGATCACGCGGATTACGCTCGATATTCAGCCGACGTATCTGGTGCGGCAGTACGTGTATGAGGACATGCCGCTCGCTCAAATGAAGGACCACTTTGATGACATCCAGTCGAGCGGCTACAGCGTCAGCCTCTTCACCGACTGGCAGAACCAGCGTATCAAGGAGGTCTGGATTAAGAGCCGTGTCGGCGACGGCCATGTGTCCGCGGCGCCCCCGGAGTTCTTCGGCGCCAAGCTCGCGACCCGGAATCTTCACCCAATTGCCGAGCTATCCGCCGAAAACTGCACCGAACAAATGGGCGTGCCCGGCCCATGGTACGAGCGCCTGCCGCACTTTCGCATGGGGTTTACCCCGAGCGCCGGGAAGGAACTCCAGTCGGAATACTTCGTGCCTCGGGCCAGCGCGGTGGACGCGATTCTGGCGGTGGAAAGGTTGCGCGACCAGGTTACGCCGCACCTGCTGATCTCGGAGATCCGCACTATCGCAGCCGACGATCTGTGGATGAGCACCTGCTACGGTCGGCCAAGCGTCACGATACACTTCACCTGGAAGCCGGACTGGCTTGCGGTCAAGCGCCTGCTTCCCGTTATTGAAAGGGAACTCGCCCCATTTCAGCCACGCCCTCACTGGGGCAAGCTGTTCACCCTGTCCCCTTCCGAGCTGCGGTCGAGGTACGAAAGGCTTGGGGAGTTCATCGAACTGGCGACGAAATACGATCCGAAAGGAAAGTTCCGCAACGACTTCCTGAATACTTACGTCTTCACGCGTTAACCACGGCCGTCGCCGCGGGGGTCCGGTGTTTAGGACACTGAGGCTTTCTTGAGAGCGACGGCATTCATGCAATACCGCAGGCCGCTGGGCGGGGGACCGTCGGGGAATACATGGCCAAGATGCGCGTCGCAAGTGTTGCAGACGGTTTCTACCCGTTTCAGGAAGGCCGGTCCGTCAAAACGGTACGCGATTGCGTTGTCCGCCACCGGCTGCGTGAATGAGGGCCAGCCTGTGCCGGACTCGAATTTTTCCGAGCCATCAGAACGGTTTCGCAGCAGACGCAGGAGTAGATTCCCGGCTCAAAACAGCCCGCACATCTGCGAAGTGAAGGGGCGTTCAGTACCGGCTTGGCGGGTTACTTGATATTCCTCGGGGGTGAGTTGCTTGCGCCACTCCGCGTCCGTTTTGACGACTTTACGATCTGGGGCAGGATTGCCGATTTTGGCGAGGTTGAGCACGTCAGGCCACTTCAGCATCATGATTTATCTTAGCGATGATTCGGGAATAGCGGAGCGGGGCCAGGGGCACAGCGCGCCACCGTCGGTCTGGGCCGCTGTGAAGAGCGCGCGCAGATTGGACTGTGCGGACAACTGCTTTATCGGAGGACAGCGCGCGGCCGGGTACACCACAGTGGCCACCAGACCAGGAGTACCTGTACTAGCAGCCTGCCCCACCGGAGCACAGGAGCGATGGAGGCATCGTCCGCATCGATTGGGTTTGTGGCCATATAGATGTTTACCAGAAAGACCACGATCAAAAGCGCTATGAGTTAAAAGCGCTGGCGGGCACGTGGGAGGCCGACAGCCCCGCGCGGGGCGGCAAACTTACCAGCACGTTCGTGCCGGTTTCCAAGGGCACCGCGAATCGAGGAAACCATCGGGACACGGGAAGAAAACGACGTGTCGCTCTACACCAATTCCGACGGGCGCATCGTGATGCAGCACTACTGCGCGCTCACCGCGAGAGGCAATCAGGTCCGCCTGGTATCGCCCGTGACGTCTGGCGCCCAGGACGAATTCGTCTTCGCCTTTGCCAGCGCGGCCAACCTGGCGACACCGGCGGACGCCCCCATGCACCGCATGGTCCTGCGTATCAAGGATACCACGCACTTCTCAGAGGTATGGACCAAACGGGAGAACGGCAAGGACGTCGTATTCTCCTTAGATTACACGAGGCGGTGAGACACGCGGCCGCTGTCTTCCGCGAACAGGGAAATAAAACCTGTCATTTTCTTGGCTCCAGCGTCGTTTCTATCAGTGTGGACGCCAGCGAAGAGATCCAGTTAACGTTCGATCCGGGCGCCTGCGTGGCGGACGCAACCGGCCTGGAACACATCTTCCGGCTGCAGTATCCGCGGCTGGTCGCGCTGCTGGCGCGCATCACGCGCGATCGCGGTCATGCCGAAGAACTCGCGTCCGAAGTGTTTTGCAGGCTATCCGCGCGGCCCGCGCTCTTGCGTCCCGAGAGCAACGTGGCGGCCTGGCTGTATCGAACGGCGGTCAACCTGGGCCTGGACGCGCTTCGTGTCGAGGCTCGACGCCGCCGAAAAGAACAGGCGGCCGGCGCCGAGGTGGTGCGCAGTTCGGGCGGCGGTGGGCCGCTGGCGGACATGTTACGCGCCGAACAACGGGCGCGCGTACAGGCGGTCCTGGAGGCGTTGAAGCCGGTTTCCGCCAGGCTGCTGTTGCTCCGCCACGCGGGCCTCTCCTACGCCGAACTCGCCGCTGCGCTCGCTCTGAATCCCGCGTCCATTGGCACCTTGCTGGCGCGCGCCGCGTCCGAATTTGAGAAGAAATATCGCCAATTGCATGGAGGCGAACTATGAAGTGCTTGAATCCAGGAACCCTGCAAGCGTACCTCGATAGCGAACTGCCGGAGATTGAAATGCGCGACATCGCCGCGCACGTGGAGGCATGCGTCGTCTGCCGCGGCCGTCTCGCCGATCTGGAAGCGACCGCGCAACGGGTACATGCATGGCTCGATGCGTTGCCGTCGAGGGACCTCGTCGTGCCAGTCGAGACTGTGACTCGGATTCTACCGATAGCCGGTCCCACACGGTGGCGATGGATCGCCGTCGCGGCTGGTTTAGTATTGGCGGTATCGGCCGCGTTCTTCCCCGCGAACAACCATCGGAAAGCCGCGGTCCCAACGAAAGTAGCGCTGGCACGGACCTCTGTACGCTCCGCGGCCGTACGCGATCCGGAGCCACAGCCAGACGCTCCGCACCGCGTTGTCCGAGTAAGAAAGCGGCTGCCTTCGCCCGTTCGCCATGCCCAGCCCGCCGGCAATGACTTTATCGCGCTTGGCGATCCCGATCCAATGCAAATTGGAGTCGTCGTCAGGGTGAAGGTCCCGATTGCGGATACGTGGCTGCCGGGCCAAACGCAGGAGGTGGCAGCTGACCTCGTGATCGGCGAGGATGGCCGCGCACGCGCCATCCGATTTGTCCGTTAGGTTCTAATTTCTAAGGAGAAACAGTATGAACAGACTAAACAGCATGATTGGCATCGCGGCGATGGTTGCCGGTGTCGCATTCGCCCAGAAAGACGACGGCAAAGACAAAGTCTTCTTTTTTGCCGGCGGCGACAAGACCAAGGTCGCCGCCGAGAGCTTCGCAATAACCACGGCGCGCTTCGGCATGATGGGGCCGGCTGTAAAAGGCGCGCCGTACGCGGCGGACGGGGTCACCGAAACCACCCAGACGCTGGGCGACGGCACGCATATCAACCGGCAGGAGACCTACAGTATCTACCGCGATGGCGAAGGTCGCGTGCGGCGTGAGACGGGCGACGAGGTTTGGATCTCCGATCCCGTGGCCAACGTGAGTTACCTCCTGCACACGAAGGAGCAAACCGCCCACAAGATGAGTCTGCTGTCCCATACGGTTACGTTCGACAAGATGACCCAGGACGGTGGCCAGACCGCGAAGCTCAAGGTCGAAGCCAGGGCAGTCGGACCAGTCATCGTCGAGGACGGCGCTATCGCTGGCGGCATGGAAGGCGGCGCGATTGCAGGCGCTCCAGTGCGGGCCTTTGCCATATCGTCGAAAGCAGATGCCAAGAACGAATCGCTCGGAAAGCAGGCAATGGAGGGAGTCGAGGTCGATGGAACTCGGACCACCACGGTAATTCCGCAGGGGCAAATCGGAAACGACCGTCCCATTCAGACGGTGCACGAACGTTGGGAGTCCAGCGAACTGCATGTCACCCTCCTCTCGAAGCACACCGATCCGATGATGGGTGATCGCACCGAACGCCTGACCAATGTACGGCGCGGCGAACCCGATCCCGCGCTCTTCCAGGTGCCTGCTGGTTTCAAAATTATCAAAATCGACGCCGACCAATAGAGGATCAGTCGAACTCGCGGCGCGGCGGGGTCTGCCTCTCCCACGCGCCCCGTTTCAATCGATGCGCGATGGTAATGCTCGCCCTTCATCGCGCTGCCTGCCATGCGCCGCAACATGGCGATCTGCCATGAGTCCCCATGCTGTGTTCCGGCGCAGGCTGAGGGACAAGCAGCCGCACACCACCAAGGATCTCGAAACCGCCGCTGATGAACACCATTGGCAGGTGCCAAGGGATGTAAGGAGGGATGATTCTTTGGCTGGGGCTTGGGCCGGAGGAAGTGCAGTGTGCCCGCCGCAACGTAGAACAGCGGCAAATGCCAGGCTGTCCGGCGCTCCCGACCGCTATGTTGACCTTCGATAACGTCTTACGGTGGCGGGCGGCTGCGCTAAAGGCCATTGCGTGCGCAGAATCAAGGCTGGTAGGCTTACGGCAATAGTCCGGTTGTGCGGTCAAGGCCGGAAAAACGGTGGGGAAAGTTTGGGAAAGGAGCGCCCCTCGTGCCACATGCGCCGCAAAGTCTTAGACAGGTCTACGCAATATTTGCGGTGCTAACGTGCATCGCCCTTTCCGCGACAGCCCAGAGTCCGGCTAACCAATCCAACGCCATCCGGCCAATGGCGCTAAACCAGGCTCGGTATCGGCTCCGGGCGGGCGAATCCACCAGGATTGCCACGCCAGTCTTGAGGTCAATTACTGGTGTATCGACGGTTCCTAAGTTGCGATTCCCGATTCGGGCATCGGTGGAGCCTGACGGTCAATCCGTTCGCTTCACAGTCCCCCCGACGACGCCAAAGGGCACCTACATCCTGACGATCGCCGCACTGGATTCGGCTGGCGCCGTGCGGACGGGCGCTATCGATCTGCGCATCGCGCCGATGCAACTGCCGCGTACCTCCGCGACCGGCGCAGGCGTTCCTGTGGTTCTCTTGAACGGCTGGCAAGCCATCTGTACCACCACGGATAGCACGGTTGCCGCATCGGTCAACACATTCGGCCAGCTTGCATATCAGCTTCAAGATCAAGGCCTGCCCGTCGCGTTTTTCAATAGTTGTTCTTACGGAGACATTCAAATCGAAGCTTTAGGGGCAGAGCTGGGGACGTTCTTGAACAGTCTCACGTACACTGATGGAACACCGATTCTCCAATTCGACCTCGTGACCCACAGCATGGGTGGCCTCATCGCGAAGGCGTATTTGACGGGACTACAGAACAATGGGTCGCCATCACCTCCCGTCAACCCGAACGTCCGCAAGCTGATCATGATCGCGTGTCCGAATTTCGGATCGCTTCAAGCGCCCGATCTCGGCGTTCAGGCTCCGGAAATGGTTCCGGGCAGCGCCTTCTTGTATAATTTGGCGCGCTGGAACCAAGGGTCCGACGATTTGCGCGGCGTGGACGCGCTTGCGATCATCGGTAACGCCGGAACCGAAGGAGGATTGCCAAATGCGAGTGACGGCGTTGTGTCGCTGACGAGCGGTTCACTGGGTTTTAGTTCGCAGCCTTCACAGAACCCGGTACAGACCCGGATCGTTCCGTATTGCCATGTGGACCCGGACCTTGCTACGTCATTAGGCATAGGCATGTCCTGTTCGGGTGCTGGCGGGATTGCCGACCTCACCGATGACTCGCAATTGTCGGGCCGGATTGTCAGCTCTTTCCTTGCCGGCACCTCGGATTGGATGGCGATTGGCGGTACGCCACCTACAGATCCGTACTTGTCCATATACGGCGGCATGCTCTTCGCGTGGGTTGATGCGGCAGACCAGTACGTTACCGATTTGACCCAAGTCAGTTTTGGCGATATTGCGCTCCAGACTTGAGGGGTTGCTGGCACGGTTTTTTACGATGAATTCCTAAGCGGAACGGGCACGTTCCAACTTGCAAGTTCATCGCTCGGGGCGGTTTCCTGTGGTTCATTTACAGAACCCTCGGGTTACTACTCGGTGGTTCGCTGTAAGTCGCCCCCGCTCATTTCGTCTGTGACGCCACGGCAGTATATCGCGGGGCAAGGCCTGATCGTCACATCATTCGGTGTGGTTACCATCAATGGCGTAGGCTTTGGACAGCAGTGTTCTAGCTGTCAGCTTCTTCTGTCTGGGAACCCAATCCAGGCGTTCTCGTGGACCGATTCGGCCATCTCCGTGTTGCTGCCCCCGTTCACGGGCTTCGCCACATTCGCCGTGGAGGTGCCCACGGGGAGCGACTCCATCAACGTTATGTTGGCCCCGGCATCGACGATAGCGGTTGCACCCGCGAGCTTGCAGTTTGCGTACACCACGACCGGGGCTGTTCCTGCACCTCAATCCGTTCACCTAAGCAATACCGGGGGCGGCACGCTGGCCTGGAGCGCCGTTACGGATGCGTCCTGGTTGGCCGTCACGCCCTCATCTGGTACGGCGCCATCGACTCTCTCGGTGTCGGTTTCTCCCGCGGGCTTGAGTGCGGGCACGTACCTGGCTAGCATTGAGATTTCTGCGGCGGGCGCGACCAACAGCCCAGTAGCGGTGGCGGTCACGCTCACGGTCACGGCCACGGGTCCGGCTTCCTTGGCCGTCGCGCCCCAGAAGCTTATGTACAGCTACACCGTGGGCGGCGCTGTTCCGGCCGCGCAAAACGTCGCTATCACAAACGCTGGCGGCTCGCTCCCCTGGGCTGCATCGGCGGGCGCGTCTTGGGTCGGCCTCTCGCCCGCGTCCGGTACGGCTCCGGCTACGCTGTCGGTATCGGTCAATCCAGCAGCCCTGTCGGCGGGCACGTACACCGCTAACGTGCAGATTGCGGCGGCGGGCGCAACCGGCAGTCCGGCATCTGTGGGTATAACGCTAGTGGTGCAAGCTCCCGCACCTGCTTTTACGGTCGCGTTATCTACGGCAGGCCAAGTCGAGCCTTTCGCCGCGCAATCCATCGTTTCAGCATATGGCACGAATCTTGCCGCTGGAACGGCTCCTGCGACCAGTCTGCCCCTGCCAACGTCGCTCGATGGCACAACAGTGACGGTGAAGGACTCCGCCGGAGTGGCGCGCATCGCTCCGCTGTTTTACGTCTCGCCGTCGCAGGTCAATTTCGAAATTCCGGCAGACACCGCGACAGGCACGGCGACGGTGAGCATCCAGAATCAAGGTGGAACTGTTCAGACGGCGACCATCCAAATCGGCAACGTTTCGCCTGGGTTATTCCAATTAAACCCGCCGAACGGGTTGGTAGCGGCCTGGGAACTGCCGGTCGTCTCAGGGACTCAACAACCACTGCAACCCGTGTACCAGATTGTATCCGGCAGCGTGGTCGCACTGCCGATCAATCTGGGGCCGTCTACCGAGCAGGTTTACTTGGAGATGTACGGCACAGGCATCCGGGACGCGCAGAACGTTACCGTGACAGTAGCCAACATGAGTGTGCCAGTGCTGTACAGCGGGCCGGCGCCAGGTTTCGCTGGAGAGGATCAGGTAAAGGTCGGCCCGATGCCTCAATCGCTGGCAGGCGCGGGAAGCGTCACCATCGTGCTTACGGCGGATGGACAGGCAGCCAACGTCGTTAATGTGACCATTCAGTGATGCCTTGCGTTGCGGCTCCGCGGATTCCAGCGATCCGAGAGACCGTGGTGTCGATCACGCCGCAGTTTTCTTGGCCTTCCGGTACGCCGCCCACCTTTTCTTCGTGGCTTCCCTGATCGCCTTCAACCCCGCCGCCGACATCTTCCGTTTCTTGGCCTTCGCCGGTTTGGCGGCTGGCACCTGTTGCTTCTTCTGCGCCGCCCATCTCGCCTTCTGCGCGGCGGCAATCCTGGCGCGGCCCGCCTTGCTGATCGTGCCGCGCTTCGCCGGAGACGCGGGTTCCGCGGTGGTCGCCGCCGCTGCTGTGGCTGCGGTGGCTTTTGGCCGGCCCCGACCGGGTTGGCCTAGCCGCTCCTTGATGTCGGCGATCTTCGCTGAGACTCGTCCGATCTCGCTCTGATAGCCGACGATGGCCATCTCCAGCAAGGTGTTGTCTTTTGGCTTTGCCTGTCTTGGCATTAGGTTCTCCCCAGAACACAGAATTGCAACCGTGTTTCAATCAGCCTGGTCGCGATTTGATTCTAGCATCAGCGACTCGTCACTCGATTAGTGTCGGCTATCCCAACGAACCTGCTGTGCCTCAAGTGCCGCGCGGCGACTATTTTGCGAAGCACATGGGGAGACTGGGGGTATGCCTGAATCCAATATCCCCAAGATCCGGACTCGACACGATATAGTAAAATACGGTGGCCTCCGGTGACTTCAATCCGCAGGAGTATCTGAACGGTCAGGAGTTCAATCCCAATGCCATCGACCGCGATTACCCCAACTTCCGGCACTTCCACACGGGGAGTCTGTTCATCAGTCACGCTGGGCTCGATCAGCGTCGAATTGACGGCGATATCGTGTACCCGGTTGTCTACGACCGATTTGGCGACGGGTACCTCTTGTAGCCGCAGATCTGGTGGGTCTAAACAGTACAAGACTGTCGCCAACGCCGCGCTGCACTGGTGCGACAAATTCATGGTGGTTATATCCCAGAACAGCATCCGCAATGAATGGGTCCGCGCTGAGGTAGACTCGGCGGTCAAGAGCGATCGTCTGATCATCCTTTGCTTGTTCGATGATTCCGATGTTGGACGACTACACGCCGCGTTGGCGCAGAGTTCGCCGCTCCGGCTCAGCGCTAAGCTGTCCACAGTCGATTTTCGAGTCGAAATACCGGCAGCACAAGAACGTTTAGCAGAGATCCTGGATCGACTCTTGTCCCGAAGTCCATATCCGCGCTTTCCGCGCGGACGTCCAGCCCGAAGCAAGAAAGCAGTCCTCTGGCGCGGGCGGAAAGTATGACCTGAAGGCCGGATGAATCCGACTGCCCAGAAGTGCCCGAAATAGCCGCCCATCGCGCACACTTGGCCCACGCCGCGCCCGGTGCCGCCAGGGCGGCTCGTTGTACCAGTCCAGAATTCCGGCGCACCGGCCGCAACCCCCTGCCCGAAGCCCCAACGGTACACCGGCCTAACGCTTGACGGTCGATCCCGGAGCAAGATCGCGCAGTAACCGCTGAAACGCCTTCTGGTAACTATCGTCGTTCTTCCATCCCCTGAAATCGCCGATGTGCCGGCTTCGGCGTATGTCCGCCGCCCAGGGCTGCGGCGCGCTCATTACCGCATCGTCGATGCGGATCGGGAAAAGCACGGTGCGGTTCTCGCGGTCCTGGCGCTCGCGGGCCGCATTGACTTCGCGCTCGACCCAACGGCTCTGGACGGAAGCCTCCGACAGCACGATCATCACCTTGTCGTAGAGGCGAATGGATTCCTCGATGCGCTCCTGGAAGCGATCCCCAATCTTCAGGTCTTCCGGCGCAAACCAAACACGCAAGTGCTGGGCCTGTAGATCGGCGTGCAGGCGCACGGCGAACCCCTGGTCTTTGCTGGAGTAGCTGATGAAGCAGGAATAGAACTCGATTGGGTGGCCAACCAGCGAGCGGGCGAAAGTGATGAAATTGTCCGGAACGCCAGCGCCGCGGAGAAAAGCCTCCGGGATCTCACCGTTCGATAGGTAGATTGTGTCGATTCCGATTGTCGAAGGTCCATGATGCTGAACATCGTTGAGGCCCTTTACGTGACTTAAATCGAAGTTCCCGACAACTGTCTGGTGCGCCATACACAGGTGCCAAGGCGAGCCGTAGGGACAATTCTGGCCTCGCATGCCCAGGACTGCACCGCCGATGCCCGGCCTGACTTTGCTAATCGCAGCGATTCCGGCCACCGCCGCCGCTCCCCCTTGCAACCCAGCGTGCCGTCAGTGAAGATGGGCGCATGAAGAAACTGGCGTTCGCTCTGGCTATCCTTCCCGCAATCGCTCCTGCCCAAGGCCCGGCGTACCACGACCCCGGCATGAAGGTCGTGACGCAGGTGGCCATTGTCTGCCGCGACATTGAATCCACCAGCAAGCGTTGGGCGGCGGTGCTGGGCGTCGCTCCACCGCGGATTCTCACCATCAAACCCGGCAACGAAGCCAAGCTGGTGTACCGGGGACACCCGTCCAACGGGCAGGCAAAGCTCGCATTCCTGAATCTCGGGCAGGTCACGCTGGAACTGATCCAGCCGGTCGGCAATGACACGGCATGGAAGGAATTTCTCGATACGCACGGCGAAGGCGTTCACCACATCGCCTTCCAGGTAGCCGACCCGGACAAAACCATTAAGGAATTCCAGGATGTGGGTATGCCGGTACAACATCAAGGCCGGTTTGACGACGATTCTGGCTCGTATGTGTACGTCGATAGCGCCAAGGCCCTCGGCGTCACGTTGGAATTGCTGCACTCAGACGCGAAGAAGTAGGCCGGGATGGTCCGAACGCGCCCGTGCTTCCCGTACAAATCGACGATGCACCACCGGCCATCGCGCTGCTGGATGTGGGCCATGGTGAGCGCCGCCACCTCCGACCGGCGCAGGGCGCAGCCGAGCAGCACGGCGATGATGGCGCGGTCGCGCAGGCCCTTCAGCGTCGTGATGTCCGACGCGTTCAGGAGCGTTTGCGCCTGGTTGAGCGAAAGCCAGTTGCCGGCGCGCACCCCGATGGTTGAAGATGGAAGCGGTCCTCACAAGCCTGTTCGGCTCCAGGCTCGTCGCTCTCGCCCTTCACGAAGAAGGGCTCCATCTCCTTGAACTCCAGGATCTTCACGGTCGCCTCCTCGGGAGCGTTGCCCTGCGCGATCGCTAGGAACGCCTGCTCCGACTGCGCCACCATCGCGCGCGCGAGGTCGTTCTTGTGGATCGAGTGGTACTTGGACGGCATGGCCCAGTGCAGCAGTGGCATGACGTAGCCAAAAACGCCCGGCGTGTTGGAGTTGCCGAGAATGACGGCGGGACGGTACACTCCAAGGAAGTCGAACTTGACGGACTCGACAGCCTTCTCCTTCTCACCGATGATCTTCGCGTACCTCATCCCGGCCTCGGGGTCCGCGCCCGCTGCTGTCATGACCCCGCACACACGAGCGCCTCCAGCCTTGGCGGCGCGGCAAGAGGCCTGCGGGTAGGCGATTTCGATCTTGCGCACCTCCTCCTCGGGAATCTTCGCGCTGCCCTTGCCGACGCCGAACGCGGCGAGCGCGACGTCGACTCCCTGGGCGTGCGGCGCAACCTCCTCCTCGAGTCGGTCCATGTTGACAACCACCTCGGAGACCTTGGGGCCGGCGAAGGCGTTCGTCTTGCGGCGCGTTACCACCACGACCTTCTTGCACAGCGGGTTCTTGATCAGAAGCTGCACGACGCGTCCGCCCACGTTCCCTGTCGCGCCCAGCACGATCGCCGAGTACTGCGCCTTCGCCTCACCCACTGGGCTCGCCTCCGTTTCCCTATGATCGCGCATTGGTGGGTGTCGCGTTCTTGCATCACTTGCTCTCCACTGTAGATTTCGTTGATCGCTTCGCCGGTCTCTTGCGCGACGATGGGCACGACTGAAGGGCGGGGGGACACGCATCTCTATGAGAGAGCTGGGTTCGTCGAGGTGGAGCCCTTCAATAATGAACCATATGCGCACCATTGGCTCCAGAAAGATCTCCGACACAAGTAATAGCGACGCCTATGCACCGCAACGCACTACCGTGCCAGAGCCGCTTCGGAGTCTCGTTTGCGGGAGCCCCGTCGGATTCGCGGTTCCAGCTGTCGTTGTTGATTCGGCTTTGGCGCGGAAATAGCGCAAGGTTGATTGACGCGCGACCATGCGTAGCGGGTCGCCTGGCTCGATCCTCCCGGCGGTCGAGAACCGAGGGCAAAATGGCCTCAAGACCGCTCAGCTGCAACAAGTGATGTCCGGGGACTACTTGGGCGGTCGCGCCGTCCGCCGATTCGCGGGCACACCTCTTCGGTGCCTCGTCACGGGCTTCGGGGTGTCGGCTGCCTCAAACAATTGCCGAAACCCGTGTTCCAACAGTTCGACGGCCTTCCCCAAGGCGCCGAGTTGCCCAACCCGAACTATCGCCACGGACCGGTGCAGGTCAAACGATGGGGGACGCAATACTTTCACGGAATCGATAGAATGATTCCTGGCAATAAAGCGAGCAGGCAGCAGCCCGACACCATAACCGGACTGAACGAACGCTAGCTGCAAATGCATGTTGTGGATTTCAGCCGCAATCATTGGGGTGAAGCCGGCACGCTCCATCTGATCGATGAGCCTTGCCCGAAGAAAGCACCCGGGCGGATTGAGCACCCAGGGTGCTCGGCCCAAACTTTTCCAATCACCGTCAACGTTGCCTGCGGCGCCTTGAACGATCTCCATGCGGTCGCTAGCGATGATATTCGTCAGAAGAGGTGGAGGCGCGGTTTTACCTTCGGGCAAAAGCACGGCAGCAACGTCGAGTTCACCCGCGAGCAGCCGGTGAAATAATTCACCGGTAAGTTCGCTCGATAGCCGCAGTCGGACCTTGGGGTATTTCTCAGTCAGCGCCTGAATAGGTTCGATAAGCGTCCCCTCGGCCAGGGCATGCGCGAGCCCGATGCGCAAGAGGCCGTGAGGTTCGGCGTCACTCGACGCAAGAGATTTCAGCGCCTCCGTCCGCTGTAGCAGATCTCGCGCTTGTTCGAGCACCCTGGAGCCGAGCGAGTTCAGACGCGGAGGCTTCACCGAGCGGTCGAGCAACTCTACCGCAGCCGCATTAAATCTGTCAAGTGACTGCTAAGTGCTTGTGGTGCAGAGGCTAGGTGGAGCCTTGTATTCGTCCCGTGGCCAAGGTGGGGTTAGAATGCACCTGAGAGGGGCCGAGGGATGCCAGACGAGTCAGAGGACGGCGCACCCGCAAGGGACGACCTAGCGCCACAGGACCAACACGATGATAATGTTGTTAGCATCGACCAGGGTAAGTAATTGTGCCAAACGTCGAAACCCCAGGCGAAGAGCAAAGCGACAGTTCAATCGTAGATCAAATTGAAGAGTTGATTAACGATTACATCGTCTTTCCGCAGGAGTTCTATACCTTCCCGATTGCACTTTGGGTTTTGGCGACATATTATTATTTGTTGTTCGAATCATTCGGGTACTTGCAGTTTTGTGCTGCGCACGGCGGTATTGCGAAGACTGTACTTTTCGAGATTCTGCGGCTGATTACGAAGGATGGCCAAATCGACGAGAACATTACATTGTCGGCGATGCTGACAGACATTGAGGCTATTCATCCGACGAAGATGATCGATCAGGCCGAGAAATTGATTAAACGTGACAACGACAATTTGCGGTCGGCTATTCTGAGCGGAACACGCCGTGAGGCCATGATCTCCGTGCGATCCGGTAAGGGCACGATCAGGCGATCTCCGTATTGTCCAAAAGTGTTTGCGTTGGTTGGCCGGGAACTTGGCGGAACTCTGAATGATCGGTGCTGCATCATAGTATGGATGCAACCGGCCACGCCAAGGGTATCCCACAACGAAACACCATTTAAGGAGCGTGCGAAGGAAATTGGAAATGCTTGCGCCGTGACCACAGGCAAACATGAACCTGAGATTACAGCCGCTATCCAAAAGTATCGCAACATCGATTTCTTGAATGGCCGGAAAAACGAAATTTGGAAGCCGGTCGTCGTTGTTTGCGAGGTTTTTTGCCCGGAGCGTCGGCTCGAACTCGAACAAGCA
>Ga0182016_10001675_pt1 | contig 26819 bp, 19 predicted proteins | sample 712S2MmetaG_FD_120491 | JGI IMG/M metagenome (GOLD analysis project Ga0182016, IMG submission 120491) | Permafrost microbial communities from Stordalen Mire, Sweden - 712S2M metaG | ecosystem: Environmental > Terrestrial > Soil > Wetlands > Permafrost | place: Sweden: Stordalen | collected...
CGCGTCCGTCTGCGCCCAGATAATTGGTCAAATTGCCGTTCTGAAGATGGGCTAGGTTCGTTGATGTTCCAATCCACAAGCTCCCATCCGTTCCAGCCAGGAGCGAAAAGATGCCGCTTGACAAGAGCTTTCCCTTAAGTGGAACCCACGGAACAAAGCGAACCCCATCGAAACGGATAAGCCCATTTTCCGTCCCGATCCATAGATATCCGTCTCGAGTCTGCGCAATGGCGTTCGGCGCACCGCTGAAGATGCCGTCCTGAATTCTCCAAGCGGTATGCCCATATTGAGAAATCTGCTTGTCGGGATCGACCGCCCACGCGGTGCAAGTCGCCAAGAGCAACAGGAAACAAATTCGGAGCGAACGCGAGGTCTTCAACTAGGCCACCTTGGCAGTTCTGTGTGCACTGCTCCTGCATCAGGCCTCAGGGGCCGAGTCGGTTCCTGCGGACGTAGCTTAGGCCGTTGTTGGGGGTACCAGCAGCATTCAGCAATCAATTCCGCGCATTCGCATAATACCCACTCGCTTCACCGTTCCACCATAGCGCACTTGAAGCATTCCTGGAATGTCAGAATCTGCTGCCAGTGAGCTGCAGTTTTCTACAGGGCACAATCAGATTTCGAGTAAGCCCCGTCGCACTGCAATGGTGACAGCATGAGTTCTGTCGTTGGCCTGCAGTTTGTCCACAAGGTTTTTGATGTGGAAGTTGACCGTAGTCTCTGCAATTGCGAGTTGATCGGCGATTTGCTTATTCCGATGGCCGTCTCGGATGAGCTGGAGCACCTGCAACTCCCGGGCGGTAAGATCGTCTTCGCCGAAATGCTCCGAGAGGCGCGCCGCAACCTCCGGGGGCAGATACCGCCGACCTGCGTGGACCGTGCGGATCACCCCCAGCAATTCGTTCTTCGGCATGCTCTTGAAAATGTATCCGGACGCCCCGGCACGCATAGCCCTCTGGATCTCGCCATCACCGTCAGACGTGGTCAGCATGACAATACGCGCCTGCGGGTATTCTCCGCGAATCGCGACCAGAACGTCTATACCATTCGTGCCAGGAAGTCGAAGATCCATGAGAGTGATATCGGGGCGCAGACGGCGGAACTCCGACAACGCTTCAGCGGCATCGGTTGCCTGTGAAACGAGAATCATGTCAGTCTGAGAAGCAATGATCGTGCTCAAGCCCTCCCGGAAAACAGGATGGTCTTCGACGCTCAAGATGCGAATTTGCTGGCTACCCATCCCGAGACCCTCAGTGTGTCGATTGTAGAGGGCGATCGTTTCGTTTGAAAGTACCAGCTTATCCCTATGCCGGTTCGCATCCGGGGTTGCATCCTAAATTGACGGAATCAGGCGTCGTCGGCATGGGCAGGGCACTGAGCCTTCTGCTTTTCCGCGCATCAGATTGGCGAGCCCGACAAGTAATTCATAAGGTGTCCCGAGAATCCGCTATCCACACCGAAATTGACCGTAATTGATGCAAACCAGGACTAAACCACCGGTGTTCCCGAGACGCATATTCCGTAAGTTACAGACACTAAATAGGATGCGCACTGTACCTGTTTTTGTACCCGTTTTGCCATACTAAAATGACGAAATCGGTTTGCGGAATAATCATCACAACTCATAAGCCTCTTAAAATGAGGGCAGTAACGACGATCTCATATGGTGCCGGGAGGGGGGGTCGAACCCCCACGACCTTGCGATCGGCGGATTTTGAGTCCGCTGCGTCTGCCAGTTCCGCCATCCCGGCAAAGGTTGGCCGTCTCAAAAAGTATCGCACAGGCCTCGTCCTCTCCGCCAAAGGTTTCGCTCTCTGTCGAAATTGACGTATATGCATTCGCGAACGTTCCACTGCGCCCCCGTTCGTCTTTGCCACCGTCCAAATCGACTCGTTGGTTTACTGCACTGAGGCCAAGAGGATGGGAGTCTTTTTGGCTTCGTTACTTAATACAGGAATACAGTTTCTTGCGACGGGCCTCTCAGTCGGAGGCTCGCTCGCCGACGGCAACCCATCACGTCGTCAGGAAAGGCATACGGTTGTACTTCTCAAAGGTCTTTGTCTTTGATACAGCCGACGGCCTCATCACCCGCAAACAAGCCTACGAGCCGTACGGTCCGCATGGATTCATGGGAGCTCTGTTATTGGTTTAACGTCCCTTCAAGCGGTTCAGCCGGGGTTGAACGCTTGGAGACACACCTTCGTGTACGACAGTTATGAGAGTGAAGGAGAACCCTTTGGACAGCTCCCGTAGGTACTTCCTGCATGTCGGATCAGGAGCACGTCGCATGACCGAACCTCAATCGTCCTGCTCATCAGCCTCGCCATCGTTGCAGCGGCGACCATCCTTATATCCTTGTATATGTCATCCATGGCATGTACGCCGCCACCCGAGCGTACGTCGACGGTTGCGGTCAGCTTGCCGCAGTTAAACCGGCTTACGAACTTCGTCAAACGCTCGACAAGATCCTCGCCAACACCGAGCGCATCGACCGATCACTCCGCGTCAAGCGCTGCATCTTGAACGACGCTCACAGGAAAATCTCCATCCTTTGACAAAAGGGGTCAAAAACCGCCCAGCAAACCCAATTAAATCAATGGCCGGATCTACCCGATCCGCCCGTATCAAAAGGTGTGGGTTAAGTTACAGGGCACGCCAGCGAAGCCTAATTGCAAGAGGGTATCGAGTCGATTTCGCAAACCTTAAGGCGGTTGAACTACGCCACGCCAGGTGCTAATTTCAACCAGTTTTAGCTGAGCAATCCTCGGGCCCAGGCCGCTTACCGTGGACCCAACTCCGGAGACGATGCTGAAATGGAGACTTCGTGCAATCATTCCGGGTCGACTCAATCGCCTTCCGTCTTAGTACTCGAAGGATGTCGATGCGCTCGATGTCCCCGATTTACCCCAGAGGGCAGTCTCCGCTTCGGGCGTACCTTTGCCCCAGAGCGCTGTCTTGCCCCAGAGTGCGGTATATCCATCGGGATCGCTCTTGCCCCACAGCGCAGTCGAACCCCATAGTGCGCTCTCCCCGCTTTCGGAGCTGATAAAGGCATTGCTGCCGTACACGCTTGATGCAGACCAGGGCCCGGTCTTTCCCCAGAGCGCGGTCTCGTCTGTTACTGCGGTGACGTCCCCGTTGGACGTGTTGTAGGTTGCAATAGGTGACATTGCCGTGCCAGCGGGCACCGATCCGCCATTGAGCAGGGCGCCATTGACTGCCTTCAGAATGTCAAGATATCCCGCGCCAATGGTGAACACATCGTAGTTGGCGTTGTATACCACTCCGTCGGCCGTCACACTGCTGGTTTGCGGGAAGTAGCTCCGGTTTCCATTCACCATCACCAACGCTTTCACTGCGTCTGGGGTGAGGTTAGGAACTGCCTGAAGCAAATCCGCGATTGCGCCGCTGGTCACTCCGGTGGCCATGCTGGTGCCGCTGAGCGGGAAATAGTCCTGGGAGGGATTCTGCGAACCGTGGGTCTGGTAGTACGAGTAGAGCGTGAAGAACGAGGGATTCTCAACCGCCAGCGGATCACCGTCAAACTGCAGGCTCGTGACCAGATTACCGGGCGCGACGATGTCCGGCTTGACCACGTCATCAATGAAGGACGGCCCCTTTGAACTGTAGCTGGCAATCAGATCGTCATTGATTTTAGGCGTCTCCATGGTGCGCATTGCGCCGACGGTGAGGACATAGGGATCATTGCCCGGGGAATCGATGGTGCCGTAGCCTTCGGGGTTGAGATTCAGATCGCGTCCGTCGTTGCCGGCAGCCACGACAACCACGATGCCTGCCTTCCAGGCCTGTTCGACGGCCTGACAAAGTGGATCGAGTTTGTAGCTCTCGTAGATCGGACGGCCGAGGGAGAGATTGATGACGCGAATGTTGAACGTGTTCTTCAGCGAAATCGCCCGTTGAATGGCTGCGATCACCGCGGAATCAGTGCCCGCACCATTCTCGTCGAGAACCCGCAGGTTGATGAGATTGGCATTGGGAGCCGAACCATGAAAGGTCCGGTAATCGATGGGTTCTGAAGATAGATTGCCGTTTCCAGCGATGAGCCCCGCCACATGCGTGCCATGTCCATAGTGGTCGAGGGCATCGCTTTTGCCGGGTACAAAATTCTGGCTGTAAACGATCCGGCCATTCATCCAGGGAGCCGCTTCCTGGGGTAAGGCAAGAAGCTGGAGTACGGGGTTCTGTCCCGGCCCGACCAGCGAGAGCGAGTTCCCGTCAAGATCCGGAACCGGCGTGATGCCGCTGTCGACCACGGCGACACCGATGTTGGTCCCGATAAAACCCTGCTGCCACACCGCGGGCGCGTTGATCGGCTCGCTCGTATATTCCGCCGCTGTGACGCTCACCGCCTGCCGAGCGCCGACCGCGCGATCCAACGAAATATAGGTAACATTGGAGTCCGCTGCAAGCTGATTCAGTCCGCTGGAAGGAACTGTGACGACAAGTGCGTTGATGGCGCCAAGGGTGGTCTTGACCACGCCGCCCAATAACGAAATCAGAAACGTCTCAAGCGACGACGGCGTTTGCTTGTACTGAATGATCACCGGCAGGTTTGAGGAAGTTGCAGCAGCAGCGTCAGGAGAAATCTTGCTGCTGGTAGCCCCCGTTGCGGCAAATCCCGAAGCTGAGGCGGTGACAAACAACGAGAGAACGATCGGCAAACGAAAGTGAGACATGAGAGCTCCAAAGTGAACGAAATGTCTTGCACGTTCTCAGCAGATCTTGCTAGCTGTGTTCGGCCTCATCGAGCGAATTTGCGCTACGAAGGCTTTCTGCAATTTCCACATTAGTGGCATATCCATCTGTATTCCATGCCTCCCAAGTAGCAAACACTCACCGGCGAGTTGGAGGGCCTTCCCCTGCCGGTAACAAGGTGTAATGATTACTTTAGAACTGGAAATAATAGACTTAGTCGCCAAAGGCCACGGCAGGCCAGTATGTTTCGCGGTTCCGGCGGTCGCGGTAGCTCATCAGGACCTCGGGCGGAGCCGGCAGTGCATTGACCAGCGCGCGTGTTACCGCATGGCGTCCATGGCCGATTTGAGATACCGGCAGGTCTTCGACGATTGTTCCACCGTCAAGGACAGCGATTCGGTCGCTAAGTTGCAGCACAGAGATCAGATCGTGCGAGATATAAAGCATAGAAATGCCATGCTCAAGATTCAGTCCTCGCAAAAGCTCGACGACCTGAACCTGGGTAACTGGATCGAGCGCGCTGGTGGGTTCGTCCGCAATCAACAGCGCGGGCCGGTGCAGAAGGGCCAGCGCAATCAGTACGCGCTGCGCCTGGCCTACGCTTATCTGCGTCGACCGCCTGCAGAGGAACTCCCTGTCTGAAGGAAGCTGCACCTCGGCAAGCAATTCGGTGAGCCGGTCCGCGAGGGCCGCCCGTCCGCCGTTTTCGTGTGCTCTCCACGCCTCAATGAAGTGGGCCTCTAAACTGATCGCCGCATTCAGTGCCGTCATTGGGCTCTGCGGAATGAGTGCAACACGGCGTCCTCGCAGTTTGCGAAGGTCACGCTCTGAAAGGCCGAGAAGATTCTTCCCATCAAGCATGACGTGACCTGAGACGCGACCCCCGCGCCAAGGCAGCAATCCAAGCAGCGATTGAACAAGCGTACTCTTGCCCGCACCGCTTGTCCCCACAAGGCCAAGCACTTCTCCATGTCCAAGTTCAAAGCGGATGTCGCGAAGGACCGGCTTTCCAGGATATCCAGCCTGCATGGCAACGCACAGAAGACAGTTGTCGCTCATCGCGTGCCTTCCAGCCGCAGGTTCTCAACGTTCCAAACCAATCCCGGCGCCAGCACCGCGGGTTGAACGCCCTTGAGTCTGGGCGAAATCGCAATCAGGGCATTCGGATAGACGAGGTAAATGAACGGCTGCTGATCGGCGACAATCTGCTGCACCCGGTCTACAGCCTGCTTTCGCTCTGCATCGGTCAGGCTGCTTGCCTGCATATTCATTGCGCGATCGATCTCTGCCTCCCACGAGGTTGCGGGAGTTTTCTCCGATGGATCCCACTGGTGATTCGGAGACGAACTGAGCCACACATTCATCATCGCGTTTGGATCCGGATCGACGTTCTCGAGGCCAAGAAGGCAAGCCTCGTAATCCTGCGTGTGCATCATGCGCTCGATGAGTGCGGGAAAGTCAAGCGCCACGACTGTCACCTGGATCCCAATGCCTTTCAGATCTTCCTGAATGAGCGTCGCCATCTTGAAGCGCGCGGCATTCCCTGTGTTGGTAAGAATCGAGAACCTGACCGGATGCCCATTCGCATCCGTAAGTACGCCGCCAATCAAGCGGAAACCTGCCTTTGCCAGCCCGGCCTTCGCCGCGGCTACATCTTCTTGCGGCACTGAAAGCGAACGGTCGAACCAGGCAACGTTTGCAGGCGAGATAAAGCTGTACGCAGGGGTGGCATGGCCTTCATACGCAATCCGCGCCAGGTCTGCGCGATGAATTGCGCGCGAAACGGCAACACGGAACGCCTGGTTTTGAAACCATGCTTTCTCCCAAGCAGGCAAAGGCGCACCGGGCGCCTGGTTAAACCACATCTGCTCCGTATTGAGTGAGGGGCCAAGATCGCGCACCGTATTGGGAGCCTTCTGCTTCAGCAGGCTGAAGTAATCCGGCGGCAGGCTATCGATTACGTCGTATTCCCCGTGCTCAAAGAGTCGTATCTCCTGTTCGTGATTGTCCAGGATATCCAGACGTATTCCTGTGGCGTAAGGGAGCCCGAATTCCTTGCTGTCTGGTCCGGAATAATGCGGGTTGCGGCGCAGGCGCACATACTGCGAACGTCGATAGTCGGCGACCACAAACGGGCCCGCCGTAAGACGGCCTTCGCTTGGCCGGTCCGCAGGCTCAATTGCGATCTCGTCGAAGACCTTGCCGATTCCGATCACTCGCCTGGGAAGATGCACGAGTACGGTGCGTTCATCAGGCGTCTCAACTGTGACACCCGCCGCGGACAGGAACTCCTCGGCAACCGGTGCGCCGGTTGCCGGCAACAGGACACGCCGAATCGACCACGCTGCGTCTTTTGCCGTAAGTCTGGTGCCATCGGAAAACTCAAGATCGGCACGAAGCTTGAACGTCACCGTTCGGCCACTGGAGGAGATGCTCCAGTCCTCGGCCAATTGCGGTTCCACTTTTTGGGTAGAGCGATTGAAGCGAAGCAGAACGCCTGCGGTGAGATAGCGCACCAGTTCGGATTCCTGGTCGTCGACCTTGGCGGGATCGAATGTTTTGGGATCGAATCCAATTGTCCACGCCAGTTCACCCGGCAGCCGCGACGCAGTCTGGCCTGCACAGGTTATTCCGACCACGGCAGTGAGCGCGGCGGCGACAAATCGAATTGGGAGACGCGGCAATCGCATGATCATTGCTTGGTTGCGACACCCTCAAAGAGAAGCAGGATGAGGATGAGAAGAGCTATAGGCAGATATACCCACGCCGTGTGCATCAGCATGGGCGAGTTATCGAGTTCAAGCAGCATGCTTCCCCAGGACGGAAGTGGTTCGCCGATGCCCAGTCCGAGGGCCCCAAGATTTGCCTCGGCGATGATGAACGCCGGAATGCAGATGAGGAACTGAGGAATCAGAAGAGACGTCAGGTTGGGCAACACATGACGCATAATTTGCTTATCGCGCAAGCCGGCGGCACGCGCCTGCAGCATCCATTCGGACTTACGGAGTTCCAGAGCACCACGGTAGACAGCCCGGGCGCAAGCAGGCCATCCAACCACAGCGAGAATCAGGAATGTGATGGCGGCCGAGTGAGCCGGAGAGGTAGTCAACGGCAGGGTCGATCGAACCATCATCAACAAGAACAACCACGGCAATGCGAGGAATACATCGCAAGCCAGCATGGCCAAGCTACCCAGGGCTGCTGGGCTGAACGCGGAGAGCGTGCCGACCCCGGCGGCGGCCAATGTGGCTGCGGCCGAAGCCATAACCGCGCCTCCCATGCTAAGCAGGAAAGCTGCCGACACGCGCACCATTCGATCGCGGCCTAACGCGTCGGTCCCGGCGGGATGTTGCGCCGACGCTGATGCAAGAAGCTGTTCTCGATCCTGACCCGAATAGCTCCTTCCGGGCAACGCTAACACCCCGATCGCAATTGCGGCAAGCGCAAGCAAGGACCAGAATGCTGCGGGCCTGATTGCCGGAATCCTCATTGTCATGCCCCTTGCCATTCGCCCGCTCTGTCTGGATTCATTCCAGCAAATGTAACTGCAACGGCCATGATCATGGTCACCCCAAGCAAGACGGGGAGGTCGCGATTCATTGCGGCATTCCAGGCTAGCTGGCCCAGCCCGGGTACGCTGAATACCACTTCCACAGGAACCAGCGCGCTGAGCGCGTTAACGATGGACAGCGTGGCGAGAGCAAGCAACCGCGGTGCAACGCTGGGTAGGATATGGGCATACACGAGTCGCAAAGTAGATAGCCCCTGTGCACGCGCTTGAAGCAAATGTGGATCTCGCCACGCATTGCGGAGCATTCTGTCAAGAAACTTGAAGTCTCGTGCGGCAACCACCAGCGTCATCACCAGCGTCGGACCCCCGCAGTCGCTCAGAATGCAGAGAGTTGCCATGGCGGCTGTTGGAACGGCCAGCAAGAGCGTGCTCGGCGCCTGCCAAGACAAGGAAGGATTTCTTCCCGCACTTGAGACAAGGGCTGCGCAGAGTGCAAGGGACCAGGCAAACGCAATTGACCGCAACAGCAGACCTCCCGTCACAGCGAGGCGAGGCGCAATCAACTCTAAAACCGGCACGTCATATTGGCGGGATATTCCGAAATTGCCGCGTGTCCATCCACCAAACTCCGCGGAGAGCATTTGAGCCAGAGAGGCGCTGCGCGCGGCCTCTGCCGCTAGCTCGACGCGCGTGGTGTTCCCATAACGCGAGTCCATTTCGCGGGCATCGCTCAGGTATCCGGGCGCAAAGCGGACGAGGACCGTGGACCCAACCGCGACCATCATAACGATCATCAGCGTGCGGGCAATCCACCGCAGCATGTCGGCAACGCACGTCATAGGGCCGCCAGGCTTGCTACACGTGGTTCTGTCTTGACGTCATTTCCTTCGACAGGGCCGCTGAGAGTTCGCTGAAACTCCCTGGTAAATCGCGCTTCGAGCCCCTCGAGAATCCTGAGATGACTTTTTGAGAATGCGGAGCGGGCAGCCGCGTAGAGAGTGACGACTCCAAATACAGAGCCGTTTGCATCGAGGAAAGGAACGGACAGGGCGGAACTCTCCGCGGTGAGCAGGCCGCTATTGGGAACATAGTTCGGCTCGACCGTCGGGTTTCCGTTCACGATCGCCCGGCCGTGCTCCGCAACCCAGCCCGAGAGGCCTTCGCCGAGCGACATCTGCTGCATCAAAAATGCCCCTTCGGAATCACAGTCGATGAATTGCGGCAGCAGTAGGTCACCGATGCGCAGATACACTGCAACGCCGCCGTGCGGAATGAACGCACGCAGGCGGCTCGACAGCATCGAAATGACCCCGTCCGCACCGCCTGAGCGATCAAGCATGCGGCCTAATTCGGCGATGGCTGCTACCTCGGAACTTGCCGCGGCAACCAGGATCGGCGATCCGCTTTGCGGCTGCATGGATCCTTCTGCGTGATGCTCGGGCTCAAACCCTGCGCCGGGAGCTGCACCGCGAACGACGGTAAAGTTCGTCTTGAGCGGTTCAATATGTCCGATCTGCTCGCGCGCCTTCTCTTCCAGCGCCAGATAGTGCCGCTCCAGCAACTCCACAATCTGCGGGTCAAACTGGATGCCGGCGCGGGCTTTCAAAAACTCCATCGCCTCGGGCAGTGGCAGTGCCTTTCGGTATGGACGCTCAGAAGCAAGGGCATCGAAACAATCAACGGCAGTGAGCAGCCGCGCGCCGATCGGGATAGCTTCGCCTTTCAGACCGTCTGGGTAGCCGCTGCCGTCCCATGACTCATGATGCGATCGCACAATGGGCACGACCGGATAGGGGAACCGCACCCGCTCGAGAATATCGGCGCCCACCACCGGGTGAATCTTCATCTTCTCGAATTCTTCCTGGGTTAGTTTGCCGGGCTTGTTGATGATGAATTCCGGCACGGCGAGCTTTCCGATGTCGTGCAGATACGAAGCAATCAACAATGCCTGCATGATCGGTTCTTCAAGACCCATCAGCTTACCCAGTTCTGCCACGTAGACTCTCACGCGAAGTAGATGCTTATGCGTGTTCTGATCTTTGGCCTCGATGGCCATCGCCAGCCCTTCAATCGTTCGAAGGTGTAGAGCCTCGGTATCCTTTGCATGCTGTTCCCGGTCCCGCACGAATTCCATTTGCGACGAATAAGTACGGTAGATGGTGTAGACCATGGGAATCAGCAGCAGAGACGTGATCCATCCGAAAGTGATACCGATCAGGTACGCGACCGCCGCCAGAATTGCGCCAACCAGGTAAAACGGCAGGAACCACAAGAAGTCCCTGCGCCAAAGGGCGAGTGGATCAACCTTCTGGTCCCAGCTGATGACTAATGCGACCGGGATCGTGTTGGAGAAGAAATAGATTGTTGCTGCGATCGCGAGCGCCGGCGCCACGGGGCAATGCAGTCGCAGTAGTCCCACATAGCCATGCCATGCAAACACCGTGGCGTTGGTTACGATTGCAACATTAAAGAGAATCTGGATCAGTGTGAACGGTCGCATCACCCGGATGCGGCATTGCGCGATTACGCTGCAAACCGCAAGGCAAACGGCTTGTAGTGGAGAAAGTTCCAGGATGCCAAGCAGGATGAAGGGGAAGTTCAGCGACATGGTGCCTTCGCTCTTGGGCAGGCCGACTTTCATCCCTGAACTCAGAAGGATGGCGACCAGATATACCGAGAATCGAAGCCATTGCTGAGCTGGGTGCCCCAGAATGGAGCACAGGTTGACGACCCCGCCAACCACCGCCAAGCCAACAAGAGCCTTGATGCGAAGCGTCATGATGCATTCTCGAGTCGTTCTCGACAACGGGGCGCATCCTCTTCAGATGCCGACCGTACCTGCCCCGCTTAGAACTTGGGAATCCCGAAGCGACCTGTCTTCAAGTTTCACGTTACCTTCGTATGAAGCAAAGCCCAATTGGACTTTGGTTGTAGGGGTGCCCCAAGATAGCCATCCCGCATGCGTTCGGGGATAAGTCGTCACTAGGAGTTGGTCTGCCGTATTCACTGTCGGAGATTTCGTTTTGAACCCAATCGAAGTTAGATTCGTGTTTGGAATCGAAATCTAGGATGTTTTCCGAGGACTAGTTGGATCGTTGGTCAGCCGTAAGTTCAGTATTGCTTTGCCTCAAAGGCTAGTTCCACTTCCTTTGAAATCGGCGCTGCAAGTCCCGCCCAAGAGCTATCAGACTGCCATTGGTTGGCTACGGTTTTGGCGGCTTCCCGATCCCAGACTTCGGTTGATTTTCGCTTGAACTCACCGTCGAGGGTTCCCGAGGCAAAAATCGGGCAGTCACAACGCGTCCAGCCTCTCTTGCGCTCTTCGAATTCGCCCGAGCAAAGGCTGTGCTTGCGACCGGCTTTGCAGGCGCTCTTGTGAGGGCGATAGAGGTTCATCCCCACGCCATCGTCCAAGCACGATTACCCCAAATTGCCCCAAGGAAGTCGTTTTCTGTATGTAAGTCTTTTATTATGTAGGTGGCGGAGAGAGTGGGATTCGAACCCACGTTAGAGTTTCCCCTAAACACGCTTTCCAAGCGTGCGCCTTCAGCCACTCGGCCATCTCTCCAGCGGTAGCTTGTCTCCTTGAATCTACCATAGTTGACGGCGCTTACCGGGCTCGGCCGGGATCGCCTCCCCCCATGCGATTGCTCGCGAATCCATGGCGGGAACAATGATTTCTGCGAGGTGCGCTTCGATCCCGATTCGCACAAATGAAATCGTTTACTTGCTCGCCGCTCGTGAGTTATAGTTCCGGGTTGCTCGCTATCGCCATTGCGAAGCGTTTGGGACGACTCCGCCCTGCGAACCTCTCTAAAGGAAGGCACACCAATGACCAAAATCTCTCGTCGCGATCTTCTCCGTTCCGGTGCCGCGCTTTCGACTTCTGCTCTCGTGTCGCACTCGGCTTGGGCGCGTACCGCGGCTCTGATGTCCATGAACCGCGCGACGGTGTCGGCAGAGGCTTTGGCCGCGGTGGCTCCAAGAGAACGCCTTCTCTTTGACTTTGGATGGAAGTTCTTCTTCGGCAACGGAAATGATCCCGCACGCGATCTGAACTTCGGCTTTGACCAGGGAGATTTCGCCAAGACCGGAGAGTTTGACTTCGCCAAGGCCAAGTTCGACGACTCGAAGTGGCGCCCCTTGAATCTGCCGCACGATTGGGCCGTCGAGCTGCCTTTCGTGAACGACAAGCAACAGGCGTCGCACGGATTCAAGCCGCTCGGTCGGCGTTATCCGGAAACGAGCATTGGCTGGTACCGGCGCGATTTCGACATCCCCGCTGGCGATCTGGGCAAGCGTATCGTCGTCGAGTTCGATGGCGTGTTTCGGGACGTGCTCGTCTTCGTCAACGGCTGCTTTATCGGCCGCAATAATCATGGCTATGCGCCCTTCCGCTTCGACCTGACGGACTTTATTGCGTATGGCGCCAAGAACACCCTTGTGGTCCGAGTGGACGCCAGCTTTGGTGATGGATGGTTTTACGAAGGAGCCGGCATTTATCGCCACGTTTGGCTCACGAAGACCGACGCGCTGAACTTGGAGCCATGGGAAAGCACCGTGCGCTCGGTCGTTCACTCAGATTCCGCGGCGCTGACGCTGTCAGCGATCGTCCAAAACCGGGGCAAGAAATCGGAAAGCGCCAAAGTTACCTGGCAGATTCTCGATGCAAGCGGCAAGGCTGTGGCGACGGCCGAAGCGCCGGAGCAGCAGATTGCCGCGGATGGCAAGGCTGAGTTCCATGCCGGCGCCGATCTGGCGAATGGGGCGCTCTGGTCGGTTGACGAGCCGAACCTCTATGCGGCAGTTATCACGGTCGAAACCGCCGGCAAGCCGCGCGACGCGGAGCGCGTTACTTTCGGCCTGCGCACCGTGGTATTCGATGCCGAGAAAGGCTTCTCGCTCAACGGAAAGACCATCAAAATTCAAGGCACCTGCAATCACCAGGATCACGCCGGTGTGGGCGCCGCTCTGCCTAATCGATTACAGGTTTTCCGCATGGCCGTGTTGAAAGAGATGGGATGCAACGCCGTCCGCACCTCGCATAACATGCCCACTCCGGAGTGGGTAGACACATGCGACCGCATGGGCGTGATGATGATGTGCGAGACGCGACAAATGAGTTCGAGCCCCGAGGGCCTCAAGCAGTTGGAGACGATGGTCAAGCGCTACCGCAACTCACCCTCGATCATCTTGTGGTCGGTTGGCAACGAAGAAGGTCAGCTGCAGGACGAGATGGCCGAGCAGGGAGCCAAGATCGGCGCGACGATGGTCGCGCGTTGCCACGAACTCGACCCCACGCGCGTGGTTTCCGCGGCCGTGAATGGCGACAACCAGAAGGGCGTCTCCGATTCGTTCGACATTATCGGCTTCAACTACAACCTTAAGAACCCGGATAACTACCACAAGCAGCATCCGAATCGTGCCATCTATGGGTCCGAAACTTCAAGCGCCATCGCGACGCGCGGTGTGTATGCGACTGATCCGCTTCGCAACACCATCAACGATTATGACGGCGTGGTTCCGTGGGGAGAGACGGCCGAAGAGTGGTGGACGTTCTATGGAACCCGCGATTGGGAGGCCGGTGGTTTTGCATGGACCGGCTTCGATTATCGTGGCGAACCCACGCCCTACGGCTGGCCTTCAATCAATTCGCAGTTCGGCATTGTGGACATGTGCGGGTTTCCCAAGGACACGTTCTACTACTACAAAGCCTGGTGGCGTACGGAGCCGGCCCTGCACCTCTTCCCGCACTGGAACTTCGAGGGCAGGGAAGGCGACATGATCTCCGTTTGGGTGTACACGAATCTCGACGATGTCGAGCTTTTTGTGAACGGCCAGAGCCTGGGAAGCAAGAAGGTTCCGCATCTCGGCCATGTGGAATGGAAGGCGAAGTACGAGCCCGGCGCCCTTGAGGCGCGCGGCTCCAAAGACGGCAAAGTTGTCCTCACGGAAAAGCGTGAAACCACGGGCCCGGCCGCCGCGATCCGCCTCACCGCAGACCGGACTGAGATTGATGCGGACGGCGCAGACCTCGCCATCCTGAAGGTGGAAGCGCTCGACAAGGATGGTCGTCTCGTCCCGACCGCAAATAACTTTATTGGCTTCAAGGTGTCTGGCGAAGGAGCGTTGATCGGCGTCGGCAACGGCGATCCTAATTGCCAGGAAAGCGATAAGGAGCCCAAACGTTCCCTGTTCAATGGACTGGCGCAGGTGATCGTTCAGTCCACAAAGCGCCCTGGCGAGATTCGCATCGAGGCGGTCAAGGAAGGTTGGGACGGGCCAGAGCTCACGCCTGCCAAAGTCACCATCACGACCAAACGCGTGAATCCCCGGCCTGAAGTCCCGCAGGAGCCAAGAACGCGGGGTTAAGAAACCTCGCACTCTTGGCGTCAAGATGGGCGAAATAAGATCAATTGCGGATCGTGCCTACGAGGAACACGTCCATGTCACCTGTCCGGAAATTTTCACGCTGCCGGGGTCTTGAAGGCCGTTGAACTGAAAGCTGCCGGAGGCGTCGGCATTGACGGTCAGCGTGCCGATGTTGTCAGGGAATGCGAAGATGTGCGTCTCCTGCGTCTCGAGCGGTGTGTCCGCGTCCATCTGAGTTGCCGTCAGGTTCTTGGCTGTGTAGCTGCCCGGGCCGTGATACGGGAAGGCCGCTACGTCGGTTGAAAACGTGTGGCCGCCGCCGACTGGCCCGTAGGGACTGCCGCGCGGCGGCATGGGGACAGGCACTTCGAATACGGGGCCGCCGTAATTGCCGGGCGGACGAGTTCCACCTCGGGCGACATCGGCGCAAGTGGGCACCATGATGCGCGTGTCGTAAGACCCGGTGAAGTTGACGCCGCCAGTGACGGTGACGGTTGCGTGCAGCGTGGCCATCTTGGGGTTGGTAATCAGCTGCGCACGCGCCGGTGTGGACGCGGCGATGAGCAAAAGCCCGGAAGAGACGGATGCGGTGAAGACCTTGTAAGCAGTAGCGAGGTTCATCGGGGCTCCTGAGTCAGGATTTGCTGTCCCGTGTGGAGTTGCGGATAGGAAACTATAGCGCATGGGTGGTGCGGCACGACATATTTCCTTGCGATTTCTGCTCTCGATTTTGTGCAGTCATTAGACCGCATGCCAATGGAAGTTGTTCCTGTTTTTGCCCTCTTCCGCAACGCATCATCGCTCACCTTGACATTCTACTAGAGCAGGTGTATTGTCCACCTAGAATGTCTACTAAAGAACAACAAGAGCGCATCGAGCTGCTGCAGGGGACGCTGGACCTGCTGATTTTGCGCACGCTGCAATTAGGCCCGCTGCACGGGCACGCCATTGCCAAGGCCATTGAGTTTCGGTCGGATGAGGTGCTGCAGGTGGAGCAGGGTTCGCTCTATCCGGCGCTGCACCGCCTCATCAAGCGGAATTGGATCTCCGTAGAGGCAGGCACGTCGGAAAACAATCGCCGCGCCAAGTTCTACGCGCTCACGGCGAAGGGCAGAAAGCAGCTCTCCGTCGAAACCAACAAATGGGAGAAGCTGGCTGCTGCCATTGCGCAGGTGCTCAAGCCGGCAAGGCAGGAGGAGCGATGACGCGCCGCAAAAAAATGCTTCAACAGCTCGATAACGATATTCGAGAACATATCGAGCACGAGACACAGGACAACATCGATCGGGGAATGACGCCGGAAGAGGCTCACTATGCGGCCCTGCGGAAGTTCGGCAACGTGGCGCGCGTGAAAGAACAGACGCACGAAGTGTGGATGATTACCTGGCTCGAGCAGCTCTGGCAGGATGTGCGCTTCGGCGTGCGTGCGCTGCGACGCAGCCCGAGCCTCACCGTTGCCGCGGTGCTTGCCATCGCTCTCGGCGTGGGCATCAACGTCGGCATCTTTTCCGTGCTGAACGGGCTGGCGCTGCGCCTGCTGCCGATTCCTCGCGCCAACGAGATACTCAGCGTCAACCAGGTTCTCCGTTTTCGGGGCAAAGGCCTACGCTACATCAATAACAACTCCGGCTATTTTTCCTGGTCGGAATACCGGGATTATCGCGATCACAACCACGTTTTCTCGGGTGTGGCAGCCTATCAGCCGTACGTTGAAGCAACGCTGGCAAGCTCGAACCCGCGGTCGATTCTGGGCGCCGCCGCATCGTGCAATTATTTCGACGTGCTGCAGGAGTCACCGGCATTGGGGCGCGGCTTTGGCGCTGACGATTGCGCGGCCGCCGGCGCTAACGCGGTTGTGGTGGTCAGCGATGCCATGTGGCGCAATCAGCTTGGAGCCGATCGCGCGCTGATCGGAAAGGCAATCGTCCTTAATCGAGTGCACTATACGGTGATCGGGATTGCGCGGCCAGGTTTCACCGGGACAGAGCCGATTCCGAGCGCGTTCTGGGTCCCTGTCACCATGAGCGCTGTGCTCGAGCCCGACGAAAAGCGGCTGGCGAACGACAACATGAGTTGGCTCGCGATGCTGGGGCGATTGCGGCCCCAGGTGTCGCCCGAACAAGTGCGCGCCGATCTTGATGTCATTGCCCAGCGCATCAACCAGCAGTACTCGGGCCGTACGACCTCGCTTTCGATTCACACAGCGCGATATCTTTCCAGCCCCGAAGAGCGGCAATTCCTCATCCCCGTTTCGTCGGTCATTCTTGCGGCCTTTGGACTGGTGTTGCTGATCGCCTGCGCTAATGTCACCAACCTCTTGCTCGCGCGCGCCTCGGTGCGGCAGAAAGAGATTGCGCTGCGGTTGTCTCTGGGCGCGGGCCGTGGCCGCCTCGTGCGCCAGTTGCTCACTGAGAGCCTGCTGCTCTCAATGGCGGGCGGGATTCTTGGTTCGATCATCGCCTGCTGGTCCTTCATGCGCCTCACTGGATTTATCACGAGCCATTTGCCGGGCGACTTTCCGCCGATTTCAATCAATGCCACACCCGATCTTCACGTGCTGTTTTACGCGCTTCTGCTCACTTTCTGCACCGGCATTGCCTTCGGCCTGGTTCCCGCGTTGCAAAGCACGCGGCCCAACCTCAATAGCAGCATGCATGGCGATGGCGCGGCTGTGGGCGGAAAGAGGCGTAGGCGCTTCCTTCTGAAAGCACTGGTGGGCGCCCAGGTGGCTGTGTGCATGGTGTTGCTGATGGCCGCGGGGCTTCTGCTGCGCGGCCTCTATTATGCGCAGACCGTCGATCCTGGATTTGAAATCAAGGGCGTGGCGACAACGCTCCTGAACTTGAGCCACCAGGGATACGATGCGCCGCGTGCGACGCAATTCATGACACGCTATGTTGAGGGGCTGAGCGCGATTCCCGGCGTCACCGACGTTGCGCGCGCCGAGTGCGCACCATTGGCCCACGACTTCAGCGGAGATCACTTTACGCTGCAGGGAAGCTCCGAGCAAATCCCGATTGAATACAACCACGTCACGCCCAGCTACTTTTCTCTTACCGGAATTCCGATTGTCCGCGGCCGCAACTTTACCGCGGCGGAGACGCACGATGCCTCCGGCGTGATTGTCACGGAATCGACGGCTCGCCGGCTATGGCCCGGTCAGGACCCGTTGGGGCAAACGCTGCGCGAGACCTCGGGCCATGTGAGGACCGTGATCGGGATCGCCCGCGACGCGCAGGTCGCGCACCTGGGTGACTCGACGTCGAATTACCTATATTACCCTTTCGGGCCTGAAGATAACGCGCGCAGCTACGTTTTGGTTCGCTATGCAGCGAGCTTCAATGACGTGTCCAATGGAATGCGCACAGCAGCGCTGTCGATTGATCCCAACCTCTCCGTCGACGTGACGCGTCTCGAAGATTATCTCGAAGTCTGGCGTGCTCCTTCGCGGCTTGTTGCGTGGCTTTCGAGCACACTGGGCGGGCTGGCGCTGCTACTGTGCTCCATCGGGGTGTACGGGATGGTGTCCTACAGCGTCAGCCGCTCGGTGCGCGAAATCGGAATTCGCCTGGCGCTTGGTGCAGACAAAGGTGCCGTCGTGCGGCTCGTGTTGTGGCAGTCGATGCGTCCGGTGTTGATCGGTGGAATTGTGGGCATCGTTCTCTGTGCAGCGGTCTCCAGCGTGCTTTCGAGCATGATGTTTGGCGTGGGCGCGCACGATCCTATCGCCTTCGTGGCGGTGCCGTGCTTCTTGTTGGGGGTCGCTCTACTAGCCACACTCATTCCGGCGCGGCGAGCGATGGATGTGGACCCGGCGGTGGCGCTACGCTGCGAGTAGAGAAGCCGTCAGGCTTCGGCGCAATGGCAGCATCTTTTTCAGGCGAAACTAAGAGCTGTGCCCCATTCATCGCGGCTTTTCGCGATGAACGGGGCACACCTCTGACTCATCCAGGGCCACCGCGGGTCCGTTACCATCGGAGGATGCGCGAGCTCGATCCAATCGAATCCAACCACAACAAGGCGCGCCCGGAGTGGCGCGCGGAGCTGCGCGCGCTGGTGACGCTGGCGGTGCCGGTTGTGTTGAGCGAACTCGGCTGGATGGCCCAGGGTGTGGTCGACACCATCATGGTTGGCAAGCTCGGTCCCGCCGCGATTGGCGCGGTCGCTCTGGGCAACGCGGTCTTCTACACGCCATCGCTTTTCGGAATTGGATTGCTGCTTGGCCTTGATACCCTGGTGTCGCAAAGCTATGGCCGCAAGGATTATGACGGCTGCCATCGCTGGCTCGCGCAGGGAACTTACCTGGCGCTGTTTGTGGCGCCGATTACGATGGTGCTCGTCGCCGTCGCGAGTTACCTCTTTACGCGAGTTGGCATCGCTGCGGAGGTTGCGCAGCCGGCTGCAAGCTACCTGCGGGTTCTGAACTGGAGCATGCTGCCGCTGCTTATCTATGCGGGCACGCGGCGCTATCTGCAGGGAGTGGGGCAGGTGCGCGTGGTCACTGTCACGTTTGTCGGCGCCAACCTGCTCAATTGGTTCGGGAACTGGGTGCTTATCTACGGCAAATGGGGCGCGCCGGCGATGGGTGTGCGCGGATCGGCCTTATCGACGGTTATTGCGCGTATCTTTATGGGACTCGCTCTAGTGGCGTTTGCCTGGCGGTACGAGCGCAAGCGCGGCCATCCGCTCTTCAAGCACTGGGCTGGGCCGCGCCTCGCAATGCTGCGCCAGCTGATTCGATTGGGCGCTCCGGCCGCAGGACAGATCGTCCTTGAAGTCGGCGCGTGGAATGGCGCAACCCTGGCTGCAGGCTGGCTCACTCCCGTAGCGCTGGCCACACACCAGATTGCGCTCAATTACGCGGCGGTCACCTACATGGTGCCGCTCGGCGTGGGTTCGGCCGCGGCTGTGAGCGTGGGCCACGCAATCGGGGCCGGGAACGGACCCAAAGCCCGCCGCGCCGGTTGGCTGGCGCTGGCCTTGGGTACGGGCTTCATGCTGCTGGCCGCGCTCGTATTTGTTGCCGTGCCGCGCCCACTTATCGCGCTCTACACTACCGATGCGCAGGTCATGGCGGTGGGGCCGGCGCTGCTTGGCCTGGCTGCTATCTTCCAGATTTTCGACGGGATTCAGACCGTTTGCACAGGCGCATTGCGCGGCCTGGGCGAGACCCGGTCGCCAATGATCGCCAACTTCGTGGGCTACTGGATCCTGGGCCTTCCCATCGGCCTGGGCCTTTGTTTTGTTGCGAAATGGGGAATCTACGGGCTTTGGATCGGCCTGACCTTGGCACTTGTGGTGATCGCAACGGCTTTGTTGATGCGATGGAAGAAAGACGCATCTCGGGCGGCAGGGCAGGTTGGCAGACCGGACGGCAAGGGCAAGTTTCTATGAGGCTCGCGCATTCGCCCAGGCGCGGCACTGCCCGTTTTTAGATTGGCCTCGATGTCCGTTACGGAAGGACTCAAACGGGTAACGCGGACAGGCGGAAATGGTACGTCGATCCTGAGAAGTGACTATAATCACAAGGGAGCAATAGCGGATTACGCCCCTGTTCACGCGGCAGAAAGCAAGTCGCCTATGGGGACCAAACGCAGAAGGGCTGTTGATTCGCAAGAGCGGATTGGCGGTCTTTGAGAATTCTTTTGAAGGGAATCCCAACCCATGGCGACAGGCCAGGTAGCTCTGAAGGACGTTCAGGGCGGCAACAGCACACGCGGCCGCGTGGTTAACGACTTCAGCATCAACGTAGCAACGGTGAACGGGTCCGGCTCGCAATCCGCCAATAGCGTACTGCTGAAGAGCATCTTCGGGATGGGGGTGCCGGTCAGCGGCAAAAACCTTTTCCCGTCGAACATCGCCGGACTTCCCACGTGGTACACCATTCGGGCCAGCAAAGACGGCTACGTTGCGCGCAAGCGCGAAGCCGAAGTTTTGATTGCCATCAACCCTGAGACAGCGAAGCAGGATACGCTGGCACTGCCCGCAGGCGGCGTGGCCATCTACGAAGAGAACTTGAACTTGAAGCAGTATCGCGACGATGTTGCTTTTTATCCCGTTCCGCTGGACAAGATTACTGCTTCGATCTGCCCCGAGCCCAAGCTGCGCAAGCTGGTCAAGAACATGGTGTACGTGGGCGCGGTGGCGCAGTTGCTCAACATCGATCTTGGAGTTGTTGAGCAGGGCCTTCGTAAGCAGTTCGCCAAGAAGCAGAAGGTATTCGACCTCAACTTCGGCGCCGTGAAAGCGGGACACGATTACGCTGCCGCTACATTCATCAAGCAGGACCCCTACTACATTGAGCGGATGGACAAGACCGCCGGCAAAATCATCATCGACGGCAACGCAGCATGCGGCATGGGCGCGGTGTTCGCGGGCGTCACCGTGGTTGCGTGGTATCCCATTACGCCATCGACCTCGGTGGTTGAAGCGACGACAGATCTGTTGAAGAAGTTCCGCGTCACTCCTGACGGCAAAGCCACATTCGCCGTGGTGCAGGCCGAGGACGAACTGGCGGCGATTGGCATGGTGCTCGGCGCAGGATGGGCAGGCGCACGCTCCATGACAGCCACCTCGGGCCCAGGCATTTCGCTCATGGCAGAGTTTGCGGGGCTTGGCTATTACGCAGAAATTCCGGGCGTGATCTTTGACGTCCAGCGCACCGGTCCCTCAACGGGATTGCCGACGCGCACATCGCAAGCCGATCTGCTTTCAACCGCCTTTCTGTCGCACGGCGACACCAAGCACATTGTGCTGCTTCCGGGAACCATGCGCGAGTGTTTCGAATTCGGCTATGCGGCGTTCGACTTGGCCGAGCGGATTCAGACTCCCGTGTTTGTGCTGAGCGATCTCGATCTCGGCATGAACAACTGGATGTCGGAGCAATTCAACTATCCCGACAAGCCGTTGGATCGCGGCAAGGTGCTGAGCGTCGAAGATCTCGATCGCCTGGGCAGTTTTGGCCGCTACAAGGATGTGGATGGCGACGGCATCGGCTGGCGCACGCTGCCAGGGACGCGGCATAACAAAGCTGCGTACTTTACGCGCGGAACCGGGCACAACGAGAACGCAATCTATAGCGAGAAGCCTGAAGACTACATCGCCGGCATGGAGCGCCTGGCGCGCAAGTTCGAGAATGCGCGCAAGCAGGTTCCGGGGCCTCTGACGTGGAAAAACGGAAAATCGAAGGCAGCGTTCTTGGCCTACGGAAGCTCGGACTATGCGATCCGCGAAGGCATGGACCTGATCCAGAAAGAGTATGGCCAGGAAGTGGATTACATGCGCATTCGCGCCTATCCGTTTGCGCAGGAGATTCACGACTACGTGGCTTCGCACGAGCGCGTTTATGTGGTGGAACAGGACCGCGATGCGCAATTGGCCAGCTTGCTGAAGCTCGATCTTCCCGCCAGCCAGGTCGTCAAGCTGCGCAACATTCTTCACTACAACGGATTGCCTTTGGATGCGCAGACTGTTGTGGAAGAATTCGCCGCGCAGGAAGGTCTGACGAGCGTCGCAGCCCTGCAGGTTGAAGACGTGGAAGTGCACGAGGGCGCCGTCGCCTCATAAGGCGCGAAGCGGTCTCGTTTTTTTGGGTATGACTCGAGTACAGACTTGCTCGAAAGCAGAAGGGAATTGGTTTCATGGCCACAGCAGCACCGGCACCAAAACTGAATCACATCGGACTTCCGGTCCTTGAGTATCGCGGCGGCAAAACTACGCTCTGCGCGGGATGCGGACATAACGCCATCTCCGAGCGCATCATCGACGCCATGTTTCAAATGGGTGTCGAGCCCGAGCGCGTAATGAAGATGAGCGGCATCGGTTGCTCGTCGAAGAGCCCTGCATACTTCATGAGCCGTTCGCACAGCTTCAACAGCGTGCACGGTCGCATGCCGTCGGTATCGACAGGCGCGATTCTGGCCAACCACACCATGACGACCATCGGCGTCTCAGGCGACGGCGACACGGCGTCCATCGGCATGGGCCAGTTTGTGCATTTGCTTCGCCGCAATCTGCCCATGATCTACATCATCGAAGACAACGGCGTATATGGATTGACAAAAGGCCAGTTCTCGGCCACTGCAGACATCGGTTCGAAGCTGAAGACTGGCGTCGTCAACGATCTGCCCGCCATCGACACATGCGCCCTCGCCATTCAGCTTGGCGCAACCTTCGTGGGCCGCTCCTTCAGCGGCGACAAGAAGCAGTTGCTCTCCATGCTCAAGGCGGCCATTGCCCACAAGGGTACGGTGATGCTCGACGTCATCAGCCCCTGCGTGACCTTCAACGATCATGAGGGTTCCACCAAAAGCTACAAATTCATGCAGGACAACGACGAGCCCATCAACGAAGTCGATTTCGTGGCGAGCTTCGACGAAATCGAGGTCGACTACGAATCGGGCGAAGTGTTTGAAGTCGAAATGCACGACGGATCGAACCTGCGCCTGCGCAAGCTGCGCGAGGAAGATTACGATCCGAGCGACAAATCGAACGCTGTGCGCACCTTGATGGAAGCGCAGGCCAACGAGGAGATTCTGACCGGAGTGTTCTACATCAACACGCAGAAACCGACGTTTATCGATCTGTTGAACCTCGTCGATCGGCCTTTGGGACAGCTTCCCGAATCGCTAACCCGCCCGCCGAAGTCGGCGCTCGACAGCTTGATGGCGAGCCTGCAGTAAATTTGTGAATGGGTAAAGATAAACAGGGCGGCGATCGGGGTTCCCGATTGCCGCCCTTCTTTAGTTGAGCCGATTTTCCTATCGGCACGCGCACGCGTGCTGTGGTCTATCGCGAAGAAGTCGAGGTGGTGGTCCCCGTGATCTTGACGCCCATGCTATTCAACTTGGTGCGTGCCTGCGAGGCTTCGGGCGTTTGCGGATGGCGCTGAATCAGCAGGCGCAGTTCGTGAATCCCTGCGTCGCGCTTGTTCAGCTGCAACAACGCCAGACCCTTGCGCAGTTGCGCAGCCGGCGCCTTGGTGTTGCCAGGGAAGCCCTCGAGCACCGCGTTGTACGACTTGATGGCGTCGGCGAAGTCGAGCTGGCGATACGCGATCTCGCCCAAATAGAACTGCGCCGTGCCCGCAAGATCGTCCATCGGATAGTAATGCAGCACGTCCTGGAATTCGCTCGCGGCCACCTGGTAATGCGCTGCGTTATAGTCGCGCAGCCCACCCTGAAATGTATCCTTCAACGGCGGCGCAACACTGCCGGTTGGCGCCTGGCCTTGCTGGCTCATGGCAGGAGCCGCCCCGCCGGCTTGAGGCTGTTGAGACGCGTCCCCGCCCTGGGGCGCCGGAGCACCGCCCGAAGGGGCCGGGCTCTGCAGGTTTTGCATTTGCGCTTGCAGATCGGTGACAGATTTATCGAGCTTCGCGATCCGCGACTTCAGCTCGTCTACTGAATCGTTCAGCGACTGCACCTGGCCCGAAACCGTATCCAGCTTGCCGCCTGTGGCTTCAGTCTGTGCATTGATCTTTTGCTGCAGCGCGTTCACGGTCACCGTCATCTGGTTGGCATTGTCCGCTGTCTGCTCCACCAGGTGCTGCAGCACGCCGAAGCGCGTGTCGAGGGTCGACTGCAGCCGCTGCACCATGTCCAGAAGCTGCTGCACCTGCGTTTGCAACTCGATGATCTCTTTTGAGGCGGCGTGGGCCGGCCGCGGCACAGCCGTGACAACAAGAGCGAGTGCCGCGGCGAGCAGAAAGCGATTGCGAAGGGTTTTCGTGATCGTCATTTTTCACCCATGAAGGAACCGGCTGTTCGAAACGGACACTGCCGCCGGATTGCAGTGCGTAGAAAAAGTGAACAGTAGTATGTCTCCGTTTTTAGAGGAGACATACTACCGTGGTTGAGCCCAGTTTCAGCGTGTGAGCCGACGCGGCCACTTCAGCCGATGGCATCAGCTTTATTCTAACGGCCATTTACCGGTCGAGGGTGAACCCCGCGCGGCGGTTCTGCTGCCAGCACTCCTCGGTCGACTCCGAGCAGAATGGCTTCTCTTTTCCGTAGCTGACCACGCGGATGCGGTTGGCGGCAACCCCTCCGGAAACCAGCGCGTTCTTCGCTGCGTCCGCGCGGTTCTGGCCCAGGGCGAGGTTATACTCGTTTGACCCGCGCTCGTCGCAGTAGCCCCCGATCACCACCTTGATGTCCGGATGGCTTACCAGGAACGAAGCGTCCTTGGCCAGCACACCCTGGGCATCCGAGCGAACGTCGTATGTATCGTAGTCGAAGAACGCATCCTGCACATTGGCCTTGAATTCTTCTTCCACGCTCATGGTGTTGGTCGGAACCACAACTGCCGGCGGAGCATTCACGGTAACCCGCGCCGTTGCATCCGCGGTGCCGCCCGCTCCCGTCGCTATCAGGTGATAGCTGGTTGAGGCAGTCGGCGTTACGGTCTTCACGCCGGAGCTGGGAACATCGCCAATGCCTTCCAGCGTAACCGTCGTCGCATCTGCCGTGCGCCACGACAGAACCACCTGGTCGCCGGCCGAAACTACCGAAGGCGTCGCGGTGATCTGCGCGGTCGGTGCCTGCACCGTGGGCGGGGGCGGCGCGGTTTCAACGGGCAACGGTGGCTGCTTCTTTTTGCAACCTGCGACGGCGAACAATGCAACAACCAAGACAGCGGGCACCAGGATGCGTGAGGGTACTTTCAAGGGTGGCTCCTTCCGGTTTTTTTGAGGTGGTATTGAATGCGATCCGGCTCTGCGCAACGTTGCCGGACCTCGTCTTTCCCTCGTTCGGTACTGCATGGCGAGGGCTGAGACTCAAAGACTGAACACAATGGATTTGACCTTCATCCTCCAGGATGAAAGTCGTAGCAGACAACGTCACGCTGGACCTGTATCGCGCGGAAAGCGCGCCAGTCAGAGCGTTTTCCCGTTCGTGCTTTTTCCGGTCATGTGCGCAGCGTGGCAATTTCCTGTGTCGTAAGAATGATAGTTCATCAACGGTCCGTTTCAATGCCGATGTTTGTGCCGGAAATCACGCCCCGTCCCGCATTGATATACAGAAGTCTTCAAGTGCCCGGTTTGAAATCACTTCCAACTCCAGTTCGGCATCGAATTATTTCCAGTTTGCGTGAGTTGGTGTTGTCCGGTCCCATCCGCCAGCATCGACCAGATCTCGGTGCGACCGCCGATTGTGCGCTGAAACACAATGTGGCGGTTATCGGGCGCCCACGACGGAAAGTCGTTGCTCCCCGATTCGTGCGTGATCTGCAAGTATTCTTTGCTCGCCAGGTCAATCACATGAATGTCGTCGCCGCCCGGATCGCCAGGCCCGTATTTTCTGTTCCAGCTAAAGGCCAGCAACTGACCATTGGGTGCCCACGACGGGCTCACCGCATACCCGCCGTCAGTGATCCGCTGAACGTTGGAGCCGTCAATGTCCATCGTGTAAATCTGGGGCAGTCCGGTGCGTCCGCTTACCCACGCAATCTGCGCGCCGGTGCGCGGGTTGAAAGTGGGGCCGACGTTCGGCCCTTTGAAGCTGGTGAGTTTGTGCAGATTGCCGCCGTTCGCATCGGCGAGCCATATCTCCGGATTTCCTGTGCGTGAAGAAGAGAACGCAATCTTGCCGCCATCCGCCGACCACGCTGGCGATTGGTTGCTGCCCCCCGCGGTTCCGCCAGGGAAGGCCACATAGCGGTTCAGTTCCAGCGAAAACATGCGGATCGTCCATCCATCGTGCCCAAGGGAAGCAAAAGCCAGGCGCGAATTATCCGGCGCAATGCGCGGCGAAATGGAAATGGTGCCGAGATGGGTGACGGCGTGCTGATTCTGGCCGTCGTAGTCCATCGCCCACACTTCCTTCGTGCCCGTGCGCGTGCTGATGAAATAGATCTTGGTCTCAGCAATGCCGTTGATGCCGCCGCCAAGCCGCAAAATGATCTCATCGGCGAAGCGATGCGCAATCGTACGCGCGGAGTCTTCGCTGGCCGCCTCGTTGTACTGCTTTCCCAGCACCTGCGGGCTCACCGTGTTGCGGGTATCGAAGAGCCAGCCATTCACCGACACGCGCCCGCCGGCGGTAGAGAGCGCGCCGAAAGCAACCATGGCCGCGTTTGCGGGCGCTGCCGACCATTGCGGCAGATTCATCTCCTGCGGCGAGCCGGGCGCTGCCTGCGGAGCCATGCTCTTTGAGACCATGTCAAAGATGCCCGCATTGCCAAGATCGGCGTAGAGGGTCGCGTCGAACACCGCCTTCAG
>Ga0182016_10001679_pt1 | contig 26758 bp, 26 predicted proteins | sample 712S2MmetaG_FD_120491 | JGI IMG/M metagenome (GOLD analysis project Ga0182016, IMG submission 120491) | Permafrost microbial communities from Stordalen Mire, Sweden - 712S2M metaG | ecosystem: Environmental > Terrestrial > Soil > Wetlands > Permafrost | place: Sweden: Stordalen | collected...
CCGCCGCGCGGGCACGTCTATCAAGCGTGGACGTTGCCGAAGGGATCGAAGACGATGGCGCCGTCGCTCACGTTCGTTCCAGACGCGCACGGCGTCGCGTTCGTCTCGCTCCCGGCCGGAGCGTCAGAAACTTCCGCGGTTGCGGTGAGCCTCGAGCCCGAGGGCGGCAGCAAACAGCCCACGACCAAACCGCTGATCGTCGTTCCCCTGGACTGACGTGGCAGCCCGCGTCGAGCAGCTCACGCCGGCGCGAGAAGACGCGGCGCTGGCGTTCCTCGATCGCTCTCCGTTCGAAAACGTCTTTCTCACCTCGCTCGTCGCCCGCGGGACGCATCCGGACCTGCGCCGCAGTCTCTGCATCGCGCGCGACGGCGGCCGGGTGCGCGGCGTCGCCTACTTCGGCCGGCAGATCGTGGTTGCGGGCGACGACGACGCGATCGACGGTTTCGCACAAGCCGCAAGGCGTTTCTCGGGCGAGCGAACCATCGTCGGACCGCGCGAGAGCGTGCGGCGGCTTTGGAATCTGATGCGCGAATGGCATCCCGCGCCGCGCGCAGTACGCGACCGCCAACCGGTCATGGCCGTCGATCGCGAGCGCCTGCGGAACGTCGACGGCGCCGCGGACGTCTCGGTGCGTCGCGCGCGGCGCGAAGAATGGCGCGAGGTGGCCGAAAACTCCGCTCGCATGATCCAGCACGAACTCGACTACGATCCGCGCGAATTCTCGCCCGAATTCACCAGCAACGTGCGTTACATGATCGAGCGCGGACTATGGTGGGTCGGCGAATCCGACGGACGAACGTGCTTCTTCTGTCACGTCGGCCCTGAGAGCAACCGGACCGCGCAGCTACAAGGCATCTGGGTTCCACCCGAACTGCGAGGAAACGGTTTCGCGGCGAAGGCGCTCTCCCAAATCTGCACGCGCCTTCTCGAGATCTATCCAACGCTCTCGCTCTACGTCAACGACTTCAACGCCCCAGCTCTAGCCCTCTACGAAAAAACGGGCTTCCACCAAGTCGCCGAATTCCAAACGTTACTGTTCTGAATTCCGAATCGGTCGCGGTGAGTAGAGTTGGGAGTTCCGGAGCCGAGGTCCCCGCTACCCCTTAATGCGGCGCTGGACTTCCTGAGCGCCCGACTCTACGGCCTTACCGGCGCCCGTGATCATGCCGGCGATCCACCGAATCGTCGCGATGACGCCGATGACCGCGAACGCGAAGCCGATGAAGAACATCCAGAGTGCGACGTGGGCCAAGTGTGTGATCGAGTTTTCCATACGTTTCAGACTTTGCCACAGGCGGTCCGCCCCCTGTGTTCATGGCGCCAATTGCCGCTGCAGGTAGTCCGCCGTGGCCTGGTCCGCCTCGAGCCAGGGCGCATAACGGAGGAAGAAATGGATCTCGTTGGGGATCACGATCTGGTCGAACGGGACGTGCGCCTGTCGCAGGCGTTGGACCAAATCGACCGTCTGGTGGAAGTCCACGTTTCGATCGTCGTCGCCCTGGACGAGCAGCACGGGAGAGCGCCACGTCGAGATCGCCGAGTCGGGCGAGGATTCCCAGGCGATCTTCATCACTGCCTTGGTATCCGGCATCTGATAGCGTTCGACGGGCTTTCCAAACCACGTCGGTATCTCCAGCGACCAGTCGTGCACGCCGTGAAAGTCCACGCCCGCCTTGAACACGTTCGAATTGCGAGCCAGCGCAAGAGCGGTCAGATAGCCTCCGTACGATCCGCCCCAAATGCCGATGCGTCGCGCGTCCACGCCGGGCTGCCGCTGCAGGAACGCGGCTGCCGCCAGCACGTCACGGTATTCGGCCGCGCCGGTGGGCCCCCAATGCGGCGGATAGTGGAAGTCGTGGCCGTATCCGATGCCCAAGCGGTAATTGACCGAGAGCACGGCGATGCCGTGATTCGCCAGGTACTGGTTGACGGCGTACGCGTTCGCGTAATAGTCCATGTAGTGCCAGGTCAGCAGCATTTGCCTCGACGGTCCGCCGTGCACGAAGACGACGCCCGGACGTTTGGCGCGGGCACCGGGCGGCTCGAACAACTGACCGTGAATCAGCCACCCGTCGGAAGAGCGAAACGTCACCGCGCGCGGCGTTACCAGCTGCGACGACGGAAAATCCGCGGGCACTTCTGCCGCGTCGAGCGGGTGCAGCGTTCCGTCCGCATCGGCCAGCGTAACGATCGCCGGCTGCTGCGCCGTCGCTTGCGCGAATCCGGCGCGACCGTCGGGCATCGTTACCGGATCCCACTCGCTGCTCGCTCCCGCCGTTATTTGCTTGACGCCCGCACCCGCGACGTCCGCGCTGAAGATGTGCCGGCGCTCGCCGTCGCCCGCGGCCGTTCCGGTGTTGGCGGAGAAGACGACGCGCGATCCGTCCGGCGTCATGGCGGCGCGTTCGACCATGAACGGCCCGGGCGTGAGCAGTCGAGCGGGGCCGCCCGATGCGGGCACCGAGTAGAGATGCTCCCAGTCGTCCATCTCCGAGACGAACACGATGCGATCGCCCGCGCCCCAGCCCTGGATGCCGCCCAAGTCCGGAAACGAACCGCGCAGCGTTTCCGGACTCTGCCAAACCCGGCCGGCGGTGCCGTCCGCGACGCGGGCGACCCAAATGGACCACGGCTGCGGCCGTCGCTTCAAGATATCTTGAGGCGGCCCGCCGTCGCCCGGTAGGCGCGAAAACGCGATGCGCGTTCCGTCGGGCGACCAGCGCGGTTCGAAGTCGTTGTCGGTCGACGGAGCCATGTAGCGGATCGGGGTCTGCGCGTTCGTGTAGATGCCGATGAAGCCGTGGTCCCCGCGCCCGGAGACGAACGCGAGCGCGTCGCCGCTCGGCGACCATTGCAAATCGGAAGCTTGGCCGCGATCGAAGAACAGTTGCTTGGCCGAGGACGAACCGTCCGCCGGCGCGCTCCACACGGCACCGTCGCGCACGAACGCGACCGTTTTTCCGTCCGGAGAGATCGCCGGCGAATCGCCGTTGCCGAGCAGCTTGGGCGCGGAGGTACCGTCGGCGGGAACGATGGACCAGACTTGCACGAATTGCTGCACGGGGTTTGCGGCTGGATCGGGATCGAGCGACTCCGACCAGTTCGCGTCGTGATCGCCCCCACGCGTGTAGACGACGGTTCTTCCGTCGCGCGACACAAGGAGATTTGCGATCTCCTGGCCGTCGTCGGCGGTATTTGAGGTCAACTTGACGGCGCGGTAGTCGGGGCCTCGCGCGATCCACACGTTCCGGACGCCGCGCTCGTCCAGTGCCCAAGCGATGGCGTTCGCACCGTCGCTCGACGCGATCGTCGCGACGAACGGATATCCGAGAACTTGCCGCAGCGTGAACGTGCCGGTCGAATCGGCTCGCGCGGGCGGCGCCGCGAGCCCGGCCGTTCCAAGCGCGAACGCGACGAGCCATAGCGTCAACGAGCGTAAGCCCACGTGACTCTCCAGTCTGCCGGCCGAGCGGCGAGGATCATGCACGATCTTTAATTACCTTCGCGATCGCCCACGGTCCGCGCCCGAACTCCGTGGCGAGCGCGCCCACGATGCGTTTTTTTGCCGCGCCCGTCGCGGCGAGCTCGTCGTACCGCTCCAGCACGGCGCGAACGTCGCCCGAGCTCCAGCGCTTGCCGCGATTCTCGACTACGGCGCCGCGTTTCGCGGGCTCGGCGAGTAGACCGCCGGGCGCGGCGCGATCCACGGCGCCGAGAACGTCGCGAAAGATATGCGGCGACACCTCAAATCCGGCGAAGCGCCGGTTCAATCCGACGCACGCGACCGCCGTAGAGCCGCCGCCCATGAAAAAATCGCACACGAGATCGCCCTCGTTGCTGCTGTAGAGCAACATCTTTTCGAGCAACGCGATCGGAAGTTCGTTCTTGTTCTTCTTGCGGCCGGGCTTGTATTCACGATTGATCGTCCACACGTCTTCGCGGTCCCGATAGCTCGACGAACCTCCGCCGTCGGCGCGCTCGTCGCGCGCGAAACGGCACTCCAAGTTGAACGTACGCGGCGAGCCCGGTTTGGCGTAATATAAAATGTGGTAGTGCGACGACACGAACTTGCGCGACGTGTAGACCCCGAAGTTATATTTCCAGATAATGTGATTCACTTCGCGAAGCGTCGTCGCTCGCAGCGCGTTGAGAACGTCGGGCAGGTTCGTATAGCCGGATACGACGTAGATCTGGCCGCCGGGACGCAGCACGCGCTCGGCCTGGGCGATCCACGCGCGGCTGAACTCGGCATAGCGCCGGGCGTCCACTTCGACGTAGCCCTCCACGACGAATCGTTCGTCTCGATTGTAGTGCTTGTGAAGTTCGTCGCCCCCAATACCGTACGGCGGATCGGTGACGATGAGATCGACGCTGCCGTCGGCGAGGTATTCCAGCGCGGCCGAAACGCAATCCGCGTTGACGAAGCGGTTCGCTCCTCGCTCGACGATCAACCGGCCAGCCTCTCGACGGCGAAAGCGATCGCTAAGAGAATGAGGACCGCGCCCGCGCCGCGCTCGGCCCGCCGGCCGAACGCCTCGCCGAGCTTGGCTCCGAACGTGAGGCCGGCAAGCGTAAAGCAAACGGTCGAGACGGCCACGGTTGCGAAGAGTTGAACGAGCGGCAAACCAAGAGCGGGCAACGAGAAGCCGATGCCGAGCGAGTCGAGACTGATGGACAAGCACGCGAGGAGCAAACCGAGCGGCGTCTCGACGTCGAAGTCGAACTGACTCTCCTTCGAGAAACTCGAAGCGAAAATCCAGATGCCGATTCCCAGCAGGACGGTAAGCCCGACCCACGCGGCCAGTTCGCCGACGACGTGCCCTAAGCCGGTCCCGGCGACCAAACCGATGCCCTGCATGACGAGCTCGGCGCTGGCAAAGCACGCGCCTAGACCCAAACGCCGCGACCATGAAAGCGGCTTGACGCCGATCGCCGCCGACAACGCAAGGACGTCGAGGCCGATGGCGGCGGCGACGCCCAGAATGCGCAGTTCCGTTTGCATGTCTTGGCGCGCCTTCGCAGGCAATGCGGCGTTTCCCGGTTGACCCAGCCGGTACCGGCGAGGTTAGGTAAGAGCATGAGCACGATGCCGGTCATCTTCTTCGGGCACGGGAATCCCATGAACGCGCTCGACGACAACGCATACACGCGAGCGTGGTCCGACGCCGGACGGCGGCTGGGCCGGCCGAAAGCCGTGCTCTCGATCTCGGCGCACTGGTACGTCCCCGGAACGATGGTGACGTTCGCCGAGCGTCCCAGGACGATCCACGATTTCGGCGGTTTTCCGAAGAGTCTCTACGAGGTCGCCTATCCCGCGCCCGGGGATCCCGCGCTCGCCGCGCGCGTCGCCGCCGCTCTCGCTCCGGCCGTCGTAACGCCGGATCTGCGGTGGGGGCTCGATCACGGAACCTGGTCGGTGCTCGCGCACGTCTTCCCGGAGGCGGACGTACCGGTCGTGCAACTCAGCATCGACGAAACCCAACCGCCGGAATATCACTACGCGCTGGGCAAGAGCCTATCGGCGCTGCGCGACGAGGGCGTGTTGATCGTGGGCAGCGGCAACCTCGTACACAACTTGGAAGCCTATGCCTGGGGGCGGCATCCGGCCGAGCCGCTCGATTGGGCCGCGCGATTCGAAGCGCGCGCGCGTGCTCTCATCGCCGCCGGGGACGACGGATCGCTCGTGGACTACGAGATGCTCGGAAAGGACGCGCTCCTGAGCGCGCCGACGCCCGAGCACTTCCTACCCCTGCTCTACGTTCTCGGCGCGCGCCGTTCCGGCGATCGCGTTTCGTTCCCGGTCGAGGGCTTCGACGGGGGCTCCATCTCAATGCTCGCCGTCGAGCTCGGACGGCGAACGTAGGCCGTACGAGCTATGTTTGGCAGACCAATATAGTGCTAAGCGCCCCACCCATTATGCCTTAAGACCTATATTCTGGAGCGGTTTGTGCCGATAACCATCTCAAAAGAGGAGGGTCAACATTTTGAATCTCAGGCAACGCTGCGCCGCTATCGGCGCAGTCATCATTCTTGCAGCGTGTTCGGGTGGCGGCGGCGGTACGAGCCTTCCGAATACCGGTGGCGGCGGCACGAGCGGGGGCACCAACCCCGGATCGCCCCAGGCTACGGCCAAGCAGACCATCAAATTCAGGGTCCCCATCAAGGGTAAAGCCCGGATGAAGGTGACGGCTCTAGGCCACAAAGGACATCCCGATTACATCTCTCCGGCAACCGCCCAAGTCAACTTTACGTTCGACTCGTATACCGGCAGCCTAAATCTGACGAGTCCCCCCAGCGGCGCCGTGGACCTCGGACACGGCCAGACGATGACCTACACCGCCGAGACGGCGGGCGACTACTATCAAGTCGCGATCACCCTCACCGCCCTGCCCGGGCAACACACCATCGGGCTGACGCTGCTGGACAAGACCAGTAACATTCTCTCGGAAGCGTCTCAGACGTACGACCTGGCTCCCGGAACCAACACGGCGGCCACGTTGGTCCTCAACGGCTACTTGGCCTCCGGCTTCATCTGCGACTGGCCGAGCTGCGACGGCACGTTGGGTTCGCCATCCACGGCATCGACGCCGGGAGAACCGCCGATCTACACGCTCATCGCGTTCCCGGCGGACGCCGACGGCTGGGTCATCATGAACCAGATCGATCCGAACACCAACCTCCCGGCAAAATTCGCGAACGGCGCCTTCGTCATCGCGGAGAACGACGCCAACAACATCGTCAACATCACGAACGCGGGGCCGTACGATAGTCCCGGGACGGCCGCGAACTACAACAACAACGGCGCGCTCGGCGGTCCGTCGGGCAACTGGTACAGCGGCTACACGTTCACGCTGCAATGCCAAAACGTGGGAACGACGACCGTGTACATGTATCCCTCGAACGTGGGATCTCCGCCCCCGGCGATCGGGCTCGTGGGCATCGCGCCGAACGCTCCGAACGGAATGCAAACGGGCTTCGGCGTGAACGTAACCTGCACGGCGGGACTCACGCTGACCATCGAATAGCGTCAACCTCACGATCCCGGGAAAAGAAAGATCCCGCCAAGACGTCTTGGCGGGATCTTTCTCGCTCGCGAGTTTGAATCGGGACTAGCGGAGAAACGCCGCTCCGCCGGCGGCGCCCATCAAAATCAGGAGCGGCGCGCTGACGCTCGTGCGGATCATCAGCACCGTCACGATCGCGGCCATGACGTAGGCGGGCCACGCGTGCAGCGCTCCGCGCCCGATCGTGAGCACGCTCGACCACACCAGCCCGATGATCACGGGTTCGAGGCCGACCGCGACGACGTCTTTCCATTTCGAGGCGGAGAAGCGCTTCCACATCGAACCGGCTACCATCATCAGAATGGACGACGGGACGAACATCGCCGCCGTCGCGACGATCGCGCCGACGACGCCGGCCGCCTGCATGCCGATGAGCGCGGTGAAAATCGTGGTCGGCCCCGGCACGAGTTTGCCGATGGTGTAAAATTGCGAGAACTGCTCCGACGTCGTCCAGCCGTACTGAACGGAATCCGTGTGCATCTGCGGGATGATGCCTTTGCCGCCGCCGAATCCGAGGATCGAGAGCCATCCGAAGACCAGCGCCATCCGAAGAAGCGTCGGCACTACGTCTTCTCGCTCGCTTTGGCGTGCTCGCGATAATACGCGTACATGGACATTCCGCCGAAGATCAGCAACGTGAGCACGAGCGGAAGATGGAAGTAGCTCACCGCTAAGGCCGTCGCCACCATGAAGAACAGGTTGAGCCACTTCGGCCAGAGATCTTGCGTGAGTTCGATCGCGTTTCCGAGCGTTAGGCCGACCGCGGCCGCTGCCGCTCCAAACAAAGCGGCGTGAACGATCGGAACGTTATACGGACTGAAGTAAAACGCGCCTGCGGCGAGCACGATGAGAAACGGCGGAACCGATCCGGCAAGAAAGGCGACGATCGCGCCGGGCGTGCCGCGCACGCGTTGACCCATGAAGACCGCGAGATTGAGTACGTTCGGTCCCGGCAACACTTGTGCGACTTCGAGTCCCTCGATGAAATCGCGATCCGTGATCCAGCGTTTCTTCTGAACGAGTTGCTGCCGGATCTGAGCCTTTTGGCCGCCGCCGAACGCGGTCATCGCGATCACGCCGAAGACGACCGCGATCTCCCAGAGCGTTGCTTCCCGGAGCTCGGCGGGCTCCGTCGCGGGCGCCGTTTGCGTCAAGAGTCCAGGTGTGGCGTCGGCGCGGCGACGGCTTCTCCCGGCTCCGTGTGCTTTCCGGAGAGGATGTGAATGTGCAGGTGCTCGGTGTGCTGGTACGGCGGCAACACGCCCATGCGGATCATGAAGCCTTTCTCGTAAAGGCCGAGTTGCAACGCGACGCGCTGGATGCCTTGAAGCAGCTTTCCCCAAAGCTCCACGTCGCCGACCCCAAAGTCCAGCAGCGTTGGGACCCACTTCTTGGGGATGATGACGACGTGGATCTCCCACCACTTGGGAAGCGTCGGGTCCACCCGGTGGCGGAACGCGAATACGTGTTCGTCCTCGTAAACCACGTCGTCCTGTACCGCTCGCGTGCCGTCGAGGCGCCCGCGGAACGTGTGGTCGGGATCGGGCTTCTCCCACTGCGTCTGCGGACCGGTGGAGATGATCTGCGAGAGGAATTTCACGGCGCGGCCTCCATAAAAAACGTGGCGGCGGTATTTGCTGGCGCTTAGGCGAAGCCGAGAGAATCACCTTGCCCGTGGAAAGGACGACATGGCCAAAGAAGACCACTCCGTTCAGCTCACCGAGGTCCTTCGCGGCGGGAAGGTCCAGTGGGACAAGCCCAAGCACCGCGACGTCATGGAGCACATCCGTTCCCACAATCCGGAGATCATCTACGAAGACGAACACGTCATCGCCTACATCGACGACGAAGACTCGCGAGAAGAGCCCGCGCAGGCCGGCGAAAAGCGCATCTCGATCTCGCCGAAAAATTCACCGCCGTCGCTGATGGATCTCGACATCACCGATGCCAAGGTCGCCACGCATCTGCTCTTTGCGATTCAGCAAGTGACGTACAAGCTCGGCTTGTACAAGACCGGATTCGAGATCCGCGCCAACGTGCTGCCGCCCTATCAGCAGAATCCCTTCATCAAGCTCAAGATCCGCACCGGAGATCCGAAGAAGTCGAAAGCCGCAACCGCGCCCGCGGCACCTGCGGAGAACGGCTCTTCATAGAAAACGAAACCGGCCGCATGCGCGACTCCGCGACCGTCATCTTCTTGTTTACCGACATCGCCGGGAGTACGGCCCGCTGGGAACGCAACGGTAAGGCGATGGGCGAGGCCGTACGCCGCCACGATGCGTTGATGAACGCGGCGATCTCGGCACATCGCGGCCGCGTCTTCAAGACCGCGGGCGATTCGTTTTGCGCGGCCTTCGCCACCGTCACCGATGCGATAGCGGCCGCGCACGCCGCGCAGCGCGAACTCGCAAACGAGGACTGGAGCGACGTAAACGGGCTCGACGTGCGCATGGCGATTCACGGGGGAAGCGTCGAGGAGCGCGACGGTGACTACTTTGGCGCGCCGCTCAATCGCGTCGCGCGAATGCTGGTCATCGGGCACGGCGGGCAAGTCTTGCTGTCCAGCGCGGCCGCCGACCTGGCTCAAGGCGCGCTGCCGGACGACGTGCGGCTCTCCTACATCGGGCGGCACAGGCTTCGCGATTTCGAGGCCCCCGAGCACATCTATCAACTGGACGGGCCCGGTCTGCGATCCGAGTTTCCGGCGCTCCGGTCGCTGGAGGGCACGCCTCACAATCTCCCGATCCAACTCACGAGTTTCGTTGGGCGCGATGCGGATCTCGAAAGACTGCGCGAGTCGATCGAGACGACGCGCTTGCTCTCGCTGGCGGGCACCGGCGGCGTCGGGAAATCGCGGCTGGCCCAGCGGCTGGCCGAAACGCTCCTGGACCGCTTCATCGACGGCGTCTGGCTCGTGGATCTCTCACTCGCCCACGACAGGGACGCCGTGGCCGCAGAGACCGCCTCGACGCTCAAAGTGAGAGCGGCGAAAAACTCCGTAACGGACGCGATAACCGGGGCGATCTCCGACCAGCACGTGCTTCTGGTTCTCGATGGCTGTGAGCACGTACTTGCCGCCTCGGCGCTGATGGCGGACGCAATCTTGCGCGCCTGTCCGAACGCGACGATCCTGGCGACGACGCGACAACCGCTCGACGTCGAAGGCGAGTTCGTCTACAACGTGGACGTCTTGCAGCTCGACGCCGCGGTCAAACTCTTCGCGGAGCGCGCACGCGCGGCATCGAGCAAGTTCTCGCTGACGGCCGACAACGCGGACGCGGTCGCCGATATCTGCCGAAGGCTCGACGGAATTCCGCTCGCGCTCGAGCTCGCGGCGCCGAAAGCGGCCGTGCTGGGGCCAAAGCAGATCCTGGCACGGCTGGACGAACGATTCCGGCTGCTCGCTCACACGGGCGGAAAACGCTTGCCCCGGCAGCAGACGCTCAGAGCGCTGATCGATTGGAGCTTCGATCTCCTCGACGAGGACGAAAGGACGGTGTTTCGCCGCATGAGCGTCTTTGCCGGCGGCTGCACGCTGGAAGCGGCGTCGGCCGTCTGCGGCGACGAGACCCTCGACGAATGGCGCGTCTTCGAGCTCCTTTCGTCGCTCGTCACGAAGTCGCTGGTCGTCACCGACGCCGCCGGCGACGTGCAGCGTTACCGGATGCTCAACTCGATCCGCGACTATGCGCGCGAGCAGCTCGACGGCTCCGGAGAATTCGAGCAGGCTGCGTCCAAGCACGCCAGGTACTACGCCGCTTTCGCGAACGACATCTATCCCCTCGTCGAGTCGCTGGAAGACGTGCGCTGGAAGGATGCGCTAGCTCCCGAGCTCGACAACTTGCGCGCCGTCCTCCAATGGACGCTCGTCGAAGGTCGCGCTCCCGCCGTCGCGCTCGGCCTGCTGTCCGGCCTTCATTGGCCCGAGCTCGTCACCACTCCTCAAGAGGCGATTCGCTGGTTCGACGAGGCGGAGCGCCGCGCGAACGAGGCGCCGGATCCCGCGACGAAGGCCCGGGTCCTCCGCCATCGCGTGCGTTTGGAGTGGATCGTCGGGCGTCCGAACGCGGAAGCCGTGAAGAACGCGATCGCCACGCTCGAGGCGGCGCGCGAGGCGGGCGATCCCAGCGAGATCGCGTATGGGCTCGCGAACTTGGCCTCCGCTATTCGCGACGGCGGAGATCTGAAGAGAGCCGACGCTCTCTTCGCCGAGGCGTTCCGGGAACCCGGTGCTCTGTCGACGGTGGCAAGCAACCACGTCTTGCGCAATTGGGCGATCACGAACCTGCAGGCGGACGACGTCGAGATCGCGCGGCAACGGTTTACCGAAGTGGCGCGCTCGGAACGGCCCGGCAGCGAAATGCACGCCAGCGCGCTGCTCAACCTGGGCGAGCTCGAATTCGCCGTTGGAAATTTCGAAGCCGCTCAAGCGGCCGCACGGCGCGCCAAAGAGATCTTCGAAGAGATCAACGCGGCACCGCTCGCGCTCGTGTTTTGCAATTTGGCGGCATACGCCATCGCTCTCGATCAACTCGACGAAGCGCGGAGACTCCTGCGCGATGCTATCGCTTTGCTCACGCGGTCGAGCGCGCGATGGATCGTCGACGCGATCGAACACCACGCGCTTTTGGCCGCGTTGCTGGGCGACCACGAGCGAGCCGCAGCCCTCATGGGATTCAGCGACGCGCAACGCGCCGCCGCCGGCTCGACCCGCCAGCGAACCGAACGCCATGGCTACGAACGGCTGCAGGCCCTGCTGGCGACCGCCTGCGACGAACGGGAACTCGCGGCCAACGTCGCGGCGGGGAGCCGGCTGACGGTCGAGCAGGCTATCGAGCACGCCTCCGCGATAACTCAAGAAGTAAAACCGGCCGCCACAGAGAGCGGCGCCTAAGGAGCACCAACATGACCGACGCAACCAAAGACGCGGCCGCGCAGACCATCGCCGCGCACGGAAATCTGATCGACGAACTCCACCATAAGCTCGCCGCGATGGCGGGAGCCGACAAAGCAAAACTGCAGGCGGCCGTAGAGAAGTACAAGGCCGCGCACAAGACCTTCCACGACGATGCGCTGTCGTGTATGAACTAGCCGGAGCGTAACGCCGTTTCGATCGCAGTGCCGATCGGAACGCCCAAACCCGTACAGGGACTCCAGGGCGCGGCCGCTTGATAGCGGTCGTTATTTCCTTGCTCGATCGCTCGCAACGATTGGGTCGACGTCGCGTGCAGGATTGGAGCGAAGAACCCCACGGGCGCGCCCAGTTGCTGATTGAGGCGCGCGGCGAGCGCGGCCCACATCGGAGCGACCGCGCTCGTTCCACCCATGGCGAGTTCGACGCCGTTTAGATAGACGCAGAATCCGGGCTGTTGTTGCGCGGCAACGTCGGGCACCCCGCGTCCGGCGCGAACGGCGTACTTCGCCGCCGCCGCCGCGACCGTACTCTGCCAGGGCGGAACGTCCACGCGGGCGCTGAAGCCGCCGCCGCTCTTTTCCCACGCCGATTCAGTCGCGCTATCGCCGCTCGATGCGATCGCCGTGCCACCGCACGCGTGAACGAACTCACTCGATGCCGGTGCGAGGACGTGAGGTTTGCCGTTATAGTCGAGTTCCGCGCCGTTGTCGCCGGACGAGCAAAAAACGCTGACGCCCAAGAGCGCAGCGGCGGCGAACAGGTCGTCGAGCACGTCGAGGGCGGCGGGAGTCCAGAGGAACTCGGGCCACCCGTAACTGATCGAGAGAATCGAGGGTGCGTACTCCTCGTCGAACAGCGCCGTTCGGATCGCGTCGAGAAAGCCGCGTTCGTCGTCGGGCGCTTCGTACAACACGATGCGCGCGCCCGGGGCAAGAGATCCGATGACTTGCGCGTCCAGAGCGGCCTCAAGATCCTTCGTCGTTTCGAATTCATGCGCGATCGCGGCGCCGTCAACGCGCTTTACTATGGGATGCGCGGGCGAAACGCCCTGCGCTCGCATGCAGAGTTCGAAATCGTCGGACTTGAACTCGCCGCGAAACTGTAGGATCCCGATGGTCTGGCCGCTCCCGTCGCCGTCGGGGAAATCGTAGCGCTTGGCGACGTCGCCTGACATGAGCGGATTCTGGTGACGCTGCAGGGCACCGATTCGCCGCGAACGCGGCCACTGATGCAAGCCGAAAATACCGCTTACCATCGCCGCGACATCGCGTCTGGCGTGGAGGGCGCCGGAGCGATGGCGGAAGCGCTTGCCCTCGCCGTCGAAAAACGTCGCGACCGTCGCACCGAACGCGTCAACGAGACGATCGAGCGGACCGCTGACGACCAGCGACCGCCAGTGCGACTCGACGATCGCGATTCCGAAGTCCTTGCAATAGGCCGTAAAGCGAGCCACGTCGGCGTCGTCGGCGCCGGTTTGGTCCGCGAGTACCTTACGATCGGCGTACGTGCGCTGCTGCGGCGGCGTAGCGCCAAGGGTCCGCGCGCGCGCGAGGTCGAGCCCGCCGCCTTTCTTGGGTCGCAGCCAGACCGTAAGCAACACGTCGGCCTGCGATGCGAGCGCTTCCGCGGGTTTGCTTCCCGGCCAGGTATCGCGGTGCGTCCCCTCGATGCGGACATTCGTTTCTTCGTTCACGTAAGCGACTTCCTAATCTTGAGACTATGGCTCCATCCCGAGCCAGATTTCACGCACCGTGGTGCTGCGTTCGACCGAGGCGACGTCGCGGTACGTATTGCCGACGTAGTCCATGGATGGATTCGTAACGCCGTACCAAAAGTGCTCGTTCTTGAAGTGGTGCCAGAGATGGTACTTCTTGACGTAGCGGCCCCACGGCGTGAGGGGTGTGAACGGTATGTGCGCGACGTAGTGAACCCATTCGTAGAACGCGAGCGCGCAGATGCTGCCGAACGACAACGACACGGCCATGACGAGGTTGCGCGTCAAGACGAAGTAGACGAGAAAATAGACCGCGACCGTCGGAATCACGAACCACAGCGGCAGGAACAGGAGATCCAGTTTGGGCGGATCGACGTGGTGGTCGTAGTGCAGGCGATGCTGCAGTTTGAGCATCCAAGCCGTCTTTGAAGGCGATGCGTGAAACAGAAACCGGTGCGTCGTGTATTCCGAGACGAAGAACAAGCACGCGCCCGCGATCGCTCCGAAAAAGGAGAAAGCCAGCGCGCCCTCGGCGAAGAGCGCGGCCATGACGACGATCGCCGCGCAAAGCACGGCGTTACTGCCATGACGAAAGAACGTGGCGATCATCGGTACGAACGGCGGTTGGCGAGCCTCCGGCCGCTCACCTGGCTGCGCCGTTGCCTGGGAGTCGTTGCAGCCGCCGCACTCGCGACGGCGCTGGCCGGGGCCACGTCGCCCGCGCCCGCACAAACCGGCACGACCGATGCCGACCTCCTCTGGAGTTTCGTTAAGCACCATTACGCCTATCTCGACGCCAAGCAGACCGATTGGGATGCTGCCGGCCGATACTACCGCGCGAAGTACGCGAGCGCCGGCGGCGATCGCGCCCGGTTCGGCGTCCTCGAGGCGATGCTCGACGAACTGTACGACGCGCACTCGCATCTGGACTCGAACTACGCCGATTCGTGGAGGCTCCCGGCGTTTAGCGTTTGGGCGCAGCCGCGCGACGGCCGCATCGTCGTCACGGACGTGCGCCCGGGAACGGCGCTGGAGCCACTTCTCGGAAGCGAGATTCTCGCGATCGACGGACGTCCGCCGAGCGCCGCCATTGCCGCGCGTCTTCCGCGCTTCTTGCGCCATCCCGATCCGGCCGCCACGCAATGGGCTTTACTCTCCGCCCTGTCCGGACGGCACGACACTCCGGTGAGGATTACGATCCGCGACGGAAGCGGCGTACGCGACGTGCAGATCGCGGCGGCCGGCAATCCGTCCGGACCATCGCAACCCGTCACGAGCCGCCGCGTGGAAAACGACGTCGGCGTCATCGGCATCACGTCGTTCGGGGACGCGAGCACGGTGGCGGCATTCGACAAGGCCCTGGCCGGCTTCCACGACACGAAAGCCCTCGTCATCGACGTGCGGGAGAACTCCGGCGGCGACACCGACGTTACGCTGCCGATCATGGGGCGATTCCTCGCGCGGCGCAAGCAGTACGCATGGATGGCCCGCCGCGAGGGCAAAAGTCTGGGCCCTCGTTGGCCCGAATTCATCGACCCGCGTGGCCCGTGGACGTACCGCGGCAAGGTCGTGGTTCTGGTCGATCGCTGGACGGAGAGCGTCGCCGAGGGATTTGCAATGGGCTTGCAAGAGACGCGCGGTGCGATCGTCGTCGGCACGCCCATGGCCGGCTTGGGTGCGGCGGTTCTCAAGACGCACCTTCCGCAGAACGACGTTGACGTGCAGATCTCCGCAGAACCCGTGTACTCGCTCGACGGCCGCCCCCGTTCGGTATTTCAGCCTACGATTCCGATCGATCTCACGCAAGCACGCGGCGTCGATCCGATCTTCGCCGCCGGACTCGCCGCAGCACGATGAGCGGACTGGTACTTTCGGTGAACGTCTCCGAAGTGCGGACGGTCGAGTATCGTGGTGCGGCCGTCACCACCGGAATCTTCAAGACGCCGGTTAAGGGCCGCATTCCGATAAGCGGCGTCAATCTGCGCGGCGACGACCAGGCCGACCGGCAGAATCACGGAGGCAAAACCCGCGCGGCGTACGCCTATGCCCAAGAAGACTACGCGTGGTGGGAACAGGCTCTCAGCCGAGTGCTGCCTCCGGGGAAATTCGGCGAGAATTTGACGCTCCGCGGCATCGACGTCACCCGCGCGCTCGTCGGCGAGCGTTGGCGAGTCGGAACGGCCGAGCTGCAGGTAACGTCTCCGCGCGTGCCCTGTTACAAACTGGCGATGACGATGGAGGACCCGACGTTCGTCAAGCGCTTCGCTCAAGCGCTGCGCCCGGGTGCTTACCTGTCCATTCTTAACGAAGGACACGTCGCGGCCGGAGACCCTGTCGAGGTTCTGTGGAGACCCAGCCACAAGCTGACGCTGGAAGAGATGGCACGAATCTACTTGTTCCAGCCCTCCCGTGCCGGCGAAATGCTCGTTCCCGAGCTTCCTGACGATTGGCGGGCATGGGCTCTTCAGCATTCCGCATCGTAGATCGAATGACGGCTGCGACGGCGGTCGCGGGGTCCGCCGGACTCCGCTGACTATCCGTACTTTGCGACGAGACGCTTCGCGTACCAGGCGGGCCAAGGTTCCGAAGGCGCGGATGCCGCGTACTCCTCGTCGAACTGAACGAGATCTCGCGTGAGTCCGCTGCGCACGGGCGTGCGGCCGAACAAGTGCGCAAAGTTCGTCCGCGTTAAGAGCCACTCCGAATAGAACGTCGCCCAGTCGTCGTCGTTGCCGTCAACGTCGGCATAGTACACGTGATGGACCTCCCCTGCTTGATGTAAGAGTTCGGCCACAGCGGATACGGCGTCTTCTCCCATTCCGGCATTCCTTTCGCTTAACGTATTGGCGGGAAAGTGTAGGAATCGAACCTACCAGCCGGATTGCGCCGGCCTCAGCGGTTTTGAAGACCGTGCGGACCACCAGATCCGTACCTTCCCATGCAGCGCGCGGGAAAGGCGTCATTCGTTCATCTCGACGGCCGCTCCGTTGTCGCCACTTTAGGGGGCGCGACGAGGCGCGAATCAAACCTTCCATGCGTGGCTTACCAAGCGCGGACGCTCAAGGAACCGGTGAGCCCCTGGCCGCACGCGATCGGATTCGTCCTCGCGGTCATCGGCTTCGGCTATCTGGTCGCCCGCTTCCACCAGAACGTCGAGACGCTCGCCGTCATGAGCATCTATGGACTTAGCCTGCTGGCGGCATTTGGATCGAGCGCGCTCTATCATTGGGTGGGCGGAACGGGACCGCGCCAAAAAGCCGTCTTCCGGCGCATGGACCACGCGTCGATTTACGCGTTGATCGCCGGAACGTACACGCCCGTGCTGTACTTCGGGCTGAACGGAGCCTGGCGCGTCGGAACCTTAACGTGCGTCTGGGTTCTCGCGCTCATCGGCATCGCGCAGACGATGTGGTTCGTGGACGCTCCCCGGGCCCTTTCGACCGGATTCTACGTCGCGCTCGGATGGCTGGCCGTCGTGCCGAGTTGGAAACTGGCGGGATCCCTCTCGCATCCGGCAATCGTGCTGCTCATCTTGGGCGGCCTGTTGTACACGCTGGGCGGCGTCATTTACGCGACGCGCTCGTTCAATCTCTCGCCGGGGCGTTTCGGATTTCACGAAGTCTTCCACATTTTCGTGATCGCCGGTGCGGCCGCGCACTTCGCGGCGATCGCATTCTTCCTGACGCCCTCATAGACGCAGCCCCGGTCACGGACGCCTTGGCGGATCGCTTAAGATAGAGGGATGAAACGTCTGGTTTTGCTCTCGACGGCGCTCGCGGTACTAGCCGCGGGCCTGGGCACGCCGCGCGCCTCGCTGGCCCGCGACGATCGGTCGGCGCAGGCACTGGCGTCGCCCGCCGCTTCGCCCAGCGACAGCGCCGAGCTCGCGCAACTGACGGCCGCGCGCGACCGTCTGCAAGCCGATCTCCCGCTCGTGCAGCAGCGCGCCGGACACGACGTTGCGTTCGGCTTGGGTGTGCGGCTTCTCGCCGACATGGACACGGTGCGCGATGCAGGCCAGCCGCCCGACGGATATACGCAGGCAGAACTGAGCGAGCACGTCTCCGGCATCGTGCGGCTCGACACGAAGCTCGCCGACGAAATGCTTAGCGGAACGGTCGAGACGCCCGCGACGGTGCACGGTCTCGACGAACGCCTGATGCGTTCGGCCGACGGCACGCTGCAGCCCTACGCGATCTACGTTCCGGCCGGCGCAAACTCGCGCTCGCCGTTGATCGTGCTGCTGCACGGCCTCCAGCAAACCGAAGTCGAACTCCTGAGCGCGCCGTACTTGCACCAGCTGGCCGACGCGACCAACGCGATCGTGGTCGCACCGTGGGGACGCGGAATCTACGACTACGCGCCACCGGCATCCGGCGACGTCTACCAGATCGCCGGCGACGTCCGCGCCGCCTTCGGACTCTCGCCCCATCGCGTCTTCCTGGCGGGATACTCGATGGGCGGATTTACCGTCTACAAGATCGCACCGATGCACCCGGAAATCTGGAGCGGCGTCATGTCCGTGTCGGGCGCAATTCTGAGCAGTGAGACCGCGGACGTCTCGTACCGGCTTCGCAGCACGCCGATTTACGTCGTCACCGGCTCGAACGACAAGACCGTGCCGGCGGCTTACGGAGAAGAAACCGCGGGCTTCCTGGCTGCAGCCGGATTACCGGTCAGCTTCTACGAGCAGCACGGCGGAACGCACTCCCTCGCAACGCTCGTCCCTTCGCTGACGCTGGCCTGGAACGACATGCTCTCGGGGCGGGTGCGGCAATCGAACATTCCCATCGGCCTCGGCAAGCCGCCCACGTCGGAACCGGGCGGCGCCGCCGTGAAGAACTAGCCGGCGACCTTCCAGTGGCGCGTGCGCTCGTGCGCCGCCCACAAGCGCGCGTACTCGCTGCTCCGTCCGATCAGTTGCTCGTGCGTGCCGGACTCGGCGATCCGGCCGCCGGCCATGACGACGATGCTGGAGGCGTGGCGGACCGTGCCGAGCCGATGCGTGATCAACACGACGGTCTTGCGATTCGCGAGCCGAGCAATTGCGTCGTGAACGGCGCGCTCGGCAGCGGGGTCGAGGCTCGCCGTGCACTCGTCGAGCACGACGATCGGCGCCTCCGACAGCAGCATGCGCGCGATCGCGATGCGCTGGCGCTCGCCCAGGGAAAGGTTCGTGCCGTCCGGACGAATCACGGTCTCGTATCCGCCGGGCATGTGCAACGCAAACTCGTCGCAGCCCGCGATGCGCGCCGCTTCGCGGATCTCGTCCATCGTCGCGCTCGGACGTCCCACGCCGATGTTGCGGGCGACCGTATCTTCGAACAGCGGCGCGTCTTGGAAGACGATGCTCACCGTGCCGGCGCGGGCGTCCTGAGCCAGCGTGCCGACGTCCACGCCGCCGACGCGAACGGACCCGTCGCTCGGTTCCCAAATTCCGGAAATGACGTTGGCGAGCGTGCTCTTCCCGGCGCCGGACGCACCGACGATCGCGGTGACGGCGCGCTCGGGAAAGAGAAACGACACGTCGCGCAATACGTCGCCGCGATCGTAGGCGAACGTAATGCGGTCCAGCGCAAGGTCCCGTCCAGCCGGAACGGTGGTCGAGCGAACCGCCACCGCCGGGAGTTCCATCAGCCGGTCGATCGCCGCGAGCGGCGAGGCAGCGTCGCGCAAGCGGAGGTAGCCGTCCAAGGCTTCGAACAAGGTCTGAAAGTATGCCATCGCAAGCGTGAAAGCCAGGATGTAGCGGATGCCGACGGCGTTTCCGCCGAGCTCGATGCCGAAGATCAGCGCGATCGCAAAACCGAATTCGATGAAGAACAGCGAGACCGTGCCGAACGTCATCGGCGCGAGCGTGTTCTCGTAGGCCTTGACGTTGAGATCCTCGACGGCGGCGGCAAGGCGCCGCACGCGCTCGGCCGTGCAGCCGAAGGCGCGCAGCAGCGCGACCGATTCGATGTATTCGTAGAACCGCGAAGCGCCCTCGGCCTGCGCGCGAACGATGCGCGCGGTCGCGCGCGCGCTGCTCGTGCGCGATCGGCGCAGGTAGCCCACGGTAACCGGCAAGAACGCAACCGAGACGAGCGCGATCCGCCAATCGATCGCCGCGACGATCGCGATGCACCCCGCAGCCTTGAACAATCCGCCGAAGATCGAATCGAACGCGCCGTTCACGACGGCGACGGCTTGATCGAGTCCGAGCGTCATCGTCGCCAGGACCTGCCCGGGATCGATCGCGGCCAGCGTGCGCGCGGGGACCAGCCGGAGATGCTCGACGACGTCCACGCGTGCGCGCTCGGCGCGTTCGTCGAGTATGCTGCGAAGCAGGCGGGATCCGGCAGCCGCGAGCGGCAGCTGCACGGCGGCCGACGCCAAGACGACGAACGTGAAGAGCACGACCGTGCCGCGATCCGGCGGCCCGTTCGCTGCGCGCACCAGCACGTAGGCGATTCCGGCGAGCGGTACCAAAGCGACCAGCGCGGCCGACGCGAAGAGCCCGGCCGCGCGCCGGAACCGCGCGTCGCCGGCGTCGAGAAGCGAACGCAGCGACGTCATGGGGCGCTCGCGCCTTCGGCCGCGATCCAATCGATCGCGCCCGAGTAGTCCGACCACAGGCGCGCGTAGGTCAGGCTGTTCTCGAGCAGTTGCGCGTGCGTTCCGGACGCCTCGATGCGGCCGTCGCGATCGAGCACGACGATCTGATCCGCGTCGACGATCGTGCCGAGCCGATGCGTGACGGCCAAAACCGTCTTGCCGCGAAGCAAGGCGTTGAGCGACTGTTGAATCTCCCACTCGGTCGCCGGATCCACCGAGGCCGTCGGCTCGTCGAGGAGCAGAATCGGCGCGTCTTTGAGCAAAGCGCGCGCGATCTGCAATCGCTGGCGCTCGCCGCGAGAGAGGTTCAGCCCGCGATCGCCGACCATCGTCTCGTAGCCGTCGGGTAACGCACTGATGAACTCGTGAGCGCGGGCGGCCTGCGCGGCACCCTGGATTTGCTCGTCGGTCGCATCGGGGTTCCCGATCCGCAGGTTCTCGGCGATCGTATCGTTGAGCAAGAAGACGTCTTGAAAGACGTACCCGATCCGTTGCGCGAGCGCGTCGCTCGCGATGGCCTGCAGATCGACTCCGCCGACCTCCACCGTTCCGCGATCTGGCTTCCAGAATCCGGCCGCCAACCGCAGCAGCGTCGTCTTGCCCGATCCGGACGGGCCGACGATCGCGGTCACTTTCCCGGGGGCAGCCGTGAACGCCACGTCGCGCAAGACCGGTTCGTCGGAGGCGGGGTAGGCGAACGAGACCCCGGCGAAGCGGATCGTCGGATCGTCGGGCGGCTGCGCGTCCCCGCCCATCGCCGAGGGCAGCGCGAAAGAATCGGCGATGCGTTGCGCGCTCGCCAGCGCGGGCGTCGCGGCGCGAGTTGCGCCGAGCATCACGGCGAGCGCGCCGCCGGCTCGCAGCCCCACGGCAACCACGAGGACGAGCGCAGGCAGATCGAGGCGCTCGCCGCCCAGCCAGAGCGCGGCCAGCAGCAGCACGGCCGGAATCGCTCCGGCGTACGCTCGCCAGATTGCGTCGACGGTCGCGACGTGCTCGGCGCGCGGTTTGGCGGCCGCGCGATACTCCGCTGCATAGACGCGAACGGGATCGCTCTGCGGCGGAACCGGCGGCAGCGCTTTCCCCGAGACCGTTCCGCGCAGGGCTTGAAGGGTTGCGGCGGCCAGGGCGTCCCGTGCGCGTTGCTCCCGCTGGATCGTCTCGGGCGGCAGGGTCGCGCGCGAGCGGTTCAGCAGCCAGCCGGCCAGGATGAGGAGCGGCAGGATCGCCGCCACGCGCCAGTCGCGCCACGCGATCAGTGCGGTAGCTCCGGCGATCAGCGCCGCCGCCCCCACGAGATCCACGAACGCGCCGGAGAGAAAGAGCCCGATATCCTCGACGTCGTCGAGCAGCTGAGTCGCAAACGAAGCCGGGCGCCCTTGCGAGAGGAAACCCATCGGCAGCGTGCCGATCTTGGCGGCCAACCTGGCGCGAAGATCTCGCGATGCGATCATCGTTGCGTCGCCCGCGGCTTGACGTCCCCAGATGAGCAGCGTAAGACGGACGATCGCCGCCGCGATTGCCAGGAAGATGATCTGCGTGACGGTCAAGCTTGCGAAATCGTCGTGGTGATAAAACACCGCCGCGATTTCATATAAAATAAAAGCCGGCACGAGTGCTAAAAGGGCGCTGATCGAGACTAGCCCGATCGACACGCCCAGTAGCAGTTTACACCGGCCCTTAGGAAGCAGCGCCGAAAGCGCTGCGGGGCTCAAGGCTTAAACGTTATTTCCCGGTGTTCATCGAAGTGCCGGCCGACACGACGTCAACCCACTTCTGATGTCCCGCAGGCGATCCAAGCACGGCGGCGTGAATGACGCACATCGCGATGACGCCGGCCAGCGAGTAACCGAAAACCGCAGCCTTGAAATCGTGAATGTTGTCGCGGTACTTTGGCCCACCGCCCTTTACGCCCAGAAAATCGATCGACATGGTTTCTTATCCTCTCTACTGTGTGGCGGAGGCCTAGTGGAGGCTGGTTAAAACGAAGAAGTGAATGACGGCCGCGAGGATCAAGAACGCCCAAGAGCCCGACACCACGATCCCGTGGAGCGTCCAATCGGCGTTATCGAAGAAACCGCGGTACTTCTCGGGTACGCTGTCGTTGCCAATAACATCTACTGCGTTCATAATTGCCCTCAAAAGCGGTGGTTTGGTCCCACCACCACTATAGCAGCCCTGTGAAGGGGGCGCTGTAGCGAACGCTACAGTTCAAGCGGCCGTTTTTTGATAATGAAAACTGCTTTCATAAGGCCTAAAATCCCCGCTCTCGCTCATGTTTTTTGGGATACGAATCAGCCGTTGCATGCGCCAAGCGCGACCGCCCTCCTGAGGCGCGCTGGCGGTGGGGCCGCGGCCGAAACCGGGCCGCCGGCGCTCGTGTATTGAGCGGCATGGCGAAGGCACAGTTCCCCGACGAGCAGCGCGACGACGGCAGCTTCGCGCGCCAGCAAGACGCGTTTCGGGACCTGGTGACCGCCGACGGGTCGTCGGGCTACCGGGCCGCGGCCGGTCGCTATCATCTCTATGTCTCCCTGGCCTGTCCCTGGGCACACCGGACGATCATCGTCCGAAAGATCAAGGGGCTGGAGGACGCCATCGGGATGAGCGTCGTGGACCCGATTCGGGACGACCGCGGCTGGGCGTTCCGCGACGTGCCCGGTGCGACGCCGGACGGCGCCAACGGCTTCTCTTACCTGAGCGAGGCGTACCTGGCCTCCGATCCGCGGTACCACGGCAGGGTCACCGTTCCCGTGCTGTGGGACACGCAGACCCGCCGCATCGTCAGCAACTCGGACGACGACATCATGCGCATGTTCGAAACGCAGTTCGACGCGGTCGCGTCCGTGCCAGGGCTGGACCTCTACCCCGCCGCCCACCGCGCCGAGATCGACGAACTGAACGCGCGGATCTACGAGACCGTCAACGACGGCGTCTATCAAGCCGGCTTCGCGACGTCGCAGGCCGCCTACGAGAAGGCGGCTTTCCGGATCTTCGAAACGTTGGACCGGCTCGACAGGCGTCTGGCGACGCGGCGGTATTTGTTCGGGCCCGAGCCCGTCGAGACGGACTGGCGGCTCTTCGTGACGCTCGTGCGCTTCGATGCCGTCTACGTCGGCCATTTCAAATGCAACCTGCGGCGGATCGCCGACTACCCGAACCTCTCGGGATACCTGCGCGATCTGTACCAGATCGACGGAATCGCCGGAACGGTGAACTTCGATCACATCAAGCGGCACTACTATGTAACGCACGACGACATCAACCCGACCCGCATCGTGCCGATCGGCCCGGCACAGGACCTGCGCGCTCCCCACGGCCGCGCCGAGCTCGTTCCCGGTGCTTGAGAACGACAATTCCCGGGTGGGGTCGAATGGCTACGCTCCTATGGCCGAAAGCGTCCTCAGTTCGACCGGAGAGATGCTGGAGCGGCTCCTTGCCGTCACGCAGGAAATTCTGCAGGCGCAGGAGCTCTATCCGGCCCTCGACGCCATTTCCGAGGCGATCTCGACGATCTTCGGCTTCCGGTACGTGACGATCGTGGCCGCCGACGCACCGGGTCGCGAGATGTACCGGCGCGTCGCGCGCGGCTGGCCCGAGGACGTGGTTCGCGAGCGGCTCGGCGAGCACGTCTCGCGCGACGACATCATGACGATCCTGCTGCCGCACTTCGAAGTGCTGCCGCACTGCTTTTACTTTCCCGTCGAACACGAGATCCACTGGGGACGTTCCATCTACACCGGCGACCTGCCGATGGACGCGCCTCGCTCCGCCCCCGACGCATGGCACGAACGCGACGCGCTCACCCTCGTCCTTCCCGACCGCGAGGGAAAGATGATGGGCTATCTCTCCGTCGACGGCCCCGTGGACGGCAAGGTCCCGTCGCTCGACGTGCTGCGCAAGATGCAGCTCTTCGTGAATCTCGTCGGACTGGCGCTGGCAAACTCGCGTTCGCATCGCGTCGAAACCGAGCAGCGCGAAGCGGCCGAAGCCAACCAGCGCGCGCAGAACAACTTCTTCAGCATCGTTTCCCACGAAGTGCGCTCGCCGCTCTCGAGCATTCGCGGAGCGAGCACGCTGCTGGAAGAACATTTCGAAACGCTCGGAGAAACGCGACGGCGCGAGCTTCTCGACGTGCTGATGAGTTCGACGTCGCGACTGACGTCGATCTTCGAAGATTTCCTGCTGCTCACGCGCATGGAGATGGGAACGCTGGCGCTGCGCATCGAGCCCGTGGACGTCGCCTCCGTCGTGGAAGAGTGCATCGCGCGCGTGCGCAGCGAGCACCTCGGCTGCACGATCGAAAAGAAGTACGCCCAGGCGCCCCCGAAAATTCTCGCCGACGAGGGCCGCGTCGTTCAGGTGCTCGCCAATCTGATCCTCAACGCGGTGCGCTACGCGTTCGCGGACACGCCGATCGAGATCGACGTGGATTCGAACGAGGAGCGCGTCCGCATTTCCGTCACGAACCAAGGTCCCGGCATCTCCCCCGCGCACCGGAAGCGCCTCTTTACGCGGTTCGGAGCTTTGTCGCAGCGCGACGGTTCGACCGGCCTCGGACTCTACATTTGTCGGGAGCTGATCGGCTTGATGAACGGCACGATCGGCTTCGAAAGCGAAACCGACAAAACCACGACGTTCTGGTTTACGCTCCCGCGAGCGCCCGAAAAGCCCGCAAAGTAAAGGTCGCGCGCACCGGCGCGTTCAAAACAAGCGCACCGTGAAGACCCGCCCAGACCTCCGAAACGTCGCCATTATCGCTCACGTCGATCACGGCAAGACGACCCTCGTGGACGCCATGCTCAAACAGAGCGGCGTCTTTCGCGAAGGGCAGCACGTCGCGACGCGCGTCATGGACTCGAATCCGCTCGAACGCGAACGCGGCATCACGATCCTTGCCAAGAACACGTCGATCCGCCACGGGGACGTAAAGTTCAACATCGTGGACACGCCGGGCCATTCGGATTTCGGCGGCGAGGTCGAACGCGTGCTGCAGATGGTCCAAGGCGTGCTGTTGCTCGTGGACGCCGCCGAAGGCGTGATGCCGCAGACGCGTTTCGTGCTCCGCAAGGCGCTCGAACTCGATCTCAAAGCGATCGTCGTCGTCAACAAGATCGACCGCAAGGACGCGCGCGCCCAGGAAGTCGTCAACGAAGCGTTCGACCTCTTCATCGAACTGGGCGCCAGCGACGAGCAAGCCGATTTCCCGGTCCTCTTCACCAACGGCAAGCTCGGCATCGCGAAGCGCGCGCTCGAAGACGAGAGCGACAATCTCGAACCGCTCTTCGAAACGATCGTCTCGCACGTGCCCGAGGCCCCGTGCGAAGAAGGTCCGTTCCAACTCCTCATTTCCGCGATCGACCACAACAAGTACGTTGGGCGCATCGGCATCGGGCGCATCTTCCGAGGCAGTTCGCGCGTCAACGCGCCGATCGCCAAAGTCTCGCGAGACGGGACCGTGCAGACGGGCTTGCGCCTCACCACGCTCCTGACGTTCGCCGGACTCGAGCGCATCGAAGTCGAGGAGGGCCGAGCCGGCGACATCGTCTGCGTCTCGGGGATCGAAGACCTCAACATCGGCGACACCATCGCGGACGCAAACGCGCCCGAGGGCATCCACGCGGTCGCGGTGGACGAACCGACGGTCTCGATGTCGTTCAGCGTCAACAATTCGCCGTTCGCAGGCAAGGAAGGCAAGTTCCTGACCTCCCGGCAGATTCGCGAGCGGCTGATGCGCGAACTCGAGTCGAACGTCGCTCTACGCGTGAGCGATACGGAATCGGCCGACACGTACGAGGTGCGCGGCCGCGGCGAACTCCATCTTTCCATCTTGATCGAGACGATGCGCCGCGAAGGCTACGAACTGGCCGTCTCCAAACCGCAGGTCATCATCATGGAGCGCGACGGCAAGAAATGGGAGCCCGTCGAGTACGTCGTCGTGGACGTGCCCGAAGAGTACTCGGGCGCCGTGATCGAGGCGCTCGGCAGCCGCAAGGCCATCATGTCGAACATGATCAACGTCGGCGATTCGCGCCGCCTCGAATACACCATGCCGACCCGCGCGATCTTCGGCCTGCGCGGCGAACTGCTCACGCTCACGCGCGGCACCGCCATCATGTCCCACACGTATTACGACCATCAGGAGTGGCAGGGCGAGCTCCCCGGGCGCGCCGTCGGCGCCCTGGTTGCGAGCGACACGGGCCGAGCGACGGCCTACGCGCTCGCCGGCGTCGAGCAGCGCGGCCGCTTCTTCGTCGGCCCCGGCGTGGACATCTACGAAGGCATGGTCGTGGGACGCGCCAACGACGACAAAGACATCGCGATCAACGTCGTGCGCGAGAAGAAGCTGACCAACATGCGCGCCTCGGGCTCGGACGAGAACGTGAAACTCCCGCCGCCCGAGGACATGTCGCTCGAACGAGCGATCGAGTTCATCGAAGACGACGAGCTCGTGGAAGTCACGCC
>Ga0182016_10001680_pt1 | contig 26758 bp, 20 predicted proteins | sample 712S2MmetaG_FD_120491 | JGI IMG/M metagenome (GOLD analysis project Ga0182016, IMG submission 120491) | Permafrost microbial communities from Stordalen Mire, Sweden - 712S2M metaG | ecosystem: Environmental > Terrestrial > Soil > Wetlands > Permafrost | place: Sweden: Stordalen | collected...
ACCGATAAGGTGGCTCAACCGAACCGGGGCCGCGTCAGCGTCCCCGCACAAGCCGCTTCGAGCGGCTCACATAATCAAGCCCCCGGCTCTGCCGGGGGTATTGACTGGCTTTACACGGGGGTTAAAACCCCCGTCTCCCTCCGAATTGAGTTTTTCGCAGCCTGGGTAGGCCTTCTGTTCCCTGATCCCTGCTTCTAGATCAGCTCCACGCCCCACAGATCGTGCAGATGCAAGACGCCTTCGACCGTCCCCTTAGCGTCCACCACCACCAGCGAGGTAATCTTGCGCTCTTCCAGAATCGCCAGCGCCGTGGCGGCCAGCTCCTCGGCGGCGATGGTGCGCGGATGGGCGTTCATCGCTTCGCCGGCCGTGCGGCTGAGCGCCGCGCCGCCCTCGCGCTCGAGCAGCCGCCGCAAGTCGCCGTCGCTGATCACGCCGCGCAAACGGCCCTCCTCCTGCACGGTGGTCACGCCCAGCTTCTTCGAGGACATCTCGTAGATCACGTCGGTCATCGGAGTGACAGGGCTGACCACCGGCACGGCATCACCCGCGTGCATCAGGTCGCGCACCTTGGCCAGCCGCTTGCCCAGCTTGCCACCGGGATGCAGCTCGGCAAAATCCTCCGCGCGGAAGCCCTTGCGCAGGCTCACAGCAATGGCCAGCGCGTCGCCCAGCGCCAGCATCGAGGTGGTCGAAGCCGTTGGCGCGAGGTTCAGACCGCAGGCCTCGCGCTCCACGCCGCAATCCAGAGCCACATCGCTGGCCCGCGCCAGAGTCGAATCCAGACGGCAGCAGAGGCTGATCAGAGAGTCGCCCTTGCGCTTGAGCGTAGCCAGCAAGCGCAGAATCTCCTCGGTCTCGCCGCTGGCCGAGAGCGCCACCACCACGTCGCCCGCCATCAGCACGCCCAGGTCGCCGTGCACCGCCTCGGCGGGATGCAGAAACAAGGCCGGCGAGCCGGTAGAGCTGAGTGTGGCGGCGATCTTCTGCGCAATAATTCCGCTCTTGCCCATGCCGGTGACCACTACTCGCCCGCGCTCCTCGCCACAGCGCAGAATCAGCTCGACGGCTCGGTCGAAGGCCGCGGCCATCGGGCCCTCCAGGCGCGTGGCCAAGGCTTCCAGCGCTGCCGCCTCGGTGCGCACCAATGCCGCCGGCGCGAGCCTCCGGCCTGCATCACGATCTTGTTGGTTGGGCTGACTTCCTGGTTCGCTCATCGGAATTGATGGTAACAGTTTCAACCCTGCGGTGGGGCAGACAATAAGATTCATGGTCTCCCACCCTTTCGCCAAGAACGCGAAAGGATGGGGCACCCAGACTTGATCGTATAAAAGGGTGAGAAACCCAACATTCCTCGTACAATAAGCCAAGAGGCCAATCCCCGTGAAGCGAAACTCCCTCGTCCTTTCCATCGTTCTCTTCATCCTGGCCGCCTTTGCCTGGGCCGGCTGGGCCAACTTCGAATACCGCAAGCAGGCCCGCGAGCGGCTGCTGGCCATTGCGCCGCAGGGCGAACTAATCGCCAACCCCGCTGGCGGAGCGCCGCAGTACGTCACGCCGCTCCAAGGCAAGCCCGCGCCTCCGTTCACGCTCGAAGACCTCGGCGGAGAGAAGCGCTCGCTGGCCAGCTACAAGGGCAAGGCGGTGCTGATCAACTTCTGGGCCACCTGGTGCGCTCCGTGCAAGATTGAGACTCCCTGGCTGATCGAGCTGCGCAACCAATACGCGGCGCAGGGCTTTGAGGTGCTGGGCATCTCCGCAGACGACATCGACCGCGGAGACCCAGGGAAGTTGAGCGACGAAAAGCGGCAGATCGCGCGCTTCGTCCAGAAGATGCAAATGCCCTACCCGGTGCTGATCGACGGCGACTCGATCAGCCAGCCCTACGGCGGCCTGGACGAGTTGCCCACCTCCTTTTTCGTGGACCGCAACGGAATCGTGGTGGCCGCGCAACTGGGATTGACCTCGAAGGCGGAGATCGAAGCCAACATCAGGAAGGCGCTGGGGGATTAGCGGGGTTAGCGAGGTTAGCTGGGTTAGCGGAGTTAGCCAGGAGTATAAGGACAGATTGATGATTACTGCTAAATCTGGAATGTGCATTGCCATCGCCATCGCTTTGGCGGGCTTGCCGGCCCCGGCGCAGACGACAATTTTTACCGGCCATTCCACTTTCAAGCCCGCGGCCGTCGAGTACCTCTTCCCCGAGCAGGTCACCGTTACCGCCGGAAAGCCTACCACGGTTACGCTGCACTTCCGCATCGCGCCGGGACTGCACATCAACTCCCACACACCCAGCGAAGACGAACTCATCCCCACCACCCTCTCGATTCCCGGAGACTCCGGCGTGCGCCTCGAAGGCGCTGTCTACCCGCCCGGCGCGGAGTTTACGCTACCCCTCGACCCCAAGACAAAACTCAGTGTCTACAGCGGCGAGTTCACCATCCAGGCGCGCATTGTGGCCACGGCCGGCGATCACCTGGTCGAGGCCCAGCTCCACTATCAGGCCTGCGACAATCACGCCTGCATGCCGCCCAGGACGATGACCGCGGCGATTGATGTGATTGCGAAGTGAGCGCAGTTGCCAACCGTACCTTTTGAAACTCGCGCCACCGCCGGCACGTCTTCCTGAAATGTTGCGCGGAGGCTTTTACCATGCGTTTGGGAAGGCAAATAGTGTATGCATTGGCAATCGCGGGGCTCGTGGCAGGGCTATCTGCTCCGCTCCATGCAGACTCACTGACGGTTAAGACTGAACAAGGCAAGGCCCAGGGCAAGACTATCAACGATGGCAAGGTCAAGGCCTTTCTCGGCCTGCCCTATGCGGCCGCTCCGGTGGGTGAATTGCGCTGGAAAGCGCCCCAGCCGCCCGCCAAGTGGAAGGACACGCGCGATGCGACCAAATTCGGCGCTCATTGCGCCCAGGTTCATGTTTTTGACGACTTGATCTTCCAGGACGACGCAAACAGCGAGGACTGCCTTTTCCTGAACGTCTACACGCCTGCCGGCGTCACGGCGGCGAGCAAGCTGCCGGTCATGTTCTGGATTCACGGCGGCGGCTACGCGGGCGGCTCCGCCTCTGAGCCGCGGCATAACGGCGACTTTCTGCCCCTCAAGGGTGTGGTGCTGGTCACCATCAACTACCGGCTGGGCGTTTTTGGTTTTATGGCCACGGCTGATCTGGCGAAAGAAGCCAACGGCGCGGCGGGCAACTACGGCCTGCTCGACATGGTGGCCGCGCTGCAATGGGTCAAGGCCAACATCAGGAACTTCGGCGGCGATCCGGAGAACGTGACCATCTTCGGCGAGAGCGCCGGCTCCTTTGCCGTCAGCACGCTGATGGCCTCTCCAGCGGCCCGCGGCCTCTTCCAAAAGGCCATCGGCGAGAGCGGCGCGGCCTTCAGCGATACGCTGCCAACCGACACACTGGAAGCGCGCGAAAAACAAGATGGGGAGTGGGTTGCTTCGCTGGGGGTGACTACACTGGCGGAACTGCGTGCGCTGCCGACGGACAAGGTCCTGGATGCGGCTAAAAGCAGGAAGGGCGGCTTTTGGCCCGTTGTCGACGGCAAGCTGCTGACTGAGCCGGTCCCAGACACCTACGCCACGGGCAAACAGGCTCATGTGCCGCTGCTGGCCGGCTGGAACCGCGATGAGGGCAGCTTCTTCGCCATGCGCCCCATGAGCGCAGAGCAGTTCAAGGGCATGATTGGCGGCCTCTACAAGGAGCGCGCCGCGGAGTTTTTGACGCTCTACCCCGCCGATACCGACGCGCAGGCCCTGCGTTCGGCCATCGACTACGGCAGCGACAACTTTATCGCCTTCGGCACCTGGAAGTGGATTGAGGCGCATCGCAAGACGGGAGAATCTCCGGTCTACCGCTATCACTTCGAGTTGGCCGCACTTCCCAGTAAATATCACCCCGGCACCTTCGCCTTCCACTCCGACGACATCGAGTACGTCTTCGGCACGCTGGACACGAGGCCCGGCGCAGTGTGGCGGCCCGAGGATCGCAAGCTGAGCGAGCAGATGATGAGCTACTGGACCAACTTCGCCAGGACCGGCGATCCCAATGGACCGGGATTGCCCGTGTGGCCGAAGTACGACACAAACGACTCGCTCATCCACCTCGACAGCACCATCACCTCTGGGCCGGATACGCTGCGCCCGCGCTATGAGTTCCTGCTGAAGGGGATGCCGGCCTTCCACTTCTGAGGCGCATGAATACGCAAAAAAGGCCGCCCTCGGGCGGCCTTTCTTATGTGAAATGGAACAGGGCCGGCAGAATTACCGGTTCACGCCCGCGGCATCGGCAAAATCAGCTGCCTGCGCCGGCGGAGTAGTGCCGGCGGCGGGCGGCGGGGCGAAGGATGAGTTCTTGGCGTTGATTGCGTTCGAGTAGTCGGGGCCAAGGCCAAGCTTCTTCAGCGCGCGCGAGTCTGGCATCAACTTCGTCTGCCAGCCCTGATTGGCCTGATACTTCTGCATGGCGGCCTTGGTCGATTCGTCCCAGTTGCCGTTGGCGGGACCGGGAAGATAGTGCTCGCGGATGAGGGCCAGCTGAATCTCCATCACCCGGGCTGGATCAATGGCCTGCTGGCCGCGCAATTTGGGCGCGGCTTTCTTGTGGGCGTGGTGCTTCGCGGTTTTGCTGGCCGGGGCAGAATGAACTTTGGTTGCAAAGGCCGGGGATGCTGCCAGAGCCACGAACAGCGCAACTGACAGGCTTGCTCGAAGAGAAAGCACGCTGCTTCACCTCTGGGTCATCAGATTTGGCCTGACCTTGTTAATAAATTCTAACGAATTGTCCCGCATGGCAGCAAGACAAAACCAATTTGCAAGAGGAAATCCAGCGGTATGCGGGAGTGGGCGCGTGGTCTCCCACCCTAGCCGCAAGTGAGCAAGAAGCAGATCCTTCGACTTCGCTCAGGATGACAGGCTAGGGTGGGGCACCCACGACATTTTCCAAACATTACTGCAACGTTCCGCCCACGTAGTTGATGCCCTGGTCGGGATGGCGCGGGTCCATGATTTCGAAGACCACGTCATCGCCGGTTTTGATCTTGCCCACCACCGCATCGAACTGTTCCTTGTTGCCGGTGGGCTGCTTGTTGATGCGAATGATGACCAAGCCAGGCTCCAGCCCCTGCAGGTCAGCGAAGGAACCGGAGCGCACCGACTGGATGACGACGCCGGTAGTGTGCAGCTTGGCCGCAGTGGCCGGAGTGACCTCACGGACCACAATGCCCAGCTTGGCCTCGCCCGGGTCGCCCTTCTCCTCGGAGTCCTTCTCAGCCTGCTGGTTGCCGAGGTCGGCGAAGACTTTGTCGCGGTCGCCAATCGTGACCGTGGCGTCGGTCTGCTTGCCTTCTCTCATCAGGCCCAGGCGAATGCTCGATCCCGGCCTGCGGCTGGCAATCTCGTTGACCAGATCGTCGCCGTCCTTGATCGGCCGACCGTCAATCGTGGTGAGAATGTCGCCCACCTTGAGCCCGGCCTTCTCCGCCGGGCCGCCTGCTGTGATCTCCTGCACCAGCACGCCGTTCTTGAAGCCGTAGACGCGGTTTACCGCGCCCGAGAGATCCTGCCGAAATATGATGCCGATGGAGCCGCGCGTCACCTTGTGGCTGGGGCTGATCAGATCGTTGTAGACCTCGACCACAGTGTTGGAGGGCATGGCGAAGCCCAGGCCCTGGTAGCCGCCCGATTGCGTGAAGATGGCCGTATTGACGCCGATTACCTCGCCGTTCATGTTCAGCAGCGGTCCGCCCGAGTTGCCCGGATTGATGGCCGCATCGGTCTGGATGAAGTGCTGAAACTGACCGTTGGCCCCCGGCTCGATGGTCCGGTTCTTGGCTGAGATGATGCCCGCGGTAACGGTCTGCGCGAGCGCGAAGGGGCTGCCGATGGCTTCCACCCAGTCGCCCACCTGCGCCGTCTCGGAGTTACCCAGCTTCACCGTCGGCAGCGGCGTGCTGGCTTCGATCTTGATGACCGCCAGATCGGTGGACTTGTCGAAGCCGATGACCCGCGCCCTTCGGCCCAAATCCTGGTTGTCGGGGTCGGTGGAGAGTTTGACGTAAATCTCGTCGGCCTTGTCGATCACATGATAATTGGTGATGATGTAGCCCTTGGGGTCGACAATAAAACCGGAGCCCAGAGACTGGCGGACCTGGCCGTCGTCCCCGCCCTCCGTGTCGGGCATCTGTCCGCCAAAGAAGCGGTTGAAAAAGTCCTGCATGTTGCCCTGGCCTTGGTTTTGGCCTTGCTGCGGATTCTGGTCCTCGTCCTGATCGTCGTCGCCGGGCTGCTGAGGAACGGGCTGAACGCGGCCGTGGAAGTTGCGCCGGCCCTTGCCCGCGACCTGCTTGGGCAGGGTCCGGGTGTTGATGTTTACCACTGCCGGGCCAACTTCTTTGGCGATCTTCACAAACTCGTTGGGAAGAACCGTGGAATTGACCACTTTCAGCGGAGTGGCATCGGCGCTCGAGTTTTGCTTCTCTTGTGCGCGAACCCCGTGCGCGGCAAAAGAACCGCCCACGATAACGGCCGAGAGCGTGGCAAGCAAGACAAACACGGAAGCGAGACGGCGTGCGCGCAGCCGTTCGTAGAGTGATTTCATGGATTCATTGACCTCGTCACGTAACCAGCCTTTCGGCTGGGTTGTTCCTCGTGTTGATAACGCCAAAAATCAGTATAGCCAGTGGCGGGCAATCCCGTCTGGCTCGCGGTTTCCGCACGCCTGAACCCTTGAACTCCGGCCGGCGAGAATGAAACCGTCTCATGCATATAGACGCGGCTTGGCCAAAAGAGTCGCAAAGGAAGGCTGCAAGCGGAGAAGCAACGGGCGGGAGGTCAGAATTCAGCATACGGCTGGTTTATGTGGCTGCCCACCAGGGATTCGAACCCCAATATGCTGCTCCAGAGGCAGCTGTCCTACCATTGAACGAGTGGGCAACTCGTATGCACGGCCCATCTTGCAGCCGTATTGGCAGTAGCCGCGACCGAGCGCCGGCGACCAAAACCAACTAGCTCATCATAAAGGGATTCCGCGCCCGCGGTCAAACGCGCCCGGCCTCCGGCAATAAATATTTGACGGCAGCAGCGTGGGAGCCAACGCCACGATGATCAGGCCAGCTTTCTATCGCGCCACCAGCACGGGCCGCTGGCGATGCACAAGCAGCGGCAATACCTGGGCCTCAGCCTCATCGACGGTAAGGCCGTACTTGGCGCGCAGGTCATCGACCTTGCCGTGCTCGATGAAATGGTCGGGCCAGCCGATGCGGACGACCGGAACCGCGCTGCCCAACTCCTGAAGCGCCTCGATGACGGCGGAACCGAAGCCGCCCATCTTCACATGGTCCTCAAACGTCACGAAAGCGGCGACGCGGCCGGCGTATTCGGCGAGCATCTCACAGTCGAGAGGTTTAATGAAGCGCGGATTGATGACCGCGGCGGAGAAGCCTTCGCGCTCCAGGCGGACGGCTAACTCCTCAGCCAGGGTGGTCATGGGGCCGAGGCCGAGAATGGCCACGTCGGAGCCGTCCTGGAGCACCTCGGCCTTGCCCACGGGAATCAATTGCGGCTCGGGTTTGCGCGCCACGCCCGGCCCCACGCCGCGCGGATAGCGGATGGCGCTGGGCCCCGGAAGCTGGAGGGCAGTCGCCATCATGTCGGCCAGTTCGTCCTCGTCCTTGGGGGCCATCAGAACCATCTCCGGAACGCCGCGCAGGTAGGCGATGTCGAACAAGCCGTGATGCGTCGGCCCATCGTCGCCGGAGAGGCCTGCGCGGTCCATGCAGAAGAGCACCGGCAGTTTTTGCAGCGCCACGTCATGAACGATGCAGTCGAAGGCGCGTTGAAGAAAAGTCGAGTAGATGGCGCAGACCGGCCTGAAGCCGCGCGTGGCCATGCCGGCGGCGAAGACCACCGCATGCTCCTCGGCAATGCCCACGTCGAAGAAGCGCTTGGGATGGTGCGGCCGGAAGAGGTCCAGTCCCGTGCCGCTGGGCATTGCGGCGGTGATGGCCACAATGCGCTCGTCCTTGTTCGCCAGGCCCACCAGCGTGTTGGCGAAGACCTCGGCATAGGTGGGCTGGCCGACTGGCTTGGTCTCGCCCGTCTCCGGATCAAAGGGACCAAGGCCGTGAAACTTCTTCTGCAGGTCGAGCGCCGGCTGGAAGCCGCGGCCCTTCTGCGTCAGCACGTGCAGGAGAACCGGGTGGTTGGTCTCCGCCTTGAGAAACTTGAAGGTCTCCACCAGCAGCGGCAGGTTGTGGCCGTCGATGGGACCGTAGTATTGCAGCCCGAACTCCTCGAAGAGGATGGAAGGCCAGAGCAGGCTCTTGGCGGCCTCTTCGGCGCGGCGCGCCACCTCCGCCGCCGTCTTGCCACCCACCCGCTCGATCATGCGATGGGCTGAATCGTGCAGGCTCTTGTAGCGCTCGTTGGTGACGATCTTGTGGAAGTAGCGGGCAATCGCGCCCACATTGCGGTCGATGGACCACTCATTGTCGTTGAGCACCACGATGAGCCGCTTGGTCTGCTCGGCGATATTGTTCAGCGCCTCGAAGGAGATTCCATTAGTAAAGGCGGCGTCGCCCGCCACGGCGATCACGTGCTCCTTGCCGCCGGCCAGATCGCGCGCCACGGCCATGCCCAGCGCCGCTGAGAGCGCCGTCCCCGCATGCCCCGCGCCGTAGCAGTCGTGCTCGCTCTCAGTGCGCAGCATGAAGCCATTGAGCCCGCCCGGCTGGCGAATCGTCTCCATGCGCTCCAGCCGTCCAGTGAGCATCTTGTGGATGTAAGCCTGGTGGCTCACGTCGAAGAGCAGCTTATCCTCTGGGGTATTGAAGACCGTGTGCAGCGCCAGCGTCAACTCGACCACGCCCAGATTCGGCCCCAGGTGGCCGCCGGTCTTGGAGAGCGTCTGAATCAGGAATTCGCGAATCTCCTCGGCCAGCGTCGCCATCTGCGCAAAGTTCAGGCGCTTTAGATCGGCGGGCGAGTGAATCGACTCAAGCAGCGTTCCCATCGTCTTCCTTCCCCGGAAAAGTGCCGGGCAGTCCAGCAATATCGCACGGAAGCCAGGTCCAGGCAAACCAGCATCGCCAAGTGATAGTATACCAATGCGGCGGATTCGAGCTGAGCGTTTAGACGCTTTTGACGGCGGCAAGTCGCGGTAAAATCGGATGCCGGTCATGCCAGCTTGATCCGTGCGCGACTGATGGCACAAGGCGCAAGAGCCGGACGCCCACGCAGCGCGCTGAACATGATTCTCGCCGCCGTCGCCGAATCAAGCGTATCGTTGTCACAGACAACGAAAAGGATTTCACCGGCATCTAATTCATTATGTCTCCCCAGCATTCCGGTACTTGAGCAAACATCGTGCAATCAGGTCTCAAAACGGGATATGAGTCCACGGCGCACGCTGGTCCGCCGAAAGTGTATTCTCCATGCTAGAGATAAGATTCGCAACTCTTGCCGATAAGTACTCTCAGGAGCCAAAAAGCACGGTTGCCGGTTGGCCTATGCGTGCCCGATGAAGAAACTGATTCCCATGTTCGCGATCCTTCTCGGCTGGGCCGCGGCTGCCGGGGCAGCGCCGCCCGGCACGCTGACTAAGCTGCGCGATTTTTCCGCCCTCAGCAACGCCGAGGCTGGCAAGGTTTTTCCGGTCGATCTTGAAGCCACAGTAACCTACTTCCGTGGCTACGAACATCTGCTCTTTGTGCAGGATGACGGCCTCGCCGCTTTTGTGAAAGTCACCACGAACGCCAAACTGCTCCCCGGTGATCGCGTACTGGTCAAAGGAACGACGCGCAATAGCTTTGGCCTCATCATCGAGAGCCATGATGTGCAGGTTCTCCATCACGGAGCCCTGCCCGAAGCGCTTCCCGTCAGCTTCGGCGATCTGATCCTCGGGCAGCACGACTGCCTTCTGGTCAAGATGCGCGGTGTTGTCCGCGCCGCCGATCTGGTCTGGAGTTCGCAGGCCCACTTTCGCGGCGCCACTCTTCAGGTCTTGACCGATGGTGGCTATATCGAGGTGGCCCTGGACAGCGACAATCAGGAGGCGCTGAATAACCTGCTGGACGATGAGGTGGAGATCATCGGGGCAGCCGGCGGGGAATTCGATGACAAGATGCAGCAGACCGGCATTGTGCTCCATGTTTCCTCCGTTGCACAGATTCGTGTCCTCAAAAGCTCCAAGGACGCCTTGTGGAATCTTCCGGTCACGCCCATGCACCAGATCATGAGCGACTATCGCGTCAACGATCTTTCGCCCAGAATCCGGGTCCGGGGCTCCATCACCTACTATCAGCCCGGTTCGGCGGTAGTGCTGCAGGACGGCGGCAAGAGCCTGTGGATCAGAACCAGGACCGACATCCCCTTGCGCATCGGCGATCTGGCGGACGCAACAGGCTTTCCCAATGTCATGATGGCCGATCAGGCTCGCAGCGCAAATGATGGCTTTTTGGAACTGACTCATAGCGAAATTAAAGATAGCGGCGTGCAGGCGCCGGTCGCGCCACTCCCTGTGACCTGGCGACAACTGGCCGTGGTCGGCGACCGGGGTGATGGGCACCACTACGATCTGGTTTCCATCGAAGGACAGGTCGCAGTGCAGGCGCGCGGGGGCGCACAGGACGAATATACCCTGGTTGCTGACGGCCACCCGTTTTCAGCAATTTACCGGCACCCGAGCGGTTCGCTGGTGGCGATGAAGGAGGTCTCGCTGGGTTCATGGGTGCGCGTAACCGGAATCTGCACCGTCCATAACTCCGACCCATTCGGCGGCCCGGTGGCGTTCGATATTCTGCTGCGCAACTTTGATGACATTGAAGTCATCAAAGGTCCCCCTTTGCTGAACATTCGCAATCTGACGCTCATCGTCGTCTTGCTGCTCGCGATCGTGGCCCTGGTAGGCGGCTGGGGATGGAAGCTCGAGCACACGGTTCGCCGGCAGACGACCGTATTGGCGGCCCTGGAACGCCAGCGCAGCCGCATCCTCGTAGACATCAACGGATCGCGGCCACTGGCGGAGATCCTCGAAAAGATCGTGGGGATGGTCTCCGCGATGCTGGATGGGGCGACCTGCTGGTGCGAGCTCGCCGATGGAACGACGGTGGGGAATTGTCCTCGGGAGCCGCATAGCCTGGAGATCGTCCGCGTGAAGATCGATGCGCGATCCGGTCCATCGCTGGGAGCGCTGCTGGCCACGTTTCGTCCGGAATCTCCTCTGGACGCGCACAGAACAGAGGCGCTTGCCGACGGGGTGCGGCTGGCCACACTGGCCATCGAAACCCGGCGGCTCTATTCCGACCTGCGGCATCGCTCGGAGTTCGATCTGCTCACCGAGATTCCCAATCGCTTCGCGATGGAGAAGCGGATGGACATTCTGATTGAAGAGGCACGCGAGAATTCCGGTATCTTCGGGCTGATTTACATCGACCTCGACGAGTTCAAACAGATCAACGACCGCTACGGCCACCACATTGGAGACCTTTATCTCCAGGAGGTAGCCGTGCGCATGACGCGGCAGTTGCGCGGAGGCGATATGCTGGCCCGGCTGGGCGGCGACGAATTCGCCGCCCTGGTTTCTGTCGTGCATAGCCGCGCCGATGTGGAAGAAGCCGTCCATCGCCTGCTACGCTGCTTCGACACTCCGTTTGCCGTGGCGGAGCACTCGCTGTGGGGTGAAGCAAGCAGCGGCATTGCTGTCTACCCGGAGGACGGCCTCACAAAAGACAGCCTGCTGAACGTCGCCGATGCCGCCATGTACGCGGTAAAAAACGGCAAACGGTAAACCGAAAAGGCTCGGTCTCAGCTTCCGTTGCGTGCTTCACTTCCTTGCGCGCGATGACTCCGTTGCGCGTGTGAATCTCTCAGTGTTCACCGCTGCCCTGCTTCCACTTCGGCCGCCCGCGGCTCCACCAGCACACCGTCAAACAGTGAAGCCGCCAGCAGCCGCCCACCCGCAGCACGCACATGCGCGATGCGATAGCCGGTCTGCGCCCACTTCCACTCCAGCGTCTGGGGATCGATCACGTAAATCTGGTCGCTCGCCCGCGAGCTGACAAGAATCTTGCCCAGGTGCGCGTCATAGCTCAGGTCGTCCACATCCCCCAGCGGAAAGCGATGCACCCACATCCACGTGCTGCCCAGGTCGCGCGAGAAGTACACGCCTTCGCGCGCGCCCAGCCATATCGTCCCATCCGCGGAGAAAGCTACGCTATGAATCCGCGTCAGCGTTGCCGGAACCCCCATGAACCTCCAGCTCTGGCCGGCGTCCGTGGAGAGCACCACTTCCTGCTGCTGAGCAGCGGCCAGTTGCGATCCATGCGCGGCAACCGAAAGATAATCTACCCAGCCCATCACCGGGCCGCCCTGCCAACTCGCGCCCTGGTCCTTGCTGGTGTACAGGCCTCCGCCGGTTGAGGCCAGCCATGCGTCGCCGCTGAGATCAAGCGCCTGAATGCGGTCCAGCTGGTCAAACACGGGCTCCGCAACAGGCTTTTTCTCTGGCACGCTCTGGCCGTGGCGCGCCTTCGCGGCCTTGTGAATTTTGGCGGTCTGAAGCGTCTGGGCGGCCGGGATCGTCTCAGTGGCCGTCTTCGCGAGCCGGTTTTGAATTGTGCCGCGCGGACTCCAACTCGCGCCTGTGGCATCGGACTCCAGCGCAAAAATGCCGTGATTGGTTCCCGCCAGGATCGTTCCCTCCGGCGACTCGGCCAGCGCAAAGACATCACGCCCATTGAGGCCATCGGCGATCTGCTCCCAATGCTCTCCGCCATTGCTGGAAACAAAAACACCGCCATAGTTCTTGTCGTTCACCACCCCGGCATACAGACGGGCGGGATTGCCGCTATCAACCAGCAGCGCCTCGACCTTGCGCCCGGAAAAACCCTGATTCGCAGCCGTAAAACTGGATGCCGCGTCCTCGCTCAGCAGAACTCCGCCGCGGTCGGTGGCCAGCAGCACGTGATTCGTGTCCCGCGGATCTACATATACATCGTTCACGATCACATCCGGCTCGGTCATCAGCGCAAAGCTGTTGCCGCCGTCTACCGACTTGTAAAGCCCCTCCGTGGTTCCGGCGTACACCACGCTGTAATTCAGCGGATCTTGCTTCAGAACACGCGTTCGCCGCGCGGCCGAGGGAATCCCTTCGACGGCATGAAACAATCCGCCGGCGTCTAGGCTTTTGTAAATGCCGCTGCACGCACTGGCGAAGACCATGCTGGGGTTCGCCGGATCGATGATGATCGAGAAGACATCGGAATCGTCAATGATGCCCTCCTTGATGCTCTGCCAGTTCTGCCCGCCGTCGGTCGTCTTCCAGGGCAGATGCCATGTGCCGGCATAGACCACATTGGGGTCCATGGGATCAATCGCCAGCGATTCGACTTCGTGAATCTCCTGGCTGCCCGGCGGACTGATCAGCGTCCATGAAGCTCCGGCATCGCTGCTGCGAAAGACGCCGTCCAGCGTTCCCGCATAGAGGATTTCCGGGGCCGAAGGCGCCTGTGCAAAGGCGCGGATCGACTGCCCGTGCAACCCTGCGACAACACTCCAGCTCCGGCCTCCGTCACGGCTCAACCGCAGCCCGCCGTCGGCCTGGTCCACCCTCCACGTCGCTACATAGATGGTGGCTGGGTTCGCTTCGTCCACGACGACGTGGTCCAGAATCAGGTCGTCGGACGAATCCAGCTTCGAGAGCCTATGCCAGGACAAGCCGCCATCCAATGACTCATAGAGCCAACTGTTGGTGGTGCCGAGATACAGATGATGGGGCTGGCCGGGAACAGCCGCAAAGGCGCGCGCGTCGCCGCCTGCCGGGCCAATCGCGCTCCAGTACGCCTGTGCCTTCATGCCGGGAACTGCGAATAAAAATAGAACCAGCAGCGAAATCAGCACGATCAGTCCGGACCGGAAGTATGAATCCAGGAAAACTCGCGGACGATTCATGCTGGCAAATAACTCCCTATGCTCATATCAAGAGTATACAAAGTATGGTCCGGCGCCGATTTCCAGGCGCACAATACCTTAACGCTCGATCGTCATATGCTCCCGAAGAAGTCTCAAAGTAAACCGGCGCTATCGCGCTTGAAGCCGCCCGTTCCCACTTTAGAATTAATCCATTGACCGCGCTCTGGGGCCAGCGGAATCGAAGGTTGCATCCGCCGAAGCAGCCTTGCCGCTTCGGCGGATGAAGTGTTACTTCTTGGTGGCGGCTTTGCTGCGGGGCTTCAGATTCTTTTCGTCGAGAAGTGTCACGGAATCGGCAGCGTTGAACGGGTACAGGCGAACCGATTGCTCCGATTTCTCGCCCTGATTGCTCAAGGTGACGTCGACGCGGCGGTTTTGAGCCAGCACAATGACGCTCAGGTTATGGAGAGCCTTCGCTTTCGCCTCTGCGCTGAGATCAGGGTTCTGTTCGACCAGATCCTTCACCTGATCAGCGGTGAGATTCTGGTCCTTGCCTAGGCCGCGCGTTTCGATGCTGGCTTCGGGAACACCCTTTTCAATCAGGAACTGCTTTGCGCGCGCGACGCGGCGTTCAGAAAGCGCCTGGTTGTACTCGACTGATCCGCGCACATCCGCATGTCCGCTCAGTGTCAGGCGGGCATCCGGCTTGAGGGCGAGGTACTGTGTGAAATCCGTCGCGAGGGTGGTCAGAGTTCCCTTCTGGCTGGGCAGAAGGCCGCCATCGGGCTTCCCGATCCTGGGCTGATCGGTCGGGAAGAAGACACTGTGCAGAGCCAGGCGAGCCTCCAGTCTCTTCATCTCTGGGGAAGCCGCTGCGATTGCCGGGACAGAAGCAGGCGGGGCTGCAATGCTTATGCTGGTGGCCGCCGTTGCCATTTGCCCCTTGTCATCGCTCACATTGCATACGATCTGCACTGTACCGGCAGGCGCATTCGCCGCATTGAACTCCGCCGTGGCGCCGCTGCCGCTGATCGAGCCGGAGCTTGCCGTGTACCCGTAGGTCAGAGGACGATTCTGCGGACTGACGCCGCCCGCGGTTACCGTGCTGGTCTCTCCCACATTGATGGTGCTGGGGCTGGCCGAACAACTGATCGTCGGCGGCTCAAACGCCTTCACTGTGAAGCTGGCGGATGCGCTGGCGTTTTGCCACGGTTTGAGGCCTTCCCTGCCGGGTCTGCCTTCCTTCACTTGAGCCTGAACCGTATAGCTGCCGGGCGCAAGCGTTGCCGTGGCCACTGTGGCCGACGCTCCGCTGCCCGTCACGCCGGCCCCGGTCCAGCCGTAAATCGCGTTCAGCTTCGGATCAAGATTGCCTGCCATAGCGGTCGCTGTGACCGGGTCACCGGGATAGATTGTGACCGGATTGACCGAAACCGACAGGGTTATCGGCGTGGGCGGCGCAAATGAACCCGCGTGGAAGACCACGCCGCCGCTTAACCGCAATGCATTGATGCCGACGCTCCCTCCATCGTTCGAGGCAAAGGTGACGTGCATATACTCATAGTCGGCCTGGACGATGCGCAAGGCCCAATGATGATTGATTTCGTAATCCAACCCGCCACCCGCAGTGACGTCCAGACCCATGGTATTGGGGTTGTGAAACGGGCCGCTTACCAGAGCCCCACCAACAAGCGCATGGCCAAACGGCGTAAATTTGACCCCGGGATAGCGCACGATCAAACCGCCGGCGAAGGTCGAAAAGCCGTCGTTGTTGCCGCCTTTGCCATAATCGCCACCACTATACTCGTGAATGCCGACTTCCCCCTGGAGGCCGACATACCTATTGAAGAAACCCGTAACGCCAAAGACACCGCCTACTATTTGTTCATCGTAGGAAAACGTCGCGGGATTCCTTCCGCAGCCACCACATACACTCGGCGAGACTGTCACCTTACCACTTGGCGACAGGTAACTGTAGCCCATAAAGATGTCCCACTTCGATGCGGAAGCATCTTCTGAAGCTTTCGCGGCTGGTTTGGCCGAATCCTGTGCGGCAAGGGCAACGGGCATCGCTACCAGGAGCAACAAGGCAAGAATTCGGCTGACAGACTTCAAAGCATGAGAGTTCATACGTGTTCCTCCACAATCAATTTGAATTGTTGACCTCCCACGACTCTCATGGGAGCTGAACCATGTTATTGTTGGCGAAGAAGTTACGCGGCAACCCGGTTTCTGTAAAGTGCGGAACAGCAAATACTGCGGCGCGCTCAAGGAGCGAACCTTAGCTTCTGCTATTACGCTGCTGTGATGACGGCAGGGAATGCAGCATATTCGAGATCATACGTAGCGCCAGTTTCCGGTGTTGACCACAATTGCACACATTTTCAATTTAGAAACAGTTCGGCGCCCACGTACCCATGTTTGGATCAAGGATCGTGACGTAATATCCGTCGCCCTGGGAAGCGCGAACCCGACGAGGAAGTCCCGAGGATGACGGGAGACAATGGAGAAGTGAGCCCCGCCAAATCAGAGCAGGGTGCGGCAAACTGGTTCCCTAGCCGTTGTTACCGGCGCTAAACCCAGTTTGATGTTCTGTCGCTCACATACCCGCGCCAGAGCCGGCAAAACCGCCGCGCCCTGCGATGGGTATACGATACGCCGCATTGGCGGAACCATCCGCTAAACGACTTCCGGCCCCCGCAGTTTGCGCTGCGAGGGCCGGAATGATCAGTTAGAAAATCTAAAACAACCGAGGCAAGCCGAAAGCCTGCTTCGGCGGGCTGGTCAGGCTATTCGGATTCGGCTTTCTTGTGAGAATGCTTCCTCGCGCCCGCCAGAGGCTTGCGTACCTGCGCCTTGACCACGGACTCATCCACCGGAGTGGTTCCCTGAACATCGGTCGCGAAATCGGCGCCCGCCGGCACCAGGTAGACTTCCACGTTCTTGCCATCCGATGTGCCGGTCGCCACGCTGATGCGCGAGACGTCAATGCCCTTCTCGGTCACCAGGTACGCCTTGGTGTTGACGGCGCGCTCGGCGGCTGGATCCTCGACCTTGAGGTGCTTGTTCCTCTTGGCCGCCGCTTCTTCCTTGGCGATCTTCGCCTTCTCCTTGGCATCCGAATTGCCTACCAAAACGATCTTGGCATCCGGCTGCTTCTGCAGGTCGATAGCAACTTCATCCAAATCCGCTTTGGATTCATTGTTCACCCGCGTCGGGCGTTCCTTGTCGGTGGCAAAGCTGATCGAAGAGAGCGTCTGCGTGTGCGGAACCGGCGCCACATATGGAGCCGTGATGGTGATGCCATTGGCTGCCGAGATGGTTGCTGTTGCGCTCTGCCCCTTGTCGTCGGTCACGGTGCAGGAAATGGTCACCGGGCCGGTCGGCGCGCCGGCCGAGGAGTAGGTTGCTGTATTGCCGTTGCCGGTAATCGCGCCGACCGTGGCCGTGTAGCTGTAGGTCAGCGGACGATTCTGCGGACTGACTCCGACTGCGGTAACGGTGCTGCTCTCGCCCGGCTTGATGATCGTGGGGCTGACCGAGCAACTGATCGTCGGCGGCTCAAACTGCTTCACCGTAAAGCTGGCCGAGGCTTCCGCCGTCTGACCGGGCTTGAGGCCTTCCTTGCCGTGCTTGCCTTCCTTCACCTGAGCCTGAACCGTATAGCTGCCGGGCGCAAGCGCGGCCGTGGCCACCGTGGCCGACGTTCCGTTTCCCGTCACGCCGGTTCCGGTCCATCCGTAAACCACATTGTTGTGCTTGTTGGGATCCACCGAACCGGCGGTCGCGGTCACAGTGACCGGTTCGCCGGGGAAGATGGCTGGCGGTGCGGCCTCGGCCGTCAGCGTAATAGGCGGCGGCTTCTTGCACCCCATTGGCAACAAAGCTAAGCACGCCGAAACCAGAACCAGACTAACAAACCTCACATTGCGAAAATCCATTTGCTTCTCCTCCACACTCGAACTGAAATTTGATGAAATGGTTTGCTGTAGCGCGCCATCTCCGTGCCAAGACCGACTGAATACTGCGAAAACTGTGTTGCCGATGAATCCGAATACGGGACAATAGTACCATAACCGCTTCATGGCAAGCTGTACAATTGCAGGAAAGCGCTCATTGCCGCAACCTGCATTCATGCCCCTCGCACCGGCAGAGACACCGCTCCACCGTCCACCGCCCGCTCATGCGGAATTCAGCGTTTTCAGCAAACTGCGCGGCTCACGCTGAATCTTTTCTTGTAGAAGCGTAATCGCGTACAAAAGTTGCTCAGGCCGCGGAGGACACCCCGGAACGTACACATCCACCGGAATAATCTGGTTCACGCCCTGCACCAGCGCATAGTTGTTAAAGACCCCGCCCGAGGTGGCGCATGCGCCCATCGAGATCACCCACTTCGGCTCCGGCATCTGGTCATAGAGCCGGCGAATCACCGGCGCCATCTTCTGCGAAACCCGCCCCGCCACCACCATCAGGTCGCTCTGCCGCGGCGATGGCCGAAAGACCTCGGCGCCGAAACGGGCAATGTCGAAGCGCGCGGCGCCCGTGGACATCATTTCAATGGCGCAGCAGGCCAACCCAAAGGTCATCGGCCAGATCGAGTTCTTGCGAATCCAGTTCACCGCATAATCCAGCGAGGTCAGCAGAATGCCCTCCGGCTCTTCATAGCCGTAGTTGACCTCCTGGAGCTTGACGCGGTTGCGCGCGCTGCTCTCCAGCGCTCCAAACAGATACCGGTCCCGCTCCGCCGCAACCACCATACGACTAATATAACGCTGCTTCCCTGGCTGCGCGTTGGTCGCTTTTGCACACGGCTGCTGTTTTCAGTCCCCTCTTGTCGACGATCAGTTGCAGAAGCACATCGCTTCATCGTCGCGCAGAGCGAACCTTCGTCCTAGAATCAGAACTGATTTGGCCGGCATAGCCAAAGATCAGAGCGCATTCCCGATGGGTAGCGCCAGAATTCTTCGGTGAATCTTCAACTCCCGAGCCGGTCCGATTGGCAAGCACGACCTCCGGGCAGGGAAATCGGAGCCATTAGCGCGGAAAGAATAAAGATTCCATAGAGATTTCCACATCTTCTGGCTCTATGAGAGGCTATTTTAGAAATCTTCATGGGTTCCTTATACCGAAAACTATAATCTCTTCGAGAGAACCGTACAAAGGCCGGGGCATTATCACCCTCCGCGGAGGCCGCGTCTGCTGTGTCCGTCTGCTCTTAAACGCAGCTTCCGCTCTGGCAGCGACCGCGATCCACTGAGGCTCGCCCGGCTAGCGCATGGTCTCTGGATCGGCGGCCGGACGCCGCCTCTGTGCATTGCTGTTCATCTTCTTCTTGGAGTGGAATCGTATGTGTCGTCGCGCAATCACGCTGCTGATTCTTTTTGCCGGTCTCGGGTTCTCAGCACACGCCCTGGCCGTTGCTCCCAATCTGGGTCCATCGCCTCCAGCCACCCAGGCCCAGGTTGCCGCCCTCACTCAGGCCATCCACGATGCCCAGACCTCCGGCGACAACGCCTGGGTGCTGGTTTCGGCTGCCCTGGTGCTGATGATGACCGCTCCCGGCCTAGTCCTCTTCTATGGGGGCCTAGTCCGCCGCAAGAACATTCTCGGCACCATGATGCAGAGCTTCGCCATGATGGGCCTGATTACCGTTCTCTGGGCCGTGGTCGGCTACTCGCTGGCCTTTGGAGCGGGCAACGGCTTCATCGGCGGCCTGGAGCACGCCTTTCTGCGCGACGTGGGCCTTGCTCCCAACCCCAACTACGGCGGCACCATCCCCGAGCAGAGCTTCATGATTTACCAGCTCATGTTCGCCATCATCACCCCAGCGCTGATCACCGGGGCCTTCGCCGAGCGCGTCAAATTCAGCTCCATGGCCGTCTTTCTTTCTCTCTGGTCGCTGGTCATCTACTGCCCCATGGCGCACATGATCTGGGGCGTCGGCGGCATCCTCAACATCAGCGGCGGGCACTGGCCGGTCTTCGACTTTGCCGGCGGAACAGTGGTCCACATCACCAGCGGCGTCTCCGCGCTGGTCTGCGCCCTCTATCTGGGAAAGCGCGCGGGGTATCCGCAGGAGGATATGCCGCCCCACTCCATGGTGCTCAGCTTTATCGGCGCAGGAATGCTGTGGGTGGGCTGGTTCGGCTTCAACGCCGGCAGCGCGCTCAACGCCGGTCCGCTGGCCACCAGCGCCTTTGTCAACACGCAGTTCGCCGCCGCCGCCGCCGCCATCACATGGGTCATCACCGAGTGGATTCAGAATCGCAAGCCCACCGCCCTGGGCGCTATCTCCGGCGCGGTTGCCGGCCTGGCCACCATCACGCAGGCCTCCGGCTTTGTCCAGCCCATGAGCGCGCTGGCCATCGGCGGCATCGCTGGCGTGGTCTGCTGCTTCATGGTCTTCCGCGTCAAGAAGTTCTTCGGCTACGACGACTCACTGGACGCCTTTGGCGTTCACGGCGTGGGTGGAACCATGGGCGCGCTGCTCACCGGCCTCTTTGCCGCCGGCTCCATCAACGCCGTCTTCGGCAAGAACGCCGCCGGCAATCCCAACCCCGCCGGCGCCATCGACGGCAACTGGCATCAGGTTTATAACCAGGCCGTTGGCATGGGCATTGGCTGGGCGCTGGCCATTGTGGGCACTCTCGTGTTACTGTTCTTAGTCGATAAGACGATGGGGCTGCGCGTCTCCGCCAGCGAAGAAGCCGCCGGTCTCGACCTCAGCCAGCACGGTGAGGAAGGATACGACCTCAACGCGTAATGCAAGATATTCTGGGTGTTCGATCCTTTCGCTTTTTGTACGAAAGGGTGGGATACCACGAAGCAAACAGCCGTCCCAAAATCGAGTACTGAACCGAGGAATCCTCATATGCTCAAGATCGAAGCCATCATCCAGCCGGCCAAGCTGGACATCGTCAAAGAAGCCCTGATCGAAGCCGGAATCGAGGGAATCACCATCCTGGAAGCCCGCGGGCACGGCCGCCAGAAGGGCCACACCGAGTTCTATCGCGGCCGCGAATACACGGTCGATCTTCTCCCCAAGGTCAAGCTCGAAATCATCGTCGCCGACGCCTTTAAGGACAAGGTCATTCAGGCCATTCTCGGCGCCGCCCGCACCGGCCACATCGGCGATGGAAAGATCTTCATCAGCCGCGTCGAGGAAACCATCCGCATCCGCAACGACGAACGCGGCGAATCCGCCATTTAATCCCCGCGCAAAACCTGGGCGCCCCAGTTCCCGCTTTTGAGACCTGGGACGCTCATCTCCCTGGCTGCTATATCCCAAACGCTATGAAATTTCCATATCAATTATTCCGCTTAGCCGTATCTCAAGACATTTCTGATAAATCCTCATGTGTTCTTTATGCTCCAAACCATAAAATTTCCTGAAGAGAATCAATGAAGAGTTGCGCCTTTTTCGCCCATAACGGAAGAAAAAGGTATTGTTTGCCTCTCTCTTTGCCTCACCCGGATCGGCGGCCGGCCCTCCGCCTCAAGCATGGCCTCGGCCCTCTGCATCCTCTCGGGAGTGAAATCCGAATGTCTTCTCGCGCCCTCAAAATATTGCTTCTTTCTGCCCTCCTCGCGGTTCCGTCCGCAGCCCTGGCCGTAGCTCCTGACCTTGGCTCGGCTCCCTCGGCTCCCGCCACACAGGCCCAGATCGCCGCCCTCCAGCAGGCCCTGGATGCCACCCAGGCAGCCAGTTCCAAGGCCCAGGCCGCTGCCGCCAGCGCTCAATTCGCCGGCGATAACGCATGGATGCTGACGTCGGCTGCACTGGTTCTGCTGATGACCGGTCCCGGACTGGCGCTCTTCTACGGTGGCCTGGTGCGCAAGAAGAATATCCTCGGCACCATGATGCAGAGCTTCGCGATGATGGGACTGGTCACCGTTCTGTGGGCGATTGTCGGCTACTCGCTGGCCTTCGGTCACGGCAACTGGTTCGTCGGCGGCTTTGAGCACCTGTTTCTCAAGGGCGTCGGCCTCACGCCCAACCTCGACTATGCCCCCACCATTCCCGAACAGACTCTGATGATTTATCAGTTGATGTTCGCCATCATCACCCCGGCGCTGATCACCGGCGCCTTTGCCGAGCGCATGAAGTTCAGCGCCATGGCGATCTTCCTCTCTCTCTGGTCGCTCCTCGTCTACTGCCCGATGGCCCACATGGTCTGGGGCGTCGGCGGCCTGCTCAACAGCGTTGGCGGCCGCTTTCCCAGCCTGGATTTCGCCGGCGGCACCGTCGTCCACATCACCAGCGGAGTTTCGGCGCTGGTCTGCTGCCTCTACCTTGGCAAGCGCATCGGCTACCCGCAGACCAAGATGCAGCCCCACTCGATGGTGCTCAGCTTCATCGGGGCCTGTCTGTTGTGGGTGGGCTGGTTCGGCTTCAACGCCGGCAGCGCGCTGGCCGCCAGTTCGCTGGCCACGAGCGCCTTCGTCAATACCCACTTTGCCGCCGCCGCCGCCGCCATCGGCTGGTCCATTGCCGAGTGGATTCATAACGGCAAGCCCACCGCCCTGGGCGCCATCTCCGGCGCGGTTGCCGGACTGGTCGCGATCACTCCCGCCTCCGGCTTTGTGCAGCCCATGTCGGCGCTGGCCATCGGCCTACTCGCCGGATTCTTCTGCTTCTTCATGGTCTTCATCGTGAAGGGCCTCTTCGGTTACGACGACTCTCTGGACGCCTTCGGTGTCCACGGCGCAGGCGGAACCCTCGGCGCCATCCTCACCGGCCTCTTCGCCGCCAGCGTCATCAATCCCGTCTTCGGCAAGGACGCGCCGGTCGGCGCCATCGATGGTCACTGGGGCCAGGTGCTCAATCAACTTGCCGGCGTCGGCATCGCCTGGGCCATCTCCGTCGTGGGCACTTTGGTTCTGCTCTTCGCTGTCGATCGGCTCGTCGGTCTGCGCGTTTCGCCGGAAGATGAAGCCGCCGGGCTCGACCTCTCGCAGCACAACGAAGAAGGCTACGACTTCGCTACGTAACCCCGCTGTCAACAAATACTGGATGCCCCACCCTCGCCGCGCCTTTGTTTTTGCGGCTTGGGTGGGATACCACCGGCAAGAATCATTAAAATTTCGGGGGACTGGCGCAACCACCCCCCTGGCCTGTTAGGCTGTCAAACGAGGCATTGTTCGCATGATCAAAATTGAAGCCATTCTCCAGCCCTCCAAGCTGGATGCAGTCAAGGATGCCCTGCTCGAAGCAGGCATCGAAGGCATGACCATTCTCGAAGCCCGCGGCCATGGCCGGCAGAAGGGCCACACCGAGTTCTACCGCGGCCGCGAGTACACGGTCGATCTCCTGCCCAAGGTCAAGATCGAGCTGGTGGTCAAGGACGAGCAGAAAGAGAAGACCCTCCAGGCCATCATCAGCTCGGCCCGCACCGGCCGCATCGGCGACGGCAAGATCTTCATCAGCAAGGTTGATGACGCCATCCGCATCCGCAACGACGAGCGCGGCGAAACCGCTCTCTAACCCGTCCAACACGCGGGATGCCCCAGGTCTCCGCTTCTGAGACCTGGGGCATCTCTTTCGTTAACGCCTATTTTCTTGGAATAATCAGAACTTTTATCGATACACTTCGCGCCGGTTTCCCAGCCGCACAACCTGAACACACAGCCTTGCATCTTGAATATCCGCAATGATGCGATAATTCCCTACCCGGTATTTCCAGTAATTTCCCAGCTTTGAACCAGTCAGCGCTTCGCCAATGCTGCGCGGATTTTCCAGTTTTGCAACACGCCCTCCCATAAACTTGATGATTCGTTGGGCAACTTGATTGTCGAGTTTGGCGATTTCCTTATCTGCATCGCTGCTGTACTCAATCCGCCAAGCCATACCGCTTTTCCATTTCTTCCTGCGTGTAGGTTCTGCTGCGCCCAGCCTTCAGATCAAGTGTCCTGGCTTCAGCCAGATACAGATCCTCAAGGTCTTCCAGTTTTTCGCTGATGGCCTCGACCATGTAATACGTCTTGCTTCTTCCGGTGCGCTTGGCCAGTTTATCCAGCCTGACTTTCAGGTCTTCCGGCAATCGAAGGGAGACAGCGGAACCCATAGGTAATCCTCCAGGCATTAACAATACAAGTATCGCACGGAACGCTGGTTCGCGCGCCGCTCAGGCCGCGCTCCGATGCACCCGCAGATTATTCAGCGCATATTCGATGAAGCGTGGCTCGAAGTGCGGCGACTGCCCCATAAAGCGGCAGGTCGCCACCACCTGATCGACGATGAACTTCGGCTGAAATGCAGCCAGATTCATCCCCTTATCCGTCTTGAGCTTGGAGACAATGTAATCAAAGACCTCTCCCGTCAGCGGCAAATTCTGCAGTGCGCACTCCCCATCGAAGATGCGGCGATATATCTCCAGGCTGGGCGCTCCCACCTCGATCTTGTAGGGAAGGCGGCGCAAGAAGGCAGGATCCATCAGGTCTTCCGGCTCCAGGTTGGTAGAAAAAATGACCAGCTCCTCGAAGGGGATGCTGAAGCTCTTTCCTGTATGCAGTTTCATATAATCGACGCGACCCTCCAGCGGCACGATCCAGCGGTTGAGCAGGCTGGTTGGGCTCGTCAACTGGCGGCCAAAGTCGTCGATGACGAAGCAGCCGCCCAGCGCCTTCATGTGCAGCGGCGCCTCGTAGTAGTGGCCCGTCGTGTCATAGCGCAGGTCGAGCATCTCCAGCGTCAGCTCGCCGCCGGTGGAGACGAATGGCCGACGGCATGCAACCCAGCGCGCGTCATATTCCTCGGCCCGGACGAAGGAGAGGTCTTCGTCGATCAACTCCGTGGGACTCAACTCGATATGAATGCTGGGGTCGTGGAAGCGGATGATCTGACCCTCGATGGTGATCGCGTACGGCACGTAGATCACATCGCTGAAGACGCCGCCCAGCGCATGAGCGAACGAGGTTTTACCGTTGCCCGGAGGACCATACAGAAGCATCGCACGCCCGGAGTTCAAAGCCGGCCCGCTTTGCTCGATGATGCTGTCCTCGAAGCTCAACTTTCCCATAGCCTTGTGGATGCGCTCGAAGGTCACCAGCTCGTTGGTCAGTTTTTGCACGTTCACCTGGTAGGTAAAATCCTCCAGGGTAACGGGCGCGGGTCCGGCATAGCGCACCACGTCCAGGGCATCGATCGTCCAGCGCTTGCCCTCTTCGGTGAATGCGTAGCCCATGTCCACCGAGCTTTGGCTGTCACGCATCCCCAGCGCGCGCAGCAATTGCCGGTCCACGGCCATCCGCACCAACTCGGTAACTATGTGGTAAGGCAGCTTGAGGGCTTCAACATACTGACGGGAGGTTTCCAGGTGGCCCGTATAGATCAGCTTCATCATCAGGCTTAGAAGATCAAGCGCGTCGATCCCGGTTGCCGCAATATCGGCAGGCTCGACGGGGATGCGCCTGAGAAAAGCGTTCAGCGCATGCTTGTCTATGGCTCCCAGAGCCACAAGATTATCGCCCAGCCGAGCGCCATTCTCCGCCTGTCGCGCCAGCGCCGCGGCCACATCCTCGACCGTGACCAGATTCGCCCCGACCAGCAGATCGCCCATTCGCATTCGCGGGCCTCCAATCGATTACCCTGTCCCAAATATACTAGCGAAGAATGCGGGGAATCGCAGCGATTCCGCCGCGCGCACGGCACCCAGCCTTCGATTTGAGCAGACAGCTCCGATCAAGCTCGGAAGCAGGCCGCCCTGCTCTCGTTCCATTCAAATCGACTGGACCGGCACGAGTGTTATATCGTCCACCAGGCCCACTTCCTTCTGCACAAACGGCTCGCCATAGCGCACGCCGGCAAGCTGCCCGTAGTGGCGGGCCTCGGCAAAGGCGCGCTCGCGAATCTCCTCTTCGGGGACAAAGAGCCCGCCGCCGGCGGGCTGATTGGCGTACTGCGAGCGGTAGGCCATCAGCGCGGCGTGGCGCTGTTCGATAAAGGGGGTAATGTCCACGATGAAGCTGGGGCGCACGTCGGCGTATAGGCTGGCGTAAACGATCTTGAAGGGGCGATGCGGCAGCACCTGCGGTGCGGCCAGTGGCGCCTGCGACGCGTTCAATGGATGTGAAAGTGAAGGCGCATTGGCTAGGCCGGAGAGAAAGCAGGCGTCGTAGCCAAGCTGGGCGACAGCGGCGTGGTCCGGGTGGCGCGCCTGCCAATAGGGAAGAATGACCACGCGGGGGCGAACGAGGCGCAGGATGCGGACAATTTTGAGCCGGTTTTCCAGTGTGTTTTCGACCGCGCCGTCGGGCAGGTCGAGGGCCTGCCGCGAACCGACGCCCAAGAGGTGCGCGGCTTCGGCGGCCTCGCGGGCGCGTTCTTCCGCGCTGCCGCGGGTTCCTGCCTCGCCTTGGGTCAGGTCGAGGATCGCGGTGCGCAGGCCGCGCGAGGCCATGCGCAGCAGCGTTCCTCCGCAGGTCTGCTCCACGTCATCCCTGTGGGCGGCGATGGCCAGCACGTCGGCCACAAAAGGATCAGGAAGCGTATCGGCGTTCATGGGCGGTGACTCCGAATGAACGGGCGGCGGTTGGGTTCGTGGTTCCCACCCTTTCGCCCAAAAGCAAGAAGCAGATCCTTCGACTTCGCTGTGCTCCGCTCAGGATGAGAACTATATCATAAATAATTAGAACTAAACAAGATAGTTTGTTATGGTATTCTATACAAAGCCTGCACAGACACGAAGAATCAATGACTTGCACGGAAAATCTGCACGGAAACTGCACAGAACGGAATAAACAGCAGGAGGCAACATGGCGTTTCTTACCGAGAAAGAGGAACTGAAACCCGGCCTGATTCTCTTCCGGCGCGGCGACGTGGGGCACCGGA
>Ga0182016_10001681_pt1 | contig 26750 bp, 11 predicted proteins | sample 712S2MmetaG_FD_120491 | JGI IMG/M metagenome (GOLD analysis project Ga0182016, IMG submission 120491) | Permafrost microbial communities from Stordalen Mire, Sweden - 712S2M metaG | ecosystem: Environmental > Terrestrial > Soil > Wetlands > Permafrost | place: Sweden: Stordalen | collected...
ACGAAGTTCTGGAGCCGTTCCACAACCGCTGTCCTCTGATCATCGAGCCGAAGGACTATGAGCGATGGCTGGCTCTGGCGGAACCATCGCATCTGCCGATTGACCTGGTTCGAACATTTCCGGCGGAAGGAATGAAAGCCTGGCGAGTGGCCAAACTCCACGGGAATGGTCCACATCTGCTCGAGCCCCTCGTCGACTCTGGGGAATCCACCCGATCATTCATTGCAGAACCGTGACCAATGCGCAAAGATTCTGGCGGCCGCAGTCTGCGCCGAAAACGCCGATTTGCATGGCTGGGGATTGGTACCAATAACGCAGAGCAGTCAAAGCAATAAGATGAATTGAGCAGGCCAATGTGACTCACGACGCCATCACAATTTCGCCAGGTCCGCGCCTTCGCGCCGCCATGATTCTTGCCATCATCGCGGACGCGCTGCAGATTGTTGTTTTCCCTCTCTTTGTTGCGGGCGCTGAATCACCCGCCGAAGACATACTCGACTTGGGAATGGGAGCCGTGCTTACTTACCTTCTCGGCTGGCACTGGGAGTTCCTGCCATCGTTTTTTGGCAAACTGGTGCCCGGAGTTGATCTGGTTCCTTTCTGGACCTTGGCCGTCGCAAACGTCTATCGCAAATCGAAGCAACTGGTGGTCGCCCAAGAAGGAATCAGGGAGGAGCGTCCGGCGCGTGAGGACCCGCGAAGTATGTAAACAGCATGCATCGCATCGGCCTCAAGAAAGTCAACTATGCCGAAGGGAAATTCCATGGCAATGAGAGATATGTCACTCTCGAAGGTCTATCAGTTGCTCGAACCGGGACCTGTGGTCTTGCTGACGACCGCTCGAAAGGGCAGCGCCAACATCATGACGATGTCCTGGCACATGATGGTCGAGTTCGAACCTCCGTTGGTTGCCTGTGTGGTCAGCAACGCCAATTTCAGTTTTGCCGCACTGCGGGCAACCAAAGAGTGCGTGATCGCTGTGCCGGCGCGAAAGCTGGCGGTCAAAGTCGTCCGGATCGGCAACTGCTCCGGCCGGAACGTGGACAAGTTCAAGAAGCTTGGCCTGACCGCGGCCCCAGCCGAACTCGTGGCGCCGCCTCTTGTATGCACGTCAAATCAAGTTGTCGCTTTTGGGCATCATTGCGATTACCACACAGGAGACTGCGATAATCGGCGAGGGATAAGATCTGTGAGAGAGCTGCAACAAAGAGAGTTCGACATTTACGCTTTGTCGTTGCCACGGGGCCACGCGTTTGATGATAGACCGCCAATTGGTGCATGGCTGAGTGACGATGGATTCGCTTGTGGCATTGTGACCAGAGATGTGAACAATGGAGTTTTTGGTTTTCTTGTCATGCGCAGGAGGGTTGATTCTGTCTGGACAGTAACGGTCAGAAAGCATGACTTCACATCGAGAGCAGAGGCCTACGCAAACATGGAACCATGTTTGAAGGACGGCTCCCCTTGTGAGGCGCTTCCCCCCGGAATCCGAGCGCGACCGCCGCTTCACGAGTTGGAAGGGAGGACGCCGAATGACATTTTTAAGCAGCTTACAGATCGAGCCCACTCTCGGGTGGCTTGGGTATTGAATCAACTCTACCTCGCTCTACCAAACCCTGATCCGAACTGGGCAAGCGATTGTCAGACAGGAAACTTTCACACGAGGCTCTGGGAGGCACAGCTTCTTGCTTCATTCCGAGAACAAGGGTTACTTGTGACGCAGCCTTATGAATCTCCTGACTTTCACATCGAGAACTTGTTGGGAGGAGAGGCTTGGGTTGAAGCAGTGACGGCGAATCCACCAGTAGCCTACAGTCATTTCAACGCTTTGCCCGTGGCTCCCCCTACAACGCGCGAGGAGCTTTTTTTCGGGCCAGCAGCACTGCGGTTTGCCAAAACCCTTGGAAACAAACTCGATCGAGGTTACGACCAATTGTCGCATGTCTCAGGAAAGCCGTTCATACTGGCTCTTGCAGACTTTCAGGCACCTGCATCAATGACGTGGAGCCGCGAAGGCTTGATTGGTTATCTCTACGGCGAGGGTGCTCAAGAAATCGAAATCAATGGTCGTCTGCAGGCTGTAGCTATGCCCCGAAAGCAACTACTTGGACCATCTCAATTTCCCGCTGGGTTGTTCTCGGACGCACGACATTCAGAATTATCAGCAGTGATTTTTTCGAATGCATGTTCAACTGCGAAACTCAATCGGGTGGTAGCTTCGGGGCTGGGCGCGCCCGAAGGTATCCGCTATACGCGCATCGGTGCGTTCTTCGACCGCACGCCTGGCGCGCTCAAGAACATCCCGTTTTGCCTCGATGTAACAAGCGACGTGTATCGCCATCTGTGGCCACAAGGATATGAACCATGGTCGGCAGAGCTTGAGGTGTTTCACAATCCCTATGCCAAGTACTCGGTTCCGTTTGCGCTTCTTCCTGAGGCGACGCATTGGTTCGAGAAGGATGGGGAGAAAGTTTGCCGGAGCTTTTATGCGACTTCAATTCTGTGGTCAAAAACGATGGTCACTGACTCGGAGAAACCTGCTCCTCGACTGGAGGATTTCCAAGGGCAATCTGATCCCGAAGAATGAGGGCGTACAAGTTTTCCGCTCGGCGCCTAGCGAGACACGACCGCAGCATTGGGCATTGAGGCTGTCTTTCGTCAGGAGAACCAACTCAAGCGACATCGTCTGGTGGGTGCGCACCCTTTTGAGCGCGCAACTCGAATTCGAGAAAGGTCCCCGCTAACGCAGCAGACTTCGGGAGCATTCTCGGAACTCACTTGGTGGGAGCGTCCGAGATTCCGGTCGCAATGCCGACTTATATGGATAGATTTCTTCCGCACTCGCTGATTCGGCTTCCCGTTTGGACCGCAAGCTTGTTGCGGTATCCGTTCACCCAATCTCAGTGGTTATGGGTACGCCGAGAGAAATCGCGAGCGGTGTGTAGATGTCTTCCGCAGACAATGCACGGAGCGAAATGCACAGTGCGTATCTCACATCCGTGTTGTAGCGTGCGAGCTGGGGCTTTTCCTTCCACCAACCGCCAATGGGATAGACCGCCAAGGCGTTCCTGCGAACAAGTTCCGCAGCTGAGCCGATCCAGATGTCGGAGTGCAAGGATCCAACATCGCGAATACGACCCAGGAACCATTTGTCGTCTCCTGCATCGAGCGGAGCAATGCGATCTTCTTCTTCAAGGACTACTGCTTTGTTGATTCTTGCGCGGAACTCCGCTAGGCTGTCTTCGCTACGCTTCAGGGCAAATCGCAAACTATGTGATGGATATCTGTACCGGCCTTGCCAACCACGCTCGCCGGGGTTGGGTTCGATAAAGTATGAGAGCGTGACTCGCAGTTGCACTTCAGTCGTACCGATTCTCTCAAGTTCTTCCCGTGGCCACGGAAGATCGTGGAGATTCATATCTTGAGTCTTCACTTTGCTTCCGACGAGTTGAAAGGGTCGGAGATGTTCTTCAGCGACGACAGTTGCGTCGTTGAGGGAACTCATCGCTGCACGATCAAGGTTGGGAACACCATAGCCGAACCTACGAAGCAATGCACCCTTCTCTACTTGTGTGCGCGCTCGATTCATTTCTGTCTGCATCGGCGCAGTCCATTGAGCTGAATGGACAACGAGGGCTCTCACCGTTTCAGGCCATGCCGTGGGCCGATGCGCCATTACTCTCGCTGATAAATAGGCGCCAAGACTCGCGGCTGCGCTGGTATCTCCGAATGCCTCGAATTGACGAATTGCAGGTCTGTAATGGGTCGTCAGTACTGCGAGATCATCCGGGCTATCCACCTGCGGTCCCGAATCTGCCCAATTTCCTCCTTCAAGCATGATTTCAGGCTTAATTGGCCACTTGCGGTCCCATAAGACGGAAGTCCTACTGCACGGCGCAACGCCTCCAACCGGTGCAATTGTCTGCCACCCTCTGTACGTCGGATCTACAAGTGTGTCCTTCTCGGTAAACGCTCCAACTGTAAGCGCGTTCCAGGCCTGCGATGGGTTCTCGATCTGCTCCGTATCGTTAAGGGTGAGATAGTTTCGGCGATTGATGTTGTCGCGAATGTTTCCTGCAGCAAGGACAATCAATCTTCTGATGCCTTCGTCACCGTATGTAATCTGATCGATTGCGGCCGACCAAGACGAGGGTCGGCCTCTGTTGGTTCCGGCAAGACTAGTTACTGCCATGCAATGAACTCGACGTCGGTACGGTTGGGCCACTTCGGGACGAGTTACGGACTCCCTCGTGATAGCGCCGTAGAGCCGTGGCTCTTGAGGAGTACCGTCATGTGGCAGCATTTTGACTGTTTCGAGCCTGTGAATCAGCTGGACCCGCCCCGCTCGCAGCAGCAAAGGGAAAAGATCTCCATATAGCCCAAGCCCAGCCATTGCTGTTCCATGTCCGCGCCAAGCAGCGCTATCGCCATCGGGCCAATTTGGATCGTACTTGTGAACGTCGTCTGCCTCTAACCCTGGAAGAATGAGAGGATGTGCCCTCGTGATTCCGCTGTCAAGAATGCAAACTGCGACTGCATCCGCATCCGGAGAGATGACGCGGCCGGCTAGATCGTTGGCCCATTCTACCTGTTCATCATTTCGGAGGCTCAAGAATGTCGATGGGGCATCCTTGGCTATGCGAACTTCCGCAATAGCTCCATCAGACTCGACGACGCACCTCCCGATCGATGCCTGCGGACCAAACGCAAGCACTACATCGCGCTCAGCAAAGCGTAATCTCTCACTGGAGACCCTAACTCCCAATTCCGTAGCTAAAGCCGAGAATGCGTCGAACCGCCCTGAACGAAGCCATATCTCCCACCAAATCCTTGAATCAAGCGGGGGCAATGAGAGTAAGTCATCGGTGAAAACAGACGAAAAAGCTCCGTAAGCGATTGCATCAATGCGATTGATCAACGGCTCATTCTTCGGCCGTCCACCTTCTGTCCGTTCATTCCGATAGCGTTCAATTTTGCGAAGAAAATGCTGCTGGGCATTCCTCGGAACGTAGACCGACGCCAGGAGTCCCTCACCGCCGCGGTCGACGACACTAAGAAGTTCAATTCGCTGCTTGCGATCTTCAAGCTTCTCGACGAATTTCTCCTGTCCGAGGGGTAGACGAAATTCCAGGACGAAGCCGCCTTCCCCTTGATCGTCTGGAGCGCGATCTGCGCGGATTCCCGCCCTGGCTTGCGTTAGTGCAATGTTCAGAGAGCGGAGCAAAAAATCGGCATGTGCTCCACGGTCGCGGAGCGGTGGAGGAGGTGTTTTCCCTCCCCCCTTCGAAATGTATGCCTCTGATTGACCAGTTCCTTGTACGTAGATGTGGGCAAGATTTCGAGGCAATTCGGGCATGGATTTGGCGATCTCTATTTCTGAGAGAATGAAATTCTCTCATTTAGTGCCTCGATCAATGTGTGCGTCGTTACGTGGTTGCGATCATGGAGAAGCACATGCTTCAGCGCGTCTGTTGCAGCTCGACTGACGTCCGCTTGGCTCAAACCGCGAGATTTTTCTATTACCGCATTCCAGTCAATATCGTTGGCAGCGGAAGCGGCCAGGCGTGCACAAAGGATTCCCTTAAGGACGTCGTCTTCTGGAAGCTCATATTCCAAAACATCGTCGAAGCGGCGAAAAAGCGCCCTATCGAGAAGTTCCGGGTGATTCGTCGCCGCCACTATCAGACCACGAGAATCATCCTTCTCGAGAAGTTGTAGAAAGGTATTAAGAACCCTTCTGATCTCACCAACATCGTTTGGCTGACTCCTCTTTGCCCCTAGCGCGTCGAACTCATCGAAAAAGTAGACGCTATCTGTAGAAGCAATGGCATCAAATACTAATTTGAGCTTCGAGGCTGTTTCGCCCATAAACTTCGTGATGACGCCTTCAAGCAGAATGGTTGATAGAGGAAGATGGAGCTCCCCAGCTAGCGCAGCCGCTGTCATCGTCTTGCCCGACCCGGGTGGCCCCACAAGTAGAATCTTGCGGCGGGGTCTCAATGCGTTTTCTCGTAGCCTAGTCTGCTGACGTTGCTCCAGAAGGATGCGTTGCAGACGAGAAGAGAGCATCTCAGGTAAGACCATGTCAGAGAGCCGGGTTTCAGGCTTTGTCGTGAGGAGAAGACCGGTCAACTCGGTTCTGTTCGGAACCATGAGAACCGGTTTCCCCGATCCTCGTGCCGGCTGAATTCTCGCCTCATCTATAAGATTCTTCAATATTTCTGCTACTTGGCCGTGCCCCTGGCGTGCTTCTTGAGCTGCCATTTCCATCGCAATCGAAAGGAACTCCTGATCGTCGCGGCGAACATGGCTTTTGAGGAGGGCAATCATTTGGCGGGAATTGGCCATGAGCAAGGATGACACTCCAGGGTCACTGTGGCAAGGTTATTGAAGAGACACGAATCGAGGAGCTAAATAGGCCTCTGTGCAATCGAGTCTTCTGAGCGGGAGTATCTGAGATCGGTTTCTTCTGCGTGACGCGAGTTTGTGATTTTGGGCACAAAACGCGTTCCAAATAAATCCCGGCAATCGCCGTCGGCAACTTCTTTGTCTAAACGTGGTATGGATCACCTTCTCCGGCTTCTTGGGCCTGTTCGATCATAGAGTAGGAGAAACAGCGCTCTGGCCAAAAATCACCCCCTGCTCGATCCCTTTTCCCCATTGCACCACCAATGGACTGCCTGAATGTTTTCCGGATGATCGTCTCTCCACGCTCCTCCCATACCGCGGGGATTAATATGGTCGGGCACCACGTCAGAGTATTCAGTGAATTCAGCGTCGCAGATAGCGCATTTGCCGCTTTGGGCGACGATCTTTCTGTCCAGCAACTTCCGCATCTCCGCATTGGAGCGGATTTCTCGGTATCCTCGCGGGTGTCCAGGATCGTCAATTCGACGGATTCCCATCTGGCGCGCTAGTTGACGCTTTGAAATCGCTTCCCTGCCGCAGCAGAACACTGAGCGGTGAATCGGGCACAGTTGGTTTCGACGGAGTCTCATGGTTTCCTCCAGCTTGTCTTGAAAGCATCGATTGATGGGAAGGTTGCGCGGCAGAGTAAATAAAGCATTGCTTATCAAACACATACAGAGACTAGCAGCGCTATCCCCTGTGTCTTCAGTTCCCGTCAGAAAATATTCTTCGTTATCGATCCGGCTATAGCGTACTATATATAGCAGATTATCTTTTATGGAACCTGATCAGATTAAGCAAATCCGACGCCAGCTGAAGATGTCTCAACAGGCATTTGCATCAGCTTTGGGCGTTTCCTTTACGACAGTTAACCGCTGGGAAAACGGAAAGGCCAAACCTCAGAGTGATCGCATTCAGAGGATGAAAGCCCTGGTACTTGAGTCGGGTTCTCCGGCATCCTTTGGAATGCCGTCTTTGCCTTACATGCCGATCCGCCTTGATTTTGAAGGCGACGCAAACGCGGTGAAGCTCGTGGTGGACGCCAATAGAATCCAGAATGGTCACATTTTCAATAATGCATTTGGACTCGAACTCTCTCGCGTTGTTCCACTGCCTCACCAGCGAATAGCGGTCTATGAGCAAATGCTGTCACAGAATCCGCTCCGCTATTTGCTAGCCGACGATGCCGGAGCCGGAAAGACCATCATGACCGGGCTTTACCTCCGCGAAATGATCAATCGTGGAAGGCTAAAGCGTGCCCTAATTTGCGCGCCAGCGGGATTGACATGGAACTGGCGTCGTGAGCTTCGCTTCTTTTTCGATCTTGATTTCAGAATTCTTCAGGGCACGGATTTTTCAAAAGGTGACCCTCTCACGGAGCCAGGTGCAGGGCTTTTCATTATTAGCGTTGACACGGCCGCCATGGACGCTGTGAAGGAGCGCCTGATTGCCACATCAGTCCCGACATTTGACTTGGTCGTGTTCGACGAGGCTCACAAGCTGTCCTGGGGTGATCCGGCTCGCCCGGACAGCAAGACCCGACGGTACAGGTTGGCGGAAGCGCTGAGCCAACGGTCCACCCACCTGTTGTTGCTCACCGCGACTCCTCATATGGGGAAGAGATTTCCGTACTTCGCCCTCTGGCGTTTGCTCGATCCAAACGTCTTTTCGACTCAGGATGCTTTTGATGCTCTGGTTCCTGAGAAGCGCACCAAGTACTTCATCCGGCGACTCAAAGAGGAGATGGTGGATTATCAAGGGCTCCCCATCTACAGGCCACGCCTCTGCCAGACAATTACTTTTCGACTTTCCTCTGCTGAGCACCGGTTCTACGATTCAGCCACAGACTATTTGAAGTGGAGCTACGAGAATAATCGAACAAGCAACAAGAATGCGGCAGCGATGGTTGTGGCTGTTCTGCAACGGCGTTTGGCGAGCTCTACCTACGCTATGCTCGAATCCCTCAAGCGTAGGCGCCAGCGCGTCCTCGATAGTGTTTCCAGCCAAGGTCCTGCCCAGCCATCTCTCGAAAGAATTACTTCCTACTTCGACACAAGCACGGCAGATGAGTATGACCAGGGTGGCGATGGGTACGAAACGGAAGAGAGCGTTGAAAACCAGGCTCTCGCCTTGGCGCGCCCAACGAATGCAGCGCAGCTTCAGAAAGAGTTGGAGTACATCGATCTGGTGATGTCACTCGGCGATCAGGTCCGTGAGCTTCAGCAAGAGACCAAGTTCCTGAAGTTGCGAGAACTGATCGAGTCTTCCGATTTCCGCAACGAACAACTGCTGATCTTTACAGAACATCGGGACACGCTCGAATACCTTCGCCAACGATTCGAGGCCCTAGGATACACCGGGCAGTTGGCATACATTCACGGGGCGATGGACGTTGAAGAACGTGAAAGGCAGCGCATTTTCTTTATGCCTGCAGAGATTCGACGGGCACAAGGCATCAAGAACCCCGATGCTCCGACTGCACGTTTCATGCTGGCCACGGACGCTGCCGGAGAGGGCATTAATCTACAATTCGCCTGGATCATGGTGAATTTCGACATTCCGTGGAACCCGGCTCGACTTGAACAGCGGATGGGTCGGCTTCATCGCTTCGGTCAAAAGCACTCTGAAGTTCGCATCTTCAACATGGTTGCCGAAGGAACCCGTGAAGGAGATGTCTTGGCAACGTTGCTTCATAAGCTCGACGAAGCACGGAAGGACCTTTGCAGCGACAAGGTATTTGATGTGATCGGACAGCAACTGGAGGAGGTATCTCTCCGTGATCTGATGAGAGAGGCGCTGTTTGAAACCTCCCCATACTCTGCCCAAAAGAAACTAGACACCCTCTTTGCCACTCAACGCCTTCGAGCAACGATGGAAGAGCAGCGTCTGACTGCCTCGACATACGGTGATGTTGCGAAACGTCTCGGCCAGTTGAACGGCGAGATAGAAGTAGAGCGGTTTAACCGGCTGCTGCCTGCATACATTCAGAATTTCGTTGAAAAGGCAGCTCCCAAGCTCGGAATCCAGATCGAAGGCGACGTAACCGACTCTGCTCGCTTCGCCCCATTGGGCGAGCAGGGAGCTTGGCTGCGCAATCTCAGTCCACGTTACCCCAATGGCTTACCGGAGTACATTACCGTTCGGCGAGATGCCGTCATCTCCGGCGTCGATAGTTCCCGGATTTGTTTTCTTCGCCCAGGCGACATCATCTTTGACGCCCTATGTGAAGAAGCCGGCCGAAAATTCCATGGGGACGTTGAGCGTGGTGTAGTTTTCTGTGACCCAAGTGCAGATCGACCGTATTGCTTTGCGGTTTATCTTTGCGAACTCGGCGAACCGAATTTCGGGTCTGGGCAAGGTGCAAAAACAAGTGGGTTTGATCGCCGTATGCTAGGTATTCGTTGGGATGAGTCTGGAGAGTTCTCAGAAGGCGCACCAAATCACCTTCTTGCCCTTCAACCGGCACCGAGATCTCTGCTCTGGAAAGCGGGAAGCCTGCTGGTCAATCCGGAGGACGGCGCTGCTCGCGCGGACGCGTACGCGCGTATGTTTGCGGAGACGACGATTCTCCAACAAATTCGGTCACTTTTCCGCTCCAAGGCGGATGGGTTGCTCGATGATCTACTGCATGGATTTGACTTTCAGGGCGGCGCACTGGCGGAGAAGCGGAGCGAGTTAGCGCGCCGCATTCGCCAGGGTGAAGAGGCCCTTGCATCGGAACTGGAAGAGGTCAAGCAAGAGCAGACGAGGCTAGAAACCGAGAAGTCAGACGCTCTCTTGTACGCACAAAGACGTCCAGACCTCATTGACATCATTAAGCTCGAAAGAATTGCCATGGCCATTGTAGTGCCCGACCCGACGCCAGAAGCGCGGGAGGCTTATGACAAGGACATTGAAGCGATCGCCATGCGGATCGCAAGAAACTTCGAGATCGACCATTACCACGCAAAGGTTTTCGACGTGTCGGCACCGCACCTTGCTCGCGGTTACGACTTGGAAAGCCACAGACCAAACGGCGAAAAGATTGTGATCGAGGTCAAGGGCCGAGCAGGTCGCGGCGCGATTCAGTTGACCGACAATGAGTGGCCCACCGCTGCAAATGTTAGAGACAAATACTGGCTGTATGTGGTTGTAGATTGCGCCACTGATCCCAAGCTGTTCCGTGTGCAGGATCCCATTCGCTTGGCGTTCAAGACGCGTCAATCCTTCAATATCAACATCGGTGAAGTAATTCGAGAGGCTGAACCAGATTGAGCAATTTGTCACACTTCGTAAGTTTGATTCAGAACGCGAGCTAAGAGAAGGAATTCAGGTTTATGCCGAATCTTTATTCTATCCAATTCGAAGTCGCTCCTGCCGATGGCCAAAAAGCCAGTGATCTGCCTGCTGAACTCCTGGACCGTGTTGCAAAGTGGGTCGGGGAAAAATATGGCAGGTCATGGAACACAGCGTTTGTGTTCCCGGCACATGACAACACCACAGAGCCGCTTCCGAATCATTCTGTTCATCATTCTTGCCAGACGATCGGCGACGCAACTTTGATTCGAGTTCGCTGGATTCACCCGGATGACCGGGACACGTCCATGCAATGGGCCACCGAAATCACGATCGGTCGGCTTGACGATCGAGTTCAATTCGCTTTACGACTGGGTGCAACGTCTTTGGCCTTTGTGTTGCGGCCGGCCTGGATGCCGGTTGGGCGGCCAAGAATCGTCACAGAAATCCTTTCGGACTTCTCATGCCGATGTGGCACGTTTCCAATCCTCCCACAGAAGGAAGTTGTTGACGCAGCCGAGGTGCCGGCATTCGTGGGCGATGTACTTCTGAATGCGAAACGGACTCTTCCCGTTGTTGTCGTATCTCACGACCAGTTCACCAACAAGACAACTGTTGATCCGGACAAACTGCACCAATCGCTACTGGGACTCGCGCGGGTTGTAGTGCTCGACAAGTGGGCTGCTTTCCGGCTTACTGACAGTTTGGGTAAGCGGCTTTCCTGCTTTAACGGTTGCGTCCGCATCTACTGGCCAGGCATGACCCAAGCGTCTGATCCAATGCAGCACGAACTCTACTTCCCAATTTCGATCGAGAAATTCGAGATATATGGGAAACCGCTCGATAGGAGATTGTTCAGCTTCTTGTCAAAAGTGTCGACGTTCCGCTTCGCAGAAGGAGAAGTGATCAGCGAGATTCACGCTCGGTTGAATGCAGAGCGGCTGGCCGACTCCGAGCGGATTCGCAGGCAAATTCAGCAAGGTGCTAACGACGCGAAGACTGTGGAGGATCTCCAGCCGCTATACGACCTCGCGATCGACGAAAACGCCGCCCTCATTGAGCGCGTGAAGCAACTCCAGCAGGAGAACGCTGACCTCACACGCGACTTGAACATAACCAAATCGAACTGGGATCTATTCCAGCAGCACCAGGCGTTAAGTGAAGAAGACGAACCGGTGTTGCCAGGCGCAGCGGAGGAAGTTGACCTCGAGTCACCAAAGGCCGCCTTGGATCAGGCGGAGCATGAATTTTGTGACGATCTCCTGTTTCTGGACACGGCAGCGGACTCGGCCGGCCTTTCTGAGTTTGCCAGACCCGAAGAGGTTTATCAGGCACTGATGGCGATAAGAGATGTCGGGCAGCTATATTTCGACTCCGTCAACAATGGAACATCGATGGGCGGTTGGGGGGAACAGCTCAGCAAGCGGGGATTTACCCAGTACTCGCAGACCGAGAGCGATACAGTCAAAAACGACTATCGAAAATTCGGCCGGTACCGGGAATTCCCGATGAATGGCTCAAAGAAGAGGATCTACCAACATCTGGATTTGGGAGGCGGGGATCGGAAAAACTGTCTCCAGATATATTTCGAAGCTGACCGAGAACTGGGCAAAATCATCATCGCTTATTGTGGGGATCACCTCCCCTATCCGGGACAGAGAACATGACGCGCGATCAAAAAGAGAGATTGACAAAATCGGAACGGGGGAATGAAACGATGGATGACAAGCCGCGGCTGATCGAAGTAGCGTTTCCGTTGAAGCAGGCATCTGTAGCGAGCGTTCATGAGAAGAACGTGCGGCATCGCCACATTTCTACCCTGCACACCTGGCCTGCCCGGCGACCTCTGGCGGCAAGCCGGGCCGCACTCTTGGCTACGCTCCTGCCTGATCCCGGCGATCCGGGCAAGCGGAAGGAACTGCTGGCGATGATTGGCGGAGAAATTGTCACGAAGCCAGTGGAGGAGACCGACGAAGACGGCAATACGGTGATCGAAGATAAGGAACTCGTCGAAGGCGGCTTACTGGCCTGGGGGCAGGAGTGCGATCCTGCATTGGATGAAATGCGGAAGGCAATCAGGCTTTTTCACGGTGATCGGGCACCGAGCGTAGTCGATCCATTCGCCGGTGGTGGAGCTATCCCTTTCGAGGCCATGCGTCTCGGTTGCGATGTTCAGGCTTCCGACTTGAACCCGGTTTCATGGCTGATCCTCAAATGCACGCTCGACTATCCGCAGCAATTCTCTGCAAAGAAAATGCCGCTCCCGTCATTCGTCCGGGAGTGGCCGGATTTCGTGGAGGACTTTCTCGCCGACAAGATCAAGAAGCGCAGAGGCAACAAGAAGCGGCATTTCTCTGATCCGGCGCAGCTTGCCTTGATGGCGCTTCCGGATTCGAGTCTTGCTTGGCATGTCAGGGCCTGGGGGCGTTGGGTACTGGAGCGCGTGCGGGCGGATCTGGCGCCGCGATACCCCGTCTCGGATGGAGAGCCCGCGGTTGCCTTTCTCTGGGCACGCACGGCGCGAGACAAAAATGGCTCCGGCCGCATTCCGCTCTTGAAGACCTTCTGGCTCAACAAGAGGGCTGGTAAGCGTGCAGCGCTTCTCCCGATTCCAAATGCTGATCGGTCCAAGGTTCAATTTCATCTAATCCAAGAGCCGGACTTCATCCGCCCTGAACAGATCATCGAAAAGTTCCCCGTTCTCAAGGATTGGGAGATAGACGCCGGGCACCTTGTCTCTTTTCTCAATGGTGGCACGATGAACCGGGCCGGCGTGTGGAGTCCGCTGAGCGGACGTCCTGGCATGATCTCTCTGACCATGGATGACCTGCGGCGCCAGGGCCAACAAGGTTTGTTTGGAGCGCAGATGACGTCCGTCGTCGCGGAGGCGACCAGGCCCGATAGCAAGAGAACGTTCAAGCGCTATCGCCTGCCAAACGAAGAGGATTTACAGGCGGCTCAGGTCGAGATTGAAGATTTGGATGTTGCGTTTTCCGACATTCCATTTGGGATTCCTGAAGAGCCTCTCCCTCCGGTTGGCACCCTGGGCTTTCGAATCCCGCTCTACGGATTCAAGAAGTGGCGCGAGCTGTTTACAAATCGCCAACTGCTCGCGCTTTCCTCTTTCATTGGGCATACCCGAAGCGCAACTTCATTGATTGCGAAAGAAGATCAGAAGCTCGCTGAGGCGGTCGGCGCATACTTGGCGATCTGCATCGATAGGCTTGCCGATTATTCGAGCGCCGTCTGCTCCTGGCATCACGGCAGACAGATTGTCCGGAATACATTTGGCCGCTTCGCTCTGCCCATGGTTTGGGACTTCTGCGAGGTGAACCCGTTATCTGATTCGACCGGAAACTTTCTGGGCGCGCTGGAGTGGGTGTCGTTGTTCATCGACCATGCGTTGGAAACGTGTTCGCATTCGGAGCGCCCTTCCGTGCGCATCGAGTCGGCGCTGAAGAATTCCACCGCGCCTGTCGATCTGGTTCTGACGGACCCGCCGTACTATAACGCAATTCCCTATTCGGACCTGATGGACTTCTTTTATGTATGGCTCCGGCGCACCTTATTCGGTCTTTCTCCCGAGGTTGATAAAGCATTTCGTGCCGAGCTATCGCCAAAATGGAATCACGAAGAGAACGATGGCGAATTGATCGACGACGAGTCACGATTCGGTGGTGACAAGAAGAAATCCAAGAAGAACTACGAGGACGGCATGGCAGCGGCCTTCCAGACGAAGTGCGCGTCGCTGACGGAATCAGGCCGGATGGTCATCGTCTTCGCAAATAAGGAGGTCGCGGCGTGGGAGACCCTCATATCAGCGGTGATTCGCGGGGGAGCAGTGGTCACCGCAAGTTGGCCGATCCAGACAGAAATGCCAAACCGGACGCGCGGCATGAGTTCGGCAGCTCTTTCATCTTCGGTTTGGATTGTCTGCCGCAAGCGGCCAGCCCAGGCTCCGGCTGGATGGGAAGAGAACGTCATCGAGCACATGAAACAGATCCTGTTTGACCCGCGCGAGGTGCTCGGGGGCCGGAATGTTCTTCAATACTACTTCGATCTCGGCATTCAAGGCCCCGACTTTATCTGGGCCGCGCTTGGACCGGCTCTCGAAGCCTACAGCGCGCATCCGTACGTGAAGAAGACGGCCGGTGGGATGATGACGGTCGAGGAATTCCTCGGGCAAGTGAGGAGGCTCGTTCTTCAATTCAGCTTGGGTGAACTACCAGGATTCAAAGAGGCGCAAAAGGAGACCCAGGGCCGTGGAGAGAGCCTTGAAATCGACCCGGTCACGCAGTATTACCTTCTCCACCGGACATATTTTGGATTAGAGCCTGCGCCAGCAGGGGCCTGCATTCTCTATGCGAATGCCTGCGGCAAAAACGAGACCGAACTCAAAGTGGTATGGAACATCCTGGAACAAGGCGGCAAGCAAAAGCGTGGCCGGCCGCGCAAGGACGAGGATGACGATGAGGATGCAGCAGAAGAGACGCCTGATGGGAAGGGCAACGAATATCGTCTGCTGGCTTGGCAAGAGCGCACATCCGCAGAAGCTCTCGGTGAAAGCAGGAGTGGCAATCCCGCACCACTAATTGACAAGCTTCATCGGCTCATGTTTCTGTTCCAGCAGAACCGTGCAGTCGAAGTTCAACAGCAGTTCGAGGCATGGGGATTGGCGAATGAACGTGCCTTCAAACCGCTGCTACAGGCTGTGCGCGAACTCGCGGTTCGTGACAAGCAGGATTCAGAGCGAAGGCTGGTAGAAGCCCTCGCATCCCAACTGAAGATGAACCGAAAGACCATAGTCGTTGCGAATGAAATGAAAGAAGTCCCACTGTTTGACTCCGCGGAGAATGGCGGTTTGGTTCAGACGAATTGATGAACGGCAGAGAGGAATAGTCGAGATGAGCAAGCAATCGGTCATTCAGCCTTGGAAGGACACTTGTGAACTGCGCCCGGAAGTCAGGGACCGGAAACTGACGGCTAGCGACTTTGCCGTTGATCTATATAAGGTGATCAATGGCTGGCTCGGCGAGAAGCCTTTCTACTGCGATCCGGTGCAGTTCTTTAGCACCACGTATGCGACGCAGAATTTGCGCCAGTTTTGCAAGGTGGTTCTCCGGCGGCTTGCGAAGTTGCCTGGGGGTGAGTCAGTCATCAACGTCGCGCAGACTTTCGGAGGAGGAAAGTCGCACACCCTGACGACTCTTTATTACCTGACAACTCTGGGGCCGAAGTTGCCCAAGAATGAGACCTCCGTCGGCACCATCTTGAATGAAGCCCAGTTGAAGGAACCTCCGCTTGCCAGAGTGGCCGCGGTTTCTTTCGACAAAGTGGACTGGGTGAAGGGATGTGAGGCGACTTCTCCAACTGGGGAAAAGCGTGGTTTCCGGATGCCGTGGAATCTGATTGCCTGGCAACTTCTCGGACAGCGTGGGCTCGACATTCTGGCGCGCGACGAATCCAAACCGGATTTCGATACGCCGCCGGCTGACACGCTCTGGGCACAGATTCTCAACGAGGTCGAATCTTCTGGTAGTGGTGCCCTCATCCTCATCGATGAGTTCTTGATGTGGGCGCATGATGCTGCATCGCCGGATTCAACGGGACTAAGACAGGATCGTGGACCGGTTTGGTATGACCGCTTCAAGAATTTCTTCCAGCGCTTGTCACAGGCGACAGAGTCTTCAACGCGCTCATGTCTTGTAGTGTCGCTGCTTGCGACAGACCCGCAAAAGAACGATGAAGTTGGAAAGGCAGTGTTGAATGCTTGCAACAACGGATTGAACAGGCAGGCATCTCTCCAATCGCCGGTTGAAAAGGATGATCTGGCCGAGCTATTGCGTCGGCGCCTGTTCGTGAAGTTTCCAGAGAACCCTGCAGAACGCGAAAAACACATCGTCGCTTTCTGGCCGCGCATGAAGGCCGTTGATGGCGTGCGCGCTAAACAACCGGATTCGATAGAACGGTTGAAAACTGCATACCCGTTCCATCCGGACTTCCTGGACCGATTCTTCGGAAAGTGGACCGACCTCGACCAATTCCAGCGCACACGAGGAGTCTTGCAAACATTTGCGATGGCATTGCGTGACGCAGAGGATTGGGACAAGTCGCCACTGATCGGGCCGCAGGTATTTCTTGCAGCTCCCGGAAAAGATGGCCTTAGCGAGGCGCTGCTGAAGCTGGCCGAGGCCGCTAAGGACTCACAGCGAGACAAGAACCCGCAGTGGCCCACCAATCTCAAGACGGAGTTGCCGCGCTCTCTGGATGCGCAAAAGGCGGATGCAGCAACCCTTAGTGGGAGGGAGATTGAGGCTGCTTGTGTGGCGGCGTTCGTGTTCTCTCAACCGATTGGTGAACAAGCTGATCTTGGCGATCTTCGGTGGCTGTTAGCAGCGTCATGTGAAATGCCGGCGGTTTTGAATAACGGGCTAATCGCCTGGGCAAAGACTTCATGGTACCTGGAGGAGTGCGAGGCAACCGAGGCCGGAACTGGTGTTCCGAAGTACTGGCGCCTGGGTCCGAAGCCAAATCTAAACCAGCTGCACGACTCTTACAAAAAACGAGTGATCAAACACGCCAAGAGCAAATTCGATGAAATCGCAAAAACAAAATGCGCTCCTCTCTTTGAAGGCGTGGTGGAAGCAGGAATAAAATCTCACAAACTGCCCGACTCACCGGCAGACGTTGAAGATGATGGGCACTTTCGTCTCGTCGTCCTTGGCGCTGATTATGCGGGCGTTGTGGGCGATAAGCCTCTTGATAAAGCCCAAGACTTCATCCGCACCCATTCCTCAGCTACGGACATTAGGACGTATCAGAACATCGTTCTAGTCGTGACCCCCAGTGTCACAGGACTGCATCAGGCAGAACAACAGATCGCAGAGTGGCTGGCATGGGAAGAAATTGAGAATTCAGGCCAGTTCAAGGAATTGGATGACTTTCAGCAGAAGGCTGTGCGAGACAAGAAGCGGGAAACATTCAAGGATGCTCAAACGGCGGTAAGGAACACGTATGAGCTCGTCTTGTACGTTGAAAAAGATGGTTCGATCCAGACCAAGAAGATTACTCTCGGTGCGCAGTCACTCATTGCAACGCTCCTCCAGGAGACGGCACTCCGAATATTTCGAGAGAAGATCGACGCGGGAGCCATTATGCCCAACGGTCTCTACCCGGTCTGGCCGGTCTCCGATCCGCAAGTTCGCGTTTCTGACTTGTACCAACAATTTGGGCGTGACCCTCGACTTCCAAAGCTTCTGAGCGAAAAGACAGTCCTCAACACAATCGAGGACGCGGTGCGGCGCGGAGTCTTGGCGGTTCGTTGCGTTCGAAGCGATCAATCAGAAGCTTGGTTCTGGCGTTCGGGAATAGATGTGGCTGATTGGTGGAAGAGCGCGGAGGCGTGGTTACCTGGACAAGCTACACTCAACGCACTTAGTTCCGCAGCCGTTCTGCCTTTTGCACTTCCCGGACTGTGGCCAAAGAGCGACGACGGAGTGAAACTCTCTCTTCTATATACGTGGTTTGACGGGACTCGTTGCTATGAAGAAGAAACCCAACCAGGATACCCTCCTGAGGCTCGACCGATCCCGGCGGTTGACTTTTCAATTGTGAGAAATGCTGTGTCGAAAGCTATTCAGGACGGAGCGCTCTGGCTTGTATTCGGCAATGACAGCGTATTGGCAGAGGCTCCCACGGCGATTCAGTTGGATGCTGACGCGCTCTTGTATCGCCCCCCTGCGACTCTAACCGCGAAGGACTTCCTACCCATTGCGCTGCCCGCAGCGTGGACGCAGGAAGCCGAACCAAAGACAACTATTTCCGCAATCTACGCCGATCTTAAAGCGACTCGCGGACGACCGTGGCCATTGAAAGCGTTCCTAGATAGCCTCAACGCGGCATTGGCCCAAGGTTACGTTCATCGTGCGGCTGATAGCGGCCCGATCAGTTCGTTGCAGCACGATGGAAGCGTTGAGTTGATAATTCGGAGCGAAACTCCCAAACCGCAAGAGCCGCCGATCACGCAGACGGCAGCGGGACGCAGGACGTCCAGTCTTGCCGTCATGAGCGTTTCTGAGATTCAGGATCTCGCCGAGCAAATCCATACGCTCTCGAAGCCACTTGCCGGGATGGACCCGCAGATTGAGGTTCGTATCACAGTCAAGACGAAAGCTGACGGAGATTTGTCTCAAGCAAACATCATCATGGAAAAGATCAAGACGGGATGGAAACTTTGACTCAAATGCTCGAAATCTCTCGATATCGAAGAGCTTCAGAACGGACTGGCAGATGGAAATTGAGTTGTGGACTTCATACCCCAACCCGGACGAGATAAGGGTTCTTTTGCCCCCTAGGCATCCAGTGCAGATTGTAGCCCATCCCGCTCGTGTACCGACTATGTAGTTACCTGCCGATTGGAATGAATCAACGTTACCGAGGCTGGTTGAACGACACATGGCAAAGCCAGATTTCAAAGGGGCTCGAGGATCGAACACAGGAGACAGTTTCCATGAGCTGTGGGCACTGCGCGAATCGCTACGCTTATTGGACGTGCAGTCGCCGCTTACGGCGCTTACAGTCGAGGGCGTTTTAGAGGAAGAGCCTGGAGACGGTCACGCCGACCAATGGGAAGGTGTTGATTGCGGACTTTACTATGGGGGCGATACGGTTGAAAAAGCGGCCCGCATTGAACTCGTGCAACTCAAGTACTCCGGCGCCAATCCAGGTTCGCCCTGGACGATTGCAAATCTGACTAAAAGTTCGGGGAAAAATACAAACAACTCCGTAATACGCCGTTTGGCCGTGGCATTCGACTCTGCCTTGAAGAGACGTCCGAGCCACAATGTGAAGACACTCACTGTAAGGCTCGCGACGAACAGGCCGGTGGCTTCCGCCGTTCTGGATGCTATCGAATTCGGAAAGATGGGGGCACCGCCATCCCAGCGGAAGAAGCTGCATACTCATACAACGGCCAACCTGGACTCAGCAAACCTCCAGAAGGCAAGCGGATTAGATGCAAGTACATTTCAGAGCTTTTGCCACGCACTTTCCATGGAAGGGGGATCGAGCTCACGATTCGCGCTCCAGGAGCAGCTGATCCGTTCAATTAGTTCTTGGATTGGCGATGATGCCAGAACGCAGATCAACAACCTTCTACAGTTCGTCCGCAATCGGATGATGCCAGAGGAGGCCGGGCGGCCAATCAACCGTGAGAGCATGCTCGCCCTGTTCGGCCTCTCCGAGTTGAAAGCATTATTTCCGTGCCCGCCAAACATTAAGAAGATCGAACATCCGATCCGGCGGGAACAATCTCAGAAGGTCTGTGATGCGCTGCGAAATGGGCAGCAATACGTCTGTCTGCATGGGGAAGGCGGATGCGGCAAAACGACGCTGGTTCAGGAGATCGGGCCGTTACTGCCACGCCAGTCTTTGATGGTGGTGTTTGACTGTTATGGAGCAGGCACCTATCTGAACTCTGATTCCTACCGCCATCGCTCAAAAGATGCGTTTCTCGAACTCAGCAATGATTTGGCGGCACAACTCGCTGTGCCATTAGTGCTCACGCGATCGGAGATCGCCGACTATCCCCGCCTCTTTAAGGATCGGCTGACGCGGGCGGGAGATGCCATCCATTCAGCAGACGCCAGTGCCTTATTGGTCATTGTTGTCGACGCTGCGGACAATGCCATGATCGCTGCCGAAAGCTGCGTCCCACAGGAGCCAAGTTTTGTTCCCGACTTTGCCCGTCTCGGTTCTCTTCCTCAGAACGTAAGACTCGTAGTAACGTGTCGAACCGGCAGGATGAACGCCTTGAACCTGCCATCCAGCTTCCTGCCAATCAGGATCGACGGTTTCAGTGAAGCTGAGACCGCGCGCCACGTTGCAACTTTTTGGCCAAATGCGCCGGCCGATTGGATTGCAGACTTCCATGAACTCTCTCGGCACAATCCACGAGTCCAGGCATACGCACTGGTGGAAAGTGTTAAGAACAATTCTCCCAAGGACGCGATTGACTACCTGCGGCCAAATGGCAAAGGACTGGACGACGTATTCCGGAGCCAATTGGAATATGCGGTCCAAAAAGGCGGTAGACAAGGTAGTATCGAGCGGTTTTGCGCGGCATTATCTGTAATGGCAAGGCCTATTCCGCTCGTCGATCTGGCCAGCGTGTCTCAGCTGTCAATCGCGCAACTGCGAGACATCTCCTCTGATCTTGCTCCGGGGATTCGAATTGAAAGTGAAGAACTGACCCTGGCGGATGAAGATTTCGAGCACTTCATTCAGCGTGCGGCAGGTACTGGAATGGCGGCTGCGAATGCGGAGCTGGCTTCCTGGCTGTGGGGACGACGTTCCACTGACACCTATGCGGCCACACATATTGGTGCAGCATTGCTTGTATCTGATCGAGGCAAGGACCTAATTGCCCTCATCGACCAGGAGACGGAACCAGCCGTCATCAAAGATCCCGTTCTTCGGCGGGAAGTCCAGCTAAGGCGCCTGCGCCAGGCGATGGCAGTCTGTCGTGATTCTGGTAACACCGTCGATGCGGTGCGCATGCTCATCCGAGGCACCGAGGCAATAACAACAGACGAAATAATTCGTGCTCGTCTCATTCAGAATCCCGATCTATCCGCGGCATGCAGCGCCGAAAGAGCCTCGACAATGATCCTTAGGGATTCGTCTCAGTTCAGCCATCATGGAGCCTTGCTCTTTCACCTGATCCTGCAGGATGCCAGAGCTGGAAAGCGTGTATTAGCTCGTGAGCGAGCGCGGCAGCTCGATTCGTGGTTGGACCGCCGAAGAGATGCCATGGCTGAGGATAACAAGCAAGGAAGATCGGCAGGAGACGACTGGCCAATCAGCACACATGAGATTGGCGCGCAGATTGAGGCCACTTTGCATCTCTATGGCCCAGACAGTGCCCTAAAGAGGCTGAGAACCTGGACTCCTCGGGCCTTGGCGCCAGATGCGCTAGAGTGGGTTGCGCAGAAACTGATCATGGCGGGCCGCCAAGATCCTCTGAACGCGCTGCTCGACAGTGGCGCAGCACGTGCCGCCTGGAAACTCTTCCTAAGTGTGCCTGCGGCACTTGCCGGGATGGATGTTTCACTGGAACAGTTGAAGCGCGGTATCCGCGAAATTGCGAAGCCGCGCTTCATTGACTTAGCGCAACTCAAGAATTCTTGGGAAGACCGACGAAAGATGAACGCCCAAGATGCAATACTCGCGGCATGTGAAATCGCAGTGAACAGAGGAGTCAGCGTTCGGGATGTAACGCCCGCTCTCAATTGTTTTATCGATGAAGAGTACCGGCGCGTAGACCGATTATTCCTCTCGAACCCGCAACTATTGGATGTAATGTTGCGTGCGTGTTCATTGTTGGCTCGGTCGAAAAATGAATCTCTTACGCTCGACAAATTCTGGATTGTGCCAAAGCCAGATCAGCCTTCAAATAAGTCTGAGGCTCATCCAAAAAAAGATGAACGCGTCGAGAAGTTGCAGATTGTTCTTGAATCACTTGTAAAGGCCTACGATTTGCGAGCCCAGATCATCTTGGGGCAGATTTCAGGAAAAGACATCGAGACGGCACTTGGAGAAATTGCAGGCTCTGCGTCGTTGAAAGATTATCGCGTGGACCGCTCATTCGAGATCCCCCAGATTCGAGCTCAGGCTGCGCATACGATGGCGCTGTTGGTTGGCATTCGGAACGTGAATCATGATCGTCTTTTATCCGCAGTCTGCGGTATTCTGGGCGAACGTTTAAACCCACTTCCTGATGATTGCCTGGATGCGCTTTCGGCATTCCGAATGATTCCAAGTTTACATCCGCGGTTGCTTCAAATCGTTGTTGACGCAGACAGCTACCTCGGCGGTCTGCGCATGACGGCCTCGGATCGAATCGATGCGAAGGTGCGCTTCGCACGGTTTGTCCTTCCGATGAGTTCGGAAACTGGCGGAGCATTCTACCTGAGCGGGCTGGAATCCGCAGCGGGTATCGATAGTGAAGTGCTTCTTCAGATCCGTGTGCTGAACTCTCTTGCGCGGCAGGCTCTTCCGGACTTGGCATGCATGGATCGGTTGGAGATTGGGCGCAATCTGATGGCGGTCGTCGCGGATGCCGCTCTTCGCCTCGATGACACTGAGGGACTTCCTTGGGACGGTGTGGCATCCTGCCTCGCGCAGCTTGGGTTGCCGCTCGCGTTCGCAGCGGTGGCGCGTTGGGAAGACATGGGCGTTGTTGGCCGCGAGAGCCTCTTGCCCGTGGTGCTGAAGGATGGGCTCAAACGCGGGACTCTTTCCGCCGCAGAGGCTGTCGCGCTACTTCCACTCGTCGACCATGCCGATAAAGAGCTCATCACCTTGATTGTTAATTCAGCAAAGGCAGTTGTGAGCGATCAGTGGGCCAAAATTGTTGACTTCGTCGCGCAAGATGAATTGCTGCGTTACGGTAGAGGACGCCGGGAAGAGATTTGCAGTGTCTTGAAACAAATATCTGCTGTCCAATCAGGATGGTTGTCAAATCTCTGCGCAACAACTGCTTTTCTCAAAAAACTGAAGGAGTTGCCGGAGAAACAGAGAAAGCGCCGCGAAAACAAACGTGCTGCATTGAAAGGCGATGATAAGTGGGCGGCGGGCCTCACCTTTGATTCGGTCGATCACATTCAGGCTGCGTTCAAAGCCGCCCGGGAAGAGGCTAGAAAGTATACAGAATACCCGAGTTCGACAGAAGCATTCGATCTCCTCATCTCGCACGTGCCGATGAACCAGCGGTGGACATTTCTCTCCGGGCTGTCAGAAATGCTCGGATCGAACGACTATTTTGCCAGTGCAGAGCACTTGCACAAGGCGATTGAGCGGTGGCGGTCAGACCCAGGTGTGCAGCAGTGGTGTCGAACAGAGTTGCCCGCCACGGTACAGAATCGTCTGATACGCCTTGGAGCGTGGATACGTTATGGGCAGTCCCCTCTTATTGATTTGATAGCCGATACACAACTGCCCGACAACGAGGTCTGTAATCTTTTCGTTGCGGGACTGGCACAAAATGCCGACGATTTATCTGCTGAGGTGGCGTTGCCTTTAGTAGCGCTGATCGCCACGCATCTCACAGCATCCCAGGCACACAGCCTAGCTCAGTGGTACTCGGAACGAGTGGCGGCTCGCATTCCTTTCAAGGAAATAGACCTCATCGATATCACCGATATACCCGACTCAGTTCAATTGGCGATAGGGCGATTTCTCTTTGCGCTGATGAGTGATGTCGATGTGCGTATTCGATGGCTGGCGGCACATGCTGTTCGCAGGCTCGCGAAATTGTCCTTAGATGACGCGATGCGTAACTTGATGGATCAATATGGCCGAATCGAGGAAAGGGTCTACAGGCAAGCTGACGCGTCTTTCTATTGGCTGGCCGCTCGGTCGTGGCTTCTCATCGCCGTCGATCGAATATCAGGGGAATCGCCGTGCGCGGCGACCCCGTTCGCCGACGATCTTCTCAAGATTGCCATCGACGATGCTCTACCACACTTGTTGATTCGGGCGTTTGCAAAGAGTTCCCTTGACCAGATCGTGAAGAGTGGAAACATTTCGCTGGACTCGCAACAACTCAAGGCTCTGGCGGCCGTCAATGTCAGCCCGTTTCGCCGAAAGGTTGCCAAGAAAGGGCAACGAGACCGGAAAGTAGCTCGCAAGAAAGCTGAGCGAAAGCGTCAGTATTCCTTCGACCATCTTGACACTGTTCCCTACTGGTATGAGCCAGCACTGAGAGGTTTTTCCGGAGTGTCAATGGAACAGTTTCTTGATGTCGCAGAGCACTGGATAATGGATAGATGGAAGGTGCCTACGAATGTTTCGCGGTGGAAAGATGAAAAGCGCCAGAGCCGTTTTCCAGAACGTTTTTGGCATCTGTGGTCAAACGATCACGGCTCAAACCCAACGCTCGAAAGGCCATTTCTTTACTATGAGTGGCACGCAATGTGGTGCACGTTGGGAGAGCTTCTCAGCAAGTATCCCCTAGCCGAAGAAGACAACTTCGAGTGGAACAACTTCTATCACCATCTTAATCGCAATATGTTAACGGCTCCCCCACACTGGCTTGCGGACTATCGTATGCCAAAGCCGTTAGAATCTCAATTCTGGTCGAAAAATGAGAAAGACGTTGATACCTGGATTTCGAATCCCGATGAGACAGAATTCGAGACTGAATTAGGCATCGTAGACGGGAAACGCAAAAACGTTATAGTCAATGGTCATCATGAAACCGAGGCTCGATGGTTTCGCTCTTCAGTTAGCATTGAGAGTGCCCTTGTGGAACCAAGTGCAGCTGGAGCACTGCTGCGAGCTCTCCAAACTGCCAACCATTACGCCGACTACCGCATCCCGCCGGAAGAACATGAACTGGAGATCGATGAGAATCCCTATCGTCTGATCGGCTGGATTAAGGAAAAGGAAGGGCATGACCGAGCAATTGATGATCTTGACCCTTTGCGCAACGAGGTTGGCTACATAGCAATCGAACCGGGCAAGAGTGCTTTCGGCATTCTAGGTTTGAAAAATCAGAATCAGGATGCCCTGTGGTGCGACTTGGCTGGAAATACCGTATTTTCATATGAGGCGTGGAGTGACCGTCGAAACAGATCAGACAACGAGCCTTTTTACGATGATTCAATTGGTTCCAATGGGCACAGATTGTTGGTAAACAAGAAATCCTTGCGAAGATTACTTGAACAACTTGGCATGGATTTAGTTGTCGAAGTACGGAATGACAGAAGCAACCGAGGGTATGGCTATGGCAACTCCGGAAGTAAGGATGAGGTCAAACAAACGTACGATAGGCTCTACTGCCTCAAAGCTGACGGCACCGTCGAAACAGCAAGCGGAAATATTGGAACTTGGTAAACACCTCGTAGCCGAGTTCAACTTTCAAGATAGCTGCGACACTCTCGGACGCTGGATGGCACACCACGTTGCTGAGCTGATAACGGCAACGAAGGAAGCCAAGACTCAGGCGGAGAGAACCATAGCTGAAGACCGTGTAGTCGAAACGATATTGAAACTTTGGGAGCATCGTGCAGCGCTTCCTGGTCAGGCATATCCCTTGGCTCAATTCAAGGAGATATTGGAGTTGTTGTCAAAGCTGACTCCAGACGCAAACCCTTGGCATCGCCAGGCCCGAGAACAGCGTCAACAACTGGCGATGAACATTTATAACGAGCTGACTCATCTGACTAACCTACTGCTTTCTCTGGAGGCGAAGCCCGCACATTTTAGTTCGAAGCGGACTACGAATTTGTTCGGAGGGTTCCTGCCACCAGAGGAAGACGATATGTATAAGGTGCTGATAAAGTTCATTGGCCGGAAAGCTGACGCGTCTGAACCAAAACAGCCGGACAAAGTCTTCGGCGACGACAACGATACCCCGATTGTCCGCCAACTCAAACGCACAATCGCGCGAACGCAAACCGATTTGGCGTCCTTACTGCAACTGTTTGACGGCAAGGACGATGATTCAGAAGATCGTGAGGCTGATCCATTGATTTCCGAATACTAGCCGTTGTTGATGATCTCGTGTTCTGATGTGACTTCCACAAAGCAGTTATTGCCCATCACGCGATGAAAGGATTTGACGGAAGCCTGGAACACGCGCGAACAGCCTTAATCACAACTGAAAACATCCTTCAGAAAAACATACTGGTGCGATCACCATCGTTCAACTCTGACCCGCAGATCGTCACAAAGAGTGCGATGAAGATGAGGTTTACCGGTGTAAGAAGGTACCGTTGATGGAGCGGATCAGCAACATCAAAGGCTCGGGAAGAAATTATCTCCCGAAGACCTGATAAATCTAGGCCACTCTAACGTGCCATCCCCGTCGCACCTCTGCACCCGGCACCACATCGTTCCGCATTACTGCTTCTTTGATCGCGTTGTTGTCCGGCTTCGACTCTTGGATCGATGATTCCAAGATGTTGGCGAGTTCGTCGGGTAGTAGCGAGAGCACCGTCTCCCAGACAACTCCGGTGATTCGCGCATCAATCCTGCAATATGATGTCGGCAGTGCTGCTTCATCG